>Ga0209139_10000169_pt1 | contig 20225 bp, 15 predicted proteins | sample BogFormECP14_OM3_FD_188246 | JGI IMG/M metagenome (GOLD analysis project Ga0209139, IMG submission 188246) | Bog forest soil microbial communities from Calvert Island, British Columbia, Canada - ECP14_OM3 (SPAdes) (version 2) | ecosystem: Environmental > Aquatic > Freshwater > Wetlands > Bog ...
GTCGAACGTCAAAGGCTAGCGGACTCTGGCCGATCAGATCTGGCAGAAAAGATTCGGTGGGTAGCGCGGGAGGAAGGAGATGGTGCGGGGTACGACATCCATTCATTTAGCGTCGCAGGCAAAGAACACCTGCTTGAAGTGAAGACAACGAACGGTTCGGCACGAACTCCATTCTTCCTTAGCCGCAATGAGCGTGAGCTTGCGCAAGAACGCGCATTAGAGTGGCGTCTATATCGCGTACACGAATTCGCGATAAAACCTCGTATATTCGTGCTTGTTCCTCCGCTTGAACAATTTGTTCATCTTAGTCCTGAGAGTTGGCGAGCTAGCTTCTAATGTTTTTTGAAATCCGGCAATCAAGGTTCGAAGAACATAAGCGGGGAAAACCCAACCACTATTTGGCTGTTGTCTCGAATCAGACGCGCTGGACTTGAAGAGCAAAGGTCTGTATTTAGCTGGCTCTCAAAAAAAAATTCGGGAAATTAGAATAAATACCATTTTTTTTAGAGTACTTTCGGACAGTCTTCGTCTACCCGTCACGAAAACTGGTCCTCCGGGGGAGAATGCTATGGTGGCGGCATGCCTATCTTGCTCGGATAGCTGTGCAACTGTGGTCCGACAGTGTTTGAGTAGCTGTAGTTGCGGCGGCGGTCGTCATCGATGGTCCAGAACATGGCTCCGAGCATGGCGGGGTAGCCGGAAGGATTGCGCAGTCTGTACTTTGTTCCGGCTGGGGCTTTGCCGGTGATGAGGTAGTTCAGCGACTTAGTGACGACGGCGGGCTCGGTGTCGAGTGTGTAAAAGCCTACGGCGACCTTATCGGCAGGCATGGGGTCGAAATGGTATTTCGGGTTGCCCCCCACGTCGAAGCCGTGCAGCAGAAGCTCGGTCACGGCGGCGTTGTAATCGATAGAGCCGACCTGGTAGATTTCGCCGTCGAGGCCTTCGAGCGGCGGCGTGTTGTAGTCCTGCACATCGACAAAAGACAGAATGTCGCGGATGGCGTAGACGATGGGGAGATATGAACCGAACTGTCCGCCATAGCTTGGATAGCCTGATGGAATCTGCGTACCTTCAGGCACAAGGCTGATCATGAACTTCGGGCCGAAGTGATCGTGCAGCTGGCGCAGAGCCAAAATGAGATTCACGATCGACGGCGTAACGGGATGGCGGTAGTCGGTGTCGCCCGGGTCGATCGAGAGCGAGGGGCTTTCAAAGTCGATATCGACGCCGTCGAAGCCGTATTTGCTCACGATGTCGATGACCGAAGAGACGAAGGTGGGAACGCGACTGGAGTCGGCGAGGGTGAAGTGCTCGCCGCCGCCTCCGAGGGAGACCATGACCTTTTTGCCGCGGCTCTGCATCGTGGCGATATCGGCCTTGAACTGCTCCAGGGTTTGTCCTGCGGGCGTGTGGAATTGCATGGTGCCTTCAGCGGCGTTGTGGTCGGGCGTGGCGAAGGCGACGATGATGACATCCCACTGCGGCGAGATTTGAGACAGCGGGAAAACCTGATCCGCCGTGCCGAATCCTTCCCAGTAGCCGATCAGCTTGTGGCCATTGGGCGGACCGCTCTGCGGGATGGCGGCAACGATGGGTGTGGTCGGCGCGGATCGGTGACCACGCACGGTGCATGGCTTGGCGGGAGCGGTGAGCGCCTGCGCGTCAGGAAAGCTGTAAGTGGTGCCTAGGGTGTCGGCTGATCCTATATACCAGGAAAGCGTAGCAGCGTTCTGCAGGTGATAGGTTGCGCTGGCGGTGTGCGCGACGAACGGTTTCGATGACGGGATATTGTTTTTCTCGTTGGTGTTTGTTGGCTCAAGCAGGAAATAGGCTGTCGCAGCAGTGGTGCCGCCGCAGCGGCCCTGATCTCCGGCCGGCACGGAGGGCAGGCGCAGCCACGCGGGAAAGACATTGCCGGGATAGGGTTTCGTTGCGAAATGCACCAGCGGATCGTGCAGCGGGTCTTTGATGAATTCGGCAAGCTGCTGCGTGAGTGGCTGCACATCCTTGTCTTCGACGACTGCGGGTGTGTCGTGCAGATAGGAGCCGAGCACGAAGGAGTTTCCTGTGTCGGTGTCAACGCCATGTGTTCCCCAGGAGCAGCATTCCGTGGCGTCGCCCTCAACGTAATACGTGGTATTGCGCGTGACGGCGATGACGAGCTTGCCGTCCTGTTTGGGAATCTGCTTGAAGATTTCGCGCTGCAGGAATTCGACATCGGCGACGGCGAAAGACTGGCCTGTTTTTTTGGATGTAAGGATGTAGCCGTAACCTGCCGGGACGGTGATCGTGATTGGCTTTACTTCGGGCTTGCCGAGCAGAGTATGCCACTCTTTCGCATTGGGGAAAGTCGTGCGCAGCATGGCGTCGGCGTACTGCGTCGTTCCGCCGGATGCGAAGGCGTAGTTGGTGAAGACGGGCGAGGCGAGGATGGTGTCGATGTCGCCGGATGCGTCCATGACGAAAGGCTTGCCGTTGATCTTCTTCGATTCGAAAGACAGTGCCACCGGAACCAGCACAGTGGGAATGGTTGTGGTGCCTGCCTGCGCCGGATCGTTTCCGAAGATTGTGTATGAAGACTGCTTGACGGTTAGCTTGAATGTGGGCACAGTGCCCTGAGCGATGGCTGTCTGCAGCGACAGGACAAAAGAAATGAGGGCAAGCATCGGGCGCATGAGTCTCGTCAGCATATCCGGATTCGCGGACCTCGTCTGGAATAAAAAATGGGTGAAGCCAGCTTCTTCCATACAAGTACGAAATAGCAACTGGCATATAGCGCAGCGGGAAACGGGCGCTATCCTTAACCATGTCCATTCGCAGGCTGCTGGCGTACGGGGCAATCTATTTTCTGTGGGGCGGCTCCTTTCTCGGGATCCGCGAAGTTGTCGCAGTCGTGCCACCGTTCTTTGCCGCGGGGTTTCGCTTTACGCTGGCTGGGTTGCTGCTTGTGGGCTACAGCTATCTGCGCGGACAGGCGCAAATGCCGCGGGGCTCGCTCCTGGGCGCGAGCACGCTTGGCTTCATCATGTTCACCCTCATGTATGCGGCGCTTTTCTGGGGAGAGATTCGCGTGCCTTCCGGAATTGCAGCTGTGATCTCGGCCATCATTCCGGTTTGGATTTTTGTCGGTGAGCTGGCGATTCTGAGAACGCAGAAGGCCACGCCCTTGGGGGTTGCCGGCATCGTTCTCGGATTTGCGGGTGTGGTGGTGCTGGCGCTGAGGGCTCCCGCATCGCGAGGCGGAGCAGCGGGTATTTCGACGTTTGCAGTGCTGGTGCTGATCGGCGGCAGTTTGTCGTGGGCTGTCGGAACGCTGCTTTCGCGCAGGCTCGCGTTGCCGAAACCGCAGACGCTGAATGCGGGTCTGCAGATGGCCATCGGCGGCGCGCTCCTCTTCGTTTTGTCGGCGGCAACGGGCGAGATGCGGCGGCTGCCTTCGCTGAGCACGCTGCTGCGACCCACGCTGGTCTTGAGCATGGCGTACTTGGTTTTTGCGGCTTCGATTGTGGCGTTTACCTGCTATGTCTGGCTCATTGCACATGAGCCTGCGACGCGCGTGGCGAGTTATGCGTATGTCAATCCAGTGATTGCGCTGCTTGCCGGAGCGGCGCTCGCCGGAGAGCGGTTGTCTGCCTTTCAGCTGGTTGGCGTTTTGCTGGTGCTGGCGGGTGTCTTTGCGACCCTGACGGGCAAGCAGGTTGTTCCGGCGAAGAAGAGTGTCACGGTCTGATATGAAATCCCGCCAGGCGTGCACGTTGTTTGCTCTCCTCTTCTGCGTGCGCCTGATCTTTGCGCAGACTGCAATCGAGCAATTGCAGGATCTACGGAAGCAGGCGCACGCGGCCATTGCCGCCGGGGATCAGAAGCGACGTCTTGAGTTAGTGCTTGAGATACAGAAGCTCGTGCACAACTCGCCTGCTTCGCTGGAGACGCTGGCGCAGGCGTATGCCGCAGCCGGGGATGACGATAAGGCGATCGCTGCGTTCGACCAGTTCGCAGATATGGGGCAGGCCGACGATGACATGCTCCAAGGAAAGGACAAGGTATTTGCGCGGCTGCACGAGTTGCCTGCGTACCAGGCGGTACTGAAGAAATTCGCTGAGAACAAGAAGCCGATCTCTCACGTGGAAACGGCGTTCATATTACCGGATGCGAACCTGCTTGCTGAGGATATTGACTACGATCCGCACTCGAAGTCGTTTCTGATTACCAGCGTTCTTGAGAAGAAGATCATCCGCGTTGCGCAGGACGGGAAGGCGACGGACTTTGCGCGATCTCCCAGCGAGTGGGGGATGATGGCTCTCAAGGTGGATGCGCCACGCAACCGTGTGTGGGGGACGGAGGTTGCCCTCGATGGCTTCAAGTCGGTTGCATCGTCGGACTGGGGACGCTCGGCGGTTCTCTGCTTCGATCTTTCGTCGGGGCATTTGCTCCTTCGCGTGGAAGGGCCGCCGCATTCGGCGCTTGGCGATATGACGCTGACGCAGCAGGGCGATCCAATTGTGAGCGATGGCGACGGCGGCGGAGTTTATCGCGTAGAGGGCGATTCGCTGGTAAGACTCGACCGTGGTGACTTCATCTCACCGCAGACTCCGGCGATGCATCCCGAAGGAAAGCATATCTTCGTTCCTGATTACACACGCGGGATCGGCGTGCTCGATCTTGTGAGCAAAAATGTGACGTGGCTCGGATCGAGTGGACCGAAGCTGTATGCGCTTGGCGGCGTAGATGGACTTTATTTCGATCACGGATGGTTGATTCTCACGCAGAATGGCGCATCGCCGGAGCGGGTGCTGCGATTGCAACTCGATCCCACTCTGAGCCGCATCGTTTCTGAAGAAATCATTGAGCGCGCCACGCCGACACTAGGCGATCCCACGCATGGTGTGATCGTCGGCGATTCGTTCTACTACATCGCAAACTCAGGCTGGAATCGGCTGGACGATCATGGTGAGCTGCTGCCAGGCGCTTCGCTCACGCCTGCGCGCATCATGCGGTATCACCTGAAATGACTTCAGGACTAAACTCATTCTCCAAAAGCTCACAGTAATATCTAAACTGCTATCAGCTACTCGATTGTCCGAGGACTTGGAGGCAATGAACCTTCAGTGAAAGAGGAAGCGGAGAAGCTATCCATCGATGGGCATGAGGTGTATGTCACGCACCCGGAAAAGCTTTATTTCTCAAAAGAAATAAAGCTCTCCAAGCTCGACCTGGTGCGTTACTATCTGTCGATTGCTCCGGGCGCTCTTGCCGGCATTAGCGGTCGCCCGCTCGTCCTCAAGCGATTCGTCAACGGAGCAGAGGCCGAGGCGTTTTATCAGAAGCGCGCTCCGGCCGACCATCCCTCCTGGCTGCGAACCGTCACGCTCTCTTTCCCGTCAGGGAGAACGGCGGAAGAGCTTGTTGTGGAGAATGCCGCGGGCCTGGCGTGGATCGTGAATCTTGGATGCATTGAATTGCACCCACACGCGATCCGTTCAGGCGATCTGGACCGTCCCGATGAGCTGCGTATCGATCTCGACCCCGGCCCTGGCGTCACCTGGGCAGATGTTTGTCGTGTTGCCATAGAGGTGAATGCATTTCTTGCCGACGTGGGACTCCGGGGCTGGCCCAAGACCAGCGGCTCACGCGGCATGCATGTCAATGTTCGAATCGAACCACGCTGGACATTTATAGAGGTACGCCGTGCCGCGCTTGCACTCTCACGCGAGATCGAACGGCGCGTGCCAACACTTGCTACTTCCAAATGGTGGAAAGAAGAGCGGCACGGCGTCTTCCTCGACTACAACCAGAATGCGAAAGACCGCACGACAGCTTCCGCGTATTCGGTGCGGCCACTCCCGGACGCGCGTGTTTCTGCTCCGCTCTTCTGGAAGGAAGTGCCCGACAGCAATCCCGCAGATTTCACCCTGCTGACAGTTCCGAAGCGGTTTGCAGAAATCGGCGATCCGCATGCCGATATGGACGCTAACCCAGGCTCACTTGAACAGCTCCTCGAATTTGCCGCCAGAGATGACGCCGCCGGTCTCGGCGATGCTCCATGGCCGCCGCATTTTCGCAAACAGGCAGAGGAAAAACCGCGCGTTGCTCCTTCGCGTGCAAAAAATGCTGCGAAAAATCCCCGAGCGAAGATGCCCCTACTAGTGGTGGCAAATTCTTCAGATAAAGATGCCGCTCTTGCCGGCCTTGAAAGATGGAAGGCCAAATATCCCGAAGCAGCCAAATCGCTGGCGGTCGACGATGTGCTTGTCGATTCGATGCGCGGCAGGTTTTCTACATGGACGCGTATTCGGTTGAACCTGCGACACGTCCCTGAGGAATTGCGACCGGTGCAGGAAACTCCCGATCCTGACGACGATCCGACGCGCGAGTGGTCCAAACGGCGCGCGTCCAAAAAGCAGCCTTGAGTCAGCGATTTTGAGGAAAGATCGCCATCAACTCTTCCGGTGGAACAACTTCGAGCTGAGCATAGGTGCAATCCGTGGGCTTCTTATCGAACCGCCATCTGCGAAACTGCGCCATATGACGGAAGCGGCCGCTCTGCATATGTTCGTAAGCCACTTCAGCTACTAATTCAACGCGCAAAGGCTCCCATGAGAGATCTTTGCCCCGGCTCCAGCGGCTCTGCCCGCCGGGCATTCGGTACGAGCCGTGTTCGTCACCTGCTTCCTCCCCTCTCCAACTCTTCCAGGGATGATCAGCAAGCGCGTTCTCGCGATAAGGGGCCAAGTATTCAACCAGTTCAAACCGCTTTTCCAGCGGGAAACTGCCGCAGACTCCCACATGATGGAGTGCGCCGGTGTCATCGTAAAGTCCGAGCAACAATGAGCCGATCGCAGGACGGTCGCCTTTCCGATACCAGCGGAACCCTGCAACAACACAGTCGCAGTCGCGTTCGTGCTTCACCTTAAACATCACTCTCTTGTCGGATTCGTATGTGCCGTCCTTTGGCTTGGCTATCACGCCATCGAATCCCGCGCCTTCGAATCGGCGAAACCAGTCGCGAGCGATCTCCGGGTCATCGGTTGCCGGGGTGATATGAAGTGGCGGAACTGCGGATGACAAAACCGCCTCCAGTTCTCTGCGCCGTTCATAAAATGCCTGCTGTCTTAAGTCGCGCGCGTCCTTCGCCAGCAAGTCGAAGAAGACAATCGCAGCGGGCGTTTGCTGGCTGAGCAGCTTAACCCTGGATGCGGCTGGATGGATGCGGAGTTGAAGGGCTTCGAAATCAAGCGCGCCCTTTTTTGCAATTACGATTTCGCCATCGAGAACACATTGGGACGGCAACTGCGACTGCAACTGCTCAAGCAATTCGGGGAAATAGCGGTTCAATGACTTCTCATCGCGGCTCTGAATCAGAATTTCCTTACCGTCGCGAAAAACTAATGTGCGAAATCCATCCCACTTCGGTTCATAAATCCAGGTTTCTCCTATGGGCAGTTCGTCTACTCGCTTGGCCAGCATAGGCAAAATGGGTGGGTTAACAGGAAGATTCATGTTAAGTGCCAGGTTTACCTCTTCTTTTGCTTCACTTTGGCGAGTTCTGCCCATTGCCTACCCTCATCAAAAAGATTAGCCGAACGTGTCCAATCTATACCTCTTGCTATTGCGCTCTACATGGAGAATTTCGCCGGTAAGACACAGAAGCATTGTCGAAATAGGATGTATTCGTTACGGGAGCACCATCTGTGGCACCTGGAATTGTGCAGCCTTTCACTGTATACTCGTTTGCAATGGTGGGCTGTCCCGCCGTGAGAGGTGCATCTTCTGCAGTCAGCGTGATACAAACGCGCTCGACGTAAGACAGGCCGGTACCTCAGCATGGAGAGCGGTCGCTCGCGTGCTGCGAAGTCCGGTGGACAGCCTCTGCTGCGCTCTCTTCCCTGCTCCATGCCGCCTTTGCGGTGAATCCCTCCTGCGTATTTCCCGCGTTCCTGTTTGCGATTCCTGCTGGAAAAATCTTCCCGAACAATCTGGTTGCCTGTGCGCGATTTGCGGCGAAGCTCTTGCCGTGCAGGACTTTGGCTCCGGCGAGCGATTGCTGTGCCGGGCTTGCCGTGTGGTGACGCCTCCATTTGCGCGAGCGGTGGCGCATGGGCTTTATCAGGATGAGCTGCGAGCGCTGCTGCATCTGCTGAAGTATGACGGGATGGAGCCGGTTGCGGACCGACTCGGCCAGCTTCTGGCGCGGCAGGTTCTGGTGATTGAAGACGTTCCGCGGAAGCTGACGGTGGTTCCGGTGCCGCTTTTCAAGGGCAAGCGGCGGCAGCGCGGATTTAACCAGGCGGAAGTGCTGGCGCGGGCCGCGGTAAAGGCTCTGCGGCGTATGAATGCCGAATTTGCATTGACGGTTGCGACGGGCGTGCTGGAGCGTCGGCGCTCCACGCAAAGCCAGGCGGGGCTTACCCCGCACCAGCGTCGCGCGAATGTGCGCGGCGCTTTTTTTGCATCTGCGCCCGACCGGCTCAAGGGCGCGGACGTACTTCTGATTGACGATATTTACACCACGGGGGCAACGGCCCGGGCATGCGCGCAGGCGCTGCGGCGCGCCGGAGCCAGCAGCGTGTATGTGGCCACAGTAGCGCGGGCGCAGCGGCAGGAAATGATTCAGCTGCCGCCAATGCCCGCGAAAGAAGTGCCCATGCACGAAGACGTGGCGATGTGGGATGCGGAGTTTGTTCCTGCAGCTTCCGGCATGTAAGCGCCGAGGGCTGTTTTTATATAGGTCTTTATCCAGTGTCTGGGGGAAAAATGTCATTGGGAAGAGCCATGATTCACGCGCGCAAACAGAAGCACGCCGCCGTTGCTCCACGCGAGGATGTGCGACCACATTCGAGCAGCACGATGCAGGCGCCGGTGCTGGTGCTGAACGCCTCCTATGAGCCGATCAACATTTGCGGAGCGCGGCGCGCGCTGGTGCTGGTGCTGAAGGGCATTGCCAAGACCGAGGAAGAGCAGGGCGCGATACTGCATGCGGCGCGCGTGCGTATGCCTATGCCGTCAGTGATCCGTCTGCTGGAGTACCGGCGCATTCCGCACCAGACGCGAGCCCTGTCACGCAAGAACATCCTGCTGCGCGACCGCAACAGCTGCCAATATTGCGGCGTTGTTCTGCCTGCCGGCGAGCTGACGCTCGACCATGTGATTCCGCGCTCGCGCGGCGGCTTGTCGACCTGGGAGAATCTCGTCGCGTGCTGCCACTCCTGCAATCGGCGCAAAGGCAATCAATTACTGCACGAGCTTGACGACATGAAGCTGCTGCGCGAGCCGCGTCCATTTACGCTGCACACGAGCCGGCACATTATGCGGATGATCGGGCATAGCGACCTGAAGTGGCGGAAATATCTCTACTACTGAGGCTTCGCGGGCTGCTGTTGCGGCGACTGCTGCTGATCGCCGGTTCCCTGACCGATCTCCTGTCCGTCGAAGGTGATCTTGACGGACGTGCCGAAACGCTTGTATTTGGCGTATTTCAACGTTTCGCGCAGGTGTACTTCCTGGGCCATATATCCGCTGCCGCCGGAGAATTTAAGAATGCCTTCGCCCCGCGTGTAGACCGGGAACCAGTATTTGCCGTCGACCTGTTCGCGATAAGTGGTGAAGGGCGGCGATAGGTCTTCATGGCCTTTGCGCGTGTCGTCGGGGACGTTCTTTCCGTTTGTGACGACGATCTGCAGGTCCTTTTGATCGACCCAGATGCGGCCCTGGAAATAGCGCTTGTTCTTTTCCATCACCTTCGGCTTCACGTCGAAGACATACGTATCGACTTCATCGACCTGCTGTTTGCCGACATAGGTGAGGTCGTACTGGCCGACGTCTTCTTTCGTCAGGACGAAGGGCAGACGCTGTTCGATGTCCTGAAAGTCGGCGGGGCTCATAGAGACACGCTGCAGGGAATTTTGCGGAGCGAAGACGACTTTCTCATATCGTCTTCCGGTGGGGTCAAAGGTAATATCAGTCACTTCATAGTACTGGCCGTCCACCTTGTTGTCGTCATCAATCGTCTCCACCTTTACCGTGCGTTCGTAGGTGTAGTTTCCCAGCGCGCTGCGGAATTCTGATTCCTTGGCGGTGAAGCTATCGATAATCTGCTGCGCGGGGATAGTGGGAGCCGACGTGTCGAGCTTGCCGAAGCCCTGATCGAGCGGCATGGCAGTGTAAGAAACCTGCGCAGAGACAGATGCAAAGGCGAAACCGAGCAGGACTGTTAGCAGAAGAGACCTGGCGCGCTGACTTATGCGATTCACTGAAGTATGCTCCCTGGCGAGCCGATAACCACTCCACTTACAGGATAGACGCGTCGGAGGGCTAGATGGACACGGAATCAAGCCAATTGGAGCGAATTTTCGGCTCCCGGAATACCGTTTGCATCGTACACTTGCCTCATCCGTCCTGAAATGATTGAGTTCTATCGAATACCGGCGCTGGCGCTTCTGAGCATGCTGCTGGTGGTTTTCGCGCTCCTCTATCTGAAGACGCGGACGACGCGACGCCTGCTTTGGCTGGTGGGGTGGTGCCTGGCAACCCTGCATCAGGCGATAGAGACGGCAGGCATACATTCGCCGGGCGTTGCCTTTGCGCTTGCGAATGCGGGTATGGTGCTGGCGCCATTGATGTTTCTCGGATCGATGTCGCCGCTGGGCTTCAAGCGCTGGCCGAAGGTTCTGTATGCCTATGTTTTTGCGGTTCCGGCGTTCCTGTTTGCGGTGCTTATCTCACTCTACCCGCATCCGAACGAAGCTGTACGCATCCTTTTGATCGTGTGCACGACCACGGTTGTTTACGTGGCGATTCTGTGGAATAACCGCAAGAATATCCTGCCATGGTGGTTCACCTTTCCCTTCTCATTATTTGCGGGCGCCGCCGGCCTTTGGCTGACCTATAAAGGCGACTATTTCTTCGTTTTATATCTTGCGCAAGGCTGTACGAACCTTATGACCGGGCTGCTTTTTGCAGGCGCCTTCCGCCGCTTCAGCCCCGGAGTCATCTTCGCTTCCGCGGGCTTTTTCCTGTGGAGCACACCCGTAGTGCTTGACGCCATGCTGGCGCAAGAGGGTTCGGTCATGCTCATCGTCTGGCGCGGCATCAACCTCATCAAGGTGATGACGGCCGTTGGCATGATTCTGATTGTGCTTGAAGATGAGCTGGCGCAAAACCAGGCGGCCAAGGAACGTGACCACCGCGCGCGCGTGGAAATGGAGCGGTATGCGGAGATTGATTTGTCGCTCCTCTCCGACGTGAATGCGGAGGCCGCATACCAGCACGCGTGCGAGGTGATTGTCGAGGTAAGCCGCTTCAGCCAGGCGGCGCTTCTGCTGCGCAGCGTGGAGGGCAACTTCTATGCCGCGGGCCACGCGGGTATGGAGGATGCGCTCGTGGCTGGACTGGACGCGCTGGGCAGACGCGTTACGCATGATGAAATCGAACGCTTCCGCCAGAGCGAAAATATCGTGGTTGAGATTGGCAATACTCTGCAGGTGGATATCCGGCCGCTCTTCATTCCAGACGATCCGCTGGAGCGGTTGCAGTATTTCAGGAATCACGTGATTCCGATGCGAATGAGGACCGGGGCAGCGAATGGCTATCTGTTTCTCAGCGGACTGAAGCAGCCCGAGCAGCCGTTGCAGGCTGACGATCTTTTACCGCTGGAACTGCTGGTGGCGCGGCTCACCGCGATGCGCGAACACAATGGTCTTATGCAGCGCGTGGCGCGGTCGGAGAAGCTGGCCGGACTCGGGCAGATGGCGGCCGGTGTCGCCCATGAGCTGAACAATCCGCTCACGGTCGTGCTCGGCTATTCGCAGATTCTGGAAGAGACGCTGGAGGATCACCCAGCCCTCGAAGGCATGTCGCTGATTCGCGGCGAAGCGCAGCGCATGAAACAGATCATCGAGAGCATGCTGCGCTTCTGGAAGCCTTCGCCGGTGGAGCACGTTGCCGTGTCGGTAGCGGAAATTCTGCGCGACATTTTCCAGCTGCGCCGCGCCGAATTCAGCCGGCGGCAGATCGACCTGCAGCTTCACGTTGCCGACGACCTGCCGGACGTTGACGGAAACCGCAACCAGCTGCAGCAGATGTTTCTCCAACTCGTGAACAATTCGCTCGATGCGTTCGGCCCCGACGGAAGCGGGCAGACGAAGGCCCTTCGCGTGGATGCGAGTCATAGTGAGGATGGCGTCCGCGTGTTGATCTCCGACAACGGGCCGGGTTTTGCCGATCCGAATCGCGCTTTCGATCCATTTTTTGCCTCCAAGTCTCCGCGTATTGGCGCGGGCAAGGGTTTGAGCGTGTGCTACGCCATTGTGCGCGACCACGGCGGCGAGATCACCGCGCACAACCTGCAGCCGCATGGCGCCGCGCTCGTAATCCAGCTGCCGCTCCCGAGGCGACGGCAGGAGCATGAATTGAGCGACGAAGCGCTTGCGCATTGATTCATCACTGTAACGATTCATTGGATCGCTAATGGGATTTGGCAGGGCACCTAAGAAGAAACAGCCGCTCGATGAAGCCGCCCTCTACGAATACGCCATCGGGGCGCTGGGTCGACGCATGCGCACCGTCGCTGAACTGAAGCGGTTGATGCGGTCGCGGGTCGAAGAGAGCGAGTCCGGCGAGACAAAGATCGACCGCGTCGTCTCCCGCCTGAAGGAGCAGCGCTATCTCAACGATACGAATTTCGCCACTGACTACACGCGGCTGCGCCAGGAAAACAACAGCTTCGGCAAGCGGCGCGTGCGGCAGGACCTGATTCAGAAGGGCGTGCACGCCAACGTGATTGCCCGCACACTTGACGCGGCTTACGAGAACGTCAACGAAGAAGAGCTGGCGCGGCAGCATCTGACGCGAAAACGCATTCGCAAGCCTGCAAATGAAAAAGAAGCCGCGCGCGTGATGCGGATGCTGGTGCGCGCCGGCTTCTCAACCGGGGTGATCTTCAAAATTCTGAAGAAGTGGGATGTCGATGACGAGACGCTCTCGGCGCTTGAGGCAATGGATGCGGAAGATAATCGAGAATAAAAATTCTTGATGCTGCCTATAAACAAAATAGCCGAGGGCTTTGGCCCGGCATTTTGAGCTGGACTTTCTCCCTAAAACTTCACCATGATGGATACGATTGCGGAGTTCTCGTTATACTGCATGCCCGCTAGCCTGCCGTCAATTTACAACGATAGGCAGGTAGGACAATAACACGCAAATAAGTCCCGCCCCCGACGAGTACACGTTCGCTCAAAGCTTGTGTAGGGTTGGGATCACGGAGGTCGGCCATGTTCAAAGCACGAATCAGCCCATCGGTATTCCTGTTCGTTGCAACGCTGTTCGCAATCGGCGGTACCGCGGGGGTTTCCTTCGCACAGAAAGATTCAGCTCCAAAGCCTCACGATAAGCTCGCACTCGGAGAAAATCAGGTCGCAGAGTTATTGCTTTTGATGGAAACGAACAAGGATGGCAAGATCACAAAGCAAGAATGGATGAAGTTTATGGAGGCAGAGTTCGACAGACTGGACAGGCAGAAGAGCGGATCGATTGACACTAAAGAAGTAACACAATCGAAATTGCGCGTCAGTCCAGTAGCTCCGCCAGTCGGCAAATGATTTCCCCCAAACGAGGATGAGCGACCAGGAGTGACCTAGATCCACTTGAAGAGAAAGGCCGGAGCGACCGCTCCGGCCTTTTTGCTTTGGTTCCTGGGGGAGGGATTGTCGTTGCTTCTCTAGAACTTCACCATGATGGCAAAGGTTAACTTCTGCTCGTCGCGGCGGAGGTCTGGCTGCCACAGCGTTGTATAGCCGGGGATGCCAGCGCAAACCACCTTGGCGGCAGCGATGTTCGCGGCGTATTCCTGTTTGTATGAGAGCCCGGGCATAGAGGAATAGCCGATTCCTGAATCGACGGAATTGCTTCCGTTCGTGCAGGTGAAGTCGCCGGGACTGCCAATCGACGAGTTCTGCGAGCCGCCGGGAGGTGTTGATCCTCCGCGACCGGCCCAGTAGGGCACATCCGAGTGGCGGTAGCCGTATTCCGTACGGAAGGTGATGTACTGGCGCGGCATAAAGTCCCATGTAATAGTGCCGTCCGTGCCGTGGTAAGGCTGGCCCGGATTCTCAGGGAAATATGCGGTGCCGGTCAGAGCCGTGGCGCCGTTGATCGCCGGCACCAGCACCAGATAGCGGCCGGGGTTGTTGATCCGTCCACCGCCGATGGTCAGGGCATAGCGATCCTTATTGAACCAGGTGCGGTCGTAGGCCATCCAGCCCAGGAAGCTCTGCTTGCTGTAATAGACGGCAGGTGAAGTTGGCGTCGCCGGGGTAAGGATCTTGTGGTTCGCCGAACCGGTGCAGGCTACGCCCGAGCCGGATTCGCAGCCGGCGTCGCCGGTAAGCGAGAAGGCCATCTTGTCGAGGACATTGTCCGGGTGGTCGTAGTACTTCACTTCCACACTGTCATCGGTATGGAAACGGGTGCGGCCGTGGATGTTGAGGTCATCCTCACCATAGCCGTAGTTGTTGCTGATCACATTGATAAAGTTGTTCGGCGTCCATTTGATCTGCCCGCCCAGGCCGGGCTTGGTGTTGAATCGCGCGTAGGACTGCCATCCGTTGATGAACCAGGGTTCGATTTTCAGGTGTTGCGTGACAAAAAACTGACCGCGCACTCCGTTGAAGAACCATGGTGTGTTGGAAGAAACAAACGACGGCTGGTAGGCCCAGTTGTCGAAGTTGTAGTAGCTGAACAGGCCGATATACGACATGAAAATACCGGCGTCGAGGTTGATGCCGTGCATTTTGTCCCAATGGTAGCCGCCGTAGGCCTCTGCGAGGTAACGGTAGGCGTTGTTCAGCTGCCATTGCCCGCGGCCTACGCTGGCGTCGTTGCGCGGCGTGGTGACCGAGTACATGCCGAACTGCGTCATCAATCTTGCATGAACATGGTCGACGAGCAGATCGCCGCCGACACCGAACTGCTCCAATTGAACTTCCTGCGCGCGAAAGATTTCGCTCGAACCATTGATGGTGTCGTCCGCCGGGTGGTTGAGATCGAGATTGTAATTTGTGTCGACTCGAATTTCCGGCGTGAAATACTTTGTAGCCAGCGGGAAGTCCTTCGTGCGCGGATTGCCGTTGAGCCACGTCCAGTCTGCATCGGCAAACGGGGTCATCTTATCGATAGTTGGAGTCGTAGTCGTAGTTGTTGTCGAAGCTAGGGCGGGCTCGGCGGCCCGAACTGAAGCGATGGATGGCGATGACAAGGCTTCGGTCGCAGCCGGCGCTCCCGAGGCCAGCAGTGCCTGCCGCGACGCTTGCAGTTGCGCGGCTGCATCCACCGCCATGGTGTTATTTTGCACTCCGGATTGCGCCTTCAGCTGCGCTTCCAATTCCGCAATGCGGGCGCGCATGGCATCGAGTTCTTTCAAAATGGCGTCTGTGCTCGGAGCGACCTTGACAGCAGTTATTCCGCCAGCGGTATCGCTATGACTTTCGCTCGTAATCTGGTTTGCAGGAGCCGACTGGGCCCAAAGGGCTGCTCCGGCAAGGAGAAAAGCGGCGACAGCAAGAAACTGACGACCTGATTTCAACATTCTTCTGGTCTGCATGATGATCCTCGTGGGTTTATGCGCGGATGCAGTGGGACACAATAGTGCCGTCCGTCTGCATGGCGCAAACACTTCAGACTAGAAAATTGGGCGTAAGGGGGCGATAAGCGGGAGGAAAAGAATTCATAAAGACCAGCGAAATCCATTCGCCTCTCGGCGCATCTTGCTCTTCTCGCTTTCCTTACTGAACCTGTGGCTGGTCTGTTTTTGGCATTCCGAGGACCAAACAGGGCCGGAGTTAAAGCAGGAATTGGGAGCAATCAAATCTATGACTTACATCCGGGGATGATGAGTCATAGCCAGAATTGATGCCGGTATTTTGGCACCGTGCTCAATCGCCGGCTGCAAGAGGATGCTGTGCTCAATGAGTTTGAGGGGCGGGCTCGTTGGTTTCAATCGGCGGTGCTTCTACCAGAATGTGCGTGGGTAGCTTTGGGTTCACATTGAAGTGATCTTTCAATTTGTAGGTCACATGCAGGACCGGGGCGCAGGCCGTCGGTGGCGCGTCGTTGGGCCAGGTGACGCTCCAGCTTTCAGCAAAGCGCTTAGCCGATTCGGCGAGGACAGGCGGTCCGGAGACGATGTCTGCCGTGACAGTTCCGTCGGTTGCAATGTGTACCTGCAGAGTCACATCGCCCTGTATGCGGGCGGCTCTGGCGCTGTTGGGATACTGGATCTCGTTCTCATATTTCACTTGCATCCCTTTGCATTTCTGCGCGCGGGATGGATCGGCAAAGAGAGCGAGCATCAACAGCAATACGGAAACACAGCGCGGCGCCATGCGCAAAATCATAGCGTGCCCGCTGCTAAACTTAAAAGATGCAATACCGTTCCGGCTCTGAAATACGTGAGATGTTCCTGAAGTTCTTTGAGACGAAGGGGCACCGTCGCGTGCACTCGTCTTCTCTGGTTCCTGCCAACGACCCTACGCTGCTGTTTACTAACGCCGGCATGAACCAGTTCAAAGACGTGTTTCTTGGCCTGGAGCATCGGGACTACAACCGCGCCGCCACTTCGCAGAAATGCGTGCGCGCGGGCGGCAAGCACAACGATCTTGAAAATGTCGGATTTACGCGCCGCCATCATACGTTCTTCGAGATGCTGGGCAACTTCAGCTTCGGCGATTACTTCAAGAAAGACGCTATCGCTTACGCCTGGGAACTGGTCACTTCGCCGGAGTGGTTCGGGATTCCTGAAGACCGTCTCTATGTGACGATCTTCAAGGGCGAGAATGGCGTTCCTCGCGACGAGGAAGCCTACGAGCTGTGGCTTGGGCAGGGAGTGCCTGCCGATCGCATTCACGAATACGGCAGCAAGGACAACTTCTGGCAGATGGGCGATACCGGGCCGTGCGGGCCGTGCTCGGAGATTTTTTATGACATGGGGATCGAGGCTTCCGAAACGGGCGAGGACAAGCCGTTTGGGCAGGATGAGGCCCGCTATGTCGAGATCTGGAATCTCGTCTTCATGCAGTTCGACCGCAATCAGCAGGGTGAATTGAATCTGCTGCCTAAGCCTTCGATCGATACCGGCATGGGGTTGGAACGCACGGCCGCGGTGCTGCAGGGGAAGATTTCGAATTTTGAAACAGACTTGTTCATGCCGCTGATACAAAAGGCGGGTGAGTTGACTTCTACCACATATCAGGATGGCAACGCGCCAACCGATGCTTCGCTGCGCATCATTGCCGATCACGCTCGCGCGGCTACGTTTCTTATTTCTGATGGAGTAAATCCTGCGAATGAAGGACGCGGCTATGTGCTGCGCAAGATTCTTCGGCGTGGGATTCGTCATGGTCGTTTGCTTGGGCAAGAGAAGCCCTTCATGCGCGATATGGTCTATGCCGTGCGCGATGAGATGCAGAATGCGTATCCGGAATTGAAGGAGAGTGCGGATCGTGTAGCAAAAGTAATAGAGGCAGAAGAGAGGCAATTTGATCGTGTTTTGAAGTTGGGGCTAGTTGAATGGGAAAAATCTGTCAATGAACTAGTAGATGAGTTCAGGGCGAACATGGTCAAACAACAGCCGGCTGAACCAAAGTATGCAAGGTACACCCTGTATAACGAAAACGTAGTACAGGTTGAAGGTCCGGCAAGCAACATAAAGTTCCCTGGCGACAAAGCCTTCCATTTATACGAAACCTACGGCCTGCCCCTCGATTTCATGATGGATGCAGCACGTGACGCACGTATTCATTTCGACCTGGAAGGATTCGAGCAGGTGCGTGCTGAAGAACAGGCCCGTGCACGTGCTTCGTGGAAGGGCGGCGCGAAGCAATCGGCCAGTCCGGTTTTTCGTGAGCTTCCGAAGACCGTTTTCGAGGGCTACCGTCAGCTCACTTCTACTGGATGCGAAGTGTTGGCCATTATCAAGGATGGGCAGGGTGTGCAGGCAGCGAATCCAGGCGATGCGGTCGAGGTTGTGCTCGATCATACTAGCTTCTATGCCGACTCGGGCGGCCAGATGGGCGATACGGGTTGGCTCAAATCCGATGACCACAACTCGGTCGTTGCCGATGTGAGTGGATGCACCAAGCCGGTGCAGGGTGTCTTTGCGCACAAGGCGATTCTGCGCCAGCCGCTGAAGATTGGCGACAAGGTCGATACGGTTGTTGACGGCAGCTTCCGCAATGCCACGCGGCGGAATCATACCGGAACGCATCTGCTGCATGCGGCTCTGCGTGAGGTTCTGGGGACGCACGTCAAGCAGGCCGGGTCGCTGGTGGAACCGAATCGTTTGCGCTTCGACTTTTCGCACTTCACTTCGATTGCCGATGAAGAATTGCAGGACATCGAAGACCTAATCAATAAAGAAGTGCTCGGAAACACGCGCGTCGAGACGATCGAAGACGTTCCGATTGATGTGGCGATCAACGAGTATCACGCGATGGCTCTCTTCGGCGAAAAATACGGAGAGAAAGTCCGCGTGGTGAAGATCGGTGACTTCTCGACCGAGCTTTGCGGCGGCACGCATACGGGCGCTACGGGCGAGATCGGCGTCGTTAAGCTGCTCGGCGAGGGCAGCGTGTCTTCAGGCGTGCGGCGTGTGGAAGCTGTGACCGGTCTTGGCGCTTTGAAGGAGTTTCGCCGCGACTTTGAAGTCGCGCAACTTGCCACGCAACTCGCTCCGAATGCGGAACTCTCGCCTGCGGATGCGCTGAAGCACAAACTCAATGCGCAAGATGAAGAGCTGAAGAAGCTGCGCCGAGAACTGGAGCAGATTCGCATGAAGTCGGCTGCTTCGGCGGTTTCGAATGCTGCCGATCAGGCGGTTGAGGTAAAGGGGATTAAGGTTCTCGCGCAGCGGGTGGATTCGCTGGATCGCGGGCAGATGCGCACGCTCGTCGATAATCTGCGGAACAAGCTTGGCTCTGGCGTAGTGGTTCTCGGCTCGGCGCAGGAGGAAGGCAAGGTTGCGCTCATCGTCGGAGTGACCAAAGACCTGACCGGCAAGGTGCAGGCGGGAAAGATCGTCGGGCAGATTGCGAAGCTCGTCGGCGGCTCCGGTGGTGGGCGTCCGGATATGGCTGAGGCTGGCGGCAAGGATGCTAGTCAGCTGGATGCTGCGCTGAAGAGCGCCTCTCATGTGGTCGAAGAATCAGTTGGATAATCAACTCTCTTATCCTCATCAAAAATGTGTACACTTGCTGAACTAACGCGCTAAGACTTGGGAGTTATACGATGTTGTTTCACGTCACCCTCGAACACGCAGAAGACGGCTGGATAGTAGCCGAATGCCCAGCCTTACCCGGCTGTATCTCGCAAGGAAAAGATGAGCAGGAAGCACTTGTGAATATTCGTGAGGCGATTACTGCTTGGATGTGGGCGGAAGACCAAAAGGCTTTGAGTTCGATTTCTGACGAGCAAACGCAAATCGTCGTTGCCGTTTAATGCCTTTATTTTCACTTATTAGCCCTGTTTTCCACATCCGTGCGCGTGATTGGCATGCACTAACATTAGTGCATGGGAAAGCTCGGCAACATTTCCGGGAAGGAAGCGGTGAAGGCTTTCCAGCGTGCCGACTGGCAATTGATGGGACAGATCGGAAGCCACTGCGTTCTTACAAAATCTGGAATGCGTGTGAATCTATCGGTTCCGCAACATAAGGAGTTGTCCACTGGAACGTTGCGGGCATTGATCCGTGCTGCTGGCATGACCGTTGACGAATTCCTCGATCTGCTCTGAGTTCTATTCGACTTCCGGTTTCCATACTGGTTTCCTCCTGCTCATTTCGTGTTTCCTGCGTTGCCCCTCGTTGATCCGCCACCTATAATCAAGATGGCTCTGGCGTGTGCCTCTGAATTTGTTTATGCCCCTTTCCTACCGCTGCGGAGGACGCACGCTGTTTTTGCGCCTGGCAGGCTCTGCGCTTCTTTTCGCGCTCTGCTGTTCGCCTGCTATTGCCGCGCAGCATCAGCCTCTCTCTCCATTTGACAAGGCGCAGCGTCTGCGCGAGGCCCTTGAAGGGCGTCCGGAGCAGCAGCGCACGCGCCACGATTATGAGCGGGTGCTCGACGCGTATCGCGCTGTTTATCATGGCGATCCCGCTTCGCCGAAGGCCGATGCCAGCGTCTCTGCCGTTGCCGATCTGCTGGCCGAACAGGGGCGTGTTTTTCAGGATGAGAAGT
>Ga0209139_10000170_pt1 | contig 20181 bp, 13 predicted proteins | sample BogFormECP14_OM3_FD_188246 | JGI IMG/M metagenome (GOLD analysis project Ga0209139, IMG submission 188246) | Bog forest soil microbial communities from Calvert Island, British Columbia, Canada - ECP14_OM3 (SPAdes) (version 2) | ecosystem: Environmental > Aquatic > Freshwater > Wetlands > Bog ...
CGCTGTGGACCTCGCTGCGCGATATGGAGTTCAAGGACCTGCATGACCAGTCGGCGCGCGCGCGGGAAAAATTTGTAACGATCTCGCATTTGAGTCTTGCCGATGCGGCGAAGGGCTTCTCGCCGCTGCGCGAGGGCGTGGAGATGCCGCTGAAGATCCTGATGGGCATGGTGCTGCTGGTGGTTGCGATGGCGGCTGTGAACATGGCGAGCCTTCTGCTGGTGAGGGCGGCGGGGAGGGTGCGGGAGTTTTCGATGCGATATGCGCTGGGTGCGAGCACGCGCGATGTTGTGCTGCAACTGCTGACGGAAGGGCTGTTGCTCGGGCTGGGCGGAGCGGCGCTGGGCATTCTGATTGCGCCGCAGATGGTCCGCGGGCTGATCGCGTGGCTTTCTACAACCATGTCTGATACGCCTTTTTCGTCGCAACTCAATCCCGACGTACTGGCCTTTGCGCTGGGGACGACGCTGCTGGTCAGCGTGGTGTTCAGTCTGGCGCCGGCGCTGCAGTTCATGAAGCCGAACCTCGTCGACTCGCTCAAGCAGCAGAGTGGAACGGGCTCGACGGCGTCGCTTCAGTTCCGCAGAAGCTGTGTGGCACTGCAGATCGGCTTCAGCCTGTTGTTGCTGGTGGGAGCTGGACTCTTCATGCGCACGATTCAGAAGCTGCATGCGGTGGATGTTGGGTTTGCGACGGATCATTTGCTCACGTTCGGTCTCTCGCCGGGGATGGCCGGCTATCAGGGGGATTCTGTTGCGGCGGTGGAGGGGCGGGTGCTGGATGCTCTCTCGGCATTGCCGGGAGTGCGCGGCGTGGCTGCGACGAACGATCCCGAATTAGCGGACGATGACGTCAACGGCAGCATGGATGTTGCGGGATATACTCCGAAGCCCGATGAAGAGGTAGAAGCGGAAGTGCCGTGGGTGAGTCAGGATTATTTTGCGGCGATGGGTATTCCGCTGCTCACCGGACGAAGTTTTACCAAGGCGGATGTGGCCGGAGCGCAGAAGATCGCAGTGGTGAATGAGATGTTCGCCCGCAAGTACTTTGGCTCGCCTGCCAATGCGCTGGGGCACCATGTGCAGCGCAGCAATCGCCCGGTGACAGATACGGTGATTGTCGGCGTGGTTCGCGATGCGAAGCATACGACGGTGCGCGATGAGATTCGGCCTACTGTGTACAGGCCCTTTGTGCAGGGCGAGCAGCCGACGTCTCTGACCTTTTACGTGCGAACGTGGCAGACGCCTGAAGCGACATCGAACGAAATTCGCGCCGCTGTGCAGCACATTGATGGGAAGCTGATCGTGGATGATCTGCGCACGATGCAGAGCCAGATCGACGACACCATCAGCACGGAGCGGATGATTGCCATGCTGGCTTCTGTCTTTGGCGCGCTGGCGGCGCTGCTGGCGGGGATCGGGCTGTATGGCGTGCTGGCGTATTCGACGGCGCAGCGGACGAGGGAGATTGGTATTCGAATGGCGCTGGGCGCGCAGCGGTTCACGGTTGCCAAGTCGATTTTGCGGGAGGTCCTGCTGCTGGCAGCTGGGACGATCGTGGTGACGCTGCCGCTTGCGTTTCTGCTGACGCGCACGCTGCGGGAGCAGCTTTTTGGGGTTTCACCGGCTGATCCTCTGGTGTATTTCGGCGGGGTTGTGATGATTAGTATTGTCGCTTCGCTCGCGGCGCTGCTGCCGGCACGGCGGGCGGCTTCGATTGAACCGATGCAGGCATTGCGGACTGAATAGGGGAGAGCTACGTGACGATCTGGAACGATCTTCGCTACGCGTTTCGGCAGTTGAGGAAGTCTCCAGGCTTTGCGCTGACGGCGGTGGTGACGCTGGCGCTCGGGATTGGCGTGAATGCTGCGGTTTTCACCGTGTTCAGCAAAGTGCTGCTGCACACGATGCCGGTGCAGAAGCCGGGCGAGTTGGTGATGCTGGAGTCACATTCACAATACGACACCGGCTCGCTGAGTACGGAGGGTGGAGATTTTCATCTTTACTTTTCCTATCCCGCTTACAAGTATCTGCATGACAACAACCGCGCGCTTGAGGATTTGGCCGCGGATGTTCCGGGGTCGGCCAACCTGGTCACGGCGAAAGATGCGGACCGCGTCAACATGCATCTGGTGACGGGAAATTATTTCAGCGTGATGGGCCTGCGTCCGGTTCTGGGGCGATTGCTGATGCCTTCGGATGATGTGTTGCACGCGGGCAACCCGGTAGCTGTGATGAGTGAGGACTATTGGAAGAGCAAGCTCGGCAGCGATCCGGCCATTCTGAATCAGGGCGTGAAGATCAACGGGACACCGTTCACGATTGTGGGCATCGTGCGGCATACCGGTCTGTTGGATGATGAGCATCCGGCGGTGTTTTTGCCTCTCTCGATGGAGGCGGCTGTGATTCGGAGCGCTCACGAGCGGCTGACAGATCCGCTGTTTGCGTGGGCGGTTCTGGTAGGGCGTCTCCCGAGCGAGACTTCGCGCAAGCAGGCGGAAACGCAGCTGAATACGTTGTGGTGGAACTGGCGCAAGGACGTCCTCAAAGCTGAGGAGCATCACATTGGAGATAAGGAAGGCTGGCTGAAGACGCATCTATCGCTGCGCAGCGGCGCGCGTGGCGTGCCGGTGCTGGAGGAGATGCTGGGAGAACCGCTGAAGGTGCTGGAAGGCATGGCGCTGGTGGTGCTCTTGATCGCGTGCGTAAACGTGGCGAACCTGTTGCTGGTAAAAGCTGCGCGGAAACATGCTGAACTGGCGGTGCGCGGGGCGCTCGGTGCAAGCCGCTGGCGCATCTTTCAGCAGGTGATTGCGGAAGGTTTGCTGCTGGGGCTGATTGGCGCGATGGCTGGATTGGTTCTTGGCTGGCTCAGCTTCAAACTTCTGATTCATTCCATTCCGGCGACAAATTATCTGCGCGATGTGCTCGATGCACCGATGGATTGGAAGGTGATTGCTTTCTGCATGGCTGCGGGCGTGATGACGAGCCTGCTTTTCAGCGTTGCCCCGGCGCTGCTGAGCATGCAGGTGAACCTGATGCGCGCGTTGCATGGGCAATCGGGATCGGTGGCAGGCGGCGGAGGCTGGCTGCGGAATCTGTTTGTGAGCGCTGAGACGGCGCTGAGTCTCGTACTGCTGATGGGTGCTGCTGTTCTCGCCTGGAATCTGTATCAGCTTCGGCATGTCGATCCGGGGTTTGCGACGGGTCATGTGCTTACGTTTCGCGTAGATGCTTCAGCGCTGGGTAAGAATGATCCACAGGTAAGAGAGGAATACGAGGCGCTGGAGAGCGAGGTTCTGCGGCAGCCGGGCGTGCGGAGCGTTGCTTATGCGAATAACGGGCTCATGACGGGGAATACATCCGGCAGCAACATTACGGTGAAGGGATACACGGGCCAAGGAAACGATCCATCACCGAATCGAGATGAGATCAGCCCCGGCTTCTTCTCGACGATGCAGATTCCGCTGCTGGCTGGACGCGAATTTAATACGCAGGATACGCTGGCGTCGCCGCAAGTGGCGATCGTAGATGAAACATTTGTAAAGCATTATTTCGGCGGGGATACGCGAAAGGCGTTGGGTCAACAATTTGGTTTTGGTTCGGGCAATGTCAAAACAGATATCGAAATTGTGGGTGTTGTCCCCACGATTCGATCTGCAAAGCTGGAGCATGTGTCCGATCTGCCGTTTATTTACCTTCCTTATGATCAGTCATACAGCATAGACGGCAAGTCGAGCAGGTCGCATCCTGCAAGCTTTTATGTGCGCACCAGCGGCGACCCGGCGGCATTAGCCGGGTCGCTGCATTCAATGCTGCACCGACTGGATCAGGACCTGCCCATGCCTGATTTCGAGTCGATGGACGAGCACATCCGCAGTTCCATTTTTCAGACTACTTTGATGGCGCTGCTTGCTTCGATTATGGGCGGATTGGCGCTGGTACTGGCGGCTATCGGGCTCTATGGCGTGCTGGCGTTCGCTGTGGCGCAGCGGACACGCGAAATTGGCATACGCATGGCGTTGGGCGCGGACAAGGGGAGCATTTCGAAGCTGGTGTTGCGGCAGGTTGGAGCATTGGTCGCGGGAGGTCTGGTTGCCGGGCTGGTGCTGGTACTTGCGGCCTTCAGGATATTTCGGAGCACAGAGGCGAACCTTTTCGGAGCCCCGATCTGGCTGTATTGCAGCGCCGGGTTCAGCCTGATTCTGGTGATGCTGGCGGCGAGTTATCTGCCGGCTCGGCGCGCGTCCCGGGTCGATCCGATGAGGGCACTGCGGGCGGAGTGAGTCTTCTGCGGGGTCTGAGCCATCTACAATAATGAGATGGCAGATCAACTGTATTTAAGCCTGTGGTATCCGAATTTCCGTTTGACTTCGCTCGGGCCAGCCTTGCTGGGCGTCATCCGCCAGTTCACCATTGTCGGTGGATCGGGGTTGGTGAAGGCCGCGAATGCCTATCCTATTTCGTGGAATGAGGCTCCTGCATATCAGCGTGTCTATGATGACGACGAGTCGGAGGCGGCTGCTCCGGAGCAGGCTGTGCCTGCCGCGCTCGAAATGCTGCACGATGACTTTGCCTATGAGTTTGAGCTGACCTGGGAGTTGTGGATTCAGGAACAGGCCGGCGATCTTGACCCGATCTGGCGCAAAGAGCCGCGCGCGGTGCGCATCATCGGATACGGGCCGGAGTTCGACGAAAGCTCGTATGAGCAGAACGGGCAGATCCGCATCGATTTTGGGACGGACACGCCATTTTTGCAGGAAGGTGTGGATCTCGACTCCGACGCTGCCGAGCACGTCAAACAGAATGTGCAGATGCTGGTGGATTTCACCAATGGCGTGCAACAGCATTGCGGCATCTCATCGCGGCTGCTGTGGTCGGAGTCGGGCGAGAGTCTCGCGCAGAAGCTGATTGCGCGTCTGCAGCAGGTGAACTGAGTCAGTGCGTGGGTAAGGTTCGTGCTTTCCCACCCTGACTGCGTCAGGATGGGGCACCCTTTTTATGTGCCTTAATTGAGAAGAGGCGAATACTCTCTGTCCTCTTTGCGTCTAAGTCAGAATGACAACTGTATGAGACACTGCGATGCAAAGCGCCTGCCTGCTAGCTTACTGAGATAATCAACCCATGCGCATTACGATAAAGAGGCTCCGGCTGCTGATCGTGGGACTGGCGTGCCTGCTGATCGCGGTGCTTGGCGGCTTTATTGTCTATGCGCGGTATCGCATTCGGCATATTGGTAAAGACCTGCCGGGCAAGCTGGGGATAAATATCCAGCAGACAGCGAATGGCTTTACCTATACGCAATCTGACAAAGGCCATACGATCTTCGCCATTCATGCTTCGAAGCTCGTTCAGTTCAAAGGCAATGGGCATGCGGATCTGCATGATGTCGCGATCACTCTTTACGGGCCGCCGGGGACGAATCGCGAAGATCATGTCTATGGAAGCGACTTTGATTACGACCAGACCAATGGTATTGCGTCGGCACAGGGGGAGGTGCAAATCGATATGCAGTCGCCTGCTGCGCAACAGACGAGCGGCGGAGAGCCGGGTGAGAAGAGCACGATTCATATAAAGGCGAGCGGTCTGGTTTTCAATCAGAAAACGGGAATCGCGACCACGGATCAGCCAGTTGAGTTTCAACTGCCGAAAGCTGCCGGAAAGGCAGTTGGCGCGTCTTTCGATTCAAAGCAAGGTGTCCTGATACTCGACAAACAGGTGGAGCTGACTACAAGCGCCAATGGAGAGCCGGCAATCGTGCGTGCCAGCCATGCACAGATGCTGCGCGATTCGCGGCAGACTTTTTTGCTGCATGCCGAGACGGAGTTCCGAAACGAGCGCAGCACTGCTGATCAGGCGGTTATTTATTTTCGGCAGGATGGCTCGGCGGAACGAATCGATGCGAAAGGCAACGTGCGCACGGTGCTTGACGATGGAGCGCAGGCCACTTCGCAGACGGCGAACATTACTCTGGATGAAAAGAGCCAGCCAACGCTGGCGGTGTTGGGCGGAGGCGTGAATTTTATCGCGAAAGACGATGCGCAAAGCATGCATGGCAATGCGGTCGAGGGCACGATTACTTTTGGACCGGAAGCTACGCTCAAGCATGCGCAGTTTCGCAATGCGGTCAGCTTTGTCGACCAGCAGTTGAAGCTTGCTGACGACCCTCACGGATCGGCAACGCGGCAGGTGTCGGCGATGAAGCTCGATGTTGACTTTACGGCTGGCGCGGATAAAAAGTCAGTGGCGCAGAAGGCGCTTGCAACTGGGAATGCTGTTGCGACGTTGCGCACGATTTCATCGAAAGGGCCGGAGCAGAGTTCGACCATCAGTGCTGATCAGCTGCTGGCGACGTTGAGTGGTGGCAACGCGATCCAGCAACTGGATGGGTCAGGGCATACCAAAATTGTGGATCAGGCGCAGGATGGGGCTACGAATGTGAGCACAGGCGACGTGCTTCGCATCACGTTTGTGCCGCAGAGCAAAGATGCGCCTCCGGCGAAGTCGCGCACAGCGCCCGCCATGCAGGCGGCGCAGATCGACACGGCGGTGCAGGAGGGTAATGTTGCTCTGACGCAGACGCCGGCAAAAAATGCGAAGGCGCAGTCTCCTCTGCATGCGACGGCGAAGCGCGCCGAGTACCATGCTGCGGATCAGGTGTTGCATCTAACCGGGAATCCGAGGATCAACAATGGGTCGATCGATTTGTCGGCGCAGCTGGTGGACTATCACCGCGACTCCGGTGATGCGACGGCAAAGGGAGATGTGAAGGCGACGTATCTGCGCGATGGGAATCAGCAGGCCGCTCCGGCTGGCTCGATGTTTGGCGGTCAAGGGCCTGTCCATATTGTTGCGGAGAACGCTGACCTGCAGCACGCCAGCGGAGACAGCATATTTCGCGGACAGGCGAGGATGTGGCAGGGTGCGAATGCTGTTGCCGCTCCAGTGATCGAGTTGTCGCGCGCGCAGCAGACGCTGAAGGCGCACGGAGATGCGGACAGCAAGGTTCATGCGGTCGATACTACGATCGCCTCGGCGATGGGGTCGAAGCGGCAGCAGCAAAGCGTGATTCGGGTAAAGAGCGATACTCTGCTTTACTCGGACAAGGACAGACGCGGCGATTTCAACGGCGACGTCGTTGCTATTGCGCCGGATGGCACGATTCGTTCGGATCGGGCGCAGTTCTTTCTGCGTCCTGTGAATCAGCAGAAAGCGCAAGGCCAGAGTGGCGCTGCTTCTCAGGCAGGCAGTTCTTCCCAGATAGACAAGATCGTTGCCGAGGGCAACGTTGTGCTTACGCAGCGGGGCCGGAAGGGCGAGGGTGAAAAGCTGGTCTACACGGCGGCAGAAGGGCGCTATGTGTTGACGGGATCGCCTGCAAGCCCGCCGCGCATTTCCGATGTCGCGCACGGCACCACCACGGGAGCTGCGTTGATTTTCAACGATCAGGATGATAGCGTCGAGGTGAGTGGAGGGCAGTCAGCAGCCGTCACAAAGACGCGTGCGCCGAAGTAGATGCAAAAGCTTTCGACCGACGAGATAGGGAAGTCCTACAAGGGCCGGCAGGTGGTGCGTGGCGTAAGCCTTGAGATTTCGCAAGGGGAAGTTGTCGGTCTGCTCGGACCCAACGGCGCGGGGAAAACGACGAGCTTTTACATGATTGTCGGCCTGGTGTCGCCGGATACCGGGCACATTCTCGCCGATGGCAAAGAGATCACGCGGGTACCGATGTATCTGCGGGCGCGACAATATGGGATCAGCTATCTGCCGCAGGAGCCCTCGGTTTTCCGCAAGCTGACCGTCGAAGAAAATATCCTGGCTGTGCTTGAGGTGCAGTCCATTTCTTCGGAAGTTCGCCGTGCACGTACCGATAAACTCATCGATCAGCTGAATCTCGGGCACATTCGGAAGACGCGCGGTTATGCGCTATCCGGGGGCGAGCGTCGCCGCGTGGAGATAGCCCGCTGTCTCTGTATTCAGCCCTCATTTATTTTGCTGGACGAGCCCTTTTCGGGAATTGATCCCATTGCGGTACTCGACCTGCAGGAAATCATTTTTGATCTGAAAGCAAGCGGTATCGGTGTGTTAATTACAGATCATAACGTTCGCGAGACGCTGTCAGTTACTGACCGCGCCTACATCATTAACGAAGGACGTATCTTCCGCCATGGAACGCCGGAGCAGCTTGGCAGCGATCCTGAGGTCCGGAGGGTATATCTGGGCGAGGGTTTTTCGCTGAACTGAAATCACAACCCGTGGAGAGTAGTAACTCGATCTACCACTTTAGTGGCTGTCGAACCGTAGGTAGATGCGTGTAGACTAGGGGCAAATCCCCCATTGTTCGTAACTTCGTAAGCAGGCAGGAATGGCACTACTTCAACCAAGACTCAGCTTGAAAGTTTCTCAGCGGCAGATATTGACGCCTGGCCTCATGCAGATGGTCAGCGTATTGGCGCTGAACAAGCTTGAGTTGAAGGAGATGATTCAATCGGAGATTGCCGAGAATCCGATCCTCGAAGAGCTTGAAGAAAATGTGCCCCTTCTTGACGATGTCGCGGGCCGCGAGGAGATGCTGGACCGGCCGGTGGAAACCCAGCAGGCGGAGGCCGAGCGCGAGAAGGCCGACCCGTTCGACGAGATTGATTTCGGCTCTTATTTTCAGGACTATCTCGATCCCGGCTTCCGTACTCCGAACAGCTTTGAGATTACGGAAAAACCCTCGATTGAGAATTTTCTCTCCCAGCCCAGCACTCTTACCGATCATCTCTTCTGGCAGCTTGGGTCGCTGAGCCTGTCTCCGGTCATTCGCGACGCTGCGGAATACATTATTGGGAATCTCAATGAAGACGGCTATTTAACGTCATCAGATGAGGAGTTGCTTGAGGGGTATCTGCGGGAACAGCTGTTGCCCGAACAGGAGAATGGGCGTCCATTCCAGGATCATGGACATGTTCAGATCGTGGACATCCCGCCTGCTCTGGCGGAGCGTGCTAGAGGCCACCTAACGGCTGCACTCAAAGTGGTGCAACACCTCGACCCGGTAGGTGTGGCGACGAGAGACCTGCGCGAGTGCCTATTGGTGCAGATCGAAGCTCAGCAACGTGAGTTTGAGCTGATTTATGAGCGTCAAAAGCGCTCTATGCACAATGGCGTGAGCGATGCTGAGGCTCCGGAATTATTCCTGAGCGATGAACCTGCTCAGGAGCCAGCGGTTGCGCATGTCAATGGATTTGCCAAAGATGCAGGTTTTGCGAAAGATGCGGGCTGTGCCAAAGATGCAGATGCGTCGGCGCAGCGTGTGAGCGTATTTGAAGCTGCTAAATGTATCGTAGACAAGCATCTAGCACTGCTGCAGAGGCGTGACCTTCGAGAGCTTGCGAAGGCGCTGGGACGATCGTCTGAAGACGCACAGCATGCTCTCGATTTCATTCGCACGCTCGATCCGCGGCCTGGCCAGCGCTTCAATCGCGTAGATGCGCGGCTGATTGAGCCGGACGTGGCATTCGTGAAGCGAGGCGACGAGTTTGTCGTGGTCATGAACGAGGAAGACCTTCCGACTCTGCGGCTGAACCAGGGCTATCGCAGGATGATTACGCAGGATGGCACGGAGAAAGAAGTCAAGGACTACGTTAAGGAGCGCTATCGTTCGGCGATCCAGCTGATGCGGAATATCGAGCAGCGGAAAAACACGATTTTGCGCACATGCGAGGCCATCATCCGGCGGCAGGTTGACTTCATGGAGAAGGGCGTCGATGCGATGAAGCCGATGATGATCAAGGAAGTGGCGGAAGAGATCGGCGTGCATCCATCTACTGTGAGTCGCGCCGTATCCAATAAATATGTGCATACGCCGCAGGGAGTGTATGAGCTACGGTTCTTCTTCTCAGAGGGGGTGAATGGCCCCGAGGGTTCCAGCACGCCGCTCATGTTGTTAAAGCGTAAGGTGAAGAAGCTGATTGAAGATGAAGATCCACGCAAGCCACTCACAGATGATCTGATTGCCAGCATGCTGCAATCTCAGGGCATCGATGTAACCCGCCGAACCGTCGCGAAGTATCGCGAGGATATGCGGATTCCAAGCACCCATCAACGTCGCGTTCGCGGTTGATGTACAATCACAGACCTTCGCCGGAGATTGGCGAGGGACCTCCTTAAGAAGGGAGCTTTCACCATGCAGGTTGAGTACACAGGCAGGCAGGTGACCGTTACCCGCACCCTACGCACGATCGCTGAAGAGTCGCTTGAGCGCATCGCGAAGATCCTGGGTAAGACCACAGGCGCCCACATTGTTCTGACGGCTGAGAAATACCGGCAGATGGCGGAAGTGACCATCAAGACGCGCCTGCACACTATTGTCGCAACCTCAGAGTCAACCAATATGGAGACAGCGCTGCGCGGGGCTCTGGAAAAGGCGGAGACGCAGGCGATTCGCTGCAAAAAGAAACTGCACGCCAAGAAACGTCAACCGAAGGAAGAGAAGCTGGTTGTCGAGGCCGCTCTGGCTCGCCCCAAGCGTGCTGCTGCCCGTCCACCTGTGCCGAAAGAAGAGGCACAGCCTGAAGCGGCTGCCAAGAAAGCGAATGGCAATGGGCGATCCAAGCAGGTATTGCCGGTTACGGTGCACTCCTTCCCGGCGAAGGTGCCGATCCAGGAGCCGCACGTTGTTCGCTCGGCTGACTCGGTGGCTTTGCGCCCGATGACGCTTGAGGAAGCGGTGAAGGAAGCGGAATTCCGTGACCGGGAGGTCTTTGTTTTTCGGGACCACCAGGGGAATGTGATGGTCCTGCATCGCAAACGCGATGGCAAAATGGAACTGATCGAGGCGCCATAGCTTCTGCTTCACCACGAAATGCTAGGATGGGCGCATGCCCCCGAAAGCTGCGCCCAAGCCTCCAGGCAAGTCAAAGAAGGCGAAACCAGCGCCTGCCCATAACGCAGACGAAACGCGATCGCTGGTCATTATTACCGGGCTTTCCGGATCGGGTAAGCTCTCTGCGCTGAAAGCATTTGAGGATCTAGGCTATTACGCAGTCGACAATATGCCGATTGAGCTTGTGCCGCGATTCGCTGAACTGATTGGCGAATCGGTTACGACGACCCGCGCAGCGTTGGTCGTGGATGTGCGCGAGGGGCAGGGGCTGGAACGATTTCCGGCGATCCTGAAGCAGATTCGGCGAACGCTTAGCACCTCCGTGATTTATCTGGAGGCGTCAGACGCCGCGCTCCTGCGGCGCTTCTCTGAGACGCGACGACCGCATCCGCTTGCCCGCGAAGGCAGGGTTGCGGAAGCCATTGGATCTGAACGCAAATTGCTGGATCCGATTCGCAACGTTGCCGATGTCATTATCGATACGTCGAATTTCAATGTGCATGAACTCCGCACGCACGTCCAGACCAGATTTTCAAGCGACGGCAGCGGGAAAGACCTTCTGATTTCTTCGCTCAGCTTTGGATATAAGAATGGCGTGCCGTTGGAAGCGGATCTTGTTTTTGATGTGCGGTTTCTTCCCAATCCTCATTTCAAACCAGAATTTCGGCCACTTACGGGAAAGCATCCGAAGCTGGTTGCTTACCTCAACGGATTTCCGCAGACGCAGGAATTTCTCGACCGCGTTACCAGCCTGCTCCTCTATCTGTTGCCGCACTACATTCACGAGGGCAAAAGCTATCTGACGATTGCCTTTGGCTGCACTGGCGGCCAGCACCGATCCGTGATGATTGCAGAAGAAGTCAGCAAGAGGCTTGAGAAAGAAGGCTATCGCGTGAAGACAGGGCATCGCGATATGCCGCGCTGAAACGGTAAAATAAAGAGATGGAATATCGATGGCAGACTCGCAGGCAAACTAGATGATGCGTATCCTGCGTCTGCTCTATTACATGCGCCGCTACTGGTGGCAGTCGCTGGCGGCCGTGTTTTTGATGGCTGTGGTTGGATTGCTGGATGCATTTCGCGTTCTGCTGGTGCAGCCTATCTTCGATCACGTGCTGCATCCTGCAGGCATCAGCCCGCCCATTGCGCTTTATAAGATTCCCGGAACGAGCTATCAGTTCACTCTGCAGCAGGTTACTCCTCATTTCATTCACAACGTGTGGGGGGTGGTTGCGTTTGCGCTGGTGGTTTCGACCCTGCTGAAGAGCGTCTGCGACTATGCCGGCACGTATCTCGTGAACTACGCCGGGTTTGGCATGATCACGGACCTGCGCGACGATCTATACGATGCGGTGCTGCGCCGCTCGGTATCTTTCTTTCAGAAGCATGCGACGGGCACGCTGCTCTCGACGCTGATCAACGACATCGAGCGCGTGCAGTATGCCATGTCCTCGGTGCTGTCGGAGTTTCTGCAGCAGTTCTTCACGTTGATTTTCACGATTGGCGTAGTGATTCACTTCGGCGGCAAGCTCTCGTGGGCGCTTCTGATCTTTGTTCCGGTTGTGATCGGTTCGATACGTCGCATAGGCCGTGACGTGCGGCGGACGACGCGCAGAGGGCAAGACCGGCTCGCGGAAATACAGAACATTCTGCACGAGACGATTACCGGCAATCGCATTGTGAAAGCCTTCAACATGGAATTCTGGGAGCTGCTGCGCTTCCGGGATGCAGCCAAGCGGCTTTTCAAGGCGAATCTGCGGTCGGTGCGGGCACAGGCGATCAGTTCTCCTTTAATGGACTCGATCGGAGCCATCGCAATTGCCTTGTTGCTGTTGGTCGGGCGTGGGCAGATTCAGCGCGGAGCGATGACCGAAGGGGCGTTCTTCGGATTCATCGTTGCACTGTTCAAACTCTATGATCCGGTGCGGCGCTTTGCCCAGTTCTATAACAACTTTCAGCAAGCGCTGGGCGCCTCGTCCGCGATCTTTAGTTTCATGGACGATCAGGATGAATTGGTGGAGAAGCACCGTGCGTTTGTGTTGAAGGAGTTCAACGATTCCATCAACCTCGAAAATGTCGGCTTTGCCTATAGCGATGAAGAGGGCGAGAAGCAAGTTCTACACGAGATCAATCTTGAGATTCACCGGGGCGAAGTGGTGGCTCTCGTCGGTCCCAGCGGGGCGGGGAAGTCAACGCTCGTTAATTTGATTCCGCGGTTCTTCGATGTCACTTCAGGCCGGATTCTGATCGATGGGCACGATCTTCGCGATGTAAGCATGCGCTCGCTGCGTGAACAGATCGGCAAGGTGACGCAGGAAACCATCCTCTTTAACGACACGGTGAGAAACAACATTGCCTATGGGCAGCCTGATGTGCCGATCCAGCGAGTACAGGATGCGGCGAATGCGGCGCTGGCGCATGATTTCATCATGCGGCTTCCGGAAGGGTATGACACGCTGATTGGCGAGAAGGGATTTCGCCTCTCGGGCGGCGAGCGTCAACGGCTGGCGATTGCCCGCGCGCTGGTGAAAGACGCGCCTGTGCTCATCCTCGATGAGGCCACATCGGCACTCGATGCTGAGAGCGAATCGCTGGTGCAGGCAGCACTGAGCAATCTGATGGCTGGGCGCACGGTTGTTGTGATTGCGCACCGGCTTTCGACCGTGCGCCGCGCGACACGCATCGCGGTTCTGGAGCAAGGACGCATTACCGCAATTGGTTCGCATGAAGAACTGATGCGCAACTCCCCGATATATCAGAAGCTGTATCAGCTGCAGTTCATGGACGCGCCGGAATTGGCCGAGCCTGCTATGGTGGGTAAATCCGAGCTATGACCCCGAAAAAAGAAGTTGCCCCTCAGAAAAAAGATACTGCGACCAGTTTGCCCGTGCACTCGATGACAGGCTTTGCGCGCGCCTCCGAGAGGCTTTCAGAGACGCTTGGCTACACGCTGAGCCTGAAGAGCGTGAATCACCGCTTTCTCGACCTGCATATGCGCTTGCCTGGCGGGACGGAGACGCTCGAAATGCAGCTGCGCAAAGTGCTGAAGGAAAAGATTGCGCGCGGGCATGTTGAAGTTTCGCTTTCGATCGACCGCAGCATGAAGATGGAAGCGCAATATGACGAGAATCTTGTGGCGGCTTACGTCACAGCGTTTCGCAGCGCGGCGACAGCCCATGGGCTGAACGCGGAGCCCGATCTGAATGCGATCTTTCGCTTGCCCGGAGTTCTTAGCGGCGATTCGCGCAATTCTGAGGCGGAAATGCAATCGATCGAAGCCGCTGTCCTCAAACGCGTCGACGCGCTGATCTCGGAATTGAACAAGATGCGCTCCGCGGAAGGTGATTCGCTCGCCACTGAACTACGCAAGGGACTTGCGCGGCTCAGTGGATTCGTTGAAGAAGTGGCTGAACTGCGACACGATGTGCAGAAGGTATATTTCGACCGGATCAGCCAGCGGCTGACTGAGATGCTTAACGGCAATCTCGATTCCGACCGCGTTCTGCAGGAGGCGGCTCAGCTGGCTGAGCGCAGCGATGTGGAGGAAGAAATTGCCCGCATGCACACGCATATCGCGCATTTTGAGTCGCTGCTGCAGCAGGGTGGAGAGATCGGCAAGAAGCTCGATTTTCTGTTGCAGGAGATGAATCGCGAAGCCAACACGCTGCTCTCGAAAACGAGCGGCCTCGCAGGCAATGGAACGCGCATTACCGAACTTGGACTGGGCATGAAATCTGAGATTGAGAAGGCCCGCGAACAGGTGCAGAACCTCGAGTAGTTCCCATTTGCAACTAGAACTGTGTGAACCGCCTGAAAATCAGATCCTTCACTACGTTCAGGATGACAATCTTATGTATCGTATTCCAAAGGCCACACACTAGAAGGAAAACGAAAACTTGGCAGGAATTCTCTTCATTATTTCAGCGCCTTCGGGGTCGGGAAAATCGACGCTGGTCAACCAGATTCGTTCGCTCGTGGACAATCTGGAATTTTCCGTTTCGTATACAACGCGGCCGCCTCGCGGTTCGGAAACAGAAGGCCGCGAATATCACTTCACCTCGCGCGAAGAGTTCGAACGCATGGTGCGCGATGACGAATTCCTGGAGCATGCCGAGGTCTTTGGCAACTACTACGGAACTGCCCGCAAGTCGCTTGCTGACGCCAAGGCGCATGGGAAGGATTTGTTGCTGGACATCGATGTACAGGGCGCGGCGCAGGTGCGCCAGAAGGTTGCAGACGCGGTGAGTATCTTCGTCATGCCGCCCGCTCCTGATGTTCTGGCGACGCGGTTGCGCAATCGAAGCAGGGCGGAAGGTAATGTCACGGAAGAAGTTATCCAGCGCCGCCTGGCTGAGGCCAGGGCCGAGATTGTGAAATACCGTGAATACAGATATATTCTCGTCAACGACATTCTTGCTCGAGCCGAAGACGAACTTTTAGCGATCGTCGCCAGCGAACGCATTCATCGCGAGGGACGACAGGCAGCGCCGGATGAAGTTCGTCTGGTGAAACTGGCGGAAGGTTGCAAGCAGGAAAACGTAGGTGAGCGAGTCCGACCTATACTCAGGGCCTTTGGGCTGCTCGATCCGGAAACGTAAGACCTTAACAAGTTGCGGTTCTTAATTGGAGGAATGAGTCAATGAGTGTGGAGCAGTCGTTCGACAGCAACTTCCGATATGTTCTTGTGGCAGCGCGCCGCGCTCGTCAACTGCAAAACGGCTCAGCACCCCTGGTCGAATCACGGTCGCGCAAAGCATGCAAGATCGCGCAGGATGAGATTGCCGCAGGCAAAGTGAGCTATATGAAGAGCGATACTCCAGTTCTGAAGCCTGAAGTTGCGGGTGCCGATATCCCCAAATTCGCCATTTCGTAGACTGGCGAAGATCAGCAAACATCACAAACAGTTAGTGCTTGAAGACCTGCATCATCAGCTCTGCTTGCACCTGATCGAGCTGTTTCAGAGTGGACTCGAGTGTTGGCCGGTCATCGAGTGCGGCACTGTGAAGGATTTCGTTCAGACGAAATGCGGTGTGGCGCATGAGGATTTCTGCGTTCTTAAGTTTCTTGGTGTCTTCCGCTACGCCCATGTGGATTTTCTGAGCGTATGACTGAACCGCCTTCAAAGTTTCTGACGCGTGACTGAAGTCGCCAGAGGATAATTCCTGCCCGGCGATTTCTGTCATGTCGTGGACGATTTCCGCGTAGAGGAAGCACTGCTCTTTTGGCGATGCCTGATCTGCTTTCGCTTCGAGCAGAAGTAGAGCTTGCGCATCAGGGAGCTTTTCGTTGGCGCCGTACGCATGTGTGCAGGGGACAAGAAGAACTGCTGCGGCTGCGATTGCTACGAACCTCATGGGACACCTCCTTAGGTGCCACGGGAACGTTATCGGCTACTATTTGCCAAGCGTGACCAGCCGATGTTTTGCCTGCCACTCCTGGTCGGGGAACCTGCCATTGGCTGCGGCCAGGAACTTATGATAGTAGTCGGCCGCTTCCTTTGTGTGATGTAGATTATCGTATGCCGTTGCCCAAAGGAAGTAGGTAGCCGGGGTTTCTTCGAGAAATTTTGATCGTGCGGAAAGAGAATCGAGCACCAGTTGAGGTTGATGACTCTCTGAAGCGGCGAAGGCCAGGCTGCTCCAAGCGTCTCCATTGTCCGGTTTCAGGCGCACGGATTTCTGTAAAACGGTCACTGCTTCGGCGTATCGTTGTTGACGAATGAGGTTCTCGCCGCGCGCGGTCAGCAGAGCTGGGTCGTTTGGGGTAACTTTTAACAACTGGATGTAAAGCGGATCGGCCTGATCGGCAGCGCCGTTTTGCGTGTAGGCGTCGGCCAACATACCGTTGATCGCCGCATTGTCGGGCTGTTTCTCGTGTAGCTTTTCAAGTGCGCTAACCGTCTCATTCTGCTTGCCTTCTGCGTTCAGAACGATTGCTAGTTGCGTGTTCAGGGCTGGATCATCTGGGTCACGGATAAGCGCTGTTTTGATGAGCGGTTCTGCGTCAGCGTACTTTTTCTGGGCGATGAGGACGTGCGCCAGACCGACGGTGGCTGCTGAGGAGTTTGGCTGTTGGTTCAGCAGTCGGCGATAGGCCGTTTCGGCGGTTACTTCGTCGCCTTCGGCTTCAGCAATTTCGCCGGTAAGGAGCAGGTCGGCAGGGGTTTCCGGGCTCAGGGCCAGAGCCTGCAGCAGTTCCTGCTTTGCCGCATCCGGATCGCTGGAGCGGTCAAGCTGAGCTAAGGCGCGGAAGGCTTGAGCTTTCGCAGACGGGTTCGGAGGATTTGGTTCCAGCTGGGAAGCAGCTTCCAGCTGTTCGTGGGCTTCCTGTTGCTTGCCTTGGCGGGCCAGGATCAGGCCGAGAGCAAGTCGCGATTCGAACTGTTTCGGGTCGGCGGCGATGGCTTTCTGGTAATAGCCTTCGGCGGTGTCGTCATGGTCCTGGGCGTCTTCCACATAGCCACGGTCGAAGAGGGCCCGGGCATCGTTACTGTGCGCTGAGAGATAGGTATCGAGCAGGGTTTTGGCGCGGGCAAAATCCTTCGTGTCGATGGCTGCTTCAGCCAGTGACAGCGGGTCATCAGCCGACATTGCCGCGGTTGCTTGGCGTGACTCATCGACGCTGGTTCCCGGAGGCTGCGGGGCTGATTGCGCCTGAGCTGCGAGGAGAGCGAAAGCGAACCCAAATCCTGCTAGGTGGTTTACGACTGACTTCATACTGCTACTTCATTCTCCGCTTCCTGAATGGGTTCGCGTTCGCGGGAGGATTCGCGAGGTTGCGCCAGTACTTTTGACAGCCAGTAGCCGGTATGGGATAGCTCATTCTGCGTGATCTGTTCGGGGGTGCCGGTAGCTACGATCTGGCCGCCTTTCCCGCCGCCCTCCGGACCAAGGTCGATCACCCAGTCTGCCGATTTGATTACGTCGAGGTTGTGCTCGATGACTAGTAGCGAGCCGCCGCCGTCGATGAGCTTGCGGAAGGCAGTGAGGAGCTTGCTGACATCGTCAAAGTGGAGGCCGGTGGTGGGCTCGTCGAGCACATAGAGGACGCGGCTGCCACCCTTCTTTGCCGCTGCACCGGTTGAGCGGACTGTGGCCAGATGCGCGGCCAGCTTCACGCGCTGGGCTTCGCCGCCAGAGAGCGTGGTAGCGGATTGTCCAAGGCGGACATAGCCGAGGCCGACTTCGTCGAGAACGGCGAGCTTGTCGAGGATCTTGGGTTGGCCTACGAAGAAGCGCAGAGCCTCTTTCACGGTGAGGTTAAGAACTTCGTTGATGCTCTTGCCCTTGTACTTGATCTCGAGGACGCTGGCCTTGTAGCGGGTGCCGCGGCATTCCTCGCAGGGCAATTCAACATCGGCGAGGAACTGCATCTCGACGGTGACGGTGCCATCACCTTCGCAGACATCGCAGCGTCCGCCGGGGACGTTGAAGGAGAAGTGTCCGGCGGCGTAGCTGCGGCGCTGGGCTTCGGGCTGCGCGGCGAAGAGCTCGCGGATGGCATCGAAGGCCTTGATGTAGGTCACCGGGTTCGAGCGCGGGGTGCGTCCGATGGGGTTCTGGTCGACGAGGACAATGTCGTTGAGGCGCTCGACGCCTTTCAACTCTTTGTAGAGGTTGGTTGGGTCGGCTCCTTCGCCTTTACCCAGCTGGTGCGCAACGGCGCGGTAGAGGACATCGTGAACGAGCGTGGACTTGCCCGATCCCGAGACGCCGGTGATGCAGACGAGCATGTTCAGCGGTATCTCGACATCGATGCCCTTGAGGTTGTGGCTGCGTGCGCCGCGCAGCTTGAGGCATTCCTTTCCGGGTTCACGGCGGCGCGGGGGAACGGGGATGGTGAGCTGTCCGTTGAGGTAGCGGCCGGTGATGGAGTCAGGGTTGCGCTCGACCTCTTCAATGGTTCCGGCGGCGAGGACGCGGCCGCCGAACTCGCCTGCTCCAGGACCGAGGTCGAGGAGATAGTCGGCGGAGCGGATCACGTCAGGGTCGTGCTCTACGACGAGGATGGTGTTGCCGAGGTCGCGGAGGTCGTTGAGGATGCGGATGAGCTTGGCAGTGTCGCGCGTGTGCAGGCCGATGGATGGCTCATCGAGGACGTAGAGCGCGCCTACGAGCTGCGATCCGAGCGAGGTGGCGAGCTGGATGCGCTGCGATTCTCCTCCGGAGAGCGTGGAGGCGAGGCGGTCGAGCGTGAGGTAGTCGAGGCCGACGGCATTGAGGAAGTGCAGGCGCTGCTGAATCTCGTGCAGGATGCTTCCGGCGATCTCTTCCTGCATGGGCGTGAGTGTGAGCGCGCCGAAGAAGCGGTTGGCTTCGGCGATGGTGAGCGCTGCTGCGTCGCAGATGTTCTTGTCGCCGTTGTTCCCATCTTCGACGCGGACGGCGCGGGCTTCGGCCCTCAGGCGCTGGCCTTTGCACTCGGGACAGAGAGCGTAGCCGCGATACTTGCTGAGCATGACGCGGACGTGCAGCTTGTACTTCTTGCGCTCCAAGTAGGCGAAGAAGCCATTGACGCCGAGGAATCCATCGCGGCCGTCGAGGACGAAGGACTGCTGGTCGGGTTCGAGGTCGTACCAGGGAGTGTCCATGGGAATGCCATGCTGCTTTGCCGCCTTCTTCAGTTCGGTGAAGTAGGGGCGATATTTGGGGCGATTCCACGGGTCGATGGCACCTTCTTCGAGCGTCTTCGACTTGTCGGGGATGATGAGGTCGAGGTCGAAGTCGATAGTGTTGCCGAAGCCCTGGCAACGCGGGCAGGCGCCGAAGGGGTTGTTGAAGGAGAAGAGGCGCGGTTCGGGCTCGCGGTAGATACGATGGCAGGTCTTGCACTCGAAGGCTGCGGAGAAGCGCAGACGTTCGCGTTCTGTGACTTCAGAGTCGCGTGGGACGATTTCGTAGAGGATTTCGCCTGACTCGCGGTAGCCGATTTCGGCTGCGTCTACGATGCGAGCACGATTGTCGGCGCTGACGACGATACGGTCGACGAGGGCGAAGACGGGCAGCGCGAAGTTGATCTCGAGTAACGATTCGGGAGTGGAAAACTCGTAGATGGTTCCGTTCTGGTAGAGGCGGTTGAAGCCTCGTTTGCGCAGGTCGCTCAGGCGCTCTTTTAACGTGTCTGTAAGTGGTGATTCTTCTGTCTTTTTAGTCGCTGGTTTGCGTCCCCGCTTCGGCTTTTCCTCGTGTTCTGGGGAGACGGGTTGTTCCTGCTGCTTCTGGACGGGGAAGAGGGCGTGCAGACGGGTGCCTTCGCCGAGGGCGAGGACGGCGGCGGCTATTTCATCGACTGTGTCGCGCTTGACGATGCCGT
>Ga0209139_10000173_pt1 | contig 20045 bp, 16 predicted proteins | sample BogFormECP14_OM3_FD_188246 | JGI IMG/M metagenome (GOLD analysis project Ga0209139, IMG submission 188246) | Bog forest soil microbial communities from Calvert Island, British Columbia, Canada - ECP14_OM3 (SPAdes) (version 2) | ecosystem: Environmental > Aquatic > Freshwater > Wetlands > Bog ...
CCAGATCTCTCCTGAAATAGGCATTACAGCAACGCCAGTGATCAAGCGCGCGGGGCCCGGCTTTGGTTCCATCTTCGTGGTCGCCATGTCAAAGGACGCGGCAGGCGCTTATCATCAGCGCCTCCACGCTCTGAGCCTGACGTCAGGCGACGAGATGGAGCAGGGTCCGACAGAGATCACCGCCAGCTATCCCGGCACCGGCCAGTTCTCCGCGAACGGCATGCAGCTGTTCGACCCGGCCAAATATGCTGAGCGCGTCGGACTCTTGCTGTTGAACGATTCCATCTTCATGGGATGGACCTCCCATTGCGACCAGGACCCATATACAGGCTGGCTCATGATGTACGACGCGCGTACGCTGCGGCCGAGAAGCGTATTGAACCTCACCCCCAATGGAGAGGTAGAGCCGCACTACGAGGGCGGCGAAGGATCGATCTGGATGGCGGGCTCTGGCCTCGCAGGCGATGCTCAAGGGAATGTGTACTTCCTCGACGCCAATGGCATTTTCGATACCACGCTCGACAGCCGAGGCTTTCCCAACCACGGTGACTTCGGCAACGCCTTTATGAAAGTGTCATCGGTCAGAGGAAGGCTCATCCCGGCCGACTACTTCAGCACTTTCGACACGCTTCAGAAATCGCTCGCCGATGAGGATTTGGGCTCGGGCGGCGTCCTGCTCCTGCCCGATGTGACCGACTCGAATGGCACAACCCGCCATCTGGCTGTGGGGGCGGGAAAAGACGGCAACATCTACCTCGTTGATCGCGACAACATGGGGAAATTCAACGCATCATCGAACAACATTTACCAGCAGCTTTCCCATGTTCTCTCTGGTGTATACGGAATGCCTGCCTACTTCAACGGCACCGTCTACTACGGCAGCATCAACAGCACGCTTCAGGCATTTGCTCTGCAGTCCGGCCAACTGGGCATAACGCCCTCCAGCCAGACCGCAATCTCTTTCACATATCCCGGCACGACGCCCGGTATCAGCGCTAACGGCACGCAGAACGGCATCGTGTGGGCAATCGAAAACACATCCCCAGCCGTGCTGCATGCCTACGACGCGACGAATCTGGCAAACGAACTCTACAACAGCAATCAAGCCGCGAACGCCCGCGATCAATTCGGGAACGGCAACAAGTTCATCACACCCACAATCGTCAATGGCAAAGTCTTCGTCGGCACACCGAACGGAGTCGCCGTTTTCGGGCTCCTGCAATAGGAAGGAAATTGCTCAGACTTCAATTCCTGAAAGCTCCAGAAACTGCCGTACCGTCAGAATGAAGATGCCTTCGTATGAGCCTAATTTGAGAAGATGACGATCGCCACTAACGACAAACTGCGCCTTACCCGCAACCGCGCATTCCAGAACGCGATTGTCGTCGGGGTCCTCTGTAATCGTGCTCAGAACGAAATCAGGCTCGACTAGATGAGCACCTTCTCAAGCTTAGCGCGGATCGCCAGTGCGTCTGCCTCAGCGACTTCGAACTTGCCGCGCAGCTTTTCATCGAGTTCGTCCAATAATGCTGCCGACGACACCAACGTGAATGTCTGTCGGAGAGCAGCATCCAGAAACACACCGGGTAATCCGCCGAACATGAAAGCTGAAATGTAGATATTTGTATCGGCTACAACACGGATCATCGCCCAGTGGACCGGCGATTCTCTCTCCGAAACTCATCGGATAAGCGTTCTACGTCTGCCTCAGTAGCAACCCCGAGCTTCTGCCCTGTAGAACGTGTGCGCTTGAGAAGAGCTTCCCATTCCGGATCAGCCGCCATATACCGCCGAAGAGCTTCTCGAAAAAGCTCACTGATCGTTCGGTGCTCGCTTTGAGCGATCTCTTGCGCTTTGACCAGAAGGTCAGGGGGCAATGTAATAGAAATCGTCTTGGCGGTTCGCATACTTGTCAGTATAAAACAATGTCTGACATTGTAAGGCAGTGCCGGTCTTTCACACCTACCGACCAGCGCGAACCGCAGACGCAAGCTCCCGCAGCAGTCCATGCGTTTCTCTCCAGTCGATGCAGGCGTCTGTAATGCTCTGCCCATACGTCAGCGCGTTGCCATTCACTAGATTCTGCGCTCCCGCAACCAGATTGCTCTCAAGCATTAAGCCCATGATGCGACGATCGCCCGCTGCAACCTGCCCGGCCACTTCGCGGCATACCGCGCCCTGCTTCCGGTGATCCTTGCCGCTGTTGGCATGACTACAATCGATCATGATCCGCGGCTGTACGCCGGCCTTCTCCATCTGTTCCGCAGTTGACGCAACCGAAGCCGCGTCGTAGTTCGTCGTCTGCCTGCCGCCGCGCAGGATGATATGGCAATCGGGATTCCCGGCCGTAAACAGAATCGCCGACTGGCCGTTTGCCGAAGTGCCAAGAAAAGTATGCGCATGTCCCGCCGAGACAATCGCCTCAATGGCAATCTGCACGTTGCCTGACGTTCCGTTCTTGAACCCAACCGGGCAAGACAAGCCCGACGCAAGCTGACGATGCACCTGGCTTTCCGTCGTGCGCGCGCCAATCGCCCCCCAGCTCACTAGCTCGGCAACGTATTGCGGAGAGATCATATCCAGGAACTCAGTACCCGCAGGTACGCCCATCTCCGCCAGATCGAGCAGCAGATGCCGCGCCATCCGCAATCCGTCATTGATCCGAAACGATTCGTCAAGATGCGGATCGTTGATCAGCCCTTTCCATCCCAGCGTCGTCCGCGGCTTCTCAAAGTAAACGCGCATCACGATCCGCAGCTCTTTGGCGAACTCGCCAATCGCGCCCTTCAGCAGCCCCGCATACTCGCGGGCGGCTTTCGTGTCATGAATCGAGCACGGCCCAACCACCACAACCAGCCGTTGATCGCTGCCGTTCAATATGTCGATAATTTCGTTGCGTGCCTGAAAGACAGTCGCCGAAGCCGCCTCGGTAACAGGCAGTTCCTCTTCAAGAAATACCGGGGGAAGGACGACTTTCGTCGCCTTGATACGCAGGTCGTTTGTCGTGTAGAGCATGGGTCTTATTTTTACTGTAACAGTGGCGTACGCTTTCAACGCATTCGCCCATCTTCTTAAGCCCGTCGCTCGCGTTGACAAAGGAATGACACTCCCATGACGGCCTGCTAACAACCAATTACAAAGCGATGACTACTCTGGCCTTAGTCAGCCACGAGGAGGGCGGACGGTATGCACTTTAGAAACATTTTCAATTGCGGTTCCGCATTACTTACCGGAGTCCTTTTAACGGCATGTGGCAGCAATGCACAGGTTTCGTCTTACAAGCAAACCAATATCGTGTCGAATGTTCGTGGAGTCGCCGAGAACATCGATGTCCGCTTGCGAAATCCTCTGGGAATTGCCTTGCTTCCGGGACAGCCATTTTTCGTGGTTGACCACTTTCGCGGAGTAGCGCGCGTCTATGACGCCGCCGGACTCAGTGAGCTTCCCGGATCGGTCGCAATTCCGCCATCTACGTCCAATCCAGCTTCATCGCCCGGCCCTACAGCCGTAATCGCCAACACCATTCCTGCCTTTGAAGTAGCTGGCGGACCAAGTCAACTCCTTTTTGCAACCGAACAGGGCACGATTGCCGGCTGGTATGGCTTTGATGGCGATTTTCTGACGATGGCCATTACCGGTGTCGATAACTCCCTGCACAGCGCCGAGTACGAAGGGCTGGCTATCCTTACTCCCTCCTGCTGTGCGCCATTTCTGGCCGCAACGGATTTTCATAACGGATTCATCGAATCCTTTACCGAGTCCTTTGCTCCTCTCGCTCCTCCGGGCTCATTCACTGATCCGCATCTGCCCGCAGGCTATGCGCCATTCGGTATTCAGAAGGTCGGCACGCAGGTATTTGTCACGTACGCTTTGCAAGATATGGACCGGCTCACTCCCAAGGCAGGCCCCGGCAACGGAATCGTCAGCATCTTCGATCAGGAAGGTAACTTCGTAAAGCGCTTTGCCAGTAACGGAAATCTCAACGCTCCTTGGGCTGTGGTCCAGGCCAGCGCGAACTTCGGAAGATTCAGCAACGTCATCCTCGTCGGAAACACAGGCGATGGAACCATCGCCGCCTTCGACCCCAACACCGGCAGCTTCCTCGGCAACCTCCAGGACGTCACCGGCAAACCAATCATCAACGTCGGCTTGCGTGGAATGGTCTTCGGTAGCGGTGGCACCGGTGACCCCAACACGCTCTACTTCACCGCCAACCCAAACAACGGCGCTCAGTCGCTGCTTGGCTCTATTTCTGTGAGCAAATGACAGTCAACGAAACTACGCCCATCCTGTCTCCTCACAACTCGAGCACACGGGATGGGCTGAAATTTTCATGCGGCATCAAAAAGAAATCCTCAGTTCCGGCAACAAACTAGGGCCTGAACGCGCCGCAACGCTTTCGACAAGGCCAGATCACTCCTCGCGCAGCAGGATCAAAGGATTGACAGACAGCGCACGTTGCGCAGGAATCCATGTGGCCACCAGCCCGAGCAGCGCCATAGCAAGAACGACACCTGCCAGTACCAGCGGATCGCGCGGAGTCGCCTCGTACACGATGAACGCCAGCACTTTGGTAGCCAGGAGTCCGAGAAGTAGTCCCACCGCCGAACCAAACGCCAGCAATTTAAAAGCGCGTCCGAGCGCCGCTTGCAGCACTTCATTGCGTTGCGCACCAAGCGCGATACGAATCCCCAGCTCCCGCAGCCGCTTGCTGACTGAGTAGGCCGCCATTCCAAAAATTCCGGTGATCGCCAGCATCGCGCCCAACGCGCCCATCACACCCAGCGACACGGTCGCCATGCGGGAGGCAAACAGGGCAGCGTCATTCAGCTCCTGGCTCCACGTGCACATGTCAACGGGCAGCCCCGCGTCGAGATTCCGCACAGTACTCTTTATGGCTGCCGTCAATTGCTGGGGATCTCGGTTCGAGCGCACGATCAGCGTTGTCGCACTGGTTGGCGCTTGCAGAATGGGAAGAAACATCGCCGGCTGCGGATCTTCAGTGAGGCTCGCATACTTTCCGTTATCGACGATGCCCACCACTTGTGTGCGGGCTCTATCTGTCCTCTTGTAATATCTGTCCACTGCTCCGTTAACAGAGCCGAAGAGTTTGACGGCGAACTCCCGATTAATGATGGCGACACGCGGCGAGTTCTTGTCGTCGTGCAATGTAAGAGCCCTGCCCGCAAGCAACGGGGTACCTGCCGCAGCAAAGTATTCCGGAGATATCTTGTAGGTCATCGGCTCGGCAGCGGCATTCGCTGGCCTTAGATCCGTCGTCTTGTCAGCAAAGACAATCTCGCTGTTCGCCCCGTAATGCAACTGCGGACGGTCGATCGATCCCACGGCCTTCACGCCGGGAATCGCCGCCAGGGCATCAATGACGCGCCTTTGCATGGCAGGCACTTTGTCGCCGCTGTAACCGGCCATACTCATATCTGTAGAGACGAGCATGACGTTCCGCGGCTCAAAACCGAAATTGCTGTGCAGCGAGCGCACCAGTCCGCGCACCGCGACCATCGAAGACGTCACCAGCACCGCGCAGATCGCAATTTGCACCACAAGCAACAGGTCCCGGACCGTCATCCGCCGTCCGACCCTGACTATCGATCCCGCCTTGACCACCTCATAAGGATTCGTCCGGAGTATCTGCCGCACCGGGACCGCGCCAAAGAGGAACCCGCTCGCGAGCGCCAACAGCAAAGCGACCAGATACACCTTTGCGTCCGGGTTCACAGGCACGCGGATGGGAGCAGTCTCGAGTGGCTGCCACACGCTCAACCCGCGCAACAGCACGATGCTGCCCGCTAATCCTGCAGCGCCTCCAACAATCGAAATCATCACGGCTTCAGTAAATACCTGCCGCAAAATGCGGTTACGGCTCGATCCCAGCGCGAGCCGCAGAGCAACTTCGCGGGAACGGTCCGCGGCGCGCGCCGCAAACAGGCTGCCCAGGTTGGCGCATGCGGCCAGCAGAATCAGCCCCGCCAGCAGCATCATCCCTGCCAGGAATGCCCGCAGAGGACGGCCAAACCAGTCGCCGGCAAGACCAGGGCGCGTTAGGGAAAAAGTCATCTGGCCATCGTCTTTGGGGTAGCTCTTTTCCAGCCACCCGCCGATCGAGTTCAGATCGGCAACAGCCTGCACTGGAGTGACTCCCGGCTTCAGATGCCCCAGCACCATCAAAATGCCGCGATTCCCGCGCTCGTTCAGCGAGCTCCATCCCTCCACTTGCTCCTGATTGACGAGAGGCACCCAGAAGTCGGGAGAAAGAAACGCCAGATTTCCCCGGAACTCCGGCGGCCCGACGCCGAGGATGGTAAAAGGATGCTTGTTGAGCTGAACGACGCGCCCCACCACCCCGCGATCGTCCTGAAAATGGCTATGCCAAAATGCCCAGGGCAGCACGATATACGGCGCGCTGTTTGGGCCATGCTCATCGGAGCCATGAAAGAAGTGGCCAAGATACGGCTGAGTCATGAGCACATCGAAGTAGTTCCCAGTCACTTCCTGAACCCAGACGCTGGATAGGTCCTTGCCCGTATCCAGTCCCGCCGGAGCCAGGTTATACGCAGCCAGACTGTCGAAGCTGCGGTTGCGATCGCGCAGGTCGAGATAGTCGGGATACGAATGATTGATGGCCTGATCGGTTCCGCGCTCAATCGCATAGAGACTCTCGGACTGCGGCACATTCAGCGGGCGCAGGATCAGCGCATTCAGTACGCCAAAGACCACAGCGTTTGCGCCGATGGCCACAGCAAGAGTCAAAATGGCGGCGATGGAGAATCCCGGCGACTTGCGCAGCACACGAAAGCTGAAGCGAAGGTCTTGCACGAACGTTTCCATGAAATGGCCCCCTAGAGCTTCATGGCTTTCTTCCTTCCACTTCACATAACCGCCGAACTCGATGCGTGCGCGTCTCTCAGCCTCGGCTCGCGGAAGGCCAGACCGCTCCAGATCATCAGCCCGGAGTTGGATATGCGAGCGAAGCTCATCTTCCATGTCATTCGCAGTCTGAGAACGATGAAAAAACTTAGTGGCGAGGGAACGAAGGTAGGCGAGGAATTTCATACTTCCTCCGGTTGCGCGGCGAGCGCAGAGCCGATGGCCGTCGCGAGCCGGTTCCAGCTCTCGGTCTCTTCACGCAGGCGCTTGCGGCCCGGTGCGGTGAGTTCGTAGAACTTGGCGCGGCGATTGTTCTCCGATGTCCCCCAGCTCGCCTTGAGCAGCCCTTGGCGAACAAGCCGAAACAATCCGGGGTAAAGCGCGCCCTGCTCGATCAGAAGCGCATTGCCTGAAATCTGTCCGATGCGGAGAAGGACGCCGTACCCATGCAAAGGCCCGAGCGATACGGCCCTCAGGATAAGAAGATCGAGAGTGCCAGGAAGAAGCTGTGCTTGGTCAGTCACAAGCCCTCCTAAACTGATTAGGAGGCTAGCGCGATCTCTCCTAAGCTGTCAAGGAGAAAACAAACCCGGCAATCAGTGAGTTTCCGGATTTGCCGCCTTGAGTCCGTCAATATAGCGATGCCAGATCGCCGCCAGGTAACGCCAGTCGTCTGCCGAAGGACTCTCCTGCGTAGTCTCGGTGCGCGTCACGAAATACAAAGCAGGAATCCCAATCGAAGGCTGCGCCTGCATATAACTCCACCACTCCTTCAGATTGGTGGAGGAGGCATTGTCGGTATCGACGAGCGGCCAGCCTGTAATATTCGCCATAGCTGCCCGAAGCCGCATCATCGCGACAACATTCCGGCTCGCATACCAAACGTCGTTGAGACGAATCACGTCAGACGATTCGCGAAAGAGCGCGTTCGTAGTCTGCGTTTCCACCATGGCATCCGGCTTCCATTTGTGCGCTTCGCTATAGAGAATCCACTGGAACCGGCGAACAAATTCAATCCCCGTGGCATTGCCGGTGAGCGGCAGGCCGGGCGCGGCCGGAGAGTGGACCCAATCCTCCTTGAAACCATCGACACCGACATCCTCCACAAGATGACGAATGCGCGGGCGTAAATACGCTTCGTATTCTGGCTTGCCCACGTCGGCGATCACGCACTTGCCCCCATACTCAACGCAGAGTGAGGCAGGCAGCCCGTCAGGATCCGCAACCGGAACCCAGAGCACTACGTGACGCCCTTTGGCATGTTGTGCGGCAATAAAGCCCTTCAGGTCTGGCCACTTTTGCTGGTCGACGTCGAAACTGCCGTAGCCCTGTTGCCATTTGTCGTCGATCACAACTGTGCCTACCGGCAGCCCACGCTCATCGAGAGTGGCGAGCCACTTTTCATAGTTCGCCTGCGTGGAAAGCTTATTGGCCGAGCCGCCCTCAGGGACAGATTCGACTGTCTGCTCAGCCCATCCGCAGAAAATGGGCAGATGATGCCAGTAAACATCTTTTGTAACAGACACAGTTGCGAATCCACTCGCGCCAAGCCAGGACGTATAGCCTTTCAGCGCGTCCAGCGGACTGTAAGCCATATTGATAACGAGGACGGGCGAGGCAAACTCCCCCTCAACACTGCGATAGCCCATGTAATCGACGTAAAACGACGCCCCGGCATAGCGCGAGCCCGAATATTCAAGCGCCGGAAATTGATATTCGCCCGGCTTAGTTCCGATGCCAATGCCCGTCCACGAATCACCATCATTCATGTGAAACGCAAGGAACAGCGGCGGCGGCGCAAACGTCCCAGCCATGCGTTCGGGCCGAAAGTCCTGCTCCGAGCTTTCTTCGCGGCCAACGCTGAATCCAAGAATCTGAGGCATCGCAATGTTGAATTCAATCTGGTCCGCGAGATTCGGGTTCGGCGCGAAATACCGGTCGGCATAGATCGTCGTATCCCAAGCGTGCCCATCTGTCGTTCCGTTGTCCCAGCGGTTAGACACACCATTCGACAGAAAGTAGCAGCGCCCGAGTTTGCCGCTGCCACCTGCGAACTGCTGGAATTCAACATGATCGGGGAAGAAGCGCCAGATGAACTCCCGCTTGGTCCACAGAGTGCTCTTTGCCAAGACGTGCAGCTCATTAATACCGTTGTCAGACTTCCGCAATGAGTAATGGATATCCGACAGGTGCTCCTCGGCAGTGCTCGAAGCCAGTCCCGCGATCACCGGCATCTCAAAAACAGTTTGGTGCCCGCGCTCCAGTTTGAGCCGTGGAGGAATCCCCGGCTCAAGGACAACAGAGTATTGCTGCAGATCAATCGACTGGGCAGCGCTCTGCGCCTGTGCATCGCAGCGTATAGAAGAGACAAGTATCAGGAGAACGGGAAACAGAAAGCAGATAAACCGTCTTTGCATGGAGTAATCCGAATGTCATTGCAGAAGTCTGAGCTATTGTAAGGCAGCGGCTGCCACCTGCGCCGAGCGGCCGGCCGCTACATCGGGGGCAACGGACTCTTGCTCGGCGCAAGAATATCGTCCAGCCTGTCCGGCGTGCCCTCCACCCGTTGGAGCGACGGATACCGCAGCCCATCGTAGTAAGGAATGGAAGCGGTTATGTAGCGATCCTCTTTCTTAAATTGCAACTGCAGCGGTTGCTTATTCTTTTCCGCCGCCAAAATAGCATCTCTAAGCACCTTTGCGCTGTACTCTGTCCCGTTCACGGAAACAATTTCCATATCCGGAGTCACGCCCGCCTTGAAGGCCGGGCTTCCCCACACCACGCTCCCAATCGTCTTCGATTCCCCTTTGCTCCCCCACTCGCCGACGGAAAAGCCCAGCGAAGTTGCGAAGCTGGCAATTCCGTGTTTCTCCAGCTCTTTGTCGAACCACTCCACCGGCTTGTCCGTGTACACAAGCTTGTAGCCGCCCTGAGTAAAGCCGTTCATCGGAACTTCAGGATGCAGGTCGTACACCCGCTCCTGCAGGAAGCCCTGCCAGTCGTAAGGAGCGACCTCATTCAAGTCCTTCACGACGTCCTCAAGCGTGTACTGGTAAGTAATGAAGCTGCCATTGTAAACGCCAAAGAACTTCTTGCAGAAGTCATCCAGCGATTTCTGGCCGTCGGTCAGCTCGCGAATCTTCGTATCCGCGTCCAGCCAGATCAGCATGCCTTCCTCGTAATAATCTTCCGGACGTTGATAGCTGGCCCAGCTCACCGGACGCCGCTGCGAGACGATCGGCTGGTTGGTCGTGTCCACCAGCGGCCGCCAGTCACGTCCGCGGCTGATGGCATAATATGCTGCCGTGTATGCCAGGATGTCGCGGGTCTGCTCCGCCGTGCGCATGCCAGCGCGGGCCGTTAGCACGTTGCCCCAGTACTGCGTCATGCCCTCGTACACCCACAGCAGGTCATCGCGCATCGGAACGTTGAAATTCGGTGTCCACAAATCCGCTGGCCTGCGGAACTTGCCGTTCCATGAGTGCGTGTACTCATGTCCCAGCAGGTCGCGATCCAGCAAGCCGCTTGCCCAATCTGTCAGGTAGTCCCTGCCCAGTCCGTCTTCGCTCGACTGGTGATGTTCGAGCCCGACGCCGCCCACTACGTCGCTCAGCAGCAGTAGAAAGTCGTAGTGTTTGTAGTGGTGCGAGCCGTAAAGCTTGTCCGCCTCCGCAGCCAGATTCTTGTGCGCCTGCAATTGCCCCGGCGTCATCTTCAGGTCTTCCGGCTTATCCGCGACGATGTTCAGATGTACCGTGTCAGTCGGCGTCGGCGACAGATCGATGCGGCTGTAATTGAGCCCCGCGTACAGCGGCGAATCCACCAGCGTATTCAGCGTCGTCCGCTCAAACCGGACCGTGTCGCTCGCATCCGAAGCCGTCTCCAGCGCTGTCGCATACTTCCATCCGGCAGGCAGCTTCAACGTGGTGTCCAGCGAAATGCCGCGTGAAAAGTAGCCCGCCGGATACATCACGACCTCGTTCCATTCCAGGTCGGCCATCACATCGGAGATTTCAATGCGTCCAGCGCTCCCCTTAATCGGCGAGAGATAGTCAAAGTCCAGGCCCACCGTCTTTCCTCCATCGCTCAGCGGCACATGGAACGCGTACATGTTCACGCGGTCGCGCACCCACTGCACGCGCTTGCCGTCTACACTCGTCACAATTCCCGCCAGCGCTGAGATCGGCCCAGTGGGCGAATGGTCGCCCGGGAGCCATTCCGGATAGAGCAGCACCATCTCCTTCGCGCCCGGCTCGACGGGAATCTCCTCGTGTACCTTCTCAACGCGGTCCGTCAGATCGGTAATGTCCACCGAGAGTTGGATCGCACCCGGATAGGGCTTATCCACCGGCTCAGCGATAGTCGGCGGCATCGGCACCGGCATTGGCTGAGGTTGCTGCTGTGCGGCTGCAATCAGGCTGAAAGCAGAAATGGCGAGCAAGGCAGAAGCGATACGAACCATGCGAGAAAGTGTAAACCACGAACTCCAGTCACCTCCTGTCCGGCACAGAATCGGGTGCCCCATTCAATCTCCTCATGCAGTCAGAGGAGATTGAGTGGGTCTAAGAAGCCGACGCGAAGCGCCTTCCAAATTGATTTAACCCTCACGCCCTGCTAAAACGGTGGCGTACAGAAGGAGCCCGCATGCCACCCACCCTCGGCAATGGAAAAATCTGCTATATCGAAATACCCGCCACTGACCCAGCCCGTTCCGCCGACTTCTACAGCAAAGTTTTCGGCTGGAACATCCGCCAGCGAGGCGACGGAGCCACCGCCTTCGATGACGCAGTCGGTCAGGTGAGCGGAGCATGGGTCCAAGGCCGTCCACCCGCCGCCCAACCCGGCTTCATGATCTACATCTGGGTGGACAGCGTAGCCGACACCGTCGAAGCCGTAATCGCGAACGGATGCGAGATCGTCCAGCCCATGGGAGCCGACGCCCCCGAGATTACAGCCCGCTTCCGCGACCCCGGCGGCAACGTAGTCGGCCTATATCAGGAGCCACCTGCACAGTGAGCACCAGCTGCAGGTAACTACCTGTAGAATCAGTGCGTGGAAAAACGCGATTGCATGCAAGCCCCTGAAGAATGAGGAATTTACTAGAAATGACCCAGGGGAGGGGGGAGAACTACTCCGCGTGCAGCACAATCTCAAAAAGCAGCAGGCAGATGGTCGTGTAAATCACGTCATACCCGGCCAGCAGCTTGATCCAAAGCCCAGGGTCCGATTCGCCGGTGAGGATAGCGCTCGCCCCCAGCACCATCCCCAGCAGCGCCGGAATAAACAGAGGAAAAAGAATCAGCGGCAGCAACAATTCCCGGTTGCGCGTGCGAATCGAGAGCGCCGCAAAAAACGTCCCATTCACCACCAGCGCCCACGTCCCCAGTGGCAGCACGAGAGCCAGCAGCCAGCCATTTCCCAGCGCGTGCAGGTTGTAAAAAATGATGAAGACCGGCGTCAGAATCAGCTCAACGACCGTGACAAATAGAAAATTAGCCAGCACCTTCCCCAGAAAAAGCGAAGCCGCCGGAGCAGGCGTCATTCTCTGCGCGTCCAGCACCTGATGCCGCAGCTCCCGCGCCCACGCCTGGTTCAGCGCCGACACAGACGCGAACATCGTAGCCACGCAAAGAATCCCGCCCGCAATCTGCCGTGACGACTCCCGCGTAGGATCGAAAGCCAGGCTGAAAAGCACCACCACCAGCAGCGCAAAGAAGAGCATCGAGTTGATGGCATCCTTCGACCGCCACTCCAGCCGCAGGTCCTTGACCAGATGCGTGACAAAATAAGGCCGCCTCACGAGGCATGCTCCTTTGTAAGATCAGCCAGCACAGTCTTCGACGCAGAGATGTAATCCGCCGGCGAGAGAACAATCTGCATACCGCGCAAGCCTGCCGAAACCGAAATCACGTCAAACAGTTCCAGAGTCTCGTCCGCATAAACAGGGAAGTCCTTCTTAGCCCCAAACACAGTCACGCCGCCACGAATGTACCCGGTAAGCGGCTGAATCTCCTTGAGCGAAACCATCTCCGCCTTGCGCGCCCCGGCAGCGGCGGCGAGTTTCTTGAAATCCAGCTCCGCATTGCCGGGAACGACTGCAAAAACATGCTCCTTATCGCTCGTAACGCAGAGAAGCGTCTTAAAAACCTGCTCGGGCGGCAACCCAATCTTCTCAGCCACCAGAATCGCCGAGAAATCCTCAGTATCCAGCGCATATTCGCGCAACTCATAGTGAATCCCGAGCGAGTCGAGATAGCGTGCAGCGTTCGTCTTCATACGTTGATCACGCCTTTTTCTACGACGGCGCTCACACTGCCTGCCGTGAGCGTGATCAGCGAGTCGGCAAGCGGTTCTGCCAGTTCCCGCTGGTGCGTTGTCAGCACAATGGTCCGCCCGTCTGCCTTGATTCCAGCCAGCAGGTCAAGCATCTGGTGCGCACTTCCGACGTCCATGTTGGAAAAGGGCTCGTCAAGAAGCAGCAACTCAGGCTGCGAAAGCAGCACACGCGCGAGCGATGCCCGCTGCCGCATCCCCTGCGAATACTGCCCCACGGGACGAGTAAGTGCCGGATCGAGTCCAACTGACCGCAGGGCCGCTTCCGGAGCAAGACATGGCCTCGTACGGTACAAGTCAGCAAAATAGCAAAGATTTTCCGCAGCCGTGTACTCGTCATAGAGCATCGGAGCATGGCTCATATAACCAATACGATCCCGCGCCTCCTCCGGTGAAGTCCCGAGAACGGTGACGGTTCCATAGCTGGCCCGCAGAAGCCCCGCAAGTATCCGGAGCAGGGTAGACTTACCCGCCCCGTTTTCGCCGAGCAGCACGTAACAGTGTCCCGGCTCCAGCGTGAGCGAAACCTTGCGCAGCGCAGCGAAAGTGCCGTAAAGCTTCGAGACGTTTTCCAGCTGTGCTGTGATGGGCATGCGCAGGAATCAGTTTACAAGGCTGAGTCTTGCAAACAGGATTTCCGTATCAACGAGGAGTGACAACCGATGCCGTGCCCGCAGCCTGCGTTGCTGCCGGATTCTGCCCCGGCTGCGCGGGAGCATATTTTGAAGCGCACTTCGCCTGCAGTTGCGTAGCGTGAAAAACACCATCGCGTCCAAAGGTGCCAATGGCAAGAGCCTGAGAATTGTCCTTGAAAGTATCCGGTGGCGGCTCGTCGCCCTTGTAGGAAACACGCAGAGTGCGAGTGTTCTCAACAAGCACAAAATCCGCATCAGACCCTTTATGCTGAATAGAGCCGGGCTGTACATTGCCCGCCACGCGCAGATGGCGTGTATAGGCCTTGCTGCCCATTCCATCCAGTTCCTGGATCGTGACGTAGTAGCTCTTGTTGGCCTGCACGCCGCTCACAGCCAGATAGACAATGGCGCCAAGAATGACGACGATGGCGATGCCGATGCGTGTGCCCTGACTTGTGCTCTTCATATCTGCAGATATTCTACTGCGAATCAGGATACGCCCGATATGTGGACCTTAAGCCAGTTTGACGAAGTTTATAATCGCCTTCAGGATTCATCTTGCACTCTCTCATCATCTAACTACAAAATCATTCCTTTCCACCTGCGAGGTTCTACATGAGCGGCAATAGCAACGGCACTCTCCACAGCGACACAGATGTGCAGTCGGCACGGGAAATCCTGAAACCTCGGGCGGAATGGATCGCGAAACGCAAGTCCGAAGTTATCCAATCCGGCGACACCAACGTCTCGCAAATGCACTTTGCGCGTCAGGGCAAAATCACCGAAGAGATGGAGTACGTGGCGAAACGAGAAAATCTCTCCGCCGTCCTCCTCCGCGATGAAATCGCAGCTGGACGCCTCATCATCCCGGCAAACATCAACCATCCCGAGCTGGAGCCGATGGCCATCGGCGTCGCGTCCAGATGCAAGGTGAATGCGAACATCGGAAACTCCGCCGTAACCTCGAACATCGACGAAGAGCTGCGTAAGTTGCACATGGCTGTCCAGTTTGGTGCGGACACGGTGATGGATCTCTCAACCGGCGGCAATATCCCCGAAATTCGCGAGACCATCCTCCGCCACTCGCCTGTTCCCATCGGAACGGTCCCGATCTACGAAGCACTGCAACGCGTCAAGAAGCTCGAAGACCTCAATATCGACCTCTACCTCGAAGTCATTGAAGAACAGGCGCAGCAAGGCGTAGACTACTTCACCGTCCACGCCGGCGTTCTCATTCAATACGTCCCGATGGTGGCCAAACGCATCACCGGCATCGTCAGCCGTGGCGGCGCAATTCTGGCGCAGTGGATGACCCACCACCACAAGCAGAACTTCCTCTACGAGCACTTCGACCGCATCGTAAAAGTCATGGCGAAATACGACGTCAGCTTCTCGCTCGGCGACGGCCTGCGTCCCGGCTGCGTAGCCGATGCCTCAGATGAAGCCCAGTTCGCGGAACTGAAAACTTTAGGCGAGCTGACCTCCAAGGCATGGGAGAGCGACGTGCAGGTCATGATCGAAGGCCCCGGCCACGTCCCCCTCGACAAGATCAAGGAGCAGGTCGACATGGAAGTCGAGCACTGCTTCGGCGCCCCGTTCTATACGCTCGGCCCGCTCGTCACCGACATCGCACCCGGTTACGACCACATCACCTCGGCCATCGGCGCGGCCATGATCGGCTGGCACGGCGCGTCGATGCTCTGCTATGTCACGCCGAAAGAGCATCTCGGCCTGCCCAACGAAAAAGATGTGAAGGACGGTATGATCGCCTACAAGATCGCCGCCCACGCCGCCGACGTAGCCCGCCACCGTCCCGGCGCGCGCGACCGCGACGACGCCATCAGCTATGCGCGCTACACCTTCGACTGGGAGAAGCAGTTCGCGCTCTCGCTCGATCCGGAAACAGCGCGATCCATGCACGACGAGACCCTGCCCGACGACTACTACAAGGAAGCAGCCTTCTGCTCCATGTGCGGACCGAAGTTCTGCTCTATGAACTGGTCAAGCAAGGTCGATGAGTTCAACAAGAACGTCCACGGCCTCGAAAAAGCCGACCTGAGCAATCTGGTAACGCTGCAGGCGCAGCAGTTGGCAGGGAAGAACTAAAAGTAATAACGCCAGCCGCGCTTTCGGGCGCGGCTCACCTTTTACGCATGCCGATGCGTCATCTGACTGCCTGGCGTTGGCCCATGGAGCACCGGATCATACAAGTGCAGATGACAGGCCGGACAGATCTCATCTTCCATTGGCACTGACTCGTGGCAATACGGGCAGTTCTTACCACCCTGCGGCGTCGAGTGTTTGCTACTTGTCAGCCCCGCGTGGGGGAGGGCAATGATAAACGCCACCGCTCCGTAAACCCACCACAGAGTAAAGGAGTGACCCTTATGGTGAGCGATGAACGCGGGAAACAGACCAAGACCCGACAGCAATAACAGCAAAAGTACGTGCACAGAACACTCCGGGCATCCGGATTGCGTTGGGGGAGGCTCAATCCGACAGCAGATGGGCCAGCGCTGTGTGTTTATATCGCGTGCCAAAAAGCAGCGTCAAAGTCTTTTCGAAAAAATGAGCAGAAATCATCGGCTCTTTTCATTACGAAAGTTTGAGGTAGGTGGAAGCATTTACAGCCGCTTATAGATCATGTAAGAAAAGTGAATGCGAAATTCACTCATCGTCCTTTACCTGTGTCTTGCGACTCTTGCCGCATCTGTAGCCAGCTTCGTCGCCCACGCTCAGGAGCCGGTGACCGTTCGCACGCCCGCGACGCCGCTGGTCCTGCACGACCCCTATTTCAGCGTCTGGTCTTTTGACGACGAGCTGACCGCGGGCCCCACACGCCACTGGACCGGAACGCATCAGCAGATGACCGGCCTCGTGCGCATCGACGGAAAGACATTCCGCTTCCTCGGCGACGAGCGTGATCTTCCCGCGCTGAAACAGGTGTCCCGCACCATATGGCCGACGCGCACCATTTACGACTTTGAAGACGCGGGAATCCACCTTACCCTGACCTTCTTCACGCCTGCATTGCCGCAGGACCTGGACGTGCTCTCCCGTCCTGTCACGTATCTGAACTGGGACGTGCGCTCCGTCGACGGCCAGCCGCATGCAACCTCGCTCTACTTCGATGCCTCCTCGCAGCTCGCAACGAATACCGGTGACGACACCGTAGTCTGGGGACGCGAGCGCATCGGCGACATGCAGGCGCTGCGCGTGGGAACGAACACCCAGCCGGTGCTCGCCAAATCGGGCGATAACCTGCGCATCGACTGGGGATGGCTGTACGTAGCCATTCCACCACAGTCCGGCGTCGAAGCCGCGGCCAGCAGCGAAGAAGCACGCGAGCAGTTTGCAAAGAACGGCGCGTTACCAGCCAGCGACGATCTCGACATGCCGCGTGCGGTGAAACACGGCCTGCCGCTGCTCGCCGTGCGCTTCGACCTGGGCAGCGTAGGCAGCACTCCAGTTTCGCGCAGAGTTCTACTGGCCTACGATGACCGCTTCTCCATCGAATACCTCAACCGCCGCCTGCGCGCGTACTGGCGTCGCAACGGCATGACGACAGCAGAAATGCTGCAAAAAGCAGAAGCCGACGAGCCATCGCTGCGCAAGCAAGCCGAAGCCTTCGACAAAGAATTGGTCGGTGATCTTGAACACGAAGGCGGCGCCCACTACGCGCAACTGGCAACGCTCGCCTACCGGCAAACCATCGCAGCCCACAAACTCGTCGCCGACGTAGACGGCACAGCAATGCTCTTCTCAAAAGAAAACTTCAGCAACGGATGCATCGACACCGTCGACGTGACCTACCCCTCTGCGCCATTCTTCCTGCTGCTCAATCCAAAATTGCTCCAGGCGCAGCTTGAGCCGATGTTCGCTTATGCCAGTTTGGCGCGCTGGCGCTGGCCATTCGCACCGCACGACCTCGGCACATATCCATTGGCCAATGGCCAGGTCTACGGCGGAGGCGAGACCACCGAAGAAGACCAGATGCCGGTCGAGGAAAGCGGCAACCTCATCATCCTGACCAATGCTCTTGCCCATGCGCAGAACTCGGCAGACTTCGCACAAAGATACTGGCCGGTGCTCACGAAGTGGGCCGAATACCTCAAAGAAAAGGGCATGGACCCCGAGAACCAGCTCAGCACCGACGATTTCGCCGGACACCTGCCGCACAACACGAATCTGTCCATCAAAGCCATCGAAGCCCTCGGCAGCTATGCCCAACTCGCCGACCGTCTCGGCAAAAAGCAGGAAGCAGCCGAATACCGCAAGCTCGCCGAGCAGATGGCCGCAAAGTGGAAAGGAATGGCCATCGACGGCGACCACTACAAGCTGGCCTTCGATCAAACCGGCAGCTGGAGCCAGAAGTACAACCTTGTATGGGACCGCGTCCTGAACCTGCACCTGTTCTCTCCCGAGATCGTCGATCAGGAACTGGCCTTTTACCTGAAGCACCAGAACGCCTTCGGCCTGCCGCTCGACAACCGCAAAACCTACACCAAGCTCGACTGGATCGTCTGGACCGCAACCCTGAGCAGCAAACAGAGCGACTTCATCGCACTCACCGATCCGCTCTACAAGTTCATGACCGAGTCGCCAACACGAGTCCCGCTGAGCGACTGGTTCGAAACTACCGACGGCAAGCAGGTCGGCTTTCAGGCGCGCTCCGTAGTCGGCGGAGTCTACATGAAGATGCTGGCCGATCCCCAGATGTGGAGCAAGTGGGCGGGGAAGTCGAACTAGCCTGCTCATAATTTTTTCTGACCGCAACGGGGGAGGGAATCCGTGGATTTCCTGCAGATCCTGTTCAGTTCGATCAAGGGAACGTTCCCGGATCTGCTCTATTGGACAATTCCCCCGTTGATCCCCTTCATCATTGCCGAGCAAATCTGGCCTGTGCATGCCCGGCCACGGTGGCGCGACTATGGAACGAACATCCTCATCGCGCTCACCACCTCGTACCTCGCTTTGCCTCTCGGCATCCTTGCCGGCATGTGGAGCGCCGATGTGCGCCCACATCTCCCTTGGAAGGCGTTTTCCGTTTCCTTCCACAACATTGCGGCAATTCCTGTCGTCGGCCATCCGCTCGAAATCGCAGCCATGATCTTTGTCCCGCTCTTGGCCCACGATTTCTGGTTCTATTGGAGCCACCGCCTTGAGCACAAGAATCCTGTCCTGTGGTCATTCCACAAGCTGCATCACAGCGACGAGTTGATGAACACCTCAACCTGGGCCCGAGATCATTTCCTGCAGAACTCCTGGCGCGCTTTCTTCTCGATCTTTACGTTGGGTCTTTTCTTCGACCTGGATTTCTCCGATGCGGGAAAAGCGGCTCTTTACTCGTTCATGTTTCTCGCATGCCTCTCGCTCTTCTACCATTCGGCAATTCGCGTCCGATTGCCCTGGCTTGATCGCATGCTTGTCACTCCGCAGGTGCACCGCATCCACCATTCGATCGATCCAGTGCATCACAATAGGAATTTCGCTGACGCGCTGCCCATCTTCGACATCGTCTTCGGTACCTACCATCGCCCAACGAAAGAGGAGTTTCCCGCCACGGGCCTTGGCGATGAGTACCGAGCGCCGCGCTCCATCTGGTCGGCACAAATTGGTCCCGTCTTGTCGGCTGCGAAGCTGCTGTTGCCGAAGCAAGCGGATCAAGCCTAATGCCCTAGTAGATCAATCACGGCTGCGCACATGAGGAAGGCATGGTACTTGCACCACGTCCAGGCACGATCACCATGCGTAACGCGCTCCACTACACGCTCTCGCATCCGGTCAGCACCGTGTCATATTGTCGGTTGCGATTCAGTCGCATAGCTGGAAGAGAACATCGCTTTAGCGCGATCCTACCCCCGATCAGCAACTCGCAGATGGCAGTGCTCGAAGTAAAAACGGAACCGGTGGCTAACCAGGCGCTCTTCTTCTGCCACATGGACGGCGCTTGAACAAACCTTATCGCAGGGCTTTGTGAAGGGCCCGAATTGCCCCTTCATCACTAAGCGGTTCGAGAAAACGGATGGTTCCAGTGCTATCGATAAGAATGCCGCTGGGATAGCTGTCAATCGCAAAGCTTTGCAATACCTCATCCGGAACAAGAAATAAGCCCACGTTTGCAGGCAGGGACTGCCGTACCGCTCCTAAAGTCTTCGTAATCTGCGCATCAGGCTTGTCATCCGTTCCAGT
>Ga0209139_10000174_pt1 | contig 20031 bp, 15 predicted proteins | sample BogFormECP14_OM3_FD_188246 | JGI IMG/M metagenome (GOLD analysis project Ga0209139, IMG submission 188246) | Bog forest soil microbial communities from Calvert Island, British Columbia, Canada - ECP14_OM3 (SPAdes) (version 2) | ecosystem: Environmental > Aquatic > Freshwater > Wetlands > Bog ...
TGACGTACCAGTCGCCGAGTCCGGCGTGGTCGTCTTTTCGCTGGCCGAACCAGCCGTCGTCCATCACGAAGCGATCGACGCCGATGCTGGCGGCTTTTTCGGCGAGGGCGATTTGGCCGGGCTCGTCGACTCGGAATTCGGTGGCTTCCCAGGAGTTGTAGATTACGGGGCGCGGTTTCGGGTCGGGCGCTTGCGGAAGGATGTGGGCGAGTTCGAAATGATGCAGCAGGCGCGAGGCGCCGCCGAGACCGTGATCGGAATAGCCGCCGTAGAAAATGGGCGTTTCGAGTTGCCCGCCCGGTTTTAGTTTGTAGCCAAAATCGAATGGGTTGAAACCCCCAGTTACGCGAACGGCGTCAAGCTGGGTGTGTTCGATGGTGAAGCGCCATGAACCGGACCATGCGAGGGCCCCAAACCAGACCTCGCCGTGTTCTTCGCCGGCGACAGGCGCACCGACAGAGGCGTGGCTGTCGTCGCGGGAAATCGCGAACCAGGGGTTGGCTTGGTGGCCTGTGGTTCCGCGGCGGCTTTCGATGACGCGCTCGCCGCCGAGAATTGGTTCCTGATTGAGCGTCCATTCTCCGGCCCAGCGGCCCGTCAGGTAGCTCAAGGCGTAGCGCGCGGGAGGGAGAGTCCATTGCGCGGCAGCGGCTTGTTCGACGACGACTGGCTGCTTCTCGCGATTTTCGATGACCGCAGAGCGCGCGAGAATGCCGGTTTCGCCATCGATGGCGTAGCGCAACGTGACGTAAATCTCGCGGGAAATATCTTTCAGCACGACATCAATGGCTTGCGGAGCATTCTGCGTGGCGCGGACAAAATGAAGGACCAAGTCGCGGTTGCCGTCGGCGAACGTGATTTTTAGCGCCGGCTCGGTGAACAGGCCTGCGCCCCAGCCCGCAAACTCTTGCGGAGTGGTAGTGGCGGATGAATCAAACGAAGCCATTTCCGGAAGCGAATGGGCGGGAGAAATTGTGTCGTGGGCACCGAGACGTCCGCCCCAATACAAAGGTTGCAACTCGCCGCGCTCGTTCACGCCGAAAGCATAGGTGGAGTTGCCGCCATCGAGGCGGAAGACTTGAGGCGTTTGAGCAGGAGCCTGAGGCGCGGCGAAGCCAGCGGCGAGAAAGAAGAACAGAAAGGAGACGGACAAAACGGGAGACAGACGACGCGTCTTCAAGGAGGATTTCATTTCGCCGTATCCTAACATTGGCTAGGGGAACTTGTCGCCGGACGCAGTCGGCGCAGAGGAAGCGAAGGACGCGGGCCCGGATAGCGCACCGCGAACGCCGCTGAGATCCAGAACGTAAACTACCTGGTGCTTCGTTAAAACGAGGAGACGCTTACCGTCCGCCGAGAAATGAGTGTACGCAAGGGGTTCGGGAAAAATCTGATGATCGAGCTTAGCGTTCGTGGCCAGATCGTAGATGGACAGCCGTCCGAGCCCTTCGTCCACGGCGAACAAATTACTTTGGGCGTTTGCGCTGGGAAGTCCGCCGACCATGCGGGCCTTGAGGCTGCCGTCTTGCAGCGAATATACGGAGACGCGTTTGCGATCCTTCAGAAGGAAGAGCGCGTCGCCAGTGGAAAATGCGGCGTCGTAGCTCGCTGGGCCACTGCCGACCTGTACGAGAACTCCGCCAATGGATTTTCCGGTAAGCGCGTCGAGGATTTCGAAGTAAGCATCCAGTTTCGATATTTTCGCGTGCTTGAATATTTCCCAAGCGGAGGGCACCTTTTTTGCTGCCGATTGCGCTCCCGGGTCTTGGGCATTCCAACCGAGGACGACACGCCCGCCCTGGGGGTCGGCAAACGGGATCGGGCTATTCTCGAGAAACTCGCGCTTCCAAAGTTCCTTGCCGGTGGCCAGATCGAGGCCGCGTAAGCGGTAGGGGATGTAGTTGTCCTGGGTCACAACCATGCGCCGTGCCGGCGAAAACCCAAGGGCATACTCCAGGAGAACTGTTCCGCCGGAACGGAGAAAGTCTTTGCCTCCGCTCCACGCCGTCGCGGGTTTATCGGAGCCGGAGGCAAGCTCGACCATGCGGGGCGGATTGGAGTTATTACGCGGAAGAAGGCAGTAGGCCGAAGCCTGATCCGAAAAATTCCAGGCCGAAAAACGAGGGCCGGTGTATGTGCGTTCGCCGGTTGCGACTTGAAAGGCCGCGGAACTCCCGTCTACCGAGAACGCGATTCGGTCGAGGTTTGGAGTGACGGCAGCGGCGCGAAGCACAGGCAAGGAATCCAGCGGCAAGTCGGTGTCAGCAAACGGAAGTTTGTCGCCAAGATGGTAGATAAATATCGAGCCGCTCTCGTTCAGGACGGCCATCTCTTTGGCGAAGATGTCGATGGAAAGATTGCTGGGGACGTTCAGTTCGCGGTTTTCCTGCAGATCGAACACGCGGACGCCTGACACGCCCGGATCCGTCAACAGGGCGTAGCGCGGATTGGCCGCAAGACGGACCACGTCTGCTTTGAAAGCAGGGTTCGCCGTTACAGCGGCAGTTTTCAAGGAGACAACAACGGGCGGAGCGTCCTTCCCGCCGGAGGCGATCAGAACGTTCTGGTCTTTTTGAAGGCAGAACGAAGAGCGCAAGCGTTTGTGAAGCCATCCGGCGAGGTTGGCTTTCGTCCTGGTTGCGAGGTCCACAGTAAAGGCTTCCGATTCATTTCTCGCCAGCAGAATTTTACCATCCGAGGAAAAATCCATGGAGATGAAGTTCATTCCTCTGCCTGCCAAAGAATCGAGCGTGTTTGCCAGGCGAAATCCGAACGGGCCAGAGAAGGCGGTATCCGGATCGAGGGGAACGTGCACGATGCGATAGGTAGGACTCACTTCCTCCAACGAGGCCGAAAAAATCACCTCGTTAGTCGCAAGCCGGTAAACAACAAAGGTCATGTTCGGCTTAAGACAGGCGAACAATTCGCCGCCCGGGGCGAGTTTGGCGTCGAGACAACCGTCGCGGAAAGGGAGTTCCCTTTGCTCAATAACTGGTCCACTTGGGATCTTGTCGCGGTTGAGAGTTAAACCATGGCCGACAGCTGTGATCTCTTGCGAGTCGAACGAGAACTGCGCGGGGTAGACCTCCTCAGCGGTGAGGTGGACGCGCACCTCAAGCGGTTCGCGAGAGAGCAGAAAGATGCCGGACGGATTCTGGATCATCAGGTCGCGACCGTCGGGGCTGTAGCGGAGCAAGACCTCGGCGTTGCGCAGGGGCGCCTTCAAAGGCAGGCGGGAAACGACGCCGTGCAGTTCTTCGTGCGGCCGAACAGACTGGGGCGCCGGTTTCGCCACACTTAGAATCTGGGCAAAAAAGAACAAGCCGGCCGCGCCGAATCGAAGGGGCAGCGACGAACGGAGCCACGCAAGCCTGGGCCGTCTAATCACGTAGGTAAGCGGCGCGAGTCTAACACTGGCAACACGACGCGGCAATTCAAGGTGAAGTCGAGCGGAGGAGTTCGGCGCTACTTGCCTTACGTTCCGACACAAGGCAGACTCTGCGCGTGCTGATTGGACTGTTTACTGAATTGGATGCGAATGGCGGGGTCCAGAGGGCGGGCCGTCATCTAGCAGCGGTGATGAGCGAATTTGCGGCGAGCCGGCACATGGACTACCGGCTTTTGAGTCTGAACGATTCGCGGGAATTGCACCGGATGTCGGTGGGCGGCAAGGAGTTTGTGTTTACGGGATGCGAGCGGAGCAAAGCGCGGTTCACGGCGACAGCGGTGCGCGCGGCGGGAAGGCACGGGAAGGTGGTGCTGGCGGGGCATCCGAACCTGGGACCCGTTGCGCAGGCGATGAGGATTGCGGCGCCGCGGCTTCGGACGATCGTTTGCACGCATGGGGTGGAGGTTTGGGATCCGCTTCCGGCACTGCGGCGGCTGGCGCTGCAGCGGGCCGACGCAGTGCTCGCACCGAGCCACGATACGGCGAATCAGGCCGCCAACCAGCAGCACGTGCGGCGCGAGAAGATTCAGGTGCTGCCGTGGGCGCTTGATCCGGAGTTTGAAGCGATTGCTGCGAACGCGCCGCCGGGTAAGCTTCCGCATGGATATCCTGAGGGGCGCGTGATCCTTACGGTTGGGCGATGGCTTGCGACCGAACGTTATAAAGGTATGGACACGCTGATTACGGCGCTGCCGAGGCTTCTTACGCGGTGGCCTGAACTGCAAGTGGTGGCTGTGGGCGATGGCGATGACCGGGCCTGGCTCGAGGATCTGGCGGAGAAGAACGGCGTGAATCGCCATGTTCATTTTCTGACCGGATTGAGCTTCGCGGAGCTGGCAGCGTGTTATGACGCTTGCGAGATGTTTGTGCTGCCAAGCCGGGGCGAGGGATTCGGGCTTGTTTATCTTGAGGCGATGGCGCACGGCAAACCGGTGATCGGCGGGACGCATGGCGGGGCGCCGGAAGTGATTGAAGATGGCGTCACCGGTTACCTTGTGCCGCACGGCGACGCGGCGCAACTGGCGACTTCGATCGAGACGCTGCTCTCCGATCCGGCTCTGGCGCAAAAAATGGGGAGCCGCGGGCGGCAGCGCGTGGAGCGGGATTTCCGGTTCAGCGTTTTTGCCAAGTCTCTGAAGAAAGTCCTTCGCGACCAATGCGAATCCTGAGCGTCACGGAAACTTACGCGCCCTTCCTGGAATTCGGCGGGCCGCCGGTGAAGGTGCGGGCTTTGGCGCGCGGACTGGCCGAGAGTCGAAATGAAGTGACGGTGCTGACGGCAGATTGGGGTTTCGGAGAGCGGGCGCGTGCGCAAGAGGCGTCGCACAAGGAACAAGGTCCGTTCGGATGGCAGTGCGAGGAAAGCGGAGTGACAGCGATTTATTTGCCGACGTGGCTACGCTACCGTTCCCTGACGTGGAATCCGGGGGTGAAACGATTCTGCAGCGAACGGCTGCACGATTTTGACGTGGCGCACATTTACGGGCTTTACGATTTTCTCGGACCGGTCGTTGCCGATGCATGCGTGCGGAGAAACATTCCGTATGTCCTGGAGCCGATCGGGATGTTTGTGCCGATCGTGCGCAGTTTGAGGCTGAAGCGGATTTATCACGCGTTGTTTGGACGGCGGTTGTTCGAAGGGGCAAGCGCAGTCATCGCGACCTCGGAGCAAGAGGCCGAAGAGCTGGCCAGCGGAGGCGTGGCACGCCAGAAAATCGTCGTGCGGCGAAATGGCGTGGAAGCACCTGCTTCCTGGCAGGAGCGAGGAACTTTTCGCAAGGCATTGGGAATTGATAAAGACGCGACGCTTATCCTTTTTCTCGGGCGGCTCTCGGAAAAGAAAAGCCCGGGCCTGTTGCTGGAAGCGTTCGCTTCAATTTCGAAAGGGAGCGGGGACAAAACGCTTCATCTCGTATTTGCAGGGCCCGATGAAGGCGGCATGAAATCCCGGCTGGAACAAATTGCGGTGCAGCTTGGAGTGGCTTCCCGAACGCACTTCGCCGGGGCGATTTTTGGCGATGCGAAGTGGGCCGCGTATCGGGATGCGGAGGTATTTGTGCTGCCGTCGCAAAACGAAAACTTCGGGAATACGGCAGCAGAATCGGTGGCAGCGGGAACTCCGGTCGTTGTGACGGAGCAATGCGGCATTGCGCCGCTCTTGGCGGACGTGGCGGGGCTGGCGGTGGCGCACGAGTCTGGGGCGCTGGCGCTGGCGATCCACGACGTACTCTTCGACGCGGGATTGCGCGCGTGCTTGGTTGCCGGGTGCAGCGCAGTGACGGCGAGACTCGGATGGGAAGAGCCGGTCCGCGAAACGGTTGCCCTGTATAAGGAGCTTGCAAATAAGAGCGCGCAGAGTGCAAAATTTGGGGCATCGGAGTGACTGGATTGCCGACGAAGAAGCACGTCATCTTTCGGGTAGTGTGGCGAGGAGTGAACCTGCTGCTCGTCGTCGTGATGTTTTCGTCGGTGTATGCCGGAGTGCGGGAATACTCGGTGCGGCGGTATCTGGACGGCTTCTCGGACGCGATTGTCCCTAACTCCCTGCCCGAAGAAGAGAAACTCGATGCCATTTTGAACTGGATGCGCGCGGAACCGTCGCGGGCCGTCGCGACGGATCCGGACTCGCTCGCGAAGCGCAATCCGGAGATGACGCTCACCTACGGCCAGCTCTTGAATGTCTGCGGTACGGCGACAAACGCCTTCTTGAATCTTGTGCGCAGCTCCGACTTGCGGGCGCGCCGTCTGCTGCTCCTGACTCCCGATAACAATACGAAACACGTCGTGGCGGAAGTACTCATTGGGGGGCGATGGATCATTGTTGATCCAACGTATCGGGTGGTTATGAAGGATGCCGCGGGCAACGCTCTGACGCGCAAAGATTTGCAGAACCCCCTGATTTTCACGCAAGCGATCAGCGCGGTCCCTAATTATCCGCGTGAATACACGTACGATCATTTTGCTCACGTGCGCCTGGCGCGGCTGCCGTACATAGGATTTGGGCTGAGGAAAGTGCTGAGCACGGTCGTTCCCGGCTGGGAAGAGGCCATTGATTGGAGCCTTCTGCTGGAGCGGGAGTCGTTTTTCTATCTAGTGCTTAGCGTGGCGTCGATGCTCCTCTTCCTGCTGCTGCGCGCGGCGCTGGCGTGGTACGCCGACAGCCGTTTGCGAATCTCCCGCTTCCACCTGCGCGAGCACGCCTTGCGCGCCGGGGTGGCCTTCTTTTCGACTCCGGAGATCAAGCGGTAGGTGTGCGGTATTTGCGGTGTCGCCTTCGCTTCGGGTAGCAAAGAGGCGGAGTCGCGCGTACGCGCGATGGCTGGCGCGATGCGGCATCGCGGTCCGGACGAAGAAGGATTTCTTACCGGCGATCCGCGTGCGCCGGGACTGGCGCTCGGCATGCGGCGGCTCAGTATTATTGATCTTGCCGGCGGCCAGCAGCCCGTCTGGAACGAAACGCGGGACGTCGCCGTCATTTACAACGGCGAGCTGTATAACTATCGCGAACTTCGCGAGCGCCTGGCAATGCTGGGGCACCGCTTCGCAACGCAATCCGACACGGAAATTCTGGTGCATGCCTGGGAAGAATGGGGCGAAGAGTGTTTGACGGAGCTTCGCGGCATGTTCGCGTTCGGGCTGCTGGATATGCGCGGGCGATTTGCCACGGCGCCGCTGCTTTTCCTCGCGCGCGATCCTCTCGGGATCAAGCCGCTTTATTACGCGCAAGCGGCCGAAGGTTTCGCGTTTGCGTCGGAGGTGCGGGCGCTACTGGCTAGCGGCCTCGTACCGAAGCAGATTTCCCAGGACGCGCTTACGTCTTACCTGCTTTTCGGCAACGTATCGGAACCGGTAAGCATGGTGGAAGGAGTTTTTTCTCTTCCGCCCGGACACCGCATGCTGCTTTATGTTCCAGAGCGGCGGCGCGTGCCACGGGCGCGGCCATGGTGGGATCCGCAGACGGCTCCGGCGGCGCGTGACTCGCGAAAATCCAAGGACCTCGATTCGGCGGCGAAGAGACTGCGGCCATTACTGGAAGATGCGGTGCGGGCGCATTTGATCGCGGATGTTCCGGTGGGACTCTTTCTTTCGAGTGGGCTCGATTCTGGAGCGGTTGCCGCGCTTGCGGCCCGTGCACAGAAAGGCATTCGCAGCTTCACGCTGTCGTTTCCCGGTACTGTGTATGACGAGTCTGCCTTGGCGCGTAAAGTCGCGGAACGGTGCGGTACGCAGCACACCGAGGTTCCTCTCGACGGTGGCGCTATGCTTGCACGCATCGACGAAGCCGTCGCGGGTCTTGACCAGCCGTCGATGGACGGCATCAACACCTACTTCGTGTCGTGGGCAGCGCGCGAGGTCGGCTTGAAAGTGGCGCTCTCCGGGCTCGGCGGCGATGAACTTTTCGCGGGCTACGCAAGCTTTGCCAACACCGCTCTTCTTCAGCGGCTCACGCGACTGTCATGGTTTGTGGCGCGGCCGCTGCGCCGGGCGACTGCGCCGCTTATCGCAGGCCTTTTGGGGACGCGCATGTCGCAAGATGCGGCGAGCAAAGTGGTTGCCGCGTGGATCGATCCCGACACGCTTCCCCATCCCTACTTTTATGCGCGCGCACTTTTTCCGCCGGATCGACTGGCGCGACTGATGGAACCGCGCTTCCGTCCGAGCACCGTGGGCGCCGACGGCGTAACACTCGAACCGACTTGGCTTGGGTGGCTGGATCGCGCCGCCAGTGAAGCGCGAAAACTGGAACCTGTTGCTGCGACTTCGTGGATGGAGATGCGTTGCTACATGGCGAGCACACTCTTGCGCGATACAGATTCGGTTAGCATGGCGCGGTCGCTCGAAGTGCGCGTGCCTTTGCTAGACACGCCGCTCGTAGAGTTCGTCAGTTCCCTGCCCGATGCGGCACGGCAGCGTGCTGGGACACAGAAGGCCCTGCTAGTCGAAGCACTAAGCGGACTGCTGCCGGAAGAAATTCTTGGTCAGCGGAAAAAAACATTTACGTTGCCTTGGGAAGTATGGCTTCGCGGGCCGTTGCGGCCAAAAATGGAAGCCAGCTTCGCCAACATCGCGCCATCGCTGGCGCCGCAGCTTCGAGCTGAGGGCGTCAGCGGCGTTTGGGCCGGATTTCTCGAAGGCAAGACTTCGTGGTCGCGGCCGTGGGCGTTGTACGTCCTCAACGAGTGGTGCCGGCATCACCTCGCGGCATGATGCGGGCGGGTAAGGTAGACTGAATTCTTCTGCGATGAACATTCTTGGGATAAATGCTTACCACGGCAACGCATCGGCCGCGATTGTCTGCGAGGGCCGGCTTGTAGCCGCAGTGGAAGAAGAACGCTTCAACCGCGTGAAATACGCCGCGGGTTTTCCCGTGCAGGCGATCCGCTATTGTCTGAAAGAAGCGGGGCTGGAACTCAAGGAGATTGACCACGTCGGCGTGCCACGCAATCCCTACGCGCGACTGGCCACGAAGCTTTTCTATGCGATGCGCATGCCGTCGTTCGCTCGCGAACGGATGAAAGTCATCGCGAAGTTCACAGGGATTCCGGAGGCGCTGGCGAATGCGTTCGATACGGATCCGGCAAAAATCACCGCGACGTTTCATCGCGTAGAGCATCACCAAGCGCATCTCGCGAGCGCGTTTTTTGTTTCGCCGTTCGAACGCGCGGCGCTGCTTTCGGCGGACGGCCTCGGCGATTTCGCCAGCACCATGTGGGGCAGCGGCGCTGGAAGCCGCATGAAAATCGAGGGGGCGATCGCGTTTCCACATTCGCTGGGGCTCTATTACAGCGCTGTCACGCAATATCTGGGCTTCCTGAAATTTGGGGATGAGTACAAGGTCATGGGCCTGGGCGCTTACGGACAGCCGGAACAGCTCGATGCGGTTCGCAAGATCGTGTACGCCCACGGCGACGGATTCCGGCTGGGACTGGATTACTTTACGCATCACCGCAATGGCCCCGAAATGAGCTGGGCGGACGCGGACAAAACGCCAACGCTCGGCACGATATTTTCCGAGGAAATGGGAAAGTTGTTGGGGCCGAAACGCAATCCCAACGAGCCGCTCGAACAAAGGCACAAGAATCTGGCGTCCGCACTGCAGGCGCGGCTGGAAGAGATTTATCTCGGTATGCTGAAGAAACTTGCCGAGCGCACGCGACTGAAAGCGGTATGTCTTGCAGGAGGAGTTGCCTTCAATTGCGTGGCGAACGGCAAAATCTTCGACAAGACAGGATTCGAACAGGTTTACGTTCATCCGGCGGCGGGCGACGGCGGTCTGGCGGTCGGAGCTGCGTACTACGTTTGGCACCAGGTTTTGGGGAAGCCACGTTCGTTTGCGATGGATCATGCTTATTGGGGACCGGGATATTCGAGGGATGACGTGCGGCGCGCGATTGATGCCAACGGTCTCGAAAAGAACGGTTGCCGCGTCGAGGAATTGCCCGAGGAACGCCTAATGCCTCGCACGGCGGGGATTGTGGCTGACGGTAAAATTCTCGGGTGGTTTCAAGGGCGCGCGGAATGGGGACCACGAGCACTCGGGAACCGGAGTATCGTCGCCGATCCGCGTCGTCCCGAAATGAAAGAGATACTAAATCAGCGAATCAAGCATCGCGAAATCTTCCGGCCGTTCGCGCCGTCCATTCTTGCTGAAAAGACAGGCGAGTGGTTCGAGAAGTCGCATCCCTCGCCATTCATGACGCTGGCCTATGCAGTGCGTCCCGAAAAGCGCGACAAAATTCCTGCGCCCACGCACGTCGATGGAACGGGCCGTTTGCAGACCGTGACACGCGACGCCAATCCGCGTTATTGGGGTTTGATCAAAGCGTTCGAACAACTGACCGGAGTGCCCGTCGTGCTGAACACTTCTTTCAACGACAACGAGCCTATTGTTTGCCGCCCCGAAGAAGCGCTGGATTGTTTCCAGCGGACGCAAATGGATGCGCTGGTCCTCGGCGACTTCCTGATCACGCGATCGTGAACCGCATGCCGCGAGCGCCATTCGAATGAGAATCCTGCTGCTGAATCTGTACTATCCGCCGGACACTTCAGCGACGGCAAAGATGGCGGCGACCGTGGCGGACGCGCTCTCGGCGAAACACGAAGTGACTATTCTTTGCGGCAGGCCGTCCTACGATCCAACCGAGCGGCGCCTATGGCGACTCTCGCAAACTGAATTTATGGGACGCACTAGAGTTACGCGCGTTGGCTCGACAGACTATCCGCGTTTCGCCATGAAGCGGCGCGTGCTGAATTACCTAACTTACGTCGCGCTTACAATCCCGCGCGCGCTTTTCGCGCCTTGCGATGTCGTGCTAGCAATGACTGACCCTCCGTTCGAAGGCATCGTGGGAGCCATCGTTGCGCTGTTAAAAGGCAAGCCATACGTTTACAACATTCGCGACATGTACCCGGACATGGCCGTCGGAGGCGCGATTGTGCAAGCAGGCCTCCTTGCGCGCGTTTGGGAAAGCTTGCATCGATGGGCGCTGCGCCACACCACACGCGTTATCGTCCTCGGCGACGACATGCGAGCCCGCATCATCGCCAAAGGCATTGATCCATCGCGAATCGAAATCGTCCGCGATGGTGCGGACATTCCCGCTCGCGGCATGCCGCAGCCCTCTTTGGACGGCGAAATAATCAAAGCGATTCGCGGCGACTTCAAATTTGTGCTGCTTCACGCGGGCAACCTCGGCTTCTACGGCGCGTGGGAAACACTCATCACGGCCATGCGCAGCTTGGAACCGGACCGCGTCGGTCTCGTCTTCGTCGGCGAAGGAGCGCAACGCCCTCACGTCGAAGCTCTGGCGCGAGAAGCAAAGAACGTGCGATTCCTTCCATTTTTTCCGGCGAGCAAAATCCCTTCCGTACTGGCGGCGCCTGATGCACACGTCATCACAGTAAAGCGCGGCCTCGAAGGCGTCGTGGTACCCAGTAAGATGTACGGAATACTCGCTGCCGGAAAGCCAATCGTAGCGGTCGCACCCCGAGAGAGCGACGCGGCATCGCTCGGCGCGAAATTCGGGTTTGCCGTTTCCGCCGATCCAGATAATCCCGAAGAAGTTGCCGCCGCGGTTCGATTACTCTCGATGAATACCACACAAGTTCAAAATATGGGGCGCGCCGCGCAAGCCATCGCGCCCGATTATGATAGAGTCAAAGAACTGGGAAAATTCGTGAAAATCATCGAGGGAGCCGTCAACGCGTGACATCTTCGGAGACCTTTTGGAGCGGAAAACTTGTGCTGGTGACGGGAGGCGCTTCTTTCATCGGCTCGACGCTGACGGATCATTTGCTCGCGCGCGGCGCAAAAATCCGCATCGTCGATGATCTGACCAGCGGGCACCTCGACAATATCAAGGCACCTTCCGCCGCTGGGAAGATCGATTTCATCCACGCAGACCTGCGCGAACCCGGCGTCACTCGCTCCGCGATGCAAGGCGTCGACACGGTCTTTCATCTGGCGGCGGACCATGGAGGCCGCGGCTACGTCGATCTGCATCAAGCAGGTCCCGCCTCCAATTTTTTCCTGGACGGCCTGGTTTTCGCCGAAGCCCTCCGCGCGAAAGTAAAAAAAGTTGTCTTCGCATCCTCCGGCTGCGTCTACCCAAATTTCCTTCAATCGGACGTGAAGAAAGAACTCTATCTCACGGAAGAGCTCACTAACGGTCCCAACGATGCGGACAATACCTACGGCTGGGCCAAATTGATGGGCGAATTCACGCTGCGAGCTTATGCCAAGGAACATGGCATGGGTGCCGCTTCCTGCCGCTACTTCACGGTCTATGGGCCGCGCGGCGTCGAGAATCACGCCGTCATCGCGATGATTGCACGGACATTCCTCGGGCAGAATCCCTTTGAAGTTTGGGGCGACGGCACACAAATCCGCAATTGGACGTTCATCGAGGACATCGTCGAGGGAACGATCCTGGCAGGCGAAAAGATTAGCGACGGCACGGCCATCAATCTGGGGACGATGGAGCGCATCAAGGTCATCGACGCTGTGAAAATGGTCTGCGACTTCACGGGGCATAAAGCCGAAATAAAGCTGCGGCCCGATATGCCGACGGGCCCACTCAATCGCGTCGCCGACAACTCCCTTGCGAAAAAACTGCTCGGCTGGGAGCCCAAAGTGGCCTTCCGCGACGGCTTGAAGCGGACCATCGACTGGTATTACGCAACCAAAGATCGGGAAGAAGTGAAGCGCACCTTTGGCCGCATGCTCACCGAAAGATAGCCAAAAGCCGTAGCCCGCAGCGCCAGCGCCGCGGCGATGCATTTTTCTATCCTCTGCATCGACATAACCGATTACCTGCCTTTTTAATACCTACAGGAGAATCCCGATTGAAGCGAAACAATTTTCAAAGTATCGTGTTAGGGCTGCGTGGGGCAGCCATTTTTTCCTTGGGAGCCGGGCCCCCAACCCGGCAGGACACCGTTGAGGCACCTGGCCGCACCGCTCCGGCCAGGACCTTCAAACAATACGAGGCTACATGTCCGCAGGTCTGCTGGCGTTTCTGATAGCGCTATTTGCATCTCTGATGCTGACGGTACCCGTGCGGGCGCTGGCGTTGCGCGTAGGAATGGTCGATCTTCCCGGACCACGCAAGGTGCACCTGCGTCCAATCCCCATGCTTGGCGGCTTGGCCATGTATGGTGCCGTGATGCTGGCGGTTTTGTTTACGTTCAGCGGACCGGCCAGGGCCCAGATCGTCGGCATCTTGACAGGCGCGACGATCGTAGCAGCCGTAGGCATTCTTGATGACAAAGGTTGGCTGCACCATCAGGTCAAGCTGTTTATTGCCATGCCGGTCGCCGCTTGCGTTTTGCTGCTCACCGGAATACACGCGCAAGTGTTCGAAATTCTCGTTGGCGGACGAACGGGCTACATTCTCGACGCGATTCTCACCGTTTTCTTTGTCGTAGGGATTACCGCCTCCTTCAGCATCCTGGACCACATGGACGGCCTGTGCGCCGGTGTGGCGGCTGTGTCATCCATTTTCTTCGCTCTGCTTGCCTATCTGAATGGCCAGACGCTGGTCACAACGCTTGCCGCCGCGGTACTTGGGGCAGCAACGGGTTTTCTGCGCTGGAATTTCAAGCCAGCCAAAATTTTCATGGGCGACGGCGGTGCCATGTTTCTGGGATTCTTGATGGCCACGTTGGGCTTGAAGCTGCGCCTCGAGCAAGCCAACCACATTTCCGCCTGGCTCGCTCCACTGCTGATCCTCGGCGTGACGATTTTCGACACGACGCTTGTTACAATTTCGCGCTCGCGCCGAGGCCTGCTCCCTTTTGCCACGCCGGGCAAAGACCACGCTGCGCACCGTCTGGCGAATCTTGGGCTAGGCCATCGCGGCGCGGTGCTAAGCATGTATTTTCTCGGGCTGCTGAGTGGCGGAGCCGCCGTATTGGTCAGCTACCTGCCGCCGCTGGCGGCGATTCTGGCAGCGGTCGCGGCATTTGCGGCCGTCCTCTGCGGAGTGACGTTTCTCGAGCGGGCTCCGTACGAACGACAAACACAGAAACCGGCCGCTTCCTCCTGAGTGCTTCCGATTCCGGATGTACGTCCACAACAGGCTGGGAAGCTGGCCCGCCGGTTTGCCCGAACAATTGGATTCGCTATACTTAGCGGGTTGCCGTCTCGCCGATTTCAGTACATACCCCTTCGGATCGGGCGGAAAGCTAGTCCATATTCTTAAGATTTTGAGCGCGGTTACCCAGGCGATAGAGCGTCAGGGGTGTATGCGCGACTTGGGAAAGCGAAATCGTGCCAGGCACTGAACAGAGGCCCCGGGAAAACGTGAAGAGCGGTGAAGTCATCGTTGTCGGTGGCTCCGCGGCAGGCCTCTATACGGCGGCCACGGTCGCGGCGGGCGGGCGCAAAGTGCGGGTACTGGAGTCGAGGCCCGGCTTCGAGCCAACATCGCGCTCGCTGATCGTTACCGACCAATTCCGCAGCCAGCTTGGCGCCGCTGCTTCCGAAAGCATCGTCAACGAAATTCGTCGATTCGAGCTGTTCACCGATGGGCGCTCGGCGCAGGTCGCATTGACACGGCCGGACCTCATCATTGAGCGCTCGCGTTTGATTCCAGCGTTGGCGCGGAGCGCCCAGCAGGCTGGCGCTGCGCTTTCGTTTGACACGCGCTTTCTAGGACTTTCGCCGAATGGCCGAGGATTGCGCGTCCAAGTGGACTCGGCGGGGCAACGCGAGGAATTGCACGCGGAAAGTGTCGTAGGCGCGGACGGGGCGTCCAGCCGAGTCGCCCGCAGCGCCGGGTGGCCTCCAATCGAGACAGTCCCTCTCGTACAAGCCATTGTTCGCCTGCCGAAGGATCATCCATCGGACACGACGCGAGTCTGGTTCGTCCCCGACGATACGCCGTATTTCTATTGGCTGATTCCCGAATCTTCAGAACGAGGCGCACTCGGAATCATCGGTGAGGATGGCCGCGACACGAAGAAGTGCCTCTCGCGCTTCCTCGAGAAGAAAAAATTGGAGCCGCTGGAGTGGCAGGGCGCGCGCATACCGGTGTATCGGAAATGGGTGCCTGTGCGACGGCAAATTGGGAATGGCGAAGTGTATCTGGTAGGCGATGCGGCAGCGCAAGTGAAAGTGTCGACCGTCGGCGGCATTGTTACAGGACTTCGCGGAGCGCTCGGGGTCGGGCAATCCATCTTGCGGGGCGGGCGAAATCGCGAATTGACAACGCTGCGCCGTGAACTCGGAACGCATTGGCTGATTCGCCGCGCGCTTCATCACTTTCAGCAAAAGGACTATTCGCAGCTTGTCGATCTGCTCGATGCGTCAACGCGGGAGTCTCTCGGCGAAATCAATCGCGACGAATCGACGCGCTTGCTGTGGAACGTCGTGAAGCGACAGCCGCGGCTGGTGCTGCTGGGTCTGCGCGGCTTGTTGATGGGAAGAGGGTTGAAGGGCTAAGGTGTTCGCATCGTTCTACGTGAGATTCTGGAAGCTTGAACGCATGGTGCGGGTATCGCGACCCTTCGCTGTGATGTGCGGTCCTGCGCACAGCGGCTCGGTCGAAATAAATTGTTCGCGGTGAATTCGAAACAGCGCCAGGTGATTACCTGAGCGCCTCCAAGGAGGTCCTAACTTGCGTCTCTCGGTGATCGGGTGTGGCTATGTAGGGTTGGTGACAGGAGCATGTCTCGCCGCTGCCGGACATGAGGTAATCTGTACGGACATTGACGCCGAGCGAATCCGCAGGCTGCAAGCGGGCGAGGTGCCCATTTATGAGCAACATCTCGAAGAAATCCTGACGGCGGCCAGCAAGTCAGGGCACATTTCCTACACCGCGGACGCGGGCGAAGCTATCCGCGCCAGTGAGGCCATTTTTATCTGCGTGGGCACGCCGCCCAAGGAAAGCGGCGAGGCTGACCTTTCCGCAATTGATCAAGTTGCCAGGCAGATTGCCGAGCATGCTACTTCGCCCAAACTGGTGATTGAAAAGAGCACGGTGCCGGCGCGCACCGGCCTGGAACTGCAACGGGCGCTAGCGGCTTACAGCAGCGGCGGCAAGGCCAATTTTCGCGTGGCCTCAAATCCCGAGTTTCTGCGCGAAGGCACAGCCGTCGGAGATTTCTTCCACCCGGACCGGATCGTGGTCGGCGTAGAAGACGAGTCAGCCGCGGCTGATTTGCGCGAAATCTACCGGCCTATCCTCGAACACAAATTTCATTGCCCAGTGCATAACGGTACTTGCCCTACGACCCACGATGCTGCCTTTCTGGTTACTACCATCAACAGCGCCGAGCTGATCAAGCACGCATCCAATTCCTTTCTGGCGTTGAAAATCAGCTATGCAAATGTCATAGCCGATCTCTGTGAAAGAATCGGCGCCGACGTGAAAGAAGTTACGCACGCGATGGGGCTGGACCCCAGAATTGGCGGCCAGTTCCTGAATGCCGGCCTGGGCTTTGGAGGCTTTTGCTTTCCGAAGGACGTGCAGGCCTTCATTCATCTCGCAGCCTCCGTGGGTGTTGACTTCGATCTTTTGAAGGCGACGGAGCGTGTGAATAAGCAGCGCATCGAGCGCTTTCTCGATAAGGTGCATAAGGCTCTTTGGGTCGTTAAGGGAAAACACGTGGCTGTTCTGGGCTTGGCATTCAAGGCCAATACGGATGACATCCGCTTTGCGCCGGCCCTCGAGGTGGTCAAACGCCTTCTAGACGAAGGTGCTATTGTGCACGCCACTGATCCCGAAGCCATCTCGAGAACGAAGACGCTCTTCCCGAAGGTGACCTACCACGAAGACCCCTACGATACCTTGCGTGGTGCGGATGCCGCGCTGATTTGCACGGAATGGGACGTTTTCCGCAACCTGGACTGGAAGCGGGCCAAGCCGCTTATGGCTCGAGGCCTCGTCGTGGACGGCAGGAACCTCTATTCTCCCAAGCACATGCGCGAGCTAGGTTTTGAGTATTACTCGTTCGGCCGCGCGTAGGAGAATCGAAACACAGTCGATCATTCGCTGAACGAGCCTCTATAGCCGGGCCTCGTTCAGGACTATCAGTTAGGAACTCTTCTTCGCTGCAAAATCCTTCTTGAAGTAATCAAGAGTCGTTCGCAGTCCTTCGTCAAGCCCCACTTTGGGTTCCCATTTTAGAATGCGCTTTGCTTTGGCAATATCCGGGCAGCGTTGCTTCGGATCATCTTGCGGCAAAGGTTCGTGGATAATTGCTGGAGCATTTTCAAAAAGTCCGCGGACGCGGGCCGCAAATTCAAGAATCGTAATTTCCTGTGGATTGCCGATGTTCGTTGGCAAATGCTCGTCGGACATCATGAGCCGGTAGATTCCTTCAATAAGATCAGAAACAAAGCAAAAGCTGCGAGTCTGTTTGCCGTCACCATAAACAGTGATGGGTTTTCCCGTCAACGCCTGATATACGAAATTTGGCAGCGCGCGGCCATCGTTCAGCCGCATCCGCGGGCCGTAGGTATTAAAGATGCGTACGATATGCGTATCCACGCCATGGTAACGGTGGTAAGCCATGGTTATCGCTTCCGAAAAACGTTTCGCCTCGTCGTAGACGCCGCGCGGGCCAATCGAATTGACGTGGCCCCAATACTCTTCGTTTTGCGGGGAGACTTCCGGATCTCCGTAGCACTCGCTGGTGGAAGCCAGGAAGAACTTGGCCTTCTTCGCCAGCGCCAGTCCTAACGCGTTGTGAGTTCCCAGAGAGCCAACCTTGAGAGTCTGAATAGGCAGCTTCAGGTAGTCCACTGGACTCGCCGGCGAGGCGAAGTGCAAAACGTAATCGACGGGACCCGGCACATCGATGTAGTTCGAAACATCGCATTTTGCGAGGCGAAATTTCGGATGATCGAAAAGATGCCCGACGTTGGAGTCCACTCCCGTCACGAGGTTGTCGAGGACCAATACCTCCCAGCCCTCGGCAATCAACCGATCACAAAGATGTGACCCTAGAAATCCCGCCCCGCCTGTCACCACTGCTCGCATACTTCCTCCGTAAAATTGGTAGCCCGTTAGTGTAGCCTGCGCTCCAAAGAAGCTCAATCAAAGGGGTCAAGAGCCCGATTTGCCTAGTTCTCGTTCAGCAGATAGGATGCGCACACCCTTTCGTAATGGGCGTTTATGGAGCCTGAGAACAATTTAGAAAACACGGCTGGGCACAAACGGCGGCCGCGCCGGATTGTGCTGGGCCTGGGCACCTTGGTTCTGGTCGTTGTCGCAGTGTTTCTTCTTTCCGTGGGCAGTTGGCTCGTCGTGGAGGATCCACTGGAAAAGGCGCAAGCCATCGTGGTCCTTAGCGGTGGCATGCCGCTACGGGCCAGGGAAGCCGCGAGACTGTACCGCCAAGGTTACGCGCCGAGAGTGTGGCTGACACACTCCACGGAGCCCGGAGCAACCCTCGAACAAATGCAAATCGTTTATCTGGGGGAAGATTTTTACGACAGGCAGGTGCTGATGCACGACGGCGTACCAGCCGAAGCGATCCGCCTGCTCGATCTTCCGATCGTCAACACGGCAGATGAAATTGCGGTGGCTTCTTCGGAACTTGCGAAAGAAAAAGGAAGCACGGTGATCATCGTGACGAGCAAGGTACACACGCGAAGGACGCGCATTCTGTGGCAGCGGCTCGTTGCAAACCGGGCAAAAGGAATTATTCGTGCCGCCTCGGATGATCCTTTCGAGCCGCGGCGGTGGTGGCACACTACCGGTGACGCGCTCGCCGTGGTCCGCGAAGTCCTGGGGATCCTGAACGCCTGGGCCGGAATGCCGCTGCACCCGGCAAACTAGAAATCTAGAAAAAGAAAAAGCGCTTTTTGCGAGGGACTTCGAACTCATCCGGCAGCTCAGGTATGTGCGGCAAATCGCGCCCCTCAAACGCGGCCATTGGGTTCCCAACGAACAGTGCTTTGGCCTTTTCTTCCCCAAACTGTTCGCGCACGGCGTCAAAGGCCGGCTGCAACTTCAGCGGACGCCCGCGCATGTTGTGCGCATCGCTGGCCACGAAATGCACCAAGCCATCGGCCATCCACCGCCACGCATCCTTTTGCGCGCCCGACCCAAAAACTCCTGTCAAAGAACCGGCCGTAACCTGAATGAAGCAGTCATGTCGCACCCACTTCGCGAGTCGCTCCGACTGCACGCGCAAAATAGCGTTGCGCTCGGGATGCGTGATGATAGGTCTCAGTCCCATAAGCTGAATCTCATGTAGCGTCTGATCCATGGCGGGCGGGATCGAAAACTCGTTGAACTCCACGAGCAGGTAATCGCGCTGGTTGATACAGAAGCGCGGCGCGTCCTCACGCAGGGCCTCCAGATTCTCCGGATTCAAATGAAAATCGCAGCCAGTCGCCAAAATTAAGCGGTCACCAATTTTCTGCTGAAGCTGGTCGCGCACTTCCCGCACGCGCGAATAATTGAAAAAATATTCGTTACTCGAATGAGGAGTCGCCACAACATGCGTAATCCCATCCGCAATCGCGGATTCTGCCATCTCGAGCGAAAGCTCGATGGTTTCCGGGCCATCGTCGAGTCCCGGCAGAATATGACAATGCACGTCGACCATAGTCTTCGCAAACTCCCTAGCGCCACCAGGCGCTCGCCACCTGCCACACTCCTAACACAAGCATCAGCCCGGCAAATACCTGCCGCATGCGCCGCGGCGGCAGCCGCTTGGCTAACCACCCGCCCAAAATACCTCCAACAAAAACCCCCGGGACCAGCAGCAGCCCGATTCTCCAGGACACATACCCTGCTCTCGCGTAGGCGAAAAACGCCAAGAGTCCGGTCGGCGGAATCAGCGCAATCAGGCTGGTGCCCTGCGCGCGGTGTTGCGCAAACGCAAAAAACAATGCCAGGAACGGAACCAGAAGCACTCCGCCACCAATTCCGAACATCCCCGAAGCGATGCCGCACACGCATGCCGCCACAAAAATCCAGAAGTAGCGCAGCGGCCCCTCAACCACGCGCTAACTCCTCGTTACCGGTTCCCGAAGGCGGACTCTCCGATTGCGGTTTTCGCCAAAGCAGGAACGCAGCCAAAATCAAGAAACAACCGAACAACCCCTTAAGCTGCCGCGAAGCGAG
>Ga0209139_10000175_pt1 | contig 20012 bp, 17 predicted proteins | sample BogFormECP14_OM3_FD_188246 | JGI IMG/M metagenome (GOLD analysis project Ga0209139, IMG submission 188246) | Bog forest soil microbial communities from Calvert Island, British Columbia, Canada - ECP14_OM3 (SPAdes) (version 2) | ecosystem: Environmental > Aquatic > Freshwater > Wetlands > Bog ...
GGAACTCTCGCGCTGAGCTGCGTCACCTCGACTTCAGCTTCTATGGCGATTGCGAGACTGAAAGGAATGCCGCCGGTTTCACTAGTTGTTCATTTTCCGAGCCGTTCTTCCGCAACCTGCAGTCGCAACCAGCCATCTTTTTTGACGTCGCTGCCTTCGGTGCAGGCAGCGGCTACAGCCTCACCGGAAATGGCCAGGCTACTGAAATCGAACACTCTGAGTTCGTTTCGGGCGATTACTTCCAGACGCTGGGTATCCATCCGGAAAGCGGCAGGCTCATCAACTCTTCTGATGATGCCGCCCAATCTTCGCCCGTATTGGTTTTGAGTTACGCTTATTGGAAAAGTGCTTTCGCCGCGTCTCCGTCCGCGGTCGGCAAAACCATTTTTCTGAATCGCGTTCCGTTCATGATCATCGGCGTTGCTCCTCCCGCGTTTGACGCGCTCTCTCCCGGCCACTCCATTCAGGTGTGGATGCCGCTGTCCACGCAGCGCCAACTGGATCTGCCCTGGGACGATCGTGAAAACAATGCCAATTACTTTCGCCTCGTCATCGTCGGGCGTCTCCAACCCACAGTTTCGTCCGCGCAAGCGCAAACTGCGCTCGGTACGCAGTTCTTCAACGACCTTGTGCACGGCGCGAAACCGATGTCCAAGCCCGAAGATAATCCCGCGGTCTCTTTGCTCCCTGCGCAAACCGGCTTAACCGGTGACACTGCGGAAATCGCTAGGCCGATCTATGTATTAATGCTCGCCGTAGGCGTCGTCTTGCTCATCGCCTGCGCCAATGTCGCCGGTCTGCTGCTTGCGCGCGCCGCCACCCGCCAAAAGGAAATGGCCGTCCGCTACGCTCTGGGCGCCGGAAGCTTGCGTATCGTTCGCCAGCTCTTGACGGAAACCTTGCTACTTTCGCTCGCTGGCGGAGCCGTGGGCATTCTTCTGGTGAAGTCGGCGATCGCCCTGATCTCCGCGTTCGTCACCGCGAACCCGGGAGATCCGCCCGCCCCCATACCCGTAATCAACGCCCGCGTCTTGCTCTTCACCGCTGCAATTTCGCTCATAACTGGGATCCTCTTCGGGCTTGTGCCCGCACTGCGCGGCATGAGCACGAACCTAACGCCCGCGCTCAAAGATGCCGCCGGCAATCCGCCCTCGCGCCATTCGCTTCTTCGGTGGTTCAGCGTTGGCAACTCACTCGTTGTCACTCAAGTAGCCCTCACCGTCGTGGTTCTCGCCGGAGCGGGCCTTCTCGTTCGCACCTTGCAAAATCTCAAAAACTTGGATCCCGGCTTCGACACCCGAAGCCTGCTCACTTTCCACATCGATCCGACTGCCTCCGGATATAAGCGTCCCGAAGTCGACGACTTCTACCGCGATTTACAGAATCGCTTGGCAGCTCTTCCCGGCGTCAACTCCGTCAGTTATTCGTCTGTGACTTTGCTTAGCGGAAGCTTGTGGAGCGAGGACATCCACCTGGCCGGCAAGCCGAAAGACGAGAAAGTCGAAACGTACGTTCTCCCCATTGGCTTGGACTTCCTCCGCACCATGCATATTCCTCTCCGTCAGGGGCGTGAACTTGGCTTGGCGGACTACACCATCGTCGCCAAGTACGAAGAAGAAGCCGCCGCGCAGCGACGTCGTGCGGCCGTCGTTCCCCAGTCCAGCGCGAAAGATCTCGCCGACCAAAGTAACGCGGCCGTCGCCAAGCTCTCGCCGTCACCCGTAGTCGTCAATGAAGAATTACTTCGCAAGTATTTCCCGAATCAGAATCCGATTGGTCTCCGTTTTGGCCAGCACGTCGCGGATTCCGATGATACCTTCGCGAGTCCGGGTTGGATCATCGTGGGAGTGTGCGGCAATACCAAATACGAATCGTTGCGCGGAGAGCTCAAGCCGACCGTCTACGTGCCTGTCACCGGATACGCTGCCAGCTTTTCCTTACGCACCGCCGCGAATCCCCTCGGTTTCGTCCCGCGAGTGCGCAGCATCATCAATGAAATGGACAGTAACTTGCCTTTGACCCAAGTCCAAACCGAATCTCAGACGATCGAGAGTCGCCTGTTTGCGGAACGGGTAATCGCCCGTCTTTCTACATTCTTCGGCGTACTCGCGCTGCTGCTCTCGTGTATTGGTCTTTACGGCCTGTTGACTTATGAAGTCGCGCGCAAGACGCGCGAGATCGGTATCCGCATGGCTCTCGGCGCGCGCTCCAAGCAGGTGCTCCGCCCGGTGCTTAGCCAAGGCCTCGCGCTCACTTGTATCGGAGCCGCCATCGGCATCGCGATTGCCTTGGCCGTCACCCGCTATTTAGGCTCGCTCCTCTACGGCGTCCGCCCCGGCGACCCGCTGACTTTCCTCATCGTCGCCATCTGCTTAGTCGCCGTCGCCCTTCTCGCGTGTTACGTCCCCGCCCGCCGCGCCGTGCGCGTAGACCCCATGGTCGCCCTCAGGTACGAATAATTTTCCAGGCCACTAAGCGCCTTGCGGCAACGCCTTAATCCAGCCTGCTGCAAAACTCCACCACCCGCGCCAGCGCACTCTTCACCGGTGCCGCAAACGGCAAACCCGCCGCCAAATCCAACAGCAAAATCACCCGGTCCAGCGCTCCGTCCCCTGAATGCCCCGTCAACGCCAGCCGTATTGGATGAAACAATTCTCGGCCTCTCGGCTCCATCGTGTCTTTCATCGCCGTAATAATTTCGCTGAACCGCTCCGGCGTGAGCGGCGCGCCATCGAGCAACTCCATCGCGAACCGCCGCAAAACATCGCGCGCCGCGTAGCGTGACATCACGATGTGGCTCTCCATTCCCCCGAGTGTTTCCGCTGCATCGTAGCGAAACACCAGCGCCAGAAGATTGCCCAGCTCCGCGTGATCTCTTACTTGCGGCCCCAGCAGAAACGCCGCTCGATCGCACCACGCCATCTGCTCGGGTGTCGCTTCTGCAACCAGCCAGCCGCGCTCGCGCAGAATTTCCGCCACGTCGCAACCTGAAAATAGGTTCGCAGGCGCGCCGACAGGCTCAATCGATTCATCATGCATGGCGTTGATCTTAAGTGTCAGTTCCGAGGTCTCGGGTGTCGGTAGCACAGAATTCATTCTGTGCTCTTTTCCTGCAGATCGTTCCTGCAGCGTGTGCTGTTTTTCCCACAGCGAATCGCGCAGGCCCACGTGAGCTGCCAGATTCAGCGCAAACTCAGTGTCGCCACCACCCACGCGGCAATCGCTTCGCCGCGCCCAATGGCGTCCACGCCTTCATTAGTTTTCGCTTTGAGGTGAATTTTATCGGGCGCCACTTCGAGCGCCCCCGCAAGTATCTCGCGCATCGCCGGAAAATGCGGCCCGAGCTTCGGTTTCTCCAAAATCACCACCGCATCCACGTGCTCGATGGCAAAGCGCTTCTCTTCGAGAAGCTCCGCCGCGCGCTTGAGAAAGATCAGGCTGTCCGCGCCCTTCCACTGCGGATCGTTGTCCGGAAAATGCGTGCCGATGTCGCCCAGTCCCGCCGCGCCAAACAATGCGTCGCACATCGCATGCGCCAAAACGTCGCCGTCGGAATGCCCGACCGGCCCCTTGTCAAACGCCAGCTCCAGCCCGCCCACAATCAGCTTGCGGCCGCTCTCCAGCCGGTGCAAATCGTAGCCAATACCGCAGCGGATGTTACTCATCGCGAGTCACTCATGGAGTTGGGATTCACCACGTTGCAGCTCATCCGTCCATTGCTCGTCGGACGCTGTTTAAGCGAGCCGTTCATCGCGCGCTGCGCTCGCGTTCCCGTTCCAGATAAAAGCGCGCCAAATCCATATCCGCCGGCTTGGTAATCTTAATGTTGCGTTCCGAACCCAGTACCACGTGCACGTCGTGCCCCAGCCGCTCCACCAACCCCGCTTCATCGGAAGCGTTCACGCCATCCGCCAGTGCGCGCGCAAACGCCTCGCGCAAAAGTTTCGCCGCAAAAGCTTGCGGCGTCTGCGCCAGCACCACGCGCTCGCGCGGAATCGTCCCGATGATCAGCGCCACGTCTTCCGGCAGGCTGGCGCGCTTCACTTCCTTCACCGTATCCATCGCCGGAATGCCCAGAATCGCCGCCTGGCACCGCCGCGCTTCTTCAATCACCCGCGCGATCTGCTCCACGGTCACAAACGGCCGCACCGCGTCATGCACCAGCACGAGCTCCGCATCCGCCGGCACAAGCTCCAGCGCCCGCGCCACCGATTCCTGCCGCGAGTCGCCGCCGCGAATCACCTGCACGTTTTGTGTGAATTTTTCCGCGCGCAGTTTGGCTTCGAGCGAAGCCACCACATCGCCGCGCGTGGCCAGAATAATGTCCGTCACCAGTGGGCAGGACGCGATTCGCCGCACCGTGTGAATCACGATCGGTGTCCCGGCCAGCTCCAGAAATTGCTTGGGAGTTTCCGCACCCATGCGCGTTCCCAGACCAGCAGCAGGAAGAATGGCGGCAATACGGTTCATGATCGTGTGACGCGAAGAACTCGGTCGGGCGCAGCAACCCCCGTCGCTGCTCCGGTCTGTTCGCGAACTTTCGAGTGTACCCGAACCAGCGGCAACAGAACAATGCGTGAGAAGTATTTAGTGATAGGTGGAATGCTTAGCTGTTGTTCCCGCGCTCCGGTAGCCCGGAACCTGGCTGGCGTCCAATCTGCGGAGGATTGTCACCGGCAGTCTGCGCAACGTCGCGGCGCGGGGAACTCGCGCCGGCGGCGACTTGTTTGGCAGACAAAGAATTCTGCTCCGCGCGTTCATCCACGCGTCCGAAGATCATTTTTCCCGCGGTCGTCTGATGCACGGACGTCACCACCACATCCACGCTCTTGTTGATCATGCGCCGCGCGTTATCGACCACTACCATGGTGCCATCATCCAGATAAGCCACGCCCTGATTCGGCTCCTTGCCTTCGCGCAAAATCAAAACCCGCATCGCTTCCCCGGGCAGCACCACCGGCTTCATGGCGTTGGCCAGCAGATTCACGTTCAGCACCGCCAGGCCCTGCACGGTAGCCACCTTATTGAGATTGAAATCGTTGGTGACGATTTTCGCCCCGGTGCGCCGCGCCAGCTCCACTAGCTTGTCGTCTACCTCGCCGTCTTGCGCGGGATCGTCATCCAGGATGCGTACGTCCATGTGCGCCATTTTTTGCATGCGCTGCAGCACTTCCAGTCCGCGCCGCCCGCGTTGCCGTTTCAGCGGATCGTTCGAGTCCGCCACCATTTGCAATTCGCGCAGCACGAATTGCGGCACGACCAGCACGCCATCCAAGAAATGCGCGTCGGAAATATCCGCGATGCGCCCATCGATGAGCACGCTGGTATCGAGCAGCTTCAGCGCTTCACGATGCTGCTCCTCTGGCGCCGCCGTTCCGCCCCAGCTGCGCAGCGCCTCAGATCCCTGACGCGCGCCGAGCACCAGCCCAAGATAGCCAAAAGCGATCAGCGAGAGATACTCAAGGCAGGATTTGCCAGGTTCCGTCAGAGCGGTTCGCGAGACCAGCAGCACCGTGAGCAGCGCGACAAATATTCCAGCCGCGGCTCCCAGCGCGCCTCCCAAAACGTCCGCCGGCTTTTCCTTCCGCGTTCGCCATTCAACACCCAAAACCAGCGCCGCGAAAAATAATCCTAGAAGACCAGCGGTTACTCTCGATAGCCCGCCCGGTTGCAAGCCGCGGCAAATCGCCGCCGCCGCGACGAACAAAAGCCCGCGCAGCATCCACATCTCCGCGCCAGAGCCCGGCACGCCAAAGGGTCCGCGCGCTGCTTCGGCTGTGGCGGCAGAGCGCAACTCTCCATTTGCATAACGCTTTTGTTGAGGGATGGGCGGTACGTTCTGACGAACTTCCGGAATGGACGGATGCATACGACCTCACAGTAGGGCAACGAGCACTGCAAAATCGCTACAGCCAGCCCGCAACAGCCCAGGGGACACCAGGCCGGTATACGGGAGGAGTGATGACGTTATTCTTCCCGCAGCGTATATGCTCTCATAACTCCGGGATATTGCACCACGATTTGCGGAGCGACAAGAAAAACTGTAGACCCGCGGGTTAGGACGCCTAGTAGTGCAGGCACGATCGCTGGCTGGCCGGGAAAGAAAAACGGCGGTGGTCATTGATACAGGTGTCTCGAGGAAGGCGGAAGGAGGCGGCGATTCGCCGCGTCAGGAAGAGCTGCTAGGAGAGATACACGCGGGGTACGCGTTGCGTAACGGCGCAGAGCAGATCTGACGTTACCGTGCCAATGCTGCGCGCCACCACGCTAGCAGAAAGAATTTGTTCTCCGGCAACCCCGTAAATCGTGGCCGTGTCGCCGATAGCCACGCCGGGCACTTCGGTCACATCAATCATCGTCACATCCATCGACACGATGCCAACAATGGGCGCACGCACGCCGCGCACCAGCACCGCGCCATGATTTCCAAGCGAGCGGTGAATGCCGTCTCCGTAGCCCGCCGCGAGCACCGCAATGCGCGAGCCACGCTTGGCCACGAAGGCCGCGTCGTAACCTACACCCTCGCCCACGGGCACATCGCGCAGGCTAATGATCCGCGAACGCAAGCTCATCACCGGGGTCAGCGGCAAAAGTTTTTCCATCTCCGCGCGCCGCTCCATCGGGTCGTAGCCCGGATGGTAACCGTAGAGAATCGCGCCGGGCCGCACCATGTCCGCCCAAGTTTCGGGGCGCGAGGCGATCGCCGCGCTGTTCGCCAGGTGCACGATGCCGGTATCAACGCCCAGCGCACGGAGATGATTCAGCGCCTCGTAGAATTTTTCTTCCTGCTCGCGCGTTTGGCGCCCGGCAATCGTATCGTTGAAAACTTCCGAGGATGCGAAGTGCGTCATCACCCCGCCGAGCCGCAAATGCTTGCACTTGGCCAGTTGCCGCGCAAAGCATTCCACGTCACTGGTGGCGATGCCCAGTCGATTCATGCCCGTATCAATTTTCAAGTGGAACGAAAATGGTTTGCGCGCCCCACGCTGCGCCGCTGCTTTCTCAAGCGGCGAAAGTTGTTCGCAGCGGTGAATCACTGGAGTGAGATCGTGCGCCACCAGGCGCCGCTCTTCGCCGGGAACGAAGCTCGTGAGAATCAGCACGGGTTTGCGCACGCCGACTTTGCGGACGGCGATGCCCTCTTCGGTGCAGGTCACGCCAAACCAATCCGAGCCAGCCTTCTCGAGCGCTTTAGCCACTTGCGGCCCGCCGTGCCCGTAACCGTTGCCCTTCACGATGGACAACACTTTTCGCGGCGTTTTGCGCTTTTCCTCCCGCGGATTCACATAGCTCTTGATCGCGTGAAAATTACTCGCCAGCGCCGCAAACGAAACCTCCGCCCACACCGGGCGGCTGTGCGCCGGAGCGGGATCGCGCTGCTGCGCTATCTTCTTCGAGACTGCTGATTTTTTATTGGCCATCTTCGCCCATGTCCACGATGCGCACGACCGTTCACTCCGGAGTGTGCTTCGCAGACGGAAAATTTAGTGTACGACATTCGCGCCATGCATCACGACGGCCACATTGGCCGCCGCGTGAAAGGCAACAGCAGTTGTTTACTGCACGCGCTCAGCCACGGCGCGGCAGGTCGCCATTTGCTAGCTGCCGAAGGTAACCGTTTTCGCTTCAGTCAGTTAGGGACGCTGTTCTTGGCTCGGGGCAGCAATCAGTGATGTGGCGTCGCGGACGCACTGTGGCCGCACAACATCAAGCGCTCGTCTTTGGTAGCACAGAATTCATTCTGTGCTCTTTGGTTGTGGCAGCTTGCCTATCTCGCAAAAATCCAGCAATGTCCGACGCGCACAGAATGAATTCTGTGCTACCAAAACGCTACTCGTTCGGGGCGAACTGCGCGAAGGCGTCCGGCGCGGCTTCTTCGAAGCGCGTCATGCGGCTGCGGAAAACGAAGCGCACTTTGTCGGTGGGACCGTTGCGCTGCTTGGCGATTAGAATTTCGGCTTGGTCGCGCTCTTCCGGCGCAGCATCCAGCTTGAAGAAATTTGGACGGTAGATGAACATGACCACGTCAGCGTCCTGCTCGATGGCGCCCGACTCGCGCAAATCGCTGAGCTGCGGGCCGCGCTCTTCGCGTTCCGGCGCGCGCGTCAACTGGCTGAGCACCAGCACAGGAATCTGCAACTCCTTCGCCAAGCCCTTTAATTGGCGCGAAATACTGGAGACCTCTTCCTGGCGGTTTGAGAAGCGCCCGCGGTTGGTGATGAGCTGCAAGTAGTCCACCACCACCAGCGCGAGATTTTTTTCTTTTTTGAGGCGGCGGGCTTTGGCGCCAATTTCCAGCACGCTGTTCGAGCCGGCATCGTCAATCCACAAGGGCGCCGCGGAAATTTGGCCCAGTGCTTCCGTCATGCGCCGCCAGTCTTCGCGGCTCAAATGCCCGGTGCGGAATTTGTGGGCGTCGATCTGCGCCACGGAAGCCACCAGGCGCTGCAGCAGCGATTCCTTGGACATTTCCAAGCTAAATATCGCCACCGGTTGCCCAGCGCGAATGGCGATGTTCTCCGCCAGGTTCAACGCCAGCGCGGTTTTTCCTTGCGAAGGGCGCGCCGCCAGAATCAACAGTTCCGAAGGTTGCAAACCGGAAAGCAGCTTGTCGAGTTCTACGTAGCCGGTAGGAATTCCGGTGATGCTCTTGCCTTCGCGAAAGATTTTTTCCAGGCGCTCGAAATTGTCGCGAACGATTTCCTTGATGGGAATGAGTCCGGCTTTGACGCGATCTTCGGCCAGAGCAAAGATCGTGGACTCCGCGTTGTCCAGCACCGCGTCTGCGCCGTCTTCGCCGTCAAACGCGTTCTGTTGAATCTTGTGCGTGGCGTGAATCAGATTGCGCAGCAGCGCCTTTTCCTTGACGATGCGCGCGTAATGCTCCACGTTGGAAACTTTGGGCATGCCGTCGGCCAGCGACGCCAGGTACGGCGCGCCGCCCGAGGCCTCGAGGTCGCCACGGCGGTGCAGCTCTTCGGTAAGCGTAACCAGGTCAATGGCCTGCTGCGTTTCGCCCAGCGCCACCATCTGCGTAAAGACGCGGCGATGCTGATCCAGAAAAAAATCTTCCGCGCGCAGGTTCTCGATGGCGGCGTTCAACGCGTTATTATCGAGCAAAATAGCGCCCAGCACGGAACGTTCGGCGTCCAGGTTACTGGGCAGCGGTTTTTCGAGTGTTGTATCAACAGGCATAGAACTAGAGTATAATTCGCTTTTCCTTCGCTATTTGTATCACACTGCGTCGTACGGGACAAGTCCGGAGATCATTTATTTTCTTACGCCGGCGTTTCCCCTGCCGAATGCTGCGCGCCGGCCGCACCGAAACTTTTTCCGAACACTTCGCGCAGTGTGCGCGGAATTTTTTCGCGCGTCAATGAGCATGCCTGTGCATCGCTTCGGAAATCCGGTGCAAAAGTTTTTTGCGCTTGCAAAAAAACAATTTTCGCAGCGGACAAAAAAGAAACGGGACGCAAGTGATGCGTCCCGTTCGCCCGGAAAATGAAACGGCGTTGAAACTATTCCACGTTTTCTTTTTCGACGTGGACCTTGATGGTGGCGCTGATGTCGCGAAACACCTTGATGGTCACGGTGTAGTCGCCCAGCGCTTTGATGGGTTCGGCGATGTGAATCTGGCGCTTGTCCACCTTGAAGCTTTGCGCGCCCAGCGCTTCGGCGATGTCACCGCTGGTGACCGAGCCGAACATCTGATCGTTTTCGCCGGTCTTGCGCTTGAAATTCAGCGAAACGTCGTTGAGCAAGGCTACTTGCTTCTGCGCGCTCTCGAGTTCCGTGGCGGTTTTCTTGGCCAGCGACGTGCGAATGCGCTCCAGCGCTTTCATATTTCCGCTGGTGGCTTCGATGGCCATTTTGCGCGGCAGCAAAAAATTGCGGGCGTAGCCGGGCTTCACGGTGACGATATCTCCGCGGTGCCCGAGCTTTTCGATGTCTTCCTGAAGAATGATTTCCATGTTCGCTCTCTGGCTCCTTATCCTTCAGCCTTCACGGTTTCAACGGCCTTCGGAGTTTCGGCGGACTGCGCCGCTTCCTTGGGCGCTTCGGCCGGCTTGGCGGCCGCAACTTCCACCGGCTTCGCGGCTTCCACGGGCTTGGCCGCTTCCGCAGCCTTGTGCGCGTCTGCGGCCGGAACTCCGCCGGGTACCACGGCGCGCGGCTGTTGCGTACCGCTGGCGCTGCCGGCAAAGGGCAGCAACGCGATGTTGCGCGCGCGCTTGATGGCCACGCCGAGCCAGCGCTGGTGACGCGAGCACACGCCGGTCATGCGGCGGGGCAAAATCTTGCCGCGTTCCTGTACGAACTGCGAAAGAATGTCCGCGCGCTTGTAGTCGATCAGATCCATCTTCTCGACGCAGAACTTGCAAACTTTCTTTTTGCGGAAATATTGCCGCTTGCCGCGGCGTGGTCCGCCAGGACCGCCACCCGGACCGCCGGGACCTGCATCGCGACGCGGACCACCGTGTCCGCCGCCCGGACCGCCTTCACGGCGCGGACCGCTGTGGCCACCGCCGCCGGAATGGGCGCCTCCGGAATGCCCGCCGCCCGAGTGTCCCCCGGTTTGCGGCGCGGCGCTTGGCGCTGCTGCTTGCTTGATTTCGTCTGCCATGCACTTCCACCCTTTCGACTTCTGAAGAGCACAGCCAGGATTGGCTGTGCCACATATTATTCTGCGTTCTCGTCAAACTCTTTGCGTGCTAAGCCTCTAACTTCAGCCCACGTTCTCCACATGACGCTCGGGCGCTCGCTCCGGAGCACGCTCCTGATGACGCGGCGCGTGATCCTGCCCGCCGCCGCTGCCCGTTGGCGTGGCCGAAGGCGTGCGGCGCGGACGGCGCGCGGCGCGCTTTTCGCGGCGATCGCCCAGCTTCTTTTGCAGTTTCAAATCTTCGTCGAGACGAATGGTCAGATACTTGATGACCACGTCCTGCACGCGCAGCCGGCGTTCCAGTTCGGCCATCAGTTCGCCGTGCGAGGTGCGAATCTGCTGGTACACGTAAATTCCTTCGCGATGCTTGGCCACTTTGTAAGCCAGCCGGCGCGTGCCCCAATGCTCGGTCTTTTCGATCTTCGCGCCCTTTTCCGCGCAGGTGTGCTCGATGCCGGTGAGAACTTTCTTGATGTCCTCTTCCGGCGTGGCCGGGCGGGCGATAAAAATCAGATCGTACAATCGTTCCTGTTCCATGTGACCTCTTCTCTATCTTTTCAACATCTTCTGCCGGGCGCTAACCCGAACAATCTTTTTGCCAGCCAGCTTTTCACTCGCCGCCGGCTTACTCGCCCTCGTTTTCCTCGGGCGCATCCAACGAATCGGGCGGCTTCTTGCGGTTGTACTTATTCATGGCCGCCGCAAAACCCTGCTGCAAAATCATCTCTACCGCGTCGGCCGCCTGCGCCACCATCTCGGCGGCCACTTCCAGCTCGGCCTTTTTCATCGGCCGCAAAACGTAGGCCGCCAAATCGTGCACCGGGTGATCCGGCCCGCAGCCGAGACGCAACCTCGGAAACTCCTGCGTGCCCAGGCTGCTCGCCACGGACTTGGCCCCGTTATGCGTCCCCGGGCTGCCACGTTCGCCGATGCGAATCATGCTCCACGGCAAATCGCGCTCGTCAAACAGCACCAGCAAATCCGCGGGCTGCAACTCGTACTTGGCCAGCAGCTCCTTCACGGAAATGCCGCTGAGGTTCATGTACGTTTGCGGCTTGGCGAGAAGAATTTCTTCTCCGCCGAGCTTGCCGCGCCCGACGAGCGCTTTGGCTTCCGGCCGCGAAACGCGAATCCCGCCGCGATTGGCCAGTTCGTCCACGGCCATGAAACCCAGATTGTGCGGCGTCCACTGATACTCCGGATCCGGATTCCCAAGTCCGACGATGAGCCGCATAATCTTTTCCGCGAACCGTGGCGCGCCGCGTTACTTCTTTTTCTTGTCGTCCTTCTCGGCGCCCTTTTCCGCTTTGCCGCCGGCTTCCGCGCCTTCTTCGCCTTCTTCGTCCTTCTTGCCCTTCTTGATGACTTCGGGCTCGGCCGGGGTGGTTGCCGCTGCCGCCACATCCGCGGGCTTCTCTTCTTCGACGCGCAGCGCCACAACGTGCGCTAGCACGCGATCGGGCTCGGTGAGCAGTTTCATCTTTTCCTTGTCGAGAGGCAGTTCGCTGGCACGCAACGCACCGTTGAGGGCCAGGTTGCTGACATCCGCGCGGAACTCCGTGGGAATATCCGCCGGCAAGCACTCGATTTCCACTTCGCGGGTGACCACTTCGAAGACGCCGCCCTCGACCTTGACGCCCTTGGGTTCGCCGAAAGTGTGCACGGGAACTTTCACGCGCATGCGCACGTCCATGGCGATGCGCAGCAGGTCCACGTGCAAAAGCTTTCCGCTGACCGGATCGACTTGCCAATCCTTGAGAATCGCGGGCTCGTGTTTTCCACCGAGGTCCACCTGGAACAAGGTGTTGTGGCCGCTTTCCGAGCGCAGGATGGCGCCCACTTGCTTGGCGTTCACCGCGAGCGAAATGGCTTCGCCTTTGCCGCCGTACAACGTGGCGGGCAATTTGCCAGTGGCGCGCAAACGCCGCGCTTCATTTTTGCCGCGCTGCGCGCGTGCCGCGCCTTCCACTACGATTTTTTCTGCCTGAGCCATGTCCTGTTTCCTTCCTTACGCAAATCTTCTTAGTAGCACAGGCACTCTTGCCTGTGCCGGTCGCCCGCGCCCAAACTGTGCGCGGAGCAAAAGTGCACAGGCAAGAGTGCCTGTGCGACTCACACCTTAAATAAACAGTTCGCTGATCGACGTTTCTTCGTGAATCGAGCGAATGCCGCGCGCCAGTAATTCGGCCACGCTGAGCACCTTAATCTTGCCCATCTTCTTGCCCGCTTCGCTGAGCGGCACGGAATCCGTAGCTACCACTTCCTTGATCTGCGACGCCGCAATGCGCTCAACCGCCGGACCCGAGAGCACCGCGTGAGTACACGCCGCAAAAACCTGCGTAGCCCCTTCGTTGAGCAGCGCTTCAGCCGTCTTCACCAGCGTTCCCGCGGTGTCGATAATGTCGTCCACGATCAGCGCGCTGCGTCCGCGAACGTCTCCGATCAAATGCATCACTTCGCTGACATCGATGTCCACGCGGCGTTTGTCCACGATCGCCAGAGGCACGCCGAGCTTCTTGGCGAAAAAGCGCGCGCGCTCCACGCCGCCCGCATCCGGCGAAACCACCGTCAGATTCGGCAAATCCATGTGCCGGAAATATTCCACCAGCACCGGCGACGCGAACAGGTGATCCACGGGCACGTCGAAATAGCCCTGAATCTGCGGCGCGTGCAAATCAAGCGTCAGCGCCCGGCTTGCACCCGCGGTCTCCAGCAAATCCGCCACCAGCTTTGCGGATATCGGAACGCGCGGCTTATCTTTGCGATCCTGCCGCGCGTAGCAGTAATACGGCAGCACCGCGGTGATGCGCCAGGCCGACGCGCGCTTGAACGCGTCGATCATCAGCAACAACTCAAGCAGGTGGTTGTCCACCGGATAATGGCAGGGCTGCACGACAAAAACGTCCGCGCCCCGCACATTTTCCAGAATCTGAAAATGGATTTCGCCGTCGCTGAAACGTCCCAGCTTGGCTTTGCCCACTTCCACATCCAAATGCTTGCAAATGCTTGCCGCCAACGTGGGGTTGGCCGTGCCCGTAAAAATTTTGAACCGGTCGTCGTTCAAGACGCGATCGCTCCAATAATTGAATTGTCATCCCGGGCGCAGCGAGGGATATGCTTTCCCCTGCCCCCGCACACACGCCCACGAAACGGGCCCGTTACAAACCTAGTTTTTCATCGAAGACGCTGCGGCTTACCTAACACGCGCGCCAGAAACAGCGCGGAGATACCTATCGCGCGAAATTGTTTCGCAAACGAAGGTCTGATCGTGCGGAAACCTAACAGCGGCTCGGCGCGCCATCGCTGGGCTCGGGAAAACTCCAAACACCGCCGAACCGCTACCCGCCAGCGAGGCTTCTGCAGCTCCGTTTTGAAGCAATACCCGCTTGATTTGCTGCAATCGCGGGTGACGCTGGAACACCGGCCCTTCAAAATCGTTAGCAAAATTGCTTAAGGGGCCGATGCCCTGCGCGCTCCAACAGAGAGCACAGAACCTCCAAATAGTAGAGGTATTGAGGGATTTTGTCAACGCTTTGCGCGTTCTTACCTTGTTTGGTGCGGGATACAAGGGGTCTGGCGCGGAATATAAGGGCGGCGCATTTAGCCATTTGTAGGCGTCCGCCGTGGGCACGTGGATCTCCCGTGGCGAAACCACGAGCAGGTGTTGTTTGGCCACGTCCGGCAGCGGATAAATCTCATCGCCTTTGCTGACGCCCAGCGTCCGACCGCCCTGCAGGAAAAACGGCACGTCCGCGCCCAGATACGACGCCAACTCCATCAACCGCGCGGCCTCCAACTTTTTCCCAGTGAGCCGCAAGAACCCGAGCAACGCGGCCGCCGCGTCGCTCGAACCGCCGCCCAGCCCGCGCCCCGCGGGAACTTTCTTGCGCAACGTAATTTCTACCCCGGTATTCAGCCGGAACTCATGCCGCAGCAAATCCACCGCGCGATACACCAGATTCTTCTCCATCGGCTCGGTGGAAAGCGCGGCATTGCCTTCAACGCGCAGCGAAATCTTCTTGCCGCGCGCGCGCCGCACCACCAAGTCATCGTGCAATGAGATGGACTGAAAAATGGTGCGCAGTTCGTGAAAGCCATCCGGGCGCTTACCAAGAACGTCCAGACGCACGTTGATTTTTGCAAACGCGGGAATGCGCACTTCGTTCATGTAAGAGATTACGGCTTGTCGTTCGGAGCGCTGGCGCCAGCCCCAGTCTGCTGCGCCACGCGGTGCTTGGACTGTGAAAGCTTTTTCTCCACTTCCGCGATCTTGTCGTTTTCGACGTCCGCCGGAAGCGCGCGCTTCCATTCCACCAGCGACTTCTCGTATTCAATCGCGGCTTTGTCGCCGCGTCCAGATTTGGCGTACACATCGCCCAGGTGCGAATGAATGGTGGCGTCGTGACTCTCGCGCTCTTCCGCCATGCGCAGCGTGGTTTCCGCGTCCACCAGCTTGTTCTGCCGGAAATAAATCCAGCCCAGGCTATCCAGGTACGCGCCATTGAAGGGATCGTCTTTCAGCGCGCGCCGCACCAGGTCTTCGGCTTCGTCGAGCCGCGTGCCCGAATCGCCGAGCATGTAGCCGTAATAATTCAGCACCTGCGCGTTGCTGGGATTCACCGCGAGCACTTTTTTGAATTGCTCTTCGGCGCGGTCAAACATTTTTTGCCGCTCGTAAATCGCGCCGAGCAAGAACCACACCATCTCCTTGTCGCGTGGCGGACCGGGCAGAGCTTCGGCGGTGCGCGCGGCCGCTTCCGCTTCCTGGTAACGCCGGCCGCGCTCGTACACCTGCGCGATATTCACGTAGGTTTCGCGGTCCGCGCCGGCCGAACCGGTCAACTGCGCGCGCAGCGTTTTCACCGCTTCATCGGTCTGTCCATTTTCGCCTTGCAGGAGCGCCAGGCTGGCACGAATCGAAGCATCACTGGGATATTTCGCCGCTGCTTCCTTACCGCTGGCGAGCGCTTTGGGCAAGTCCTTGGCCACGCGGTAGGTGTCCATGACCAGCAACCGCGCACGCCGATCTTCTTCTTCTCCCAAGTGGCCCAGCTCTTCATAGGTAAAAATCGCCGCCTGATAATTTTGCGTATCACGATAGAGCTGCCCGAGTTGCTGATACAAAATCGCCAGCGAGCGCCTTCGCGTGGGCAATACCGTAGACTGCCCCTTGATCCCGGTGACCGCATCGGACAGAACGCGAATGGCGTCGTCAAAGCGGCCCTGCGCCTGATACAACATCGCTTCGTTGTACATCACTTCCAGGCTGCCCGGCGCCAGTTGCCGCGCTTTCACCAGATTGTCTTCCGCCTTGTCCATCTGGTGCAGCTCGCGATAAATTTGCGCGATGCGCAGATAGACGTCGGAATCGTCCGGCATCACATCCGCGAGCTTTTCGTAGACCGTAAGCGCTTCCTGGAATTTTTCTTGCGACAGCAACGTTTGCCCCAAACCGCGCTGGTGGCTCAACTCGGAAGGATCGAGGTCCACGGCTTTGCGGTAAGCCCCTTCGGCCTTCGGCAGATCGTGACTCTGGGTATACGCATCGCCCAGCAAGTCGAGCAGCGTTGGTGAATTCGTGTGCGTCGTGATGCCTTCCAGCAGCGTCACGGCTTCGCCGTTTTTGCCCTCATCGAGCAGCAGTTGCGTCAACTGCTCCACCGCGGGTTCGTTGTCTGAGTCTGTCCGCAGAATTCCGCGCAACACTTCTTCGGCTTTGTCCGGATCATTGCGCAAGCGATACAGGCGGGCCAGCCACAGCGCCGATTCCGTGTCCTCCGGCTCGACGCGATAAATCTCTCGATATTGCTCGATAGCCTTGGCAACCGCCTCCGAATTTCCGCTGCCCACGCTGAAGTCACCCAGGCTGCGCAGATAAATTCGTCCCAGCAATCGCCGCGGCGCCAGATTGTTGGGATCGCGCTTCAGAATTTCCGTGGCCTCATCCACCGCGTCGCGAATGCGCTGCGCCTTCCAGTACATCTCCGCCAGCCGTTCGCCGATCACCGGAGACTTGGGGTCCAGCGCATAAGCTTTCTTGTAGGCATCGATCGCTTGTGTGGCGTATTCCGAGCGGCTCGTCGCTTCATACTGCTGCTCGAAGATGTGCCCCATGGTGAAGTAATAGTAGGCGTCGGCGCGGCCGGCGTTGTCAGCTTTGCTGCGTTCGACATCCGCCGCGTGCTGCGCGTCGGAAACAACAGCGGGCGCGGCTTGCGGCGCAGCCGCCGGTTGCGGCGTCTGCGCGGCCGAGCTGAAGCCGCCGCCAAACCCGGTCAGCAAAGTTGCAAGTGTGATGGCTCGAAAAGTCATATCTACTCCAAAAGAAAAGTATCCCATGCGCCCCACACGCGGTCAAAACCCATTCGCACCAGGCTTTTTCAAACCGTCAGCCACTGCAAAGACGCCCCCATAGGATGCCGCGGAGCCGCCAAAGCGTTGGCACCGCACAGCAGCGGGAAGCAGAGAGTGCGGTTAGGGCTCGCCTTGAGGGTTGCCTTTGTGGCACAGCCAATCCTGGATGTGTGGTTTTGTCAAATGAAAGAGCACAGCCAAGATTGGCTGTGCCACGGGCTGCATCCTTCTGGTGCTATGAATATCAATGCAGGAAATGGCGCATGCCCGTGAATACCATGGCCATGCCGAGGCGATCCGCAGCGGCGATCACATCGGGATCTTTCACCGAGCCGCCGGGCTGGATCACCGCCGTGGCTCCCGCTTTGGCGGCTTCTTCCACGCCATCTGGGAACGGAAAAAAGGCGTCGGAAGCCACCACACTTCCCGCGAGCGGCTGCTGCGCTTTCATCACCGCGATTTTCACGGAATCCACGCGGCTCATTTGGCCCGCGCCGACGCCCAGCGTTGCGCCATGCTTGGCAAACACGATGGCGTTTGATTTCACGTGCTTGCAAACTTTCCATGCAAAACGCATGGTGCTCATCTCTTCCGCCGTGGGCACGCGCTTCGTCACGGTGCGCAATTCGCCGTCCTTGATTTCGCCGAGGTCCGGCTGCTGCACCAGCATGCCGCCGAGAATGCGTTTCAGTTGCAGCTCCCGCTGCGGTTCCAGGTCGCCCGGCGGCAATTCCAGCAAGCGCAAATTTTTCTTCGCCGCGAAAATCGCTTTGGCCTGCGCATCAAAGCCCGGAGCGGCGATGCACTCCACAAAGAGCTTCGCGACTTCTTCCGCGGTCGCTGCGTCTACCACGCGATTGAACGCCAGCACTCCGCCAAATGCTGAAATCGGATCGCTGGCCAGCGCCTTGCGGTAGGCTTCCACCAGCGATTCCTGTTCGGCGGTGCCGCACGGATTGTTGTGCTTCACGATGATCGCCGCGGGCCGCGTAAATTCCGCCGCCAGGCTGCGCGCGGCTTCGAGGTCCACAAAATTGTTGTAGGAAAGTTCTTTGCCCTGCAGTTGTTTCGCGGCGGCCAATCCTTCGGAAGCACGCCCCGCCGGAACGTACAAGGCCGCTGCCTGATGCGGATTCTCTCCGTAACGCAGTTCCTGTTGCCGGCGTAAAGAAAGGTGCACGCGCTCCGGCAGCGCCGCCTTTGGCGCCAGGGTAACGTGCCCGACCGTCCCGCCCACGCCGTTCGCCGCGGAGAGCCGCTCGAGTTCCATGGTGATTTTTCCGTCGTAGCTCGAAGTCGCGGCAAAAACTTTGCGCGCCAGCTCCAGTTTGGTGGCCAGCGAAGTTTCCCGCATCAATTCCAGCTCTTCCGCCACGCGCGCGTAATCCTGGGGATCCGTCACCACCGTGACGCTCTCAAAATTCTTCGCCGCCGAGCGCAACATGGTCGGCCCGCCAATGTCGATATTTTCGATCAACTCTTCCGCGGTCAGCCCCTCTTTCGCCGCGGTGGCTTCAAACGGATACAAATTCACGACCACTAAATCGATGGGTGCGATGCCGTGTTCCGCAGCTTGCTTTTGATCTTCCGCGTGCTTGCGGCGAAACAGCAACCCGCCGTGTACCTTCGGATGCAGCGTCTTCACGCGTCCGCCAAGCATTTCCGGCCAGCCGGTAAAATCGGAAACGTCGCGCACCGCTGTGCCAGCTTCGCGCAAGAGTTTGGCCGTTCCGCCGGTGGACAGAATTTCAATCTGCAGCGCCGCCAGCCGCCTGACGAATTCCACGATTCCGGTCTTGTCGAAAACGCTGATTAGCGCGCGTTCCACAGTCATGCCGCCCTCCGAAAGGAAATCAAAGTGTTCTATAAGCGTGACAGAAGATGCGGGAAAGTGGAAATGTTGCGGAGAAATACGCGGGCCGGAGCTGTGGATAGCGAGAGGAACGAGACGGAGATAAATCAGCGACGACTCAACAATGACGGGTTCGCAACGCGCTAGGCTTTGACCAGCGCCTTCAATTTCACCTGGCCGTCCACGGTTTCCACCACATATTCGACGTCGCGGCAATTTTTCTGTTTCTGCAAATCCTTGGTCTTCTTGCGCACAAACTCGTCGAAGCTGGCGCGCGATAGCTTGCCGGTCGATTCCCCGGCGCGCTCCTTGGCGCTCATCAGCGCTTCGTAGAGTTGGCCAACCTTGTCGGCTTCCGTTTCCGGCTGCGAGCAGGTCATGCGAAACGCCGCGATTTCCGCGGCCCGCGTGGCCACGGAGGCTGGCTCCGCATGTGCGCCTGCGTGCGCATGGTGTTGCGCTTCGGCCTGCGCCTCGGCTTCGCGATGGTGTTGTGCGCGCTCCGCTTCAATCGCTCGCGCCGCCGCGCCATAATGCCGCGTCACGCTGCCTTCTTCTTTCTGCTTGGTGCGTTTGCGGAACATGTCGCGATACTTCGCGTAGGACTGCGTGAGCCCGCTGAATTTAAAGCGCTGGCCGGACTTCATGTCACCGCCGCGCTCGCCATAGCGCTTGATGAGCAATTCGATGCGCCACTCAATTTCCGTGGGCGGACGTTTCCGCCCGCCGCCGAAATATTGGTCGTACTCGATCTTCAGCTGGCGGATATCCCGCTCCAGCTGCCCCAGGTCTTCGTCGATTGTGGCCATAGGAGGAACCCAGCAATTGCGGCTCGACTATCATGCTAGAAGCACGCCCGCGCAGGGTCAACCGGATGCGCGCGCGGTGCTACGGATGATGTACCGCACCAAGGTGCGGCGCAACCTGTACGCGCGGACAGTGGGGTTTTCGCGCGCATCTCGCGGAGTGTCGCGCAAGTTGCCTTGGCCATTGCGCTGTGCTGAAATGTCCGCGAGGGTTCCGTATGAAAAGGATCGTCGCGTGAAGAATACGCTTTCTAGCGAGCAGGCGGAGTTGCTGCGGCAGCTGCCCAGCGTGGACGAATTGCTCGCGCAACCGCGCCTGGTGGCCTTGGCGGAGCGC
>Ga0209139_10000180_pt1 | contig 19909 bp, 15 predicted proteins | sample BogFormECP14_OM3_FD_188246 | JGI IMG/M metagenome (GOLD analysis project Ga0209139, IMG submission 188246) | Bog forest soil microbial communities from Calvert Island, British Columbia, Canada - ECP14_OM3 (SPAdes) (version 2) | ecosystem: Environmental > Aquatic > Freshwater > Wetlands > Bog ...
TCGCTGGCCTCCGGTCTTGCCATTGTCATGCGCAGGCGGCGGAAGTATGGGCGGACGGTCCGTGGAGCTTTCTTTCTTTTGCACTTCCAGTTCGGAAGTGAGAATGGCGGGCGAAGCCGCGGAAACAGGAACGGATCCGGATTCCGCGCCGCAGTAGCCATTGAAAACTTCCGGCGTGTCGCCGGTCGCCACGATTTTGGTCAGCGCGGCGAGTGGTGTTCCGACGATGTCGACGCCGCGAACCAGTTCATCCGGGCGGCCATCGGGGAAAACTTTGTAAACGACGAGAGGCAACACTTGAAAGGCTTGCGGCTGGCCGCGGCCGGTGAATGTGAAACCGCCGGCGATGTCGTCAATCAGCAGCCCGAACGGTTTTCCCTGCTCTTTGATGAGCTCGATCAACTTGGCGCGCAGTTGCGCGTTCGTCATGGTCTTGCTGCTTTCGACGATCAGGTTGCCCTGACGCGAAACCGGAGTAGCGCCAAGCTGGCGGCGTCCGTGGCCGTTGGAAGTTGGGAAGCCGACGAGCGGCGAACGCGACATCTCGAAATTTTTCAAGACGCCGTGATCGACGAGCGTGATGCGCTGGGCCGGAACACCTTCGTCATCGAATTGGTAGTAGCCCAGCAAGTCCTCGGAGCCCAGCTTCCTCATCGTGGTGTCGTCCACAATGCTCAAGAAGCTCGGCAGAATCGGTAAGCCCACCATTTTCGCAAAGGTTTGGCCTTCGGCGGCGTCCTTCTGGCGGTGACCCTCGGCGCGGTGGCCGAAAACTTCGTGGAAAAATACGGCCGCAGCGCGTCCGGTCAAGAGCGCCGGTCCGACGGAAGGCTCGTTGATCGGTGCTACAACGAGGCCTTCGAGCTCTTTGCGCATGGTCGCTTGCGCGGCCGCGACGGCTTTGTCATCAGGTGCATCGGCAGGATTGACCCAGTCGAAATTGTAGTAGCGGTTGATGTCCATGCCGTCCGGCGCCTTACCCTGAATGAACAACTCGAGACGGTAACGAATCTGGCCGAATTGCAGTTGCGTGCCTTCGCTGGTGACCTGGAAAACGTTTTGCGCCTGGGCGGTGAAGGTGACGATCGAATTGATAATCGCGGCGGATTCGCGGAACGTGCGTGTGTAGACGCGGACCCTTTCCTCCCAGGGTTTGCGGTCCAGCGAGAAATGAACCTGCTCGCCGATGTAAGCATGCGGCTGCTCGTGCGAAAAATCCGGTGCACGGTTTTCGGCTGAATCCACTTTTACTTCTCTGCCGGTCTTGATCTTGATGAGCGCTTCGGCGGCGGCGCGGTACTCGTTGTCCGTCTCTAGCCACACGGCGCGCCGAATCACGGCGGGGTCATCGTCGAGCGGCACGGAGACGCCGGGGCCTGCGGCGGTTTGGGTGCGCTCGCCGACCTTGTGTGTGTCGTCAGTTTCGTAGCTGCCGGTGCGTACGGAGACTTCCAGCCAGCGGTTGCGCGTTTCCGCGCTGTTCAAAAGAGCGCCGTTGGAGCCCGAGACGTCCGCGCGCTGCGTATCGGTGATGGTGTAGCCGAGGTAGTATGCCGGCGGGTCCTGAGCCTTGAGAGTCTTCATGGAGCGGTCGAGCTCAGCCTGGAGCGCCGCAAGCAACGGAGATTTCTTGGCTTGCGCGTCGGGAGGCGGCACAGCTTTTGCTACGGGCGCCGCGAAAGGCGTCAGGGAAGCCGCAATGCCAAGAGTGCACAAAACAAAACTGAGATGATACCGGACAGAAATTTTCAAGGATTGCCTCACTTGCAGTTAGACGGAACAACCAAACATCCAGTGTACGCTACCGCGGGTAACGGCACAAAATGAGGGCGTTAGTTACGTCCCGTTCTGATTGGTCACGTTAATAAGACGGCTGCCAGCGCCCGGGAGTTGCATCGGGTTCGAAGCGCAAAAAGCCCCGGCTGCGCAGTGCAGCCAGGGCTGAGGGGAGAGTTTTTCGACACGGAGCCGAACCTATCAGCACGCGTTGGGATTGGTGGGGCTGCAGCCTTGGGTAATAGGAGTCACAGGATTCGTTGGCTTAGGAGCCGGGCCGGGGCTCTGATGGCTCGCGACAGCCGCAAGGGCGATGATCGGAATGACCGCAATAACGGCGATCAGGATGCCCACGCCCTTACTTATATGCCCGGCGTTCTCGATTCCGCTGCCCGGGCGCGGGCCGACTTCCGTATCGTTGGCGGCGGTGACCAGAAGGCTCAGCGGAGCCTGGGCCGGCGGGGCCGGGGAGTCGTTGTTGCGCACGCTGGTCATTTGACCGGCTTTCAGGATCACGCAGACGCCGGCGAGGTTGCAGACGCGCACCACGCCCTCGTAGGCGATCACGTTCATCACGTTGTTTCCGTAATCGACGTAGAAATCCGTGCCCACCACTCCGGCGACGCCCGCGGCGGTGTGAACCTCGAATTTTCCGTCGGGTTTTGCAATCTTTTGTGCCTGCGTGCGGAGCTTGCCGTACGCCAGCTCGAGGTCCGTCTGCTGCGCTCCGGCGTCGTGCTTGACGATTTTCAAGGAGGAATCCGACCCCACGTTGAGGACGGAGCCATCGTCGAGAGCCACTCGTGCGCGGCCAGCGGCCTGAGTGTTGACCAGATCCTGCCATTCGACGGGCGTATTCACGCTGGCCCCGATGGTTTTCGAGCCGCGGGCAATACTCACGGCTGGGATTAAGCGAGCGATCTCGCCGGCTTTTTGCCCGGTGGTCTGAGGCTCGGCGGAAATTTGCGACGGAATGGCGATTGCCAATGTAAGTAGACACGTCAAGCCAAGTGCAAAAGGGGACTTCGTCTTCATCCGGGATTCTCCTAGAAAGAATGCGTTCTCAACGTTATCTATCGTTGTTACTGGAGGGGGTTGAGGGAGTCAATTGCAATCCCGGAGGCGATTGCGCAGTCGCTACATTCCCGATTGGGCACTCGTCGCGGCTCGAAGGAAGAACCGCCTTCCCTTGCTTCGTTCGACACTGGCACGAAGAACCTACTTGAACGGCGGCCGCGGCGCGGAAGACAATCGGCTTATGCGACCCTTGGCTGCGATTCTCGTTGCTTGCGGTCTTTTGTTTGCCGTGTACCACTACTATTTCAAGAAAATGCCCACCACCGACGAGGGCACCGCTGTTACGCAAGCGCCCAGCCTCGTTGGCGTTCGCGAGGACCTCATACTTATCGCCCATGCCGAGAGCGGTTACATGGCGCAGAACGGCCATTGCGTCTCGCTGGACGAACTGACTTCTTCTGGTGCGCTGGCGATGTCACGTGAGCGAGCTGGTTACACGTATTCGATTTCGTGTTCCGGGAGCGAGTTCACCGTGACTGGTAGGCATGCTCCAGCCCCGGCGGGAGCGCTCATCCGCTACCCCACGCTGGCGATCGATCAGGTCATGGAAGTTCGCGAAGTCAACTGATGAACTCCTTAGTGCGGCTTCACGGCGTGCGCTTCTGATCCGCCACCAGGACGCCGGCTTCCGCGTAATTCGTTGCCGGGACGTCGTGAAACGAAACGTGAATATTATCGCGTTTCGCGCGTCCGTCCTCGACGAGCACCATGGTGATGCGCTCGGCAATTGGCCGCTTCATCTCGGGCGTACGTCCTTCGACCCAGGTAATCTGCGCGTGTGGCACTTTGCTTCCTCCTTAGAACGGGGAACCTCCAGAATCTTGCACGGGCAAAACGACGCGCTCTGGCCGAGCCTCTGCCTGCAGGTTGCCCTTCTGGATTGTTCAAGGCCGGGCGGGCAAAGCATAGCGCCCTATGTGTTAGTATTACAGACCCATGCATTCTGCCATTCCGCACCTGATTGAGCTCCAGCGCGTTGACCATCTGATCGCCGTTGTGCGCGCCGAACTTGAGACCTTCCCGAAGCGCGTCGTCCAGGCTGACGCCAAGTTGAATGGTGCGCGGGCAGCCGTGGCCGCCGCCAAGGAAGGCCTCGTCAACAGCCAGAAAGAGCGCAAGAAATTCGAGCTGGACGTCCAGCAATGGAAAGACCGGGCGAAGAAATACCGCGATCAGAGCGGCGCCGTTAAAACCAACGAAGCGTACAAAGCCTTGCAGCACGAGATAGCCAACGCCGAGGCGGAAATCGCCAAGGCCGAAGACGCGCAGCTAAATGTAATGATGGCCGGTGAAGAAGCCGAACGCCGCGTAAAGCACGCGGAGGCGAATCTCAAGGAAGACGAGACGGCCGTCAACAAAGAGAGAAAAGAAATCGAGTCGCAGCGGGGCGAGAAAAAGCGGCAGCTCGAAACGCTGCTTCCGGAGCGCGAGCGCGCTTTGGCTCCCATTCCCGAGGATGTGCGCGAACTGTATGCGCGCATCGCCAAGCGCCATCACGGCACTGGACTGGCCGAAGCTCGCGACGGACAATGCCGCGGCTGTGGCATGCGCGTTCTGCCGCATACGTTGCAGGAGCTTCGCCGCGACCCCAACGAAGAGATTTACCGCTGCGAATCCTGCGGTCTGATCCTGTACACTTTGGAGCCGATTCCACTGCCCGATCCTGCCGCGGGTTCGGGACAAGCGGCTAACTCCGCCTCTAACCATTCCTGATGCCACGACTTCCAAAATCTACTCGCCCTGGCGGTGACGGTCTCTTTGAAGACTCGCCCGAAGAGAAGAACGCTGCGCCCGCGCATCGCGCAAACATCGACGGCGCCGCGCGCGGCAATCCCGGGCCGGCTTCCTATGGAGTGGTGATTCGCGACGGCAGCGGTGAGCTGGTCGCCAAGCTGAAAAAATATATCGGCCGGATGACCAACAATGTCGCCGAATATTACGGGTTGATCGCGGCGCTCGATTACGCGGAGTCCCACGGAATAAAAGGCTTGCGCGTGGAAAGCGATTCGGAGCTGATGGTCAAGCAGATGCAAGGCCAGTACAAAGTGAAGAGCGAGGATTTGCGGCCGCTTTTCGAGCGTGCGAAGAAAATGTCGATGGGGTTTGCGTCGTTCCGTATCGATCACGTCTACCGCGAACAAAACCGCGAAGCGGATGCGCTTGCGAACGAAGCGCTTGATGAAACGGAGGGCGCCGTCAAGCCCGGTGCTGCGCCTGCCAAGGCAGCGGCAGCCGACACGAAGCCGCCCGGCCCGCGTTGGATCGCAGCGCGGTTTCGCAGCGGGATTCTTTATCCGCTGGAAGACATCGATCTGCCAGATGGGACCGAAGTGCAACTCGTGCTGCGCCCGTTGAAGCCTAAAGCTCCACCAAAATAACAGTTGGATTTGTCGCGGATTATTTCAGCGCGTAAGAGCGATACAGCGTATCGCGCTGCGCGGGGACGAATCCAGCGCCGGAAATGATGCGCCGCAGTTCGCCTTCGTTGGTGCGATTTTTTACGCCTGCGGCGAACACCACGTTTTCTTCGATCAAGATGCTGCCGACGTCGTCGGCGCCAAACTGCAAGCCGACCTGGCAAACCTTGATGCCCGGCGTGAGCCAGCTCGATTGGATGTGGTCGATGTTGTCCAGGTACAGACGGCTTACGGCCAGCGTTTTCAGGTAATCGACGGCTGTTGCTTCCTGCACTTTCTTGCCTAGCGCCGTGTTTTCCGCAGCGAACATCCATGGAATAAACGCCGTGAACCCGCCGGTGTCTTCCTGAATGCGGCGCAAGCGTTCGAGATGATTCACGCGGTGGCGCAGCTCTTCGCCGCAGCCGAACATCATCGTTGCAGTGGTGCGCAGGCCGAGCGAGTGCGCGACGCGGTGGACTTCCTCCCAGTCGTCGCTGGTGCATTTCAAGCGCGCGATTTTCCCGCGGATTTCGTCGTCAAGAATTTCTGCGCCGCCGCCGGGGATGGATTGCAGTCCGGAGTCCATCAGGCGTTGGATCGTTTCGCGGACGCTCAGTTCGCTGACTTCGGCTATGCACAAAATTTCAGGTGCCGAAAAACAATGCAGGTGCACTTGCGGAAAGCGAGCTTTGAGCGAACGTAGAAGATTCTCGTAATAGCCGATTTGCAGGTCCGGATGCAGTCCGCCTTGCAGCAAAATTCCCGTGCCACCCAGCTCGAGCATCTCTTCGATTTTTTCGTAGATCGTCTCGAAGGAAAGGATGTAGCCATCTTTTGCGCCGAGCGGCCGGTAAAACGCGCAGAACGAGCAATACTCGGTGCAGAAATTCGTGTAGTTAATGTTGCGGTCGATCTGGTAGGTCACGACGCGCGGGTCATTTTTCTTCAGGCGGAATTGGTGCGCGGCCATGCCGACGCCCACCAGGTCGTCGGATTGCAGCATGCCGATGGCTTCTTGTTTCGTCAGTCCCACGGTGTTCCTCTGCGCCGTTCTTTCGCCTTGCTGCGCCTTAATTCTAGCCGATGCCGTACCCAAACTCTAATCGCCGCGTGCCGAAGCCGAGGCCTTTCGTTCAGTCGCGTAAATGCGCCGCCCTCTACTTCACAGCGACCGGGGCGGCCTCTTTTGCTGCGCTCGCCCATGCGATTTTCTTTTCCTTCGGAATCAGGCCCAATTTCGCCGCTTCATGAAAATAGCGCTCTAGCCCGCGCCGATTTTCTTCGCCCAACGTAAAATCGATGTTCTGCCGCAAGTAAGATTCAAGCACTGGCTGCGGCAAATCCAATTCGCGCGCCGCTCCCTGGCAGATGGCCGGGATCTGGCCGATTCCGAACGCGCGTGACGCGGTGAAAGCGCGGAGCACGTCCGGTGTCACAACTTCCGGCCTCGCGGCCCACACCGCCATTACCGCCGGCAGGTTCGTAAACGTCCGCCACTCTCCGACAATGTCATAGACGTAAAACATTTCTGCGCTGTCGAATCCGAGCGTTGCCGCCTGGCAGACTCCGCGGCCTTGCAGACTGACCGTGCCTTTTTTCTCGATGGCCACAGAGAGGCGAAGCGCGGGATCGCCGATGATCATCGCGGCGTCTGCCTTCTCCAACATCACGCGCAGATCGGGCTCGGTTTCGAAAAACTCCGGAGAAATCTTCCAGTGCTCGGCGGCCAGAATGCGCGTCAGGGCCTGCGTGCTGCGCGAACTGCTGTCGAGCGCGATGCTGCGCACCTGCTCGATGGGTTCCTTCGCGACAAGCAACAGGCTGCGCACGCGATTCTGCGAGCCGATGGCCAGGTCCGGCAGCACCACGAGGTTCGGAATGCGCTGATACTCGATCGCAGGAATGATCGCGATGTCGGCGGCGCCCGTGCGCAACGCTTCCGCGCATTGCGACGGCACGGTGAAGGACAAAGCGTACTTTCCCGCGAACGGCCCGTTCGTGAAACCCCAAACGAGCGGCGCCGTATTCAGGTATTTGACGATCGAGATGCGAAGTTTTTGCAAGTTTCAGAGTCTCGCGATTTCGTCCAAGTATAGCAGACAGGATTTTCCCCCGCGCCAACCGTCTTTTGTTGTAAAACCTTCTTTCCATTCGGAGGCTGCAAAAATGCTGAAACGTTCCTGGTGTCTCTTCCTACTCTGTCTTCTGTGCCTTCCTTTTGCCGGGGCCGCGGCTGCCGCCCCTGATACGCCGACGCCGACCATCGCCGAGAAAACCGCCGGCATGCAGAAACTCCCCGGCTATTTCAATCTTTATTGGGACGCCAAGCAAGGCAAGCTCTGGCTCGAAATCGATAAATGGAGCACGGAATTTCTTTACCAGAGCGGCCTTCCCGCGGGCATCGGCTCGAACGACATCGGCCTCGACCGCGGCCAGCTTGGCAAAACCGCTATCGTGCGTTTCGATCGCAGCGGCCCCAAAATTCTCCTCATGGAAGAAAATCTCAGCTTTCGCGCCGTGACCAGCGATGAGGATGAACGCCGCGCTGTGCACGACTCCTTCGCGGAGTCAGCCCTTTGGGGTTTTACGGTGGCGGCCGAAGAAAACGGTCACGCACTCGTCGACGCCACCGACTTTTTCCTGCGCGATGCTCATGGCATTCCCGCGACTCTACGGCGCACGAAGCAAGGCTCTTACCATCTCGATGCCTCACGCTCCGCCATCTATCCGCCACAAACGAAAGATTCGCAGACGAAAAATTTCCCTCTCAACACGGAAGTCGAAGCCACGCTCACGTTTGCCGGTGACGAACCCGGGGCCTGGGTGCGCGAAGTTACGCCTTCGCCCGAATCTATTACCGTGCGCGAGCATCACTCCTTCGTGCAGCTTCCGCCGCCCGGCTACAAACCGCGCATCTACGATCCGCGCAGCAGCTTTTTCGGGATTTCCTATATGGATTACGCCACGTCTGTCAGCGAACCGATCGTGAAGCGCTTCACCGCGCGGCATCGCCTCGAGAAAAAAGATCCCAAGGCCGCGATCAGCGAGCCCGTCGAGCCCATCATTTATTATCTCGACCGTGGCGCGCCCGAACCGATTCGCTCCGCGCTGCTCGAAGGCGCGCGCTGGTGGAACCAGGCGTTTGAAGCCGCCGGCTATAAGAACGCCTTTCGCGTCGAGATGATGCCCGAAGGCGCGGACCTCATGGATTTGCGCTACAACGTGATCCAGTGGGTGCATCGCGCCACTCGCGGCTGGTCGTATGGCGCAGCGGTGATTGATCCGCGCACCGGCGAAATCATCAAAGGGCACGTCACGTTAGGCTCGCTTCGCGTGCGCCAGGACTATCTGATTGCTGAAGGGCTGCTGGCTCCCTACGAAAAAGGCAAACCAACTTCGCCCAAAATGATGCAGATGGCCCTTGCGCGTCTCCGCCAGCTTGCGGCTCACGAAGTCGGCCACACGCTCGGCCTGATGCACAACTATTCCGCTAGCACCGTGAACCGCTCATCCGTGATGGACTACCCGCCGCCGCCCGTGAAGCTGGCCACCGACGGCACGCCTGACATCTCCGACGCGTACGCGACGGGCATCGGAGACTGGGACAAAGTGTCCATCACCTGGGGCTACAGCGATTTTGCGCCCGGCACCGACGAACACACCGCGCTCGACAAAATCCTTAGCGACGCGTTCGGCCGGGGCCTTCGGTATCTGACCGACCAGGACGCCCGCCCCGCCGGCTCCTCCAGCAGCGTGGCGCATCTCTGGGACAGCGGTTCGAATGCCGTCGACGAACTGAACCGCCTCATGCAGGTGCGCGCCGCCGCGCTGCGGCGCTTCGGAGAAAACAACATTCGCGAAGGCGCGCCTCTCGCCACGATAGAAGACGCCCTCGTGCCCATCTACATGCTCCACCGCTACCAGGTAGAGGCTGCCAGCAAATTCGTCGGCGGAATGGACTACACCTTCGCCCTTCGCGGCGACGGCGAATTCCCCACACAAATCGTCGCGCCCGCCGAACAGCGCCGCGCCCTGGCCGCGGTTCTGGCAACGTTAAAGCCGGAAGTGCTCGCTCTGCCGGAACCGCTTCTGAAAATGATCCCGCCGCGTCCGCCGGAATACCCCCGCGACCGCGAGGATTTCAAGATTCACACCAGTCCCGCGTTCGATGCTCTCGCGCCCGCGGAATCCGCCGCCCAGCACGTTCTGCAATTCCTTTTCAATCCCGAACGCGCCGCGCGGCTCGTCGAGTTCCATGCGCGCGATTCTGCCAACCCCGGCCTCGGCGAAGTTATCGACGCCGTGCTCCAAGCCACCTGGAAGGCGCCGCACCCCTCAGGCTACGAGGGGCAAATTGCGAATACCGTGGACGACGTTGTTCTCTATGACCTTATGGGACTCGCCGCGAATGACCGCGCCAGCGAAGCCGTGCGCTCCGTTGCCTTTCTCGAACTTCGCAATCTTAGTGGATGGCTTACGCCCGGAGGAGCCGCAACGACCACGACGTCTTCGGCACATACGATCTTCGCGCAACACCAAATCGAGCTGTTCGAGAAGGATCCCAAGCGCATCGACCTGACTCCGCCAGCCGAGCCCCCCGACGGCCCACCCATCGGCAGCATGGGCATGCTGGACTGCGATTGGCAGCTTTAGGACAGGGACCGATTGTCCGGTTCGACTTAGGGCGATATGATGGCTCGAGGGGATTTCAATGACGACTGAGCGAATCGACATTGATCCGGCAATCATGATGGGGAAGCCGGTCATTCGAGGCACGCGAATCACCGTCGAGCTGATCCTTCGCAAACTCGCCGAAGGCACGAATGAGACTGAACTGCTCGAAGACTACCCACACCTGACGACGGAAGACATTCGAGCAGCCGTGGCCTACGGAGCGGCGAGCGTGGCCCACGAAGAAGTGGTACTGCTCCCAGGGCCCCCGTCTACGGGCAAATCCTAACAACATGGAGTTCGTGGCCGACGAAAGCTGCGCAGGGCCAGTCATCCGGGCCTTGCGCGAAGCTGGTCATGACGTAGTTGCCATCGCGGAAGTGGCCTCCGGCGCCCCGGACGAACAGGTGCTCGAGCGCGCTCTGAAGGACGAGCGGGTGCTGATCACCGAGGACCGCGATTTTGGGGAACTGGTATTCGCACGCGGGCGCTTTTCAGCGGGAGTGATTCTGGTCAGGTTTCCGAGCCGCGTTAGAAACGCCAAGCCCGCAACTGTGGTTGAAGCCGTGGCGAAATTAGGCACGAGGCTGAACGATGGTTTTATTGTGGTCGAACCAGGGCGAGTGCGCATCAGCGGAAGGCCACGGGGTTCAATTTAGTGCGGACATCGTCGCGCTTAAAGCAATAGACCTCCGTTCTCAATAATTAGTTGTCCTTATTGTCCTGTGGCCAGAACGAACATCGAAATAGACAACAAATTGCTGCTGAAAGTCCGCAACCTCACGGGGCTCAAAACGAAGAGCGCCATCGTCGACAAGGCCCTGCGCCTGTTGATCCGCTCCGAGACCCGCAGGCGCGTCCTCCACTAATAAGACACTGGCATCTGAGGGATTACCTCAAGGCAAAGTCTAGGAATCGCGCCTGATCCTGGTGGGCTTGAGTCTCAAGCCGCGAGCTCTTCCAGCGAGAATAGTGACCAGACCGATTGCCGCTTCCTTCGTCTATGTAGCTGGGAGGGATTTTCCATGAAATCGCGCTTTGAGCTTCTCTTATTACTGGTGACCGCGGCCTCCGGATTCTATGCGTTCAGTGCGTCGGCTGGCGCGCAGAATGCGCCAGCGCCTTCTGCGCCGGCTGTCCCTCCAACGCAAGTCGTTGCTGCGCCTGAACTTCCTGCCCCGCCGAGCATCCCGGTTTTTGCGGCATCCTTGCCCGAGCCCGCAACTCCCACGGCTCCGGCCATGCCCGCTCTGCCCGCCACTCCGTCAATTGCGGCCGCTCCGGCGGTCCCTCCAGTGCCCGATGCACCATCCTGGGAGGATTGGAGTCATCGCCGTTCGGTAAGCTTCTCCGGCGCCCGTCACGAGCCTGCCATGGACTGCTCCGACCTCCACGTTCGCTTCGACGACCGCGACGCCAAAATGGAGACCGAAGAGCGCGCCGTAACGAAAGCCGACGCGCCTACGCTTCGGGTTCGCCCGCACCAGAACGGTGGCGTTCAAGTCCAGGGCTGGGACAAAGACACTTACTCGGTAACTTCCTGCAAGTTCGCCGCGGACTACAATGGCCGCGCCGATGGCCTTCTTGCCCAGATGAAGCTCTCCGTCAAAGACGGCGAAGTCTCGACCAGCGGCCCCAGCGACGATGAGGACTGGACGGTCTATCTCCTCATACGCGCCCCGAAAGCGTCGGTCATTGACATGGAAACCGCCAACGGTCCGCTATCTCTCTACAGCGTCGATGGCAAACTGACGGCCCGCGCCACCAACGGCCCGATCACTCTTCGCGATTTCTCCGGTGACGCCGAAGTCCGCGCGCAGAATGGACCCATCACCATCTCTGGCAGCAGCGGCAACGTGCGCATCCACACCGAAAACGGCCCGATCTCGATCAATTTGAAGGGGACCACATGGAATGGCGCGGGTCTTGAGGCCGACGCACAGAACGGTCCGCTGACCCTCTCCGTTCCGTCGGATTACAAGTCCAGCTTCAGCGTGGAATCGCGCAACTATTCGCCGATGACCTGCCACGCTAGCATTTGCGACAATGCGCGCAAAACCTGGGATGACAACAACCGCCGCATCGAATACGGCGCAACGCCGGCGTTGATCAAGCTATCAACGGTCAATGGACCGGTTTCGATTCAATCTTCGCGCGCCGAAATGTAAAGCGGGCTTTGCCCGTTGACCAACCAACACTACCGAAGGATCGTACGCTGACCGCCGCCGCGCCGTATTTTCGTAATCCGCGTCTGCGAGGATGGACGCGCTTCGTCCCTTGCGGATAAGATTCACCGCATGATTCCCGAAGCGCGCGTGGCTCAGCCCGTCACCGAATCAGAAGCCGCGCGGCTAGCGCGAGAAGTTTTTAATCTCGAAGTCTCGGCCAAATCGCTCCCCGGGGAATACGACGACAATTTTCATCTCCGCTCGCCTGACGGACGCGAATTCGTCCTGAAAATCATGCATCCCTCGCGCGAGCAATCCTTTGTGGAAATGCAGTGCCAGGCGTTACGGCACTTAGCTGGTCGCGCGCCGAATCTTTCGCTTCCGCGCGTTTGTGAAACTCCAAGCGGCGAAGCATTTACGGTCGCCACGCTCTCCGACGGACCAAAGCGACTCGTCTGGCTTCTCACATATCTTCCCGGAACAGTCCTCGCCAAAGTGAATCCCCACAGCCCCGAGTTGCTGCGCAACGTCGGCCAATTTCTCGGCGAACTCGACGCCGCGCTCGCCGATTTTTCTCACCGGGCCACGCATCGCGAGTTGAAATGGGATCTCTCGCGTGCCGGATGGATTCGAGAATATCTGCCGCACATCGCAGAACTCGAGAAACGCGCCCTCGTCGAAAAATTTCTAGCTCTCTACGAATCGGAAGTCGTTCCGGCGCTTCCGTCCGCTCGCCGGGGTGTGATTTATGGCGACGCCAACGATTACAACGTGTTAGTCAGCCCGCCGTGGCCGCAACCTCGACAAATCGTCGGCGTGATCGATTTCGGAGACATGCATCACGGCATTACCGTTTCGGAAGTCGCCATCGCTGCTGCATATGCGATCCTCGGCAAACCAGATCCGTTCGCAGCCGTAGGCGCCGTCATCACCGGCTATCATTCCAAATTTCCGCTCAGCGAATCCGAGATAGGTCTTCTCTACCCGCTCATCGGCATGCGACTCGCGGTCAGCGTCACGAATTCCGCGCATCGCAAATCGCTCGTCGCGAACGATCCTTACGTAACCATCAGCGAAGCACCCGCATGGGAAGCACTGGAAAGACTCGCCGCCATCCATCCAAGATTCGCGCACTACACGTTCCGCGACGCATGCGGGTTCCCGCCCGTGCCGCAAAGCGAGAAAGTCCGACGATGGCTCGCATCCAACGCCAAAACCGCTGCTTCGATTCTCGACCCCGACCTGCGCACGGCACCGAGCGCCGTTTTCGATCTAAGCGTCGGCAGCAACTTCCTCGGCGCCGATCCAAGCGCATCAGAAACGCAAAACCTCGACGACGCGGTCCGCCGCGAATTGAAAAACCGAAACGCCTCCGTCGGCATCGGCCGCCACAACGAAGCTCGCCTCCTCTACACCTCGCCGCTCTTCGGCGCCAGCGAAAATCCCACCGACGAGCGCCGCACGGTTCATCTTGGTATCGATCTGTTCGCCGCGCCCGGCACGCCCATCTATGCGCCGCTCGACGGTGTCGTCCAAGCCGTTGCAATCAACACTGCTCCGCTCGACTATGGCCCACTCGTCATCCTTCGTCACAACCCTCCCAACGGCCCTGAATTTTTCACGCTCTACGGCCACCTAGCCCGCGAAGCCTTTGACGCGCTCCAACCCGGCCGCCACATCAAGCGCTGCCAGCAATTCGCGCGCATCGGCGACGTCCACGAAAACGGCGGCTGGACCCCGCACCTCCATTTTCAAATCATCACGGACCTCCTCGACCACCACACCGATTTTCCCGGCGTCGCTCCCGCGTCGCAGCGCAGCGTCTGGCTCTCTCTTTCGCCCGACCCAAATCTGCTCGTCGGTATCCCCGCCGAACGTTTCCCCCGGCATGAGCCCACCGCCTCTGAAACTCTTTCAGCACGCCGCGAACTACTAGGAAAAAATCTCAGCATCTCCTATCAACATCCGCTAAAAATCGTCCGTGGCTGGATGCAATACCTTTACGACGACACCGGCCGCGCCTTTCTCGACGTCTACAACAATGTCCCACTCGTCGGCCACAGCCACCCACGCGTGGCCCGCGCCGTGCTGCAGCAAATCGCGCTCCTCAATACGAACACCCGCTACCTCCACGACAACGTCAATCGCTACGCCGAGCGCCTCACTCGCCTTCTGCCGAAGCCGCTAAGCGTCTGCTATTTTGTAAACTCCGGCAGCGAAGCCAACGAACTCGCCCTGCGCCTCGCGCGCGCTCACACCAATCGCGAAGACGTGATCGTCCTCGAACACGCCTACCACGGCCACACCACCACGCTCATCGACATCAGTCCCTACAAATTCAACGGCCCCGGAGGCCGCGGCCGCAAACTCTGGGTTCAAGTCGCGCCCATCCCTGACGACTATCGCGGTCAATACCGCCGGGACGATCCACAAGCCGGCCGAAAGTACGCGCAACAAGTAGCGCAGTTGCTCGAAAATATGCGAGCCGAAGGCCGCCAACCCGCGGCGTTCATTGCGGAAACCCTGCCGAGCGTTGCTGGCCAAATCGTTTTCCCGCCCAACTATCTCGCCGCGACCTACAAACACGTCCGCGCCGCAGGCGGAGTCTGCATCGCCGACGAAGTCCAAGTTGGCTTCGGCCGTCTAGGCACACATTTCTGGGGCTTCGAAACGCAACAAGTCGTACCCGACATCGTCGTCCTCGGCAAACCCATCGGTAATGCCTTCCCCCTCGCCGCCGTAGTCACCACTCCCGAAATCGCTGCCAGCTTCGACAACGGCATGGAATTCTTCAGTACCTTCGGCGGCAATCCGGTAGCCGCCGCCGCGGGCCTGGCCGTTCTCGACGTACTCGAAGGCGACCACCTCCAGGAAAACGCGCTCAGCGTGGGCGTTTATCTCATAGCGAAACTCAAAGCCCTGCAATCGAAGCACGCCGCAATCGGCGACGTCCGCGGCTCCGGGCTATTTCTAGGCGTAGACCTGGTCCTCGACCGCCCCACGCGCGAACCCGCCCCCAACCAAGCCTCCTACGTCGTCAACTGCCTTCGCGACCGCGGCATCCTCGCCGGAACCGATGGTCCCCACCACAACGTCCTAAAACTCCGCCCCCCGCTAATTTTCTCGCAAGCCGACGCCGACCTCTTCGTCGCCACCCTCGATGCAGTCCTAGGCGAAGACGCCGCTCAACCTGCGTAGCGCCGCCATTCCTGGTGGCTTTTTTTCGCGAGGCCGGTGCCAATATCCCGCCGTCGTGCCATGTATTCACAAAATATGAGTTGACATTACGGTTATCAAACGCATACGCTCGCTTCGCGATGGAGCTAGATTCCTCCCTCCCCTGGCTCGCGCTGGCGCTCACGCCCGGCCTCGCCTCCCGTCTGTCCGCTCGCCTCCTCAAACGCTTCGGCTCCCCCGACGGAATCTTTCGCGCCGGCCTCACGGAACTCGAAGCGTGCAGGCTCCCGGCCCCCGTCGCCCAAGCCGTCTTCAAAAAAGAATCCTTCAAACGCGCCGAAAAAGAACTCAAAGCCGCGGGCAACATCGACCGCTGCCGTCTCGTCAACTGGACGGAGCCCGAATACCCACAATCGCTCCTCCAAATCTACGACCCTCCGGTTCTCCTCTACGTTCGCGGCGATGCACAAGTGCTGAACCTCCCCTGCCTCAGCATCGTCGGCACCCGCCGTCCGACTCTCTATGGCACGCAAATGGCGGAACGCCTCGGCCGCGACCTCGCCGCTCGCGGCATTGTCATCGTCAGCGGCATGGCGCGCGGCATTGACGCCATCGGCCATCAAGGCGCCATGGCCGTCAGCGGCCGCGCCATCGGCGTCCTCGGCACCGGCATCGACGTCTGCTACCCCAAAGAAAACAAAAAACTCTACGAGAAAGTTTTGGAGCGCGGCGCCATCATCAGCGAATTTCCTCTCCACACGCATCCCGCCCCCGAAAATTTCCCCATTCGCAATCGCATCGTTGCCGGAATGCCGCTAGGCGTCATCGTCATCGAAGGCGCTCAGTACAGCGGCTCGCTCATCACCGCCCGCCTAGCGATGGAGTTCGGCCGCGAAGTCTTCGGCGTCCCCGGAAACGTAACGCAGCCGGTCAGCTTCGCCCCCAATCAGCTCATCAAACAAGGCGCAAAACTCGTCACCAACGCCGAAGACGTCATCGAAGAGCTCCCCACACCGGTACGCGCCGCCCTCGTAAAAGCCGAACAACCCGAAGCCGAACAAAGAAATCTCCTCGTCTCAGCCTCCCTGAATCCCTCCGAAAAAAAGCTCTATGACCTTCTCAGCTCCGACGAATCCAAGCACATCGACGAAATTGTCGAGCAATCCGGCTTGAACTCTTCCGAAGTTCTCGCTACGCTTTTCAATCTGGAGATGAAAGGCATCGTGCGGCAGTCGCCCGGCAAGCAATTCAGTAAGGTATTGTTTTAACGGCAGTTACGGCGGCGCGAATCTACCGCCGCGAAACCTGCATCTAATCGCCGAGAGTATCGCGAAAGCTGCTCGCAGCATCTACAGCTAAGTTAGCGAGAAGGACACACGCCACCCTCTCCAGCTCTCCCAGCGGGACATTACGGGGTTACAAAGAAAAGATGGGCCGTTCGCTTGTAATCGTCGAGTCGCCTGCAAAGGCGAAAACAATTAACAAATACCTTGGGCGAAATTTCCTCGTCAAGGCCTCCATTGGCCACGTGATGGACCTGCCCAAGAAGACCATCGGTATTCGTCTGCCCGGCGAAGAAGAAGGCAACGGCAAGAAGAAGAAAAAATCCAAAGCAAAAAAAGGAAGCAAGAAAGCCGCGAAAGAGAAAGCCAAGCCGGTTGGAAAGATCATTAAACTGAGTGACGAAGATATTTTTGAGCCCACTCTCCAGATCATCAGCGGCAAGGGCAAAGTTATAAACGATTTGCGGAAAGCAGCCATCACCGCCGATGCGGTCTATCTGGCTGGCGACCCGGACCGCGAAGGAGAAGCAATTTCCGCGCACTTGGCTATGGTGCTGTCGAAGCCGTCAAAGTACGAAGAGCAGGAACCCACGGTCTCGCGCTTCAAGAAAAAGGCTGCCAAGCCGGAAGTCCCGGTTGTCGAAGTGCCCAAAGAAGTTGAGAAGAAAGAAGTCGTCGCGATCGATCCGAAAAAGATTTTTCGCGTCACTTTTAACGAAATTACGCCGAAAGCCATTCGCGCCGCGTTCGAACATCCGCGCAAAGTAGACGCAAACCTCGTCGACGCTCAACAAGCCCGCCGCGTTCTCGATCGTATCGTCGGGTACAAAGTTTCACCGATCCTGTGGGACAAAGTCCGCCGCGGACTCTCCGCTGGCCGCGTGCAAACCGTGGCTCTTCGATTGATAGTCGAGCGCGAACAGGAAATCCGCGCGTTCATCCCCCAGGAATATTGGACCATTCACGCGAAGCTGGATGCCGGACAGCCACCGCTCTTCGAAGCCAAACTGTTCAAGCACAAAGGCGAAGACATCGAAGTTTCGAATCAGGAAGCCGCCGATAAAATCGTCGCCGCCGTAAGCAAGGCGAAGTGGCAAGTCGCGAGCGTCACGCAACGCGAAAAGAAAAGAAATCCGCCTCCGCCGTTCACGACATCGAAGCTCCAGCAAGCCTCCTACAACCGCCTCCGGTACTCCGCAAAGAATACGATGCGCGTAGCCCAGGGGCTTTACGAAGGCGTCGAGCTGGGAGACGAGGGTTCCGTCGCGCTGATCACCTACATGCGCACGGACTCCGTAAACGTCTCGCAAGATGCGCTCGGGGAAGTCCGCGAACTGATTCCGAAAAAATTCGGCTCCGCCTATTTGCCCGAAAAGCCCAACTACTACAAATCCAAAAAAGACGCGCAAGAAGCCCACGAAGCAGTACGACCAACGGACGTAACGCGCACGCCCGAAGACGTCCGCAAGTACCTAAAAGACGACCAATTCAAGCTGTATCAGTTGATCTGGCAAAGATTCGTGGCCTCGCAAATGATGCCCGCCGTCTTCGACCAGACGACCATCGATATTTCGGTGGGCGATTACACTTTCCGGGCAACCGGAATGGTCCAGAAATTCGCCGGCTACTTGAGTGTCTACCAGACCGCGGCCGTCGATACCGCCGACGATGACAAGAGCGAAGAAGACGAAGGCAACGCGCTCCCACGCGTCGAAGAAGGCCAGACGCTAAAGCTGGACAATATTCGTCCCGACCAGCACTTCACCCAGCCGCCGCCGCGCTACAACGACGCGACCCTCGTGAAGGATCTGGAAGAAAAAGGCATCGGCCGCCCTTCCACCTACGCCTCGATCATTTCCGTAATCGTCGAGCGCGAATACGTCACCAAAGAGCAGGGCCGCTTTTCGCCCACAATGCTCGGCGAGCGTGTAGCCACCCTGCTCATCAAAAGCTTCGAAGACATTTTCGATGTCACCTTCACCGCCCGCCTCGAAGAAGAGCTCGACGAGATCGAAGAAGGCAAGCTCCCCTGGCGCGACGCCGTAAAAGAATTCTGGGAAAAGTTCGTCATCGACCTCGATAAAGCCGACGACGAAATGCTTTCCTATAAAGCGGGCATTCCCACCGGTAAGAAGTGCGAAAAGTGCGGCGAAGGCGAACTCCTCGAGCGCATCAGCCGCCTCGGCTTTTTCCTGGGCTGTTCGCGCTATCCGGACTGCGATTTCATTCAGGATCTTTCGCCTGCCATTCCCGACGCCGCTCCCGGCGAAACAAAAGTCGAGTATTGCCACAACTGCGGCAAAGAAATGGTCATCAAAGCCGGCCGCTTCGGCCCGTTCCTCGCCTGCTCCGCGTATCCGGATTGCCAGACTACGCGTCGGTTAGTCGAGGGCACGCGCAAAGCCATGCAGCCCGACGAGCCGCTGGAAGAAAAATGCACGCTCTGCGCCGAGCACCTCATAAAGAAGCACGGCCGCTTCGGCGAATTCATCGGCTGCTCCGGCTACCCAAAGTGCAAATACACGCGTCCCATCACCTTGGGCATCAAATGTCCGAAGTGCCATGACGGCGAATTCGTCCGCCGCGGCAGCGCCGGCAAAGGTGGACGCGGCCGACCGCGCGTTTTCTACGGCTGCTCCCGTTATCCCGATTGCGATTTCACGACGCCGTACATGCCGATGCCCGAGCCGTGCCCCAAGTGCGGCGCCCCGTTCATCGTCGAGAAAAAATCCAAGATCGGCACGGTCCACACCTGCCTAAAGGAAGGCTGCGACTGGGAAAAGCTAGCCCCCGAGCCGCAAACCACGCAGCCGCAGGTTCAAACCGAAGAGCCCACGCCAGTAGGCGCGAAGTCCTAATTCTTTTTCGTAGAACAAGCCACTAGTTCGCTATCGCCGCTAACTTTGCGACCGGCACGTCATAATTCTCATCCGTATAAACCTGCAACGCCGTCCCCTGCTTAATCTCCACGTCCTTCCCATGCTTGATCAACCCAATGGGCCCGAACAAAACCGTCAACGCAACGGTAGCCCCTACTTTTCCTTCCCCTTCTTTCCCTTTTGTTCCGCGCAATCTCAATCGTCCCGAATCCGTGATCAAATAATCTAGCCGCATGTTCAACTCACCGGCCTTGCCCATCATCCCCGCCTTCTTCGCGTGCGTGATGGTTCCCACTGCCTTCGCCCCAGCCTTCACGACCACGACATTGCCAACCTTGATGTCCTGATCGACCACGAGCGCGACCGAATCGTCGTCGTTCGCTGTCTTCGAACTCAAGTCCTGCGCGAATTTCAAACTCACATCCGCGCCTTCCCTCAGCACGAGCTTTTCCGCAGGCGCAAGCGCGACGGTCGCAGGC
>Ga0209139_10000181_pt1 | contig 19897 bp, 17 predicted proteins | sample BogFormECP14_OM3_FD_188246 | JGI IMG/M metagenome (GOLD analysis project Ga0209139, IMG submission 188246) | Bog forest soil microbial communities from Calvert Island, British Columbia, Canada - ECP14_OM3 (SPAdes) (version 2) | ecosystem: Environmental > Aquatic > Freshwater > Wetlands > Bog ...
TTTGCGCAAAGAGGGAATGGAGTATCGCGGATTTATTTTTTTTGGGTTGATGCTGACGAAAGCTGGTGCGAAAGTTCTGGAATATAATTGCCGGCTGGGCGATCCGGAAACGCAGGCGATTTTGCTGCGGGCTGATTTTGATTTCGCGGCGGCTTGCATGGATGCGGCGCGCGGGAAGCTCGACGGTTTCGATGCGAAGTGGGCCCGCGGAGCCAGTGTTTGCGTGGTGATGGCGTCGGAGGGGTATCCGTCCAGCCCCATTTTGGGAAAGCCGATCATCGGGTTGGAAGAGGCGGAGAAGGTATCGCATGTGGCTGTGTTCCACGCGGGGACGCGGCGCGCCGGGGACAGCTACTACACAAGTGGTGGGAGAATTCTCGGGGTTGCGGCTGTTGGTGATTCGCTGCTGGCCGCGCACAGAGCCGCCTACGATGCGGTTAGTAGAATTGCAATTTCCGGTGCGCACTATCGCAAGGACATCGGCATGGCGGAGACTAACAAGCTGAAGACCGCGGAGGTTCGAGCGAATGGGTGAAGTGCTACATCTATTCACCTGCCTGGTCCATCGCTTTCCGATGAACCAGCAGGATGAGGTAGAAGTGGTTAAGGATAAAGGGTTTAAGGGATGTATCCACGGGCGCCCGGGAAGCAAGCGGCAGGTATCTTTGATTGACCGTGAAACGCTGGACAAGCTCGGCCTGGCTCCGGGGGTCGTGAAGGAGAACATAACCACGCTGGGGATCGACTTCCAAACGCTCGCGATCGGGAACATACTCCGCATGGGAAATTGCGTTTTGGAGATTACTGAACCGTGCCATCCGTGCCCGCGGATGGATGAGATTCGCGCGGGACTGCAAGAAGAGTTGAGAGGCCAGCGAGGTTGGTTGTGCCGCGTAAAGGAAGCGGGACAAATCCGAAGAGGCGACCGAATCGAAGTGTTGGCGGCGCCGGTAGAGAATGAGGTGACTAAAGACATGGAGGCGAGAGTATCCGGATGATGACAACGAACAGGCAGCGGGAAGTGCGCGTGGGCGTGCTGATGGGATCCGACACCGATTTGCCGGTGATGAGCGAAGCCGGAAAAGTGCTGGATAAGTTTGGAATTGGATATGAGATGGAAGTGATGTCCGCGCATCGCACGCCGGTGCGCGCGCACGAATACGCTACTACGGCGCAGAGCCGCGGATTGAAAGTGTTAATTGCGGCGGCGGGTGCGGCGGCGCATTTGGCGGGAGTGATTGCGGCGAATACTACGCTGCCGGTGATTGGCGTGCCGATGGGAACGAGTTCGCTGAACGGATTAGACGCGCTGCTTTCGACAGTGCAGATGCCGGGCGGAATTCCCGTGGCTACGATGGCGATTGATAAGGCTGGCGCGGTAAATGCGGCGATTTTCGCGGCGGAGATTTTGGGCTTGTCCGATCCGGAGATCGCGCGCAAGTTGGTGGAGCATAAGGAAGAGTTGGCGCGATCGGTGACGGAGAAGAACGCGCGTTTGCAGCAGCAGCTGGCGGAACGGAAATAGTGACTGGCTGAACTCTATTTACTCCGGCGACGAGCCTTTCAATAGCGAAGGGGCGTCCGCGGGCCTTTCCTGATCTGCTGCCTGCCGAAGGGCTCTCTTCGGTTCTGGGGTCGGGCGGAGAATCCAGTCGAAACCCGTCTCGACACCGATTATGGCCATGGTCTGCCGAGCGTCTTGCGGAGCCAAAACCGCGAGAGCGGCGCGAAGAAATTGCGTGGCGTCGGTCGCGAGGATCTTGCCGCTTTGCCCTTCCAGAAAACGATCTGCGACCTCCCGCATTTTGGCGTCGGAAGCGCAGAGTTTTTCCAGGCGTGGATCTTTTCGGCGCAACAAATCCAGTAAGGTGGGCGTCGCCTTTTCAGGCGGGTACTGAAATTCGACGAGGGTGTGCGGCCGGCCTTTTTCGGGGGGCCAGCTTTGGAGATAGGCGGGATGGGAGATGTGCGTATCGTAATAATCCAGGCGCTGCATTTCCTGTTTTAAGGTGAAAGTGAGCTGCCAGATCTCCGGGCCGTATCCTTGAATATAGTCGGCGAGGATGAGCTGGGCGACAGGCTCGTCCTGTGGCCAATCCAGCTTGCCGTGAAGATCGCCGGCAACGGCATTCATGCGTTCGTAAAGATTCTGGCCGATGCTTTCGATGTCCGAGGCTTCCGGGCTGGCTTGCGTCTGATTCAAGTGGGGACCTGACGCGGCGAAATGGCCGTGGAGGTGCGGCAATTCGGTGTCGAGGCGCGCGAGCTGGAGTTGCGACGAAGGCGAAAACCAATCCACCGCGCCCAGGAGGATGCCGGCGCGGGTGCGGTTCATGGCCATGGGAATGGGAGGATGAGTTTCCGTCTCGATTTTATTTTCAATTGTGCCGATGAGGATCGCGTCTTTGACGACGGCGATCACGACGCGGCCGGCGGCGAAGTTTACGACAACTTCTTCTGTCGGCACGTCCTGAACCTGCTGGGCGGCGGCTGGACGCGAGAAAAACGGCGAGCCGATTGCCAAAACGAGGAGCGCCGCGATTCCGGTGTAAGAAATAGAAGCCGCGCGACGAAGTCTGCCGTGAAGCGACCGGGGGTGGAAAAACAACCGCATTCTCTGACGGTACCACAAAATTATTGCGACTGGGGAAGGCGTGGGGAGCTCAGGCGGCGAGCAGATGGGTGTTACAAAGGTCGGGGATTCTAGTAAAATTTGACGGTAAGCGACCATCCTGACGGATCTACGGTTCGTGGGAATTCGGGCAGCATTGAAAGGAGTGGTGTGAAATCCCCCAAAAGTATTAAGCACAAGGGCAAACGAGTATCGGAAATCATCGAGGCGCACCAGCGATTCGTGCGCGGCGACGAGACGGGCGCGCGCGCGGACCTATCCGGCGCGGACCTGAAGGGCATAAATCTGGAGAATACGAATCTGGACCTGGTGAATTTCCAGGGGGCGAATCTGGCAGGCGCGCGGCTTTACAACGCGCGGCTCTCGTCGGTGAACTTGAGCAAGGCCAACCTGCAGCGCGCTGATCTGCGCAAGGCGGATTTGACCGAAGCGAATCTGGAGGGCGCGGATTTGACGGAAGCTCAGGTGGGCGGCGCGGAACTATTCCGCACGGATTTGCGGCAAGCGATTCTGCGGCGCGCGAACTTTGGCGCGGCAAATTTTCGCAGCGCGGAGATTCGCGGGGCGGATTTCAGCGGCGCCGAAATGCGCACCGCGATTTTGCGCGAGACGAATCTGGAAGGCGTGGACCTTTCAGGGCTAGATTTGAGTACAACTTTGCTGCCTCCTGGGTACGTGGTGGCGGGAAGCGGCAAGAAGTAGGCTATGGCAAACCTGCCGTGGATCATGGTGGAAGACTACAAGTACCCCACCGGCTGGGTTGGGACCGAGCAGCAGGAAGCGCGCGCGCGCGCTTACTGCGAGCTGGCGGAGCGCGGGCAGATCCTTTTTTTTCGCGAACTGCCATTTGATTTGCCGGCCGAAGACCAGAAATTTTTGCGCGAGCAGGAATGGACTGAGCTGCGGATGCACAAGAACGTTTCCTACCGGCCGAGCGAAGATACTCTGCGCGGAGTTTCCGGGAACGCGGAAACCATGGCGCGGCTGCATACCATCATGCGGAATTACAGCGCGCAGATCATTCAATTCGTGGGGAACTTTCTTTCGCCATACAGCGGCAAATGGAACCTGGATTTCGCGAGCTTCCGGCCGCTGGAGGAAGAAAACCGCGATCTGCCGGTGCACAAGCGCAACGATCTGTTGCACGTAGACGCTTTTCCCAGCCGGCCGACGCGCGGCGGACGAATTTTGCGCGTGTTCACGAATTTGAACACCATGCGGCCGCGGGTGTGGACCACCACGGAAAGTTTCGACGCGCTGGCGCGGCAATACGCGAAGGCTGCCGGGCTGCAGCAAATCGCCGAGGATGATTCTTTTTTGGGCCGCACGGTGCAGAGCCTGGGTGCGAAACTGGGAATCGGCACGATGAGCCGCACGCCGTACGACATGTTCATGCTGCGGTTCCACGACTATCTGAAGGAGAACGCAACGTTCCAGGCGAATTGCCCGAAGATACGAATGGAATTTCCTCCGATGGCGACTTGGGTGGTGTTTACGGACAGCGTGGCGCACGCGGCGCTGAGCGGGCAATACGCGGTGGAGCAGACATTCCTGATTCCGCCGCAGGCGCTGGTAGCGCCGGAAGCGGCCCCGTTTCGGATTCTGGAGGGAATTGCTGGGCGGCCGCTGGTTTCGTAAGTCCTGCCTGAAATTTGCAAACTACCGCGTCTACGGGGTCATTTTTCCTTTGGCTAGATAATCCTGCGAGGGAACGCCGAACGCGTCGGCCACGCGATTGAAAAACGCGAAGAGTGCGGTGATGTACACGGCTTCGGCGATCTGATCTTCTTTCCATCCGGCATCGCGCAATTTCTGTACGTCCGCGTGGGTGGAGCGCGCGGCGTCTTTGGTAATTTGCTCGACGTACACCATTAGGGCGCGCTCCGCGGGCGTCAGGCCGGCCTCATCGAGTTTGCCCTCCAGAATTGCGGCTACGCATTGATCGGTGGCTCCCTGAACACGCAGGAAGTAAGCGTGGCTGTCCAGTCAATACGGGCAGCGGTTCAGGTAGGAAACGTAGCTGGCGATCATCTCCTTGTGGCGACGGGAGAGATGCCCTTCCGAGAAGTGAACTTTGTTGGAAAATTCCACAACCTGGCGAAGAAAATCGGGCCGCGCGCCGAAACATTTGATGATGCCGGGGACTTGGTTGCGTCCGGAGCCAGCGCGCCAGAAATCGTAAGCGGAAGCGACTTCGCCGGTGGCTTCGGCGTCTTCGGTGATGCGGATTTTTGTAGAGGATTTGTCGGCTGCAGAATCGAGAGCCGCGCTGGCGTTTGGTGATTTGGTTTTTTCATCCGTTGACATCAGGGCCTCCCTACGCGGCGCCTGCGAATCCGACCCAGGATCTTCGGGCTCAAGACAAAAACGGGCCAGCCTGCCAGCACTACAGCCGAACCGAGCGCCGCTTCTCGTGGATTACGGGTCGCGAGGAGAATCAACATAGTAGCTTGGAGCGTCAAGAATGCAATAGGTGTAAAAGGATAGCCCACAGTGAGAATTATCGTTTCCGTCTGCCGCGGTTTGCGGCGAATTACAAAGAGGCCCGCGACGGTGAGACCAAGAAAAAGAACCGCGACGAAAAAGAAATACGCGATGATCTGCTCGAACGAGCCTAACGCCACCAGAAGGGAGGCGATGACGCCCTGAACCGCGATGGCGCGCGCGGGCGTGCCGAAACGCGGATGGATGCGGGCCACGGATTTCAGAAACAGGCCGTCGCGAGCCATCGCGTAGTACACGCGTGGCGCGGACATTATAAAAGCCGCCAGGCTACCCAGCACACATACGATGACGATTGCGGAAAAAACAATGCCGCCAGCCGGGCCGAAGAGTACTTCTCCTGCCTGTGCGACGAAGGTGCCGTCGGAGGAGACTTTTTCGATGGGCACCAGGTAAATGAAAACGGTACTGACGACGATATACACCGCAGTGACCGCAATCACGCCAAGAGCCAGAGCGCGCGGAAGCGTGCGGCCCGGGTCGCGCACTTCGCCGGCAATTTTCGCGGCATCCCACCAGCCGCCGAAGCAGAAGAAGGCGCCGACCAAGGCAGCACCCAGACCCGGCGCCAATGGCAACGCGCCCGAACGCTGCGCGACGAATGGAACGAAATTTGACCAGGAGCCCAGGTGAAATGCGAGCGCCCAAACGGTGAGAGTGGCAAGCACGGCAAATTTCAGCCAGGTAATCCAGCGGAGAAAACCCGCGCTGATTCGCGTGCTGAAGATGTTCAACAGGCAGACCGCCCAAATAGCGGCGACGGCGGCGAATTTTACGAGCAACGGCGGCCAGTGAAAAATGTATGCCGCATACGCTGCGAACCCCACGGCGAAGGCCGCGGTGAGTCCGGGATCAAGGACCGATAAGCTCATCCAACCATAGAGGAAGGCGGTCAGTGGGCCAAAACTTTCGCGCAGGTACACGTACGGTCCGCCGGCGCTGGGGAAACGTCCGGCGAGTTCGCCAAAGCAGAGCGCGCCGCAAAGGGTCATGGTGCCGACGGCGAGCCAGACGATGAGCAGCCAGAAGGGCGAGGCGAGAGATTTGGCCATGCCCGCGGGCGTGAGGAAGATGCCGACGGCGATCGCTTCGCCAGCGACGACTGCTGCGGCGGAGCCCAAGCCGAGTTGGCGACGGAGGCCTTCGTCTGATCGAGGAGTGGTTTCCGTACCCGAGGTCATTCGTCAGCGGAAAAGAACCGCTCCTTGTGCGTGCGAGTTTTTGGGCGCCCGTGCGATGTGCTCATCGCGCGTCGCCAGCGCGCGTGTGTGAGACGTTTAATGCGGGTGATGCTCTGCTCTGGCGACGAATGATATCACTGCGCGCGCTAGTAACAACGCTGCTTTCAGGAGTTCGCAGTTACCGCGAAGGCTGCGGAACAGTGGGCGATTCTGCTGGCGAGCCGGTGGACGCATGGCCAGTATGAAGTAATTGTGGTTCGTGCTTGGCGCGAGCGATTTTCGCGGCGCCCAGAAACACGCAAGCGGCAATCGCGACGATGACGCACAGCCGGCGGACGGGCGCAAGCGTGGCACGAACGGGAATTACCAGGCCGAGGATCATTCCGGCGAGCAGGCCGCCGAGGTGCGCCGCGTTGAAGGAATGAGCATAGAGCCAGTCCGGCAATAATCCGAGGAGGATGAAAAATCCGAGAAGGATGACGATGGTCCAGCGCCGCCTGATCGTGGATGGCACGCGCTCCAGGCAATACGCGGCCCAAAGCGCGCCGACCAGACCAAAAGCCACGCCGCTCGCGCCGAATCCGTAGAATTTGGGCGAGAGAGCAACCAATTGCGCCATGCTCCCTGCGATGCCAGTGAGGGACCAAAGCGCAACGTAGCCGGCGCGCTGAAAAACCGATTCAGCGATAGTGCCGAAGAGTAGCAGGAAACAAAGATTTGAGAGCAAGTGATACAAATCGACGTGCACGAAAATTGCGGTGACTATGCGCCACCACTGACCGGCGAAAACCGCTTCGCCCTTCATGCCGATTGCGAGTAAGACCGGATCGTAGGGATGTTTGGGTGTGGAATGATCCACAAAAACTTGCAGGCAGTAAGTGGCGACGATCAGAAAAGCGAGGAGCAACGTGAGCCAGGGGAAACGCAAGCGCAAGTCGCGCGATTGTTCCGAAAGACCGCCGGGGCGCGCGATTGAAGTCGCATCCGATCGAAGCGCCGCGGCACATTCCGGGCAGATATCACCGGATGGCGCGGACGAATCGAGTGGCTTCTTGCATTGCTGACATTCCGGCACTGGGGGTCTCGTGTTTCGGGCGGTGAACTGGCTACGTAGGCAGATTAGGATTGACGCGAGCGCAAGTCAAAGACAGCGACGCTTGGCCGTGCTCTAGTTGGCAACGAAAGTTGTTCGTCGAATCGAGCGCGCGAATGCCGTACTGAGGTTGCGCGCGGGAAGAACTTGCGCTATTTGCCGGCGGCGAATTCGGCTGGGTCTTCGCCGAAGCCGCCGGTGCCGCGTGGCGACATGCTGCGCCGGCGAGTTTCGATGCCGAGGCGTTTTATTTTTTGATTCAGCGTGGAGAGCGGCACCTGGAAACGCTCGGACGCTTCGGTCTGGTTCCAGTTGGTGCGTTCGAGCATGTCCACGATGATGCGGCGCTCGACTTCTTCCAGAATTTCGAAAAGCGAAGGCGCGGTTCCGGGGCCGCCCACCTGCCCGGGAAGCGGCGGCAAAAAGTCCGCGAGCTGCAAGCGAACGCCGCGAACGATTTCGCGGGTGCGAACGCTTTCAGGAAGAATATCGGCGTCCATGGATTCCTGTGTGGAGAGGACCACCGCGCGTTCGACTACATTTTCAAGTTCGCGCACGTTGCCGGGCCAATCGTAATCCATCAGGAGTTTCATGGCGCCGTGGGTGAAGAGGCGCGGCGGTTTGCCATTGTCGGTGCAGAACTGGCCGAGGAAACGGTCAATCAGCAGCGGGATATCTTCCTTGCGATCGCGCAACGGCGGCAGGTGCAGCGAAATCACATTCAAGCGATGGAACAGATCCTCGCGGAAACGGCCGTCGCGCACCAACTTGCTGAGATCTTCGTTGGAGGCGGCGAGGATGCGCACGTCAACTTTTATGGTTTCGGTGCCGCCCAGGCGCATGAACTCGCGTTCTTGAATCACGCGCAGGAGCTTGGCCTGCGTTTCGGGGCCGATGGTGGAGATTTCGTCGAAGAAAATCGTGCCCTGGTCGGCAACTTCGAAGAGACCCTTTTTCGAAGCGATGGCGCTGGTGAAAGCGCCCTTCACGTGGCCGAAAAGCTGCGATTCGAGCAGATCCACGGGAATCGAGCCGGTGTTGATGGGGATGAAAGCCTTATCGGCGCGGGTGGATGCGGAATGAATCGCCTTGGCGATGACTTCTTTTCCGGTGCCGCTTTCGCCGGAGATCAGCACAGTGGAGCGGGATGGCGCGACCTGGGTGACGAGGTCAAACACGGCCTGCATCTTGTCACTTTTGCCAACTATGTTTGGGAAATTGTAGCGCTGCTTCAGGGCGCGCTTCAGCTGGACGTTCTCATCGCGCAGGCGCCGGCCCTCGATCGCCAGCGAAATCTGCGCGATCAATTCGTCATTGGACCACGGCTTGGTGATGAAATCCTGCGCGCCGCCTTTGAAGGCCGCGCGCGCCATGTCAATCGAGCCGAACGCGGTGATCAAAATGACGGAGAGCTGCGGATCGCGGCGGCGAATTTCACGCAGCAATTCCAGGCCGTTGCGATCGGGCAGGCTGACGTCCAGCAGCATCAAATCGAAGGGTTGATCTTCGAGCTTCTGCAGACCGGCCTCGCCGGTCTCAGCGAGAGTGACTTGAAAGCTTTCGGAAGTGAGAAGCGCTTCGAGTCCTTCCCTGATTTCAACTTCATCATCAACAACGAGAATCGAACCTCTAGGCATGGACGGCTTTCCTGGCTACGGGAAACTCCAGGCGGAAGGAAGTGCCTTTGCCTGGAGTTGAGCGCACGTCGACTTTGCCGGCGTGCTCCTTAATGATGCCGTAGCTCACCGAAAGACCCAGCCCGGTGCCCCGTCCGGTGGCCTTGGTTGTAAAGAATGGATCGAAAATACGATGGAGGTGCTCGGGAGGAATCCCCGAGCCGGTGTCAGTGACTTCGATTTCCACGGAGCCGTTCTGCGCTCCGGTGCGCACTTCGAGCAGGCCGCCTTGCGGCATGGCGTCGCGCGCGTTCATGAAGAGATTCAGGAAGACTTGCTGCAGGCGGGTGATGGAACCGAGGACCGGCGGCAATTGTTGGTTGTAATTCTTGACGACGTTCACCTGCGCGGTCTTGAAGGGATGCTGGACGAGTGTGAGGGTTTCTTCCAGCACGTTGTTGATATCCACTTCGATGAATTCGGCGGCGCCGGTGCGCGAGAAATTCAATAGGTTATTGACGATCTCGCTGGCGCGGAAAGTTTGTTTGACGATGCGCTCGATCGTTTTCTGGCGCGGATCATCCGCGGGGATCTGCTTGGCGAGCATCTGAATATAATTGGAAATCACCGCGAGTGGCGTATTCACTTCATGCGCGACGCCGGCGGCCAGCAAGCCAAGCGACGTGAGCTTTTCAGTCTGCACCATCTGATCTTCCAGGCGCACGCGCTGGGTGATGTCGTCGAGCAGAATCAGACGGCCCAGGCGCGCGCCATTTTTGCCGACCAGCGGCGCGATGGACGCATTGATCACCAGGTGACGGCCGGCGCGCGTGTTCAGGCGGAACTTGTAGATGCCGGATACATGGTCGCTGGCAGCGCGTGAAGTGATTTCAGCCACCAGATCCTGCGGCAGCACTTCGGGCAGGCGGCGCTGCAACGCTTCGGCGCGCGGAATGGCCAGCAAATCTTCGAGCTGCGGGTTCCAGGATTCCACGCGGTCTTCGAGGTCCACGGTGACCACGCCGATCTTGAGCGACTCGACGATATTCTCGCTGAAGTCTTTCAGGCGCTCGATCTGCATCGCCTTCTGTTCGAGGGAATGATACAGGCCGGCGTTTTCGATGGCGATGGCAACGTACCCGGCGATGGTGAAAAGCAGTTCGAGGTCGTCACTGGAGAGGTAATCGCCGTCCACGGTCTTGCCGAGGCCCAAAACCGCGACGGTGCGTTCGCGGAAGCGACAAGGAATAAAATAATTCAAATCGAGTTCTTCGAGCGTGCGGCGAACGGATTCGGATTCCTGCAGGGCGGTGCGCGCCGATTCGAAAAACAGGCAGCCGCGCTCAAACGCCGGGCGAGTGGGGTCGAGGAAAGACAAATCCAGCGGACCTTCGGGGCGCAAGCCCATGGAGCGCGAAAGCACAAATTGTCCGGGCGATGCAGGATCCTCCAAAAATACTGCGAGGCGATCAACCAGCAGCGTTTGCGAAACGCGATCCAGCACAGAGCCGACCAGCGGTTCCAGGCGCACTTCGTTGGTGAGCGCGCGGCCGAATTCGATCAGGGTGCGGCGGTAATCCAGGCGATCGCGGTAGAAGAAACGGTCCAGGCGCGTCTGCACCCATTCGCGCAGAGGCTCGATCAGAAATGCGGCGACGACGATCGCGATGATGCCGCCGGCGGGTCCGGTGGAAAGGCCCGGCCGGTGGAAAAGTTCGCCGATCACGGCGATCAACGCGAAATAAATACCGACGACGGCGGCAGTGGCGAAGGTGTAAGACAAGCCGCGCTTGAAGATGATGTCCACGTCCATCAGACGGTAGCGAATAATGGCGTAGCCGAAGCACAGCGGAATCAATACCAGCGAATAGACGGAACTCTTCATCCACGCCGGCGGAACCAAGCCAAAAGCGTATGGAACGATGTAGAAGCAGACAAATGGCAAACTGCCGGCGAAAGCTCCGGCGGTGACCCACTTCAATTGCTGGCGCAGAACGCCGCTGGGCGCGCGGCGGAAACTGAAAAAGAAAATGAAGGCAGCGAGGACAAAGTAAATCCCCAGGTTGACCTGTTCGACTTTGTCGAGCCAGTAGCGCGCGCCGAGCGAGGGTAGGAAATCCAGCGTGCCGGTGGCGATGAAACCGTGCAGAACGAAAAGCGCGACGGGGACAGAGTATACCGCTACAAGCTTGGGCCAGAGTTTGCCGCGACGCTCTGGAAACACGAGCGCGAAGTGCACGAGCATGGCGGGCTGCAGCAGCAGCGCCACCACGTTGCTCCAGTAAATGATCCAGTCGAAAGAATTCAGCTTGCCGCTGTAATGAAAACTGTAGAGGACGAAAGAGACCAGGCAAAAAATGTAGAAATGAATGGCGCGCGGCGCGTTCCAGCGGCGCACAAAAATGAACAGGCCGATGAAGAGGTACAGCAGCCCAAGCACGCGCAGATAGTTTTCAATCGAAGAAGGATTTTCCTGCGGGGCGGTGACCACCGGCGTTTCGAAGGCGCGGCCGTCGCGGAGCAATTGATAGCGGATTTCCGTCCAGGGACCGACGTGGAAGAGCACGCGGGTGACGTCCGTGGCGCGATGGATCGTAACCCCACGAACGGTTTCGACAACATCCCCTTGGCGGATGCCGGCTTTGGCGGCAGGCGAATCAGCGACCACGTGCCAGGCGGCTACGCCCTGCGGGGAGTCCATCCACGTGACGCCGTCATCGGGAAGCACGTAGAGGGAGCGCTGCTGGAAGTTCAGGACAGCGAAAACAATAGCCGCCAATGTGAGGAGGGCCAAGATCACCGCTCCGAGTCGCATGCGCAGACTATCGTTCATCCGAGTACACCAATTTCCTTAGAGTAGAATGGTAGCACGTCAACTTCCAGCGAATCACAGATTCCGAAATATGTAAGCGCTTATTTATCAAGATGTTACGGACGCAGCTGGAGCCGGAAATTTCTCTCATACCATTTGTGGAAGGTAGCTTCCCAATTACAATAGCGCGGTTGCCACCTAGAACTGGAAGCTCAAGCCACCGCGGAAGAACCGATAGGCCGGCACGAGGACAATCTGGCCGTCATTGGTGGCAAGAGTTACGTAACCCTGAGCCAGCAGGTTGCCGCAATCGGCCAGAATTTCGGCATGACCAGGGATGAAGCCGGGCAATCGCTGGCGAACCTGGATGCTCAGATACGGATCGAGGTGGTAAGTGGATTGGCCGTAGGCGTCCTGTGCGGAGACAGCGGGCCCGCTGATCCATTTATAGCTGGAGACGATTTTTGTGCCGGTGCGTGGAACGGTGGCGGAAAATCGCGTGGCCGCGCTGGAGCGATATTGAGCGGCCAACTGTGTGCGCAGCGCACCTTGGGCGGGATCTTCGTTGGGCGCCAGCGCTCCGGCATAGGCATAAATCACGGTCATGTCCAAATTGCCGGCCAGCTTCTGCTGATAAACCAGGCGCGCGCCCAAGGAATTAAAGCTCCCAGCGTCATACGCGAAGACGTTGGAAAAATAGTCGGGCAGATAATCCGGCCCGGAGATATTGCCGTGTCCGAAGATGGCGGTGTTGTCGGAATGATCGTTAAACACAGCAGCGGTGACGCTGGATTTCTTGGTGAGGTCATGTTCGACGGCAATTTCGGCGTGCAAATCATCGTCCAGCACAGGATGGCCGGCGCGCAGCAACAGAGTGGGAAACGCGTCCAGCTGGTTGATCGTGGATTGCAGGTTCCCCGTAGCGCCTGCGGAATCCTGCCAGGTGTTGGTGGTGACCAGCACGGAGGCTTGCCACGTGGGCGTGATCCGCACTGCCATTTCCGCGCGAGGACGCACGGAAGTGGTAGTCAATCCCAAGCTGGCCATCAGGAAATCGGCGCCGTAGCGGATGCTGACGCGATCGCCCAACTGGAATGAAGAATCGTGAGATATGCGCAAGCCGTGGAATGTGGGACCGGCGTTGCCGAGCTGGGATTCGCGAATCAAGAAAGTGGTTACCGGGCCCGCGACGGAATCGCCCGAAGGCAGCCATTGCGCCACAAAGCCATTGGACTCGGATCCCGCATCGTAGCTGAACTGCCCCGCAATCAGCAGATTGCCAAGTCCGCCCAGGCCGTAATCATAGGCAAAGGCGCTGCCTGGAGTATCCGCGAGATTGGAAACCGAACCGGGGTGATCGGAGCCAGAGGTGAATTCCAGGCGAGTGCGCGCGGACTGACCTTGCCCATTTTCGAAGGGATTGACGCGAGCGCCGAGAACCACGTCGCCATCCTGCCAGCGTAAGACGGGCCGCGTGGCGGCGGCTGTGCGCAGCACCCAACCCCAATCGTCGGAGGAGATCTGCTGGTCGGGCTGGCGGCGCAATTTTTCCAGGGAGCCGAACATGGAGCCGAGAACGATTTCCAGCAGCGTGGTGTGCTCATCGCGCACCCGGATGTCCTGCTCCACTGCCGGCAGGAAGCCAGCGAGAGTTACCTTAACGGAATAATTGCCGGCAGGCAGCGTAGCACTGGAAAAACGACCGTGGTCGTTGGTCAGCAGTTGGGAACCCGCACTGTTCAGTAGCTGATCGGAGGAGATAATCACGGTGGCGCCCAACTGCGGAGTTCCGCTGGAATCCACGACCAATCCGGTGATCTTTCCCGAGGCCGGCGCGGCCAGCAGCGGAGCGGCGAGCCCGCACCAAGAGAGGCACAGGATCATGCCGAAGCCCATGGAGCGAATCGTCCGCAGATTCATGACGCTCACTTCGCCTGAGGCGGTGGCGCACCGGTTGCCCGGACGGTGAATTCCGTAGCCGGAGTGATGGTTTTCTTGGTCAGATTGTCGGTGACAGCGACTTCCAGTTTGTACTTGCCGGGCTTCAGCGAGCCGAGGGTGATGATGTTCTGCAGCGTCATTTCTTCGCCATGGAGCGGCAGCTTGTCTCCGCCGAGGTCGTACTTGAGAATCGGGTCGTTTTCCTTATCTAGAGTCACGCGATATTGCACGGTCGCATCCGCCTTGTGGGTCTTGTCGTCTACCTTGAGGTTATAAACCTGAAGGAAAACGCCCATTTCATCGCTGGCGGTGAAGGAAGCATCAATGCGCGGGCGGACTTTTACATCGCCCAGGACGAACTGGCCCAAGCCGATATCGTGATTGGAGACGCGCTTAATTTCGTCGGCGAGAATTAGCGTGCTGGACGAAAGGCTGTCATCTTCAAAGCGCGGCACGGCCAAGCGGGTATTCACGACGCCCACGTTGCCGTTGTTCGCATCCTTCAAGACGATGTCGAGGCGATAGAGTCCCGGGCTCAGCGGGATGGCCTTCTGATAAATCGAGGCGGTCGCCAGCGATTGCTGCAGCAACGAGGACGGAACGTCGCGACGGACAGTGTCTTCAAAGGTGTTCACGATGCGGCCGCTAAGGCTGGTGATGCGGCAAAACAGATTGACGGACGCGGACTCGACGCCGTTCTTCTGCTGAAAACTTAGCTGGCGCGTGGGAATTTGAATGGTGATCGGGACCAGAACCGTGTCGGAGGTGATGCGCAGGAAATCGGTGCGGTACTGGAATTTCACCTGATCGCGAACCAGGCGCGAGGAGACGACTGCTTCCAGGTCCTTGAACTTTACCGGAGGCGCTTGCTGGATCTTAGAATAGAGTTCCAGGCGCGAAAACTCCTGCAACGTTTCCGGAGTAAAGCCCTGGGTTTCTGCGAGGTGGGTGCCGTCGGTGTTGTTGAAGCGGGCCGTCTTGCTGGAGAGGCCCAAGGATTCCGCCTGGGTGAGACCAGCGCCAGGAACGTAGAGCAAAGCGTCCTTTTCGCTGGGGTCCAGCGAGAGCTTGAACTCGCCGCTCAAGGTGGGATCTACGAATTCGATCTCGACGTTTTCGCCAATCCCTTCGAGATAGCGATAGCGCCAATCTTCGAACGGATAGGTGGAGGTTTCACCGCCGCCTTCGGAAGCTGGGCGAGTGTAGCTGCCTCCCGACGGATGCGACTGAACTTCATCCGCGGGGCCCCACGTGATGTAGATTCTGCCGCGGTCGGTTTTCCAGCCGGGAATACCGGAAGAAAAATGCTCGTTGGTGTAGGCGATGCGGCGATAGTGCTCTTCCTTGAAAGTATTTTCAGCGGAATCCGGGTCAGGATTGCGGCGTTGCCAGAATGCTTCGATGAATTGCTCGCGTTCTTCGTTGGTGGAAAGATGAAGGAACGAACTGCGCTCTTCGGGCGAAATGATGTAGACGACGTCTTCGTTTAGCCATTTCTTATATTGGGAATCGAGCTCGTTGAATAGGTCTTTATCGCGTTTGGAGCGTTCCTTGGCAGCCTGCTTCGCAGTCTTCTTGTCGGTTTGGTCTGGCTGCTGAGTGGGAGATTCACCTTGCGCGGAAGCTTTGGGGAGATACACGAACCCGCAAGCTAAAACAGCGAAAAGAAACACTTTGACCGTAGAACGCATAGTTAAGCCTTTGCCCCGAGGCACGAAATTCTAACCTGTCCAAAAGTACAGGTCAATGCCGGATTCCCCTAACTGCCCTTGAACCGTTGGAATCGAATGATGGCCGTGGGGTTGCCTCGACCCTCGCAACGGTATGGGGCATAGAGCAGTTAACCGAGGCTGCGGGCGGGTTACGGCGGCGTCGAGAACCATTCCCAATCGGAAATCATGCGCCGCCGGAATTCATCCGAGGCGCTCGAGATCAGCAGTGCCCTATTCTCTTGGCGTCTAATTGGCTCTACAATGGAGCAGCGGCGAAAGGGACGCGTCTGCCGCGTGGCCGGTGCGCGCGAGGTTCGCGTCTGGGAAGTGGCGTGTGCGTAGCGGCCGCCAGGGGGCCGGAGAACCACTGCACAGAGCTGCGACTTCCGAAATGTCATAACTAGCGCCTGTCTTTCTGTCCGCACGGACGTCTAAGCATCACCTAGAAACATTTTGCGTCCCCGAAACGTAGTTAAGTCATGGTAATGCTGTCGCCTCGAGGGGCGAGACCAAGGGTAAAGCAATGAAAACGTGGCAAAAGGTTACGATTGGCGCGGGTGTCGTCCTGGTACTCGGGGGTATGGCCTGGTTCAGCGTCTACCAGGTTAATAAGGGCGTCGTTGCGGTGCAGACAGGCCGTGTGTTGAAGGCGGACCTCACGTCCATTGTGACCGCTTCGGGCGAAATTCGGCCAAAGAACTATACCAACGTGCTGGGTGAGGGCATCGGAAAGATTACCGAGATCGTGGTGAAAGAAGGCGACCACGTCAAGAAGGGCGACATTTTGCTGCGGCTGGAGAACATCCAGCCCGGAGCCGACGTGCAGGCGCAGCAGGCGGCGATTGATTCGTCGGAAGCATCCGTGCGCGCCGCGGCTGCCAGCTATGATTCGGCGGTAGCCACTTTGGCTCAGCGCCAGGCGGACCTGGAGAAGGCGAAGTTCGACTGGGAGCGCGCGCAGCAACTTTACAAAGAACAACTGATCGCAAAGTCGGATTATGACGCGAGCAAAGCGACCTATGACGCCGCTGCGGCCGGTCTGAATGCGCTGAAAGCCCAGGTAGAACAAAGCCGCGCGGGACGCGAGCAATCGCGATACAACCTCGATCAAGCCAGCGCGATCTTGAAACACACCAAGGACGTGCTTCGGAAGACCACCTACGTCGCGCCGATTGATGGGATCGTGAGCTACATCGCCGTGCGCGTGGGTGAAAACGTGGTGCCGGGAATCCAGAACGCCGAAGGCAGTTTCCTGATGACCATCTCGGACATGAGCGTGGTCACGTCCGAAGTAAAAGTGGACGAAACAGATATCACCAATGTACGCCAGGGAAATCCCGCGGACGTCACGATTGACGCGATCCCCGGAAAAGTTTTTAAAGGACATGTGACCCAGGTGGGCGAACTGGCAATTCTGCGCTCCTCCGGACAAGCCGCCACCACGCAGGCCACCGCGAACACGCAGGAAGCGCGCGATTTCAAAGTGGTCGTCACCATTGATAATCCGCCGGCCGATCTTCGTCCGGGACTTTCCGCCAGCGCGAAGATTCAGACCGAACAGAAGAAAGGCATCCTGACGATTCCGATCCAGGCCCTTGCCGTGCGCACGCAGAAGGAACTGGAAGACGCGCAGAAAGAACACGGAGGCAACGTAACCCTGGCGGCGTCGAAGCCGTCCGCCACGGCCGATGCGCAGCAGAAAGTGGATGTGCAGGGCGTCTTCGTGATTCGCGGCAAGAAAGCGGAGTTCGTGCCGGTGCAAACGGGTATCACCGGCGTCACGGACATCGAAATCACCAGCGGTGTTAAAGAAGGCGATGAAATCGTGATCGGCAATTATAAAGCGCTGCGCACGCTGCGGCCGGGCGCCGCCGTGAAGGTAGATAACTCCGCACCCAAACGTGAAGAGTCCGCGACGTAGTCAGCGACGAAGATAAGAGGAATTCAGGAGCGCCCGTACATGGCCGTGGAAGAAATCGCCCCGTCGCAAAATTTCCGGCAGGACCTCGTTGACACCGGCATCGTCATTCAAACCGAGGAACTGTGGAAGACGTACGAGATGGGCGCCGAGCAGCTGCACGCGCTGCGCGGCGTGACCATCGAGATTCACAAGGGCGAGTACGTCGCCATCATGGGGCCTTCCGGTTCGGGAAAATCCACGCTGATGAATTTGATCGGCTGTCTGGATACGCCAACGAAAGGCAGTTATTGGCTGGCCGGCCGTTTGGTGAGCCAGCTGGATGATGACGAGCTGGCCTACATCCGCAACAAAGAAATCGGCTTCGTATTTCAGACCTTCAATTTATTGCCGCGCGCCACCGCCCTGCACAATGTGGAATTGCCCATGATCTACAACGGCACTGCTTCGGAAGAACGCCTGGAACGCGCGAAAAAAGCGCTGCAACAAGTGGACCTTAGCGAGCGCATGATGCACAAGCCGAACGAGCTGTCCGGCGGGCAGCGTCAGCGCGTGGCGATTGCGCGCGCGCTGGTCAACAATCCCTCGATTCTGCTCGCGGACGAGCCCACGGGAAATCTTGATTCGCAGACCGGCGAAGAAATAATGGCGCTGTTTGCGCGCCTGCACGAGCAGGGCAACACCATCATCCTCGTCACCCACGAATCGGACATCGCGGCACACGCCCATCGCGTGATCCGCCTGCGCGACGGCAAAGTGGAAAAAGACGAAAGAACCCGCTAGGAAGTCCCCGCCCTTAATTCGAGAAGAGATTTCGCGCCAGGAATAAAACATTCGCAGGCCGCTCGGCCAGCCGGCGCATGAACCACGGAAACCAGAACGTGCCGTAGGAAATCAGCACGGCGCAGCGATATCCGGCTTGCACCAGGCGGAGTTGCTCCTCGCGTTGAATCCCGTACAACATTTGAAATTCCAGCAAATTTTTCGGCACGCCTTGATCCGCCGCCCAGGCAATGATTTTGGCGATCAACGCGCGATCGTGAGTGGCGATCGCCACGCGCACGCGAGCCCGCCGCGCTTCCGGGCTGAGCAAACGCTGCGCGAGATGCAGAAAATTTTCGTCCACGTCTTTCTTCTTGGGATAGGCAATCTCCGCGGGCTCGTTGTACGCACCCTTCACCAGACGAATCGCCGCACCCTCTGGAATCAACGTATCGAGGTCCTTTTCCGTGCGAAAGAGATAGGCCTGCAGGCATATGCCGACGTTGGAGTAGGCCTTGCGCGCGCGGCGATACAGCTCGAGGGAAACGTCCACGTAGGGGCTTCCCTCCATGTCAATCCAGAGAATTTTGTCGGCTGGAGTATTTTGGATCAGCATCGCGAGATTTTCGTAGCAGAAGTTGGGATCGAGGTCCAGCCCGAGCTGGGTGAGTTTCACGGTGATCTCCGCGGGAATGCCGGCGGCGCGGATGCGATCGTAGAGCTCCAGGAAATGGCGCGTCACTTCCGCAGCTTCCTCGCGGCTGGAAATGTTTTCACCCAGATGCGATAGCACGGACTGGATGCCGCTTACGGCAAGCGCCCGCGCGGCGGTGACGGCGTCTTGTACTTCTTCTCCCGGCAGGAAACGCGCCGAAGCGCGCCGCATGAATCCGAAGCGAGGCGCGTGTTCGCGCATCCACTGATTCTGCGAGACTGCCAGAATTCCGCGGCGCATAAGGTTCATGACTGGCTCAACTTCCGCTCGTTTGCTGACTCGTTTTTTGAAATGTGATGCGCCCTTTTGCCGGCTGGTCGCCGGCGCGTCACCGATTCTTGTTTAGTTGACGGTTATTGCGCAGAAGAAAGCGCTTTGATCAGGCGGGAATAGAAATCCACGCCATCGCAAAAGGAAGCGACGCTTCATGCACAACTCCCGTGTTGGGAAATAATTTACAAGCAAATGAGACTATCACAGGAATGGATAAGGCTAGGACTGCGAGGGCGCGATTTTTTCGCTCAGGCAAAGACGAGGCGGCCCTTCGGCACCGGGATCGGGCGTCCCAGCTCTTTTGCGGTATCGATCCACTCACGAATCGCAACTTCTACGTTGGCCAGCGCCGCTTGGTAGGTTTTGCCTTCGGCCGAGCAGCCGGGAAGCTCGGGGACTTCCGCGACGAAGGCCTGATCATCGTCGCTCCAGTAGATGATGACCTCGTATTTAAGCATCCATCTCTCGGCCAGCAGAATGCTCCACAGTCCAGCAAGTCTAACTGAATCATACAGCGCTAACTTCAGAAAGGCGGCTGCGAGAATGGCTTGTCTTTCGGCGATTCCAGAACCGAGATGGCGAAGCGGTACAGCTCGAGCTTGGTGACATCGCTCACCGGGCCGGAGTCGAAAATCTGGCTGAAGGCGGCGTGAATGATGTGCGCCTGATCTTCCGGCAGCAATCCGAGAAATTCGCCGAAGCGATTTTTGACTTTGGAATATTCTGCTGCTTCTTCGGCA
>Ga0209139_10000182_pt1 | contig 19843 bp, 12 predicted proteins | sample BogFormECP14_OM3_FD_188246 | JGI IMG/M metagenome (GOLD analysis project Ga0209139, IMG submission 188246) | Bog forest soil microbial communities from Calvert Island, British Columbia, Canada - ECP14_OM3 (SPAdes) (version 2) | ecosystem: Environmental > Aquatic > Freshwater > Wetlands > Bog ...
GGACCAGAAGGCCATTCGCAACGGCAGCGCTGTTGTGCTGCATGCCTCGGGCGTCTTTCCCGACGGGCTGACGTTTGAGCTGCCGAATTCTGACCCGCCCCCGGCGGCGCGCAATCTGACCGAGGTCTTCCCATCCACGGATGCGGTGCTTCCTCTTTATCTCGCAGTTCCGGCGCGCAAGGACAATGGCTTCGACTGCGACTTGAACACTACCGCCAACGGCACGCGCTATGCGCGGATGCAGCGCGTTCTGCGAGACGAAACCAACGGCATTGACGAGCGCGAAATCGAACTGGGCCAGAAAAACATCCGCGTTGTTACGGAAGCCGAGCTGACTCCCGAGATGCAGTCGATCCCGATGGCTCACGTATTGCGCGATGGACGCGGCCACCTCGTCTACGACGAGGAATTTATTCCTACATGCCTGCGCGCCAGCGCCAGCGAGCAGCTGATGCTGCTCTTCAAGCGGTTGATCGACACGATCGGCGAGAAGAGTGCGACGATTGCTCGCAGTGCTCGGCGTCACGGACGCTTTGAAGCTGGAACTTCGGCGCTCGATGTTGCCAACTACTGGTTTCTGCATGCGCTGCACAATGCGATTCCCCCGTTGCAGCACATGAGCGCAACCAAGCATGCACATCCTGAAGAGTTGTTTGTCGAGTTGTCGCGTCTTGCCGGAGCGCTGTGCACTTTCGCCGTTGACTCTGATCCGCGCACGCTGCCCTCATACAATCATCGCGATCCCGGGCCGGCGTTCCGTGCTCTGGATGCGCATATCAGACGGCATCTTGAAATTGTTGTCCCTTCGAACACGGTGACGCTGAACTTCCATCCCATCGAGCCATACATTCAGGAAGCGGATGTTTTGGACGAGCGCTGCCTGCGACGCGCCCGCTGGGTGCTCGGCGTACGTTCGAGCCTGGGCGAGTCCGCTCTTCTTACCATGGTGCCGCGACTGGTGAAGGTGTGCTCGTCGCGCTTTGTGCCGGAGCTGGTAAGGCGCGCGCTGCCGGGAATGACACTGACTCATCTTCCCGTTCCTCCGACTGCGATTCGCGCGGAAGTGGACATGCAATATTTCGTAATCGAAACCTCCGGGCCATGCTGGGAGCATATTCTTCAGACCCGCAAGGTTGGCGTATATATTCCGGGTGAAATTTCACAGCCGGAATTCGACCTTACCGTGATTGTGGAGGCGTCCTGATGAGCAGTGCTCGTGTCAACAGCCTGACGTTTTCGTTTCAAGAGGTTCTCACCGCCATTCTGCGCGTGCGCTTTCAGCGCCAGCAGGTACAGGACTCGGAGAGCTTTCGCGCGCAGATGCGCCGCTCGCTACAGGCCGCCATGCAGGAGGCCAAATCGATCGGCTACACAAGCGACACCGTGCAGCTGGGCGTCTTTGCCGCGGTGGCCTATCTTGATGAAAGCGTCCTCAACCTGCAGAGCCCTGTCTTTGCCGACTGGGCCCGCCGGCCTTTGCAGGAAGAGCTTTTCGGCGATCATCGCGCAGGAGAAACATTCTTTCGCCATCTAAGCACGCTGCTTACGCAACCGGATTCGGCGGAGGTTGCCGATGCGCTGGAGATGCATTGCCTTGTAATGCAGATGGGGTTTCGCGGGCGATTTGCTCTAGGCGACGCGGGTGAGATGCATCAACTTCTCCGGCAGGCGCGCGAGAAGATCCTGCGCATCCGGGGGCAATCGCATCTGCTTCCCCCGATGCCGGTGCCTGAAGTGAAGCCCACACGCGCCAAAGACGTGTGGAGCCGTAGTTTGTTGATTACCGCCTGCGTGCTGGCTGGATTGACGGTGCTCGCCTTCGGCGGATTTGAAATTGTTCTTGGTTCCGGTGTTTCGCAGGTTCAGAACACCAGTCTCAGTGCTCGCTAGGAGTCTGTTGTGGTTTCGATTCTGATTTCAGTTCTTATTTTTCTGCTCTCGCTCGTGCTCGCATGGATGGCTGGGCCCGTTCTCCATGTTGAGGGCACGGCGCTAGTGATCCTGCGAGTCGTTTTTGTTCTTTTGGGCGTCGCGGCAGCGACCATCATTCTTGTGCTGTATTTCCGCAAGCGGAAGCGCGAAGGATCGACGAAGAGCATCCAGGGCAATACGGAACTCGATACGCTTCTGCGCGACGCGGAAAAGAAACTCGCCTCCGCGCAGCGCACCGGCGCCAAGACGCTCGATTCCCTGCCGCTGCTCTACATGCTTGGCGAAGCGAACTCAGCAAAGACAACGACCGTGAACAAATCCGGACTCGATCCTGAACTGCTGGCCGGGCAGATGTATCGCGATCAGGATATTGTAGCTACGCCGGTTGCAAATCTCTGGTACACGCAGCAGTGCGTCATCGTTGAGGCGGGTGATGCCGTGCGCAGGAATCCGGGACTGTGGGCAAAGCTGATTCGCAGGACGCGCCCGAAGGCGTATCGCTCGGCGATGGGGTCGCAAGCTCCGATTCGTGCCGCTGTCGTCTGCATGAGCTGCGAACATTTCCTCGGCACCACTGCAACCGAAGCGGTGACCGCGTCAGCACGCAATACGAATCAGATGCTGCGCGACCTGGCTCAGCAGCTGGGGACAGAAGTTCCGGTTTACGTGATTCTCACCAAGCTCGACCGCGTTCCCGGCTTCACGGAATACGTCCGCAATCTTACCAATGAAGAGGCATCGCAGGCGCTCGGTATCCCCGCGGCGCGCAGCGGCGTTTCGAGTGGGCTCTACGCGGAACAAGCAACTGGGGAAGTTACAAATGCGCTGGACCAGCTGATTTTCTCGCTCGGCGAGTATCGGCTTGAGTTGCTGGGTCGCGAAAACGATCAGCGCAATGTCGATCCTCTTTATGAGTTTCCCCGGGAAATCCGCAAGCTGCGCAACAACCTTTCCTCGTACCTGGTTGAGCTTGCGCGACCGAGCCATCTGAACGCGAATCCCTATCTGCGCGGTTTCTATTTCACCGGCGTGCGCGCCCACATGGTCGAGCAGATGGTAAGCGCTCCGGCAGCGGTGCAACAGTCCGCTCCGGCGGATGCCGGCGCGACGCGCATGTTCTCTGTGCAGCAGATGCAGGCGGCCGCGGCACCTCCTACGCCGCAAGTTGTATCGCAGAAGATCGCGCAGTGGACTTTCCTGCCGAAGCTCTTCCCTATCGTGATTCTGCAGGACCGCAGCGCGCTTTCGAGCACCAGCAACAGCGGGCGCACGCATACTTTCCGGCGCATCGTCTTCGGTACCGTTTCTGCTCTGCTGCTGATCTATTTGCTGTTCCTCGTCATTTCTTACGGCAACAATTCTCGGCTGGAGCATCAGATTGCCTCGGCAGCCGAAGCGCTGCCGGTTCGGACTGTTCCAGCAACGATGCTTGCTTCTCAGCAGGAGCTGGCTTCACTCGATCAGCTCCGTGGCGCTCTGCTGCAGCTTGAGGGCTACCAGCAGAACGGGCCGCCGCTGATGTATCGCTGGGGCCTGTATCACGGCAACGATCTGTTGGATGCGGCCCGGCGGATCTACTTCGACCGCTTCCAGCGGCTGCTGCTGACCAATACGCAGGTCAACATGGTTGCCATGCTGGGTGCGCTGCCAGCCGATTCGAAGGGCGGCGGCGAATATGGCGCAGCCTACAATCCACTGAAGGCCTACCTGATTACGACCTCCAATGCGGACAAGAGCACGGCTGATTTCCTGACGCCTGTCCTTATGCAGTATTGGCTGAACGGCAAGTCGCCGGAAACCGACGAGCAGAAGCAGCTGGCTCAGGTGCAGTTCGATTTTTACGCGAATGAATTACGGCGCGGCAATCCTTACTCCATTGCTACAGCGATGCCGGTGGTGACGCATGCGCGCGCTTACCTCAACAGCTTTGGCGGATACGACCGCATTTACCAGAGCATGCTGGCGGCAGCGAGCAAGGCCAATCCTCCTATTGATTTCAATAAGACCTATCCAGGGTCTTCCGCGGTTGTTGGTGAACCTCATGTTGTTCAGGGAGCGTTCTCGCGCAACGGCTTTACGTTTATGCAGGATGCGATTCAGCATCCCGACCGCTACTTCAGCGGCGATGCGTGGGTGCTGGGCGATCAGGCTGCTGCCGCACTCGATCCCATCAAGGCGAAGCAGGAGCTGAACAGCCTTTATCAGGCTGATTTCCTGAAGGAGTGGCAAACTTTCCTGAGGCAGGCTTCTGTTGTTAAATATCGAGACCTGCAGGATGCGAGCGGAAAGCTGCAAACACTCTCAAGCCCGAGTTCTGCGCTCCTTCAGCTCATCTTCACCACTTCGCACAATACTGCTGTCCCAAATCCTGATTTTTCAAAACCGTTTCAGCCAACTCAAGCGTTTGTTCCACCCGACAGCACCGACAGACTCATCTCGGACAAGAACACTCCATACATCAACAGCCTGATTTCATTGCAAGGCTCGATTGGGCAGGTACTTCCTCAACTCAGCGATCCAGCGGCAGCGAAGAATCCGCTGACGATGACGCCCATTCTGACTGCTGCAGGTGCGGCGCACCAAACCGTCCAGCAGGCAGCGCAGGGGTTCGATCCCGGCCCTGTTGAAGGGATCGTCACTGCGTTGTTGCACGCACCCATTACATCGACGGAAGATGCGGCGAATCGTGTTGCCGGCGCTGCCGCGGGGGGCGATGCTAAGAGGCTGTGCGACACCGTCCAGGGGTTGATGACAAAATTCCCATTCTCGCCAACCTCCACCAATGAGGCCACCGTCTCGGATGTCGCTGCCATTTTCCAACCGCAGACAGGCGCTCTCTGGACGACTTATCAGAGCAGCCTGAAGCAGTTGCTGATCCAGCAAGGGGCGACGTATGTGGCGGCGCCTGGTTCGAAACTGTCTCCATCGTTCGTGCACTTCTTCAACCAGGCGGCGGCGGTGTCGGCTGCGTTCTATCCCCCCGGGGCGACTTCGCCCAGTCTGAACTTTACCGGAACCATCGTGCCATCGAAGGGGATCCAGAGCGTGACACTGGCCATCGATGCGCAGCGGCTATCAGGCGCGGCAATCTCGAAGCAGTTCAACTGGTCTGCGCAGACGGCGCAGACGGCAAACCTCACGGCCAACTACGCATCCGGCAGCATACCGCTCCTCCAGTTCAACGGCACCTGGGCGCTCTTCCACCTGATTGACAAGGGCAAAGTTGATCAACCGGGCAATCCGGTGCGGCTGGCCTATCCACTGGAGGTGTCAAATACGCCGATCGTTGTCGAAGGCACGCCGCTGGTGGTGCGGATCGAACTGTCAGGCCCGAATGCCGGCTTGCTGGCTCCGGGTGGATTGGCGATGCGCTGCGGTCCGAACATCGGAAAGTAGGCCCCCCTACGTTTTTGTAAATTCGTCCAATGAAAGGTACTTGGGCGTACTGCGTTTTCCCTTGTCTGCTTCCGGACACGCTTGCCTAGCTGATTATGTGAGGAGGTTCTTCCCATGAAACATGCCGAAGATCCCCGCCTGTCACAACTCGCGTCTATCTGCCTTGCCCTGCCTGAGAGTACGCGAACGGATATGGGGCGGCATGCGGCGTTTGCTGTTCGGAAAAAGAAGTTCGTCTACTTTCTCAATGACCATCATGGTGATGGGATCGTTTCTGTTTGCACGAAAGCGCTGCCCGGCGAGAATACCGCTCTCATTGCCGCCCATCCGCGCAAGTTTTACCTGCCTGCTTACATCGGCCCCAGAGGCTGGATCGGGCTTCGGCTCGACCGGGGGAAGATCGATTGGGATGAGGTTCGGGACCTCGTTACCGCAAGCTATCTTCAGGCCGCGCCCAAGCGGCTCGCTACTCAGGTTGAGGCTGCATTACCTGAGTAAGTGGCGCCCCCTCCCCCCATAGTTTTTGTAAATTCGTCCAAAGAAAGGTACTTGGCTGCAGGTCAGTTCTTCGCTCCCGTCATTGAGTTCCCTTCCTGAAATAGAAAAGCCCGCTGCGGTCAGCGGGCTTCTGTACTCCTACTTTCAGGATACCAAATTTGGGCGTAATTCCACGCCAATGGTTGTTGGCACGATTAATTTTTTATTCAGACTTGTTCCCATTCTGGAACTGGGTCGAACTCTTGATTTTTGGCAGCCACCGCGGAACGGAAGTTCTATAGGAGCGGTAGCTGGCGCCAAAACTTTTCTCCAGCTTTGGCTCTTCGATGTAGACCACCACCAGACGAATGAGCAGGGTTAACAGGAGCCATGCCAGGAGCATCGATGGTGAACGGTTGACCAAGCTCCAGCCCAGCGTTGCCAGAATTGCACCGATCGACATCGGGTTGCGGACGTAGCGGAAGGGGCCAGTCGCAATGAATTCCGTGGGGAAGAGTCTGTGTCCGGGTGTTCCAAAGCCACAGGTGCTTAAGAGAATGCCGCATAGTGCGATCAGGAAGAGGCCGATTCCAAATATAAAGAAGCCGGCGATTCGGAACCAGCCCGGAAGCCCAAATCCAAATTTGGGATCAAACCTCCGGAGCAGCGTGGCGCACCATCCGACGAATAGAACGGCGAAAAGGACTTTTGTGATTGTCCAGAGGGCGTTGCGGGCTTGCTGCGAGATCATGTCTCAATATCAGGCTGATTTATACCGCACGCCACGCACACTGCGGAACTCTTTCCTGGCGACGGTGGGCACCTGGCCGCATCTAATCAGCACGGGAAGTAAGCCCGTTCGGGAACTTCGATGAGATTCCGCATCTACAAATCCGGCGCGTTTTGGATCTTTGCGGCGATGGATATGCTTGTCGGGCAGATTCCTCTCGCGACCTCGAATAGCTGGTTTGTGGTTATGGTGATGGCTGACAAGGTGTCGGTGAATTATCGGCTGCAGACGCTCTCTCGTTCCTGAAGTTCTCCTTGGATTGGCCTGCTAAGTTTTTGCCGCTTTGCGAAGAATGGGGCACCCGTTTTTTGTGCCCGCCGATGCAGGGCCTTGCTTCGCAAGGCGATAAGCGCATGAACTTTGTTCATGCGGGTCCTTCGACTGCGCGCTTCGCGCTCCGCTCAGGATGACAACTTTAAGGGACGGTGCTCCCGCTGAATAAAAGCAGATCCTTCCCCTTCACTACGTTCAGGGTCAGGATGACAATTCTGCTGTGAGTGAAAGGATAGTGGAAGTGTAAAGATTTCTAGGCGGCTGAGTTTTCTTCGGAGAAGCGGAGGAGCAGACAGGTTACGTTGTCTACGGCTCCCTGGTCTTTGGCGGTGTTGATCAGGGTCTGGCAGGCTTGTTGCAGGTCGGGTTGCGCGAAGACGAGCGGGCCGATGACGTCGGCGTCAGCATAGCGGGTGAGGCCGTCGGTGGTGAGCAGGACTACGTCGCCCGGTTCTAATGCCGCGGAGAACAGGTCGGGTTCTACTGAATCCGATGTTCCAATCGCGCGGGTGATGAGCGACTGGAGAGGGGATGCTCCGGCGTCGTCTGGGGTCATGACTCCGTTGCGTACTTGTTCCGCCAGATAGGAGTGGTCGAGGGTGATCTGAACACAACCGCCGTCGCGAAGGAAATAGGCGCGACTGTCACCTACGTTGCCGATGACGATCTTGCGGCCATCGAGGCAGGCGGCGACGAGCGTTGTACCCATTCCGCGCAGCTCCTCGTTTGCTTTGGAGAGAGCGCAGACTTCCCGATTGGCAACCACGATTGCGCCGTAGAGACGCTCCTCAATGGTGGCGGCCGATGCGGCGTGATCGCTGAATGAGCGGAGCAGGGTGCTGACGGCAGTGTGGCTCGCGACTTCTCCGGCGGCCATGCCGCCCATGCCATCGCAGACAACAAAAAGCTGCGTGGCGATGTCGAAGCCATAATTGTCTTCGTTGTTGGTGCGCTTGCAGCCAACGTCGGTCAATCCTGCGACTTCGAGCTTTAGTCCAGTCTGGCTTTCCATTGTCCTTAGAGACTCTTCCCGTTCGCAAATGGTTCCAGTTCATCGCGACCGGTTTACAACCAAGGCTACAGCATGTTCAGGGTGCTGGATAAGACTGCCAGAAGGGATGGGGGGCTGTAAAGCTTGAAGGTGCGAGCGGTCGTGGGTATGAAGTCTCTTAGCCATGCGCGGGACTGATGAGCGCCCAAGATTCGGGGTCAGCTGGAACCGCTGAGATTCTTCACTGCGCCTCCGGCTCCGTTCAGAACGAGGGCCTTTCCCTCGTCGTGACAGATATCCTGCAACGGTTGAGGCGGCCTTTGCACTATTTTCCGGAGCGGAAATCTTCCGGTCATAAACACAGGAAAAGCTGGGGAGACGTTACCTTTGAGTCGATTTTTGCGGGTCAGAAACCGCGAAAATGGAGTAAACTCGGGGCGTTCCCGATTCTGGTTCGTCCTTCCCCCGGCAAAACCCTAACCCGCAAGAGGGCCCCATCATGGCACTAGAGGTTGGTCAGCGCGTTGGCGACTACGAAGTCCTGGCGTTGCTTGGCGCAGGCGGCATGGGCCGCGTCTACAAGGTACGGAACATCATCTCGAATCGCGAAGAAGCGATGAAAGTCCTGCTTCCCGATTATGCCTCCGAGCCTGAGCTTGCAACCCGGTTCATGACCGAGATTCGCACGCTTGGCGGGCTGGAGCATCCCAACATCGCACAGCTGCGCACGGCGTTTCAGTTCGAGAACCAGCTGGTGATGATTATGGAATACGTGGAAGGCACGACGCTGGAAACGCTGGCGGGCCAGACCCGGATTCCGCTGAACCGCGTGCTGGATTTTTCGACGCAGGTGCTGGCGGCGCTTAGTTTTGCGCACAGCCGGGGCGTTACCCATCGCGACATCAAGCCGGCGAACATCATGATTACCTCGCACGGGCTGGTGAAGCTGATGGATTTCGGCATCGCCAAGTCCGCGAATGACCTGCAGCTGACGCGGCCGGGCACGACGATGGGTTCGGTCTATTACATGTCTCCGGAGCAGGTGCGGGGCGGCACGGTGGATGCGCGCTCGGACATTTATTCGTACGGCGTGACGCTGTACGAGATGCTGACGGGGCGGAAGCCGTTTCAGGCGGACACATCTTACAGCGTTTTGAATGCGCAACTCAATGAAGCGCCCATGCCTCCGAGTCAGGTCAATCCGGCGCTTTCGCCGGAGCTGAATAATATCGTCCTGCGCGCCATGGTCAAGGTTCCAGACGGGCGTTTTCAGACGGCGGAAGAGTTTCGCAATGCAATCAAGGGCCTGAGCCAGCCGCAGGAGACTGTGCCGGTTGCAGCGCCCGTGCAGCAGCAAGGATTTGCTCCGGTGGCGGGAGTTGCATCCGGTGCGAAAGTGGGGGCTTCTGCACCGGTGCCCAGCAAGGGTCATCGCGGGTTATGGATCGGGTTGGGAGCAGTGGCTGCGATTCTGGCCCTGGTTGCGGCGGCTACGCTGCTGCCTCCGCTCTTTAAGACGCACGCCGGACAGAAGGCTCCGGCAGCGGCCACGGATTCTCAGACGCCAGCGGCTGTTCCCGATGCTCAGCCGACGACGCCGGCGGTCGATACTTCGCAACCAGCCACCCCACCGAGTACGACGCCTCAGACGACTCCGGATACCACTCCTGTAGTCAGCCAGCCGAGTGCGGCTACCACTCCAGCATCGAAGCCTGCGGGCGGCAAGCCTGCGAGGACAGCTGTTGCGAGCACGCCATCTCAGACTGCTGTTCCGCCGACGCCTGCGGGGCCTTCGCCGCAGGAGATTCGGCAGGCGCATGACCGGTTGATGGAACTGGATGCGAAGGCGGAAGCGGCGCGGGCGGGCGTACAGCAGATTCGCAGCCAGCAGCAGGCGCAGGGTTTCGATATTCGGGGCGATGTTCTCACCTCGATGAACAGGATGAATAACTATCTGGGCGAAGCAAATCGCGCGCTCAGCCAAAACGACATTCAGGCGGCGAATGAGTACATGGATCGCGCTGACACTGAGGTCGCAGCTTTGGAAAAGTTCTTAGGCAGATAGGAGACAAGTGGCAATGCGTAAAGTAGTTCCGGCTATTCTTTCGTTTCTCGTAATGGGCTCCACGTTTCTAGTGGCGCAGCAAGCGGCTCAACCGCCAGCGCAACCGGCGGCCGCGCCTTCGGGCATTCGGCATAAGGTTGCCGTGCTTGATTTCAACTATGCGACTGTCATGAGCGCGTCCCAGGCGGTGTTCGGCACGAATGTCGATATCGGCAAGGGCATCTCGGACATGCTGATCAACGAGTTGGTCAACAACGGCACGTATCGCGTGATCGAGCGCAACCAGATCGACAAGATTCTGAATGAGCAAAATTTTTCGAACAGCAATCGCGCCGATGCCACCACGGCCGCGAAGATCGGGCACATTCTCGGCGTGGACGCGGTAATTACCGGCGACATTACGCAGTTTGGCCGCGATGACCAGAACAAGAACGTAGGCGGCATGCTGGGCAAATGGGGCAGCGGCTATGGGCTGGGAGGCGTTGGCACCTCGAAGGCCAAGGCCGTGGTGGCGGTCACGGCGCGCATGATCGACACCAGCACCGGAGAAATTTTGGCTTCGGCAAGCGGCAAGGGCGAATCAACTCGCTCAGGCACCATGCTTGGCGGAGGGGGTGCAGGCACGGGCGGCTTCGGCGGCGGCGGCGGTGGAATGACCAGCAGTAATTTTGCCGCAACCATCATCGGCGAAGCGACAACGCAGGCGGTAACAGAACTGGCAAAGAATCTGAATGCGGACAGCGCCAAGCTGCCCACGATTGCTGCGCCTGTTGCACCCACAGTTACGGTCAACGGGCTGATTGCCGATGCTTCGTCGAACGACATCATTATCAACGTAGGCACAGCAGGCGGCGTGAAGGTTGGCGACAAGTTGGCGGTGACGCGCGTGGTTCGCGTGGTGAAAGATCCGGCAACGGGCAAGCCGCTGCGGTCGATTGAAGACTCGGTGGGTCAGTTGACGATTACCAGTGTGGATGCGAGCTCGGCGGTGGGGACCTTCAGCGGAACGGGCAAGCCGAAGACCGGGGATACCGTTAAGACGCCCTAGCATGAAATCCGCGGCCATTGGCGTTCGCGTGCATTCGGGATGGGGTGCGGTGGTGGCCGTATCCGGCCGCGATGCAGATGGGCCGGAGATTCTTGAACGGAAGCACATCACGATCATTGACCCAACGGCTGCTGGTTCAAAGCAGCCGTTTCATTTTGCCGAGAGCATGAGCGATCAGGCTGCGGAGAGGCATATTGCTGCGTGTGCAAAGACTTCGGGGAGGCTTGCGCTTGCGGCGGTGGGTGAAATGCTGGATGGGCTGCGGGGGCGCGGCTGCAAGGTTGCGGGCTGCGCTCTTCTTCTTGCCTCAGGGCGAAATCTGCCGCCTTTGCCTGAGATTCTGGCCTCGCATGCTTTGATCCACACGGCGGAGGGGGAGTTCTTTCGTCAGGTCTTTCGAGATGCTTTTGAGCAGCTTCGGGTGCGGGTTACCGGATTTCGCGAGCGTGCGCTTGAGGAAGATGCTGCGACGATCTTTGGGAATGCGACATCGCGGACGCTGGAACGAATTTCCCGTTTGGGGCGTGCGGTTGGGCCGCCCTGGACTCAGGATGAGAAGAGTGCGACTCTCGCGGCCTGGATGCTTTTGAGTGGGAAGGCGGGCGCCTCAGGATGACGGCTGTTTTAGGGACGTGCTTTCCCACCCTATCGCAAACTACGCGATAGGATGGGGCACCCGTTTTCGTGCTCCCGCCGAGAAAAAGCAGGTCCTTCCCCTTCCTCTTCGCTCTGCTCAGAGTCAGGGTCAGGATGACAGCGGTGTAGATGAGAGTTATCCGGGCTGCATCATGGTTGCGCCTTCGGCGGGTGGCTCGGTGGTGAGATTCTCCATGAAAATGCGCAGGACTTCCTGGCCGGTTCCGGAGTAGTAGTCGCCGGGCTTGAGGCCGCGCTTTGACCATGCCAGCAGGAAGACCAGGGGCATCCAGCCTTTGACGTCGTGGGTCAGTTCCTGACCGATTTTGTAAAGGGCCTGCGAGGGTTTGAGCGGGAGATGGATGGCGCTGATCTGATTGATTGACGGGTCGTTGCAGAGCTCGGCGGGCGAGGTCACGAGGTATTCGCGGCAGACGAGCGGGCGGATGGGATGAATGCTGCAGCTTTCGTTTTCAAGAAAGGGGCATGGGACGCCGGCGTGGAAGTAGTCGACTGCCATCTGTATGAAGGATTTTTCGTCCAGGCCCCAGTTTGGGTCGAGGATCTTGTCGAGCACGCCTGCTTCCTTGAGGCGTGAAAGGCTGCGGTGGAAACGCTCTTCTAGTTCGGCTTGTCTTTCCGGCGGCAGGCTGTTGAACCACTCACCCAGGAATTCTGCTTCGAAGATGCTGAGAGGCACCATCTGGCGGCAGCATGCACCGCATCCGGCGCGGCAGGATACGGGATGGCCCTCGGCTGTGGCCTCGATGACGACGCGGTCGATGAGGCCGCTGTCGAAGTCCTGGAGGATGGGAAGCAGTTCGGTCAGGGTGGTCTTCCCTGCCGGGACGGCGAGGCTGGCGTTGAGGGTTCCGTCGCCGATGCGCAACGAGAAGGAGACCTGCACGGAGGATGGTGATTCGGGGGTGTCGGGCTCGCTTGGAATGATGCATCTCCAGGTTGAGTTCGTGCTTTCCCACCCTGTCGCAAACTACGCGACAGGATGGGGCACCCGTTTTCGTGCCCCTGCCCGGGAAAGCAGATCCTTCGCTACGCTCAGGATGACAATGTGCCTCGGTCAGAAATCGAAGCGCGCTGCCAGTTGTATCTGCCGGGGATCGTGCGCCGAGCGAATGATCCCGAACTCGGGATTAACGTGCACGCCGTCGGTGCTGTACTCCGTGATCGGGTTGTAGTAGTTGGCGCGATTGAAGAGGTTAAAGAACTCGGCGCGGAGGATAAGTGCTCCAACGTCGCCGAAGAGATGTATCCGCTTCTGCACCGCGAAATCCTGGCTGACATATGCCGGGCCGGAGTAGGGATTTCTGCGGCTTGTTCCGATGCAGGGCACTCCCGCAGTGCCGCTGTAAAGCGTGGGCGAGGCGTAGAGGTTCGGGCATGCATTCGTGGCCTGGCCGGCGACTGCGGGCGTGGTGAACTGATGCAGATTGGCAAAATATTGTCCTGGCTTGCCGGTGGTTTGGACGTTGCCCGTGATGTTGACGCGCTGCGTGATCTGGCCGTAAGCGGGGCCGGAGAAGATCGTGTACGGCAGACCCGTCTGGGCGGAGAAGACGCCAGAAAGGGTGAAGTCGTTAAGGAAACTGTGACCCCATGTGGGCATGTCATAGACGAAGTCAACCACGGCACGATTAGCGATGTTGAAGTCTGAACGGCCGTAGTCGTCTGTCGAAAAAGTGAGAGGGTCTTGCGGGAGATTGTACTCAGTAGTGATTACGGGACGGCTTCCGGTCGTGGTTAGAGCGGACGAAATAGCGTCGAAGGATGGAATGGTGGCTTCGGCGAGAATCGCGTGGTAGAGGCAGTTGGTATTTGCCGTGCAGTTACCGGGCTGCAATTGGCCACCGCGACCACCCTCGCCGCCTACTCCTAGCGGATTGGCGCCGAGAGCAAAGGCGGTCGGGTTACCGAGACCGTAGAGCTGGCGTCCGAAGATCTGGTTCCATAGGGCGTCCGTTGTGCGCGGGAAGTTGCTGCCGGCGATGTTGTCCATCGACTTCGAGAAGGTGTAGGCAGCATTGAGCAACAGGCCATGCCAGGTTTCACTGCGCACCTGCAGGACAAGCGAATGGTAATTCGATGAGCCGAAGTTTGACTCGGTAAAGACCGGGAAGAAAGTGTTGTTGTTGCAGGTTGGGTTGGGCGTCGCCGTGGTGCCGCCCGAAGTGCAGTAGAACTCCTGCAGGAAGTTGCCGTCGTAGATCGTCGGCAGCCTGCGGCCTAGCATGCCGATGTAGCTGACCTCGGACGTCCAGCTGCGAGCCAGTTGGTGCTGGATGTCCAAATGGATCTGCATCGTGTAGGGGTTGTGCAGGTTGTGTGTGTCACGCGAGAAGATCGGACCTGCTCCGCTGGCCGCCTGGTAATTGTTGAAGATGACCTGCTGATCGGGGGCCAGATTTGCCGGGTTCAGGGTGCTCAGACCAAAGCCGCACTGACCGCCGTTCACTCCGCCGGGGCAGCCGGTCGAGTAAAAGTTCTGGCCGTATATCGCGCTGGGATTACTTACGTTGTAGGGGCTGGGGCGGTTGATGAGCAACTGTTCGGTGTAGGTGGCGGGCAGGTGGTCATAATACATGCCGAAGGCGCCGCGTACGACTGTCCTGTATGCAGAATCGAGAGCGTAGGAGAAGCCTGCGCGCGGGGCGAAGTCCTTCTTGTCCGCGGGCAAGGTGAATTGCGCATTCGGATTACAGCTCCATCCCCCGCTGGCAGTGTTGAACGTGATGCGGCGCGCGCCGTAGAGCGAATCGAGGTGGGTTTCTAAGCTCTGACCGGATATGGGGCACTGATAGGCGAAGGCGTCATAGGATCCCGCCGCTCCCTGATGCACGAGGCCGTTTGCGTCCTGGGAGTAATTCCAGAGCCGGTTGTTCGTGTCCCAGGGCTGACCGAAGAAGTTGTAGCGCAGGCCGGCCGTGATCGTAAGGCGAGGTATTGGCTGGAACTTGTCTTCGGCGAAGCCCGTGGCGACGTAGCTGCGCAGGTCGCCTACATATCCGCTGGGCTGCTTCAACTCGTAATCGAAGGAGGGATGCGCAAAGCCATTCCCGCAGGAAATGCAGGACTCGCTATCGCTGGTGAACTCGCCAATATTATTGGAGACGACGATGCCGCGGGCCATTCCACCTTCGAAGTCAAAGTTCTGGATGTAGCGGTAGTCTCCGCCAACGGTTATGCGGTTGCGCGAGCCGAGCGCGAAGGTGAAGATGTCCGACGCCTCGACCTCTGTATCGCGATGAGAGGAGGGAGCGCTCAGGGGCGCGCCGATGCGGGCGAAGGGGAAATCTCCGTCAAGCGATGGGGTTACGGGCGACGGTGAATAGGTGGGGTTGCCGGGAACCTGCTGCCAGAAGGAATCGTACCAGCCGCCGACCGCGCCGGGCGTTCCCGGTGTGGCTCCCGCGAGGCGGTTATCGACACCGCTCATCACGAAGGTCTCCACCGCCGCGCCAGCTATGGCGGGCGATGAGAACTTGTTATCCTGCGCGACTTCGTCGACACGATATTGCGTAAAGCCAAGGCGCGCTTCATTCACACTTTTACCGTTTGCAAATGCCAGCGTATGAACGAGGGCAACACTCTGGTTCTGCGCCTTGCGGTCCGCACCGTTGCCGGGGTAGCCACCCGGCGAGTGTTCCGGGAGCGAGTCGTCGTGCAACTGATCGAGAAGCTGCCCGGCGTAGCGGATGCTCACCTGTCCTTTTCCTGCCAGATCGATATCGGGCCGGACGAAGATGTTGTGAACATGGGTGTAGTTTGGCGCGGTGCCTTTGTAGAAGCCGAATGTTCCGGCATTCGATCCCTGCACGTTTGGCGCGGGGAAGAGCGAAAGGACGTTGTTAGCAATGACTGAATCAGCTGCCCCGCTTCCAGCGATTCCCGCAGTTGAAAAATCAGCCGAGGTCGGCACACGCTCGAAGATCGGGTTGGGATTGTCGATCAGCGTTCCTTCATAGCTGCCAAATAGAAAGAGCTTGTCGCCGATCGGGCCGCCGATGTTGCCGCCAAATTGTTTTGAATTGAAGGGCTGCGTATGGCTGTCGTTCTGAGAGAGAACGGCATTGCCGTCGAATATGCCGGAGTTGCAGATCGAACCGGAGGTGGCGAAGCAGTTGGCGAGGCCGGCGGTCTGTCCCGCCTGCGGGACGAGGGTAGTCAGAAGGCGATAGAGACTGTTGTAGGTGGTTGGAGCGTAGGAAATATACATTGCGCCAATGTTGCCGATCTGCTCGTCGGTCATCTCGGTTGGCGATCCGGTCGTGCTGCCGGCGTAGGCAGACGCTTTGGCGAAAGTTGTGTCCTCGTAGACGGATAGAGGAGTGTCCGAATTCAATGAGTCGCTGTTGAAGTAGCCGAAAGCGGTGCCATGCCATGCCCTTCCAATCGAGCGGCCACGATTTGTCACCACGTCGATGACCCCGCCTGACCCTTGACCATAGCGCAGGTCAGGGTTGGCATAGACGATCCGGAATTCCTGCACGGAGTCATTGACCTGGAATGGGATGGCCTGGTTTGTGCTGGAGGCGATGTTATTACTGCCATCGAGCTGGAAGTTGTTGGCAGTCGTCCGGGAACCGGAAATGCTGAAAGCAGCGCCAGCTAGCGGCGAGGCCGGGTCAACGTCATGTACGCCCGGCAGGAAGAGGCCCAGGGCAAGGAAGTTGCGGTTGAAAAGTGGCAGCTGGCTCAATTGCGTCCGGCTGATGTTGGCACTCAGAGAGATATTGGTGTCGTTCTGAATGGCCGGCCCTTTGTGCTGGGTCTGCACCTGGACCTGCGGTTTGGGTTGAGGGGGTGGCGGCGGCGGCGGCTTGGGCGTTTCTCCAGCTTGTGTCTGTTGCTGCTGCTGCGGCGGAGGCGGTGGGGGTGGTGGCGGAGGAGGCGGCGGAGGGGGCGGTGCGATGTCAATTGGAGGAACGGTTTCGTAGGGCTGACCTACTGGCAAATCGAAGGGATCGGATTGGGAGATGACCTTGCCGGTCGAATCCAGCACATTGATGACATAGCCTGACTGCGGCTGGACGACGGGAAAATCGAACTCACCATCCTTGTCGCTCTGGGTGATCAGGGTCTGCTTGGTGGACGGGTTGGCCAATTGCACGACTGCCCCGCTGACGGGGATGCCTGCGTTCAGAATCTGCCCGTGAACGTGGGTTTGACCATAGGCGCAAATGCACGTCAGTGCAAGCATCCACGTGCAAAGTAATACCCGTACCAGATATCGCATCTCTCTTCATCCCTGTCTGCGATCTGGCATTTCTCCAATTGTCCGGGCTCATTTCGTCATGCGCCGAGCAACTCAATTCTCAAAAGAAGCAGCGGCTTGAACCTGATGCGTATCGGAGAGATGCTATCGCACAACCTGCTGACAAATAAGAAACAGCTATAACGGGATATACAGAAATCCAATGACAGAGTAAGCAAATGCTTAAGAATAAGAACGGTCACCGGCACCCGTAGAACGACGGCAAAACCAATATCACAACTTATGGTGAAGAATCCAGAAGAATCGATTCAGCTAAAGTGTTAAAAAAATCAGTCCTTTAACAGCGATATTTCCGGCAGGCCTACATGCCTGCCTGGGCCCATACAGCGAGGATCCTGGGGGATACATACTTCTCAACGGGCTTGAACTTTTCCTGCTTCGCCTTTTGGAAATTTTCCAGAGCGGCCTGATTAAGACGGTCGTATTCCTTTTTCTCTTTCGGACTCGACAGAACTGCCTGTGAGAGAATGGTCGCTCCGAGATAGAAATAGGCCGCTCCTTTACTGCGTACTCCACTAAGCGTCAAGTAGAGTGAAATCGTGGTGCGCGCCTCGTTAAAATTCGAGTCATAAAAATCGCGCACTCCGTTGACCAGCATAGTTTCGAAATTCCCATTACCGGCGATTATGTCCTGGCATGTCTTCTGGCCCGACAACGCTTCCTGCTGTGCTGGATCGATTTGCAGAACCCGTGCATACGATGCCAGCGCTGCATTGCAGTCCCCTCTTGCTATCTCAGACCGCGCTTGCGTCAGTATTGGCTGAATCCGGGCGAGGTTGGTGTCTTGCGTTCCTCCAGGAGGCTTTGGGTGCGCAATATCATCTATTTTCTTCAGCTTTGCCGAAAGATTTCCTGGGCCATTCCTGCTGATACCGAGAGCAACGTTGTATTGTTGCTGTGCTTCTGCGTACTTTGTTTTCCCTAACAGATCGTCACCGCGCTGCACTGCGTCGTAGTAGTTTTTAATGTCGTTCAGGATCTTTTGCGCCTGCGGGAGCAAGTCAGGCGACTTTATCTGCCTGGCGTTCACCTCGGCGGTTGGGAAATTGCCGTTTTCGAAGGCTACTTGTGCGCCTTTCAACGTCTCTACTTCGCGCGGATCAACCTTAGGCGGAGGGTTCTCCACACAGTCTTTTGCCTTGGCGCCCAATGTCACCGCTTCGTCGCGGTGGGGGCCAAAGGAGATTTTTCCAAAATCGCGTAGTGCGTCGGCGCAGTTGCCGCGATTGAATTCTGCTTGTGCAAGAACAAAGGTTGTCTCGAAGTCCTGCAACCTGCCATTGACGTAAGTTGAGACCTGGTCACATTCGTTCTGGTACTTTGAATCGATCTTAGCCGAGTCGCATACGGCTTTTGCGGCAAGGTCATACTGACCCTTGGACTTATAACTCTTGTACTGCTTATAGAGATCATCCGCCTGCTGGTCGGCGCGAGCCGCCGCAGAGATAGAGAGCAAGAACGCTACGCATAGGGCCACGACAGAAATGCGGAGACGGCTCATCGCTGACCTCCGATCAACTGCTGTATGTCCGGCTCGCCGAATTTCACCTTGCATTGATGATGGTCTGGGGAAATGTCACATGGCTGAGTCAGCTGGGCGTTGTCCGGCCCCTGGAAGACGACTTGATAATGCCCGGGCGCGAGGTTGTCGAGGCGCATGGGCGTGCTTTGGTCGCCAGATGGCAGCTGGACGCTCTTGCCCTTCGGGTCGACAACACGGCTCACCGTTGCCCAGGGCGTGCCGTTCAATTCCATGTAGGTGTTCTGCGTCGAACCACCCGAGTTCCAGAAGATCGCGACTACTCCCGCAATGAGCGCGACTGCAACCAATGCAATGGTGACATAGAGACCAGTCCGGGACTTGGTCTCCACAACGATCTTCAGCTGCTCGGTGCCGCGAGTTGCTTTGGGGCCGGCCGCTTTGGTCGCTTCCTCTACCAGGCGCTTCCAGTCCTGCTCTGCCTGGGTATCGGCAAATTCGCGAACGGCCGCGGGGCGGCTTAGTTCTTCGAGCGCGGCAGTGGGCTCGTTGCGCAGGAGGGCTTTGCGCGCAGCTTCGATGGCCGACGCGAGCATGGCGTTCGCTACCGGACGGCGCTTTGCCTCATACGCGGCGATTGCCTGCTTGAGCGCGGGTGATTCGCCGTAGGCGCGGCGCACGGATTCGAGCGCCTCCATGCCTCCCTGAAGGTCTTTCTTTGCCAGCGCTTCTTCGGAACGTGTTGCCGCGTCATGGATCGCGCTTTCTACTTCAATCTTCCGGCCTAGTTCCTGGCGCAATGCAGAGACCTGGCTAAGCGCCTGAATCTCCGGCGGCTGGCTGTCAAGGACTCTCAGTGCACCGCGAAGGTCTGTTTCTGCGAGCGCCTTTGTGCGCGCCATAACGCCTTCGACACGCTGCGCGGCCTCGCGTAGAGTTCCGCGCACCTGTTCGAGCAGCACTTTGAGGCCAGCGTCGTTTGTGGCGGCCACTGCCGGTTCAAGTTTCTGGATGGCGGCTTCGTACTGGCCGCTGCGCATCAGCGTCTGCGCTTCTTCGCGCATGGCCGCCGTCTGACGCTGACGCAGGCGGGCATGCTGTTCCTTGCGGGCGAAGTCGAGCAGCGAGGTCAACTCGTGCGTTTCGCCGCAGTCAATCAAGCCGGATTCCATGGTGCGAATCGCTTCGTCGAAGTCGCCGCGATCGATCGCGGTATGCGCACGCTTGAGATACTGCGCCTGCAGCTCGTCTTTCTTGATCTGCTTGAGCTGGTACTCAAGCATGCTCTTGAATTGGACGAGATTTTCATTCCCGGGCACTTGATCGAGAGCGCGATCGATCAGGGCAATCGCATCGAGCGGCGCCTCGGCGAAGATTTTCTGCGCCTGCTGCAGAGTGGTATGAACGATCTGCTGGGCGTCGAAGTCGCGCTTTTTCTTCTCTGTCTCTGCTTTCAGGCGAAGCA
>Ga0209139_10000183_pt1 | contig 19780 bp, 29 predicted proteins | sample BogFormECP14_OM3_FD_188246 | JGI IMG/M metagenome (GOLD analysis project Ga0209139, IMG submission 188246) | Bog forest soil microbial communities from Calvert Island, British Columbia, Canada - ECP14_OM3 (SPAdes) (version 2) | ecosystem: Environmental > Aquatic > Freshwater > Wetlands > Bog ...
TATTATAGAACCAACTGTGTTATAGAAATTATACTGTTTCGAATCAAGTTCTATTTCAGAAACTCGAGATATAACTCCACCTCCTGTATAAACTCCATCAACGAATAAGAATCCAACATCAATATCAAAAACATTGCCGCTTACTGTATTAACTTTCCATATTCTATTATTGATAATATTCAAATCTCCTAAATTCCCTCCAGTGGCCTGAATGTTATTGATATAAACATAGCTATTGTTAGGTAAATTATGATTGAAACAACTAAATGCTATAATATTACCCACAACTATTATATTGTTTATACTTAATGAAATAGCATTATTTGACCTATCCCTACTAATAATTGATGTGAATCCTTGCTGATTGCCAGTTACTACAGATTGGAACTTGTCTTGAGTATCTCCAGATCCCCATGTTATTTCAGCTTCTAGCCAAGGAATATCAAGATCATCCCATGTTATAGTTTCTTGAACATTGAATAATCCAAATGCAGTAAACGAATCATCATTATATGACCAGTTCTTATTAATATAGTCATATACCAATACCCTATTGGGATAAATGGTATTGAACTCAGTTTGTGCATCAGCAGAATTATATGACCAATATGCTAACTCATTATAATAATCTCTTACACCAGCAACTCTTTGAGGACCTGCATTAACATTAGAGACTTCAAAAATAGCATTTGGTATCACTTCATCAATACGTTGAACATTGAGTCCATTGCAAGCATGTATTCCTGTTGATCCGAATCCTAAAGCAGACCTATCAAAAGGAATAATGGAATTAGTTGATTCAACGCCAAGTTCATCATTAAGTTTTTGTATAGTATATGGAAATGATGTATTACCAATAAAAACAACTTCCCATGTTGAATTTTCAAAGAAAACTATCAATCTGTCCTTCAGGAATGAACATGATATAATTGCTTCTTTTGTTGCAGCTTCAATAAAACCACCTTTACCGACATCAGGAAATTGTCGCCAGGAATCAACTGAAACAGGAGATCCTCTTTTTGACCAGCGAATTCTATTAGTATAGGTGACTAAACCAATACCATCAATATTCTCAGTAACATTCATTAATAAAAGACGGTCCTTAAATGGAACTATAATTCGAGCGGTAACAATAAAGTCAGTATTATTAAAAGGAGTAGTGGCCAATGTCCCCAATTGCGTAAAATTAGTACCATCCCAATAACGAAATCCATCTGCTGCAATATTATTGGTTATAAAAAGCAAAAAATCAGAAGAAGCGATGCCACGATAATTAGTAGTCCAGAAAAAGTCTGCATCGCTTCCGGACCATTGATTATTTCCTGTTCCACCAAGAACTCTATTCCAGCCAGAAGTGTAGCTAAACATATAGCTATAGGCAGTATCAAAGCCAAATAATTGTTCATCTGATATATTATTAACTTCATAACTTCCAAACCCCATAACTGGATATAATGGATAAAAGAAAACATCTGTATTTATTGCAGCACCATTTATTATAAGTTGACCAGTAGTCGTATCAAAAGTATGAAGGGTTGAAGCTCCTGTTGTTAAAAGATTGGAAGGATTTCCAAGTGTTACAACGGTAAATATCTCATCACCTATTGAAAAATTCTGACCTGTTATGATTACTGGAGGGGTTATGGTAACATTTATAATCCCCATGTCATCAGTTGTGCCAATATTCTGTCTAAATCGACTAAATAATTGATCCTGAGGAGCAGATTTGCTTTCATTCATCAAAGTAGTACCAAATCTTTTTCTTACTGTTCCACGCCATGTATATATGTTTCTCATATTGGCGAAAGCATCATCCATTATAAGCCATGGCTTAACATTACCCTGCTGCCCAGCTTTTATTGGAGCTATAAGAAATTTATCTAACTTCATATCAAACTCCTAAAGTAATCCGATTGCTATAAAATAAAATGAAGCAAGGGAACCATCTGGAATTGGATTAGGATTCCAAATTTGAAAACCAAGGCTATCAGAAACTCCAGTTGAGTTAATTAGAATAGAAGTTGGATCAGCAAAATCAATATTTACAGAATAAGAAACAAATACTAAGGGATTAGTTCCTACCCTAAATACCGGAACAGTTGGATCATTAGTAGAAAATGTTATCCTTGAAGTTCCACTAGGAAGAAATCCTCCTAGTTGTATAGGCCCATATTTAATTAATATTGATTGCCCGAAAAGAAAATACCCTCTTTGATTAGCAACAGTATCATTACGAGTAACCCCAAAGGCAATAGTAGAAAAAAGATTGCCAGGATAATTAGCACCATAAACTAATACTGGAACAGTATTAGGAATTAGGCCAAAATTTCTTGTAAACATTGCCGCAACATTAGGAACAATAGGAGTAGGAAAAGTGTTAGGAATAACTGTCATTTGTAAGAAATTATGCTTTCCAGCATTGTCTACATCTTCAAATCCCACATGATTAACATCAATAAAAGCACTAATAGATTGGAAGTTATTTAAAAAAGGACGCTGTGATTGAGCTAATCTATCATCTTTTTTGGGAACAAGATAATTCAATTCTATATCTGGCATATTATGTTCCTATTGCAAAGAATGGAACATTTATAGTAGCAGCAGTTGCAAGTTTAGTAATAGAAAATTGTAGTGCAGTTGTATTTTGAAGTAATGTATAAATCTGAACAACAAGAGTGCCAGTCTGCTGAGTAAAAACAATCGGAGGAGTATTGAAGGGGGGAATTGCTCCTACAGGAAATGGAAGATTATAATTTCCTGCATTCATTCCAACATCAAGAATTGTTCCCCATTTTATAAGAACATTCCCAATAAAAAAGAATCCAGGATCAGTAGCAATTGTATTACCTAGACTTTGAGTAATATTTACAACATTTCCATCACTTTGCCTTCTGAACATAAGTTCTATGAGTCCTGAAAATTCACCTAATTGTGTGAACAATGCTCCTTCATTATCAGCAGTAGTTGGCGGGTCAACTTGAACAGGCATCTGTATAAAATTATGCATTCCTGCAAAGGCTGTATTGAATGGACCATGATTTCTACCAAAAACAGTATTTATCTGACTATAATTTTCTTGAATATTCCCTGCTGATACTTTTATTGAATCAGTATTTAATGGAATGTTTGGATTATATGCCATACTTCATCCTCTTTTAATAATTTCCATACCACCAACCAAATGGACTTGCACCCAATCCTGATTGATCTGTATATATTGTACTCGCTCTTTGATCACCTTGCTGAGATAATGTTCTTCTTAACACCAATTGTTGCTGCTTCATAAATTCTGGCATCAAAATGTTAAGAGTTTCCATATCTGTTCTATCTTCTAATACTTTTTTTGCAGCGCCATATGCAATATATTGCCACCATTGCTGTAAATCTGGGCTATCACCTGCATCTAATAATTCTGTAGGTCTAACATTACATTCTATTTTAACGTCGTACTGCATGTCAGGAACAGGTCTTAAAAAGAATGTATCGTTATAGTACAAAATAGTAATCGGTCTTGCTGGTGCATAAGAAGCATACTGTGCATATATAGGAACCCCTTCTCCTGGTGCAGTTTCAAAAGAAAGAACATATGCCCCTGTAACCAAATTAATAGAATTAAGAGGCAGTGGGTTAACAGGAACAGCTACTGGAACTGGTGCTGTTGGAATTGGTCCGTTCGTTGAATAAAGACCTTCTATAGGTATCTGAACACCTGTTATATCATTTATCCATGGAGCAGAAGCCAAACCTGTAGCAGATCCTGTAGAATCTATGGAAGTAAATAAAGTATTACTAGGAATTATAGGATTGTTCATCAATATATCAGAGAAAACAGTAGTTACTCCGTCACCTGTTGCAACCTGTAAACGAAACTTAATAAGAGGCCACTTATTGAAAAAATCTTCCCTAGATTGGGTAAAATTCATCTTATATCCTGAGACATAAACAGGATCCGCTGAAGTCAAAATAGCATTGTTAAAATTATAAAGCGGATCCGCTGCATTTACTGTGTTCGAAGAATAAGAATCTATATTAGGCTGAGTATAAAATACAAATGTTTTACGCAGATCAAATAAACTTAGATGCGATGGAAAATCATAAAGTATAAATGTATTAATATACTCATCAATTGTTGCATCTGGCATTTGTTGAGGAGATGGAGTCCTTGTAAGATTCCTAACTTTCAAACGTATCGCTGCTAATGATGAATCTGCCATAAAATTCCTTTATATTTTATACACGTTCCACAGTTACAATAGAAGAAACTGGTAAAGATGTTTCCTCTGCAAAACCTAATGGAACAAAACTGAATCTTTGAACTTTAGAACCAACTCGCATCTTAACTTTATTTTCTTCATTCATATAATGCTCATGAACCGTATAGCAACAGTTGTTATTAATATGTTCTGCAACCATATAAGGGACTGAATATACTTGTCCATCCAAAAATTCAAACTTCTGGGTTCCAACATCTTTATATCTATGAAATATAAATTTAATTGAGCCACCATTCAATTCATGATTCCTGAATCTTCCGGTAACTATTTTAAGATCTTTCTTCATCTCTGATTCATATCTTGCTTTTGCTTGAGCATCGATTGCTTTAGGCTTAGAAGAATCAGATTTTTTTGTTGAAGTTTCTTTTACTACTTCTTTATTCAATTCTACAGACATTTTTTTCTCTCTATTTTAGAAAGGGGACAGAATTAACCATCCCCTCATTGTTTAACTATTCCTAATCAGGAGTAACAATATTATTACTATATGAAGTGCCAGCAATCCATGACATTTGATTTGTATTTGCGCCACCAGGAGAAAATATTCCTCCTGCTAATGTAACACCAATAACACCTGTATTTGTCATTGAATCATTTAAGATATTAATATTAGGATTTATACCTAAAGCTTGTGCTGTATTAATACCAATCGGCACAACCATAGCAGGACTATATCGACCCCTTGATGCAGCTAATGGAAATACAAATGGATCAAAAGAAGAACTATTAATATTCAATGTTATAGTTAGTTCATTTAAAGCATCATTAACATCAAGAATTGTACCTTCCATTTGATCAATTTGTGTCATTCCAAAATCTGAAGGCATATAAACACGTACTCTTTGACCTACCAAATATCCTGAAGGTACTGTCAATGTCAATACCGTAGTATTACCAACACTGTCTACATCACAAATAAATCTGTCAGTTGGGTAGAACAATGGATTAAATTGAACAATTCTATAAGTACCTACTGTTGAGGTTCCACCAATTGCTTGTTCAATTACTGCTGCAATTGAAAAACTTGTATCTTCAGTAATGTTATTAATTGCCCAGTCATATCCTGATATATTCAACGTACCAATTGTTCCAGTTATCCTTACAATGCTACCATCTGTTAAACCAGCAGTAGAATTTGTTGATATTAAAGGGCTTGTTCCATCTGCAACAGCAGTAATAGTTACTGGACCACCTAATGGATTTCCTGATGAATCAAATGGAGTAAATCCTTCATTTTCATCAATTTGACCCATTGTTATAGGATGATTACCATCTGTATTGCTTCCAAGTTTTATCCAAATAACTCCACGACCAACATCCATATTATCTTGATAATAATACTCAACTCCTAAATCAGTAGCTGATGTATTATCATATGCTGCTGTTTCATTGATTACTCTAATCCAGCTAAATCCTGAAGGTAGAACTATATTTTGCGCTTGTCCATTAGAAACGAATCTACCTTGACTTATAACTGTACTACCTTGTCCTAAAAACTCTGTAGCCATATCAATACCTTTCTAAATTAAATTATTAACGAGGTAACGTACTTCTCATGTTCACAAGCCATTCATCATTTAAAATTCGAGTTGCCTGTGCAAACTTATATCCAATTGTAACGTTTTGCGCTAATGGATCGGAATATTGTGCCGGCCTATAAATAAATTGAGCCGTTGCCCCGTCTTGAGCAATAACACCATATGCTTCTCTACCTACAACGAAAGTACAATAAACATCAGCACCAAATACTCTAGAAGAAGTAGGTACTATGGCACCTATTGAAGAAACTAAGAATCGAACGTTACCAACTGCGCCCCATTCTGAATCCAATACATTTTGCTGAGAAGGATATTGGCTTTGGTGAATGAATGTACTTATATCTGAAAGATCAGTGGTTAAATCAGTGTGAGCTAAGCCAAAATAAGCATTCCTGACAGGGGCTGTGCCAAATTTTAGGTCGCCTGTTATCCCACTTAAGAACATATAAGCATTGTTACCAAGAAGTTTTTTAGTAACATTCGCAACGTCACTTGAAGTTAAGTCAGATGGAACATCACCATTGCTACCACCTGTACAATCATAAACACTCGTTGTTCCAAGTAACATATTTCGAGTAAGTTCATCTTCAGTTTGACGAAGACTAACACCTAGACGAAGAGCTGCTTCGTTAAGAACTTGTTCCTGGTTTTGCAACACAACTTGCTCATTCAAGGCAATATATGTTCCATACCAGCTGATTGTAGCATCGATATCCATACTGGTGAGGGATTGTGCTGGAGATTGAACGCCACTATTTCCCAATGGAACGAGAGCAGTGTTTAATGGATTATAACGTCTGAATCGCATAGTTGTACCGCCATTACGAGGCATGCGATATTTTTCAGAAGGTATATTCATGATCATGTTTGGAGTCGGAACCGATAGAAGCTTCGCGTTAAATGTTTGTTGTACGGGCGCGGCCAGTACACTCGTTGTTGTTATAGCCATGTGAGCCTTTAATATTTTAAAAATAATATTTAAGTTTTGACTACAAGTCGGACGAGTTCTTGAACTGGGCTTTTGCGTCCATGAAAATAGATTAAGGTAGACGAAGCCTTAGTTGCGTCTACCTTAATAATAGTCTGAAAAAAAGTTTTAGTTCAAGATAATTTTATTCCCATATCTTTTCCCAAATAAGTGACTTACATTCACACTGGCACATTACCCAGTTTGGGGTATATGACTTTAAGTAAAAATCAGAGAATTTTTTAGGAACATTAAATTCTCTTTCCTCTTTAATACAACTACTTTCATTACAGGCTTTACACTTATTGATATGTGTATGGCAAGGACATTCTTTAGCCACCAGATTTCTCCAACATTTCTCGGTACAACTTATCTTTTAACTCTTGGGTCAATCCATTAGCAAACATATTAGCACTATTAAGGGGACTAGAACCTTTTTGCGGATTTATAGAGTTTGTTGAACGAGGTTTGGTAGTATTCTTTTGAACCAACTCATAATCCTGGGAAGGAGCATCATGAGATCCACCATAAATACCCAAATCTTTAATAGCTTGATAAGTTTCCACAGCTTTTTCACGTAAATCAGGATTATAGTGCAATGATCGAGCAAGTCCCGGACGCATTGATTGTAACTTTTTAATATTTTCTTCATTAAGAACATCATAAAAGTCAGAATATTTACGAGTTAACTCATTTTCTATAGATTTCTCCTGAGTAAAGCGTTCATTTTCCTGAACTTTCTTCTCAAGTTTGTTAATTCGGTTTTGTTCTTTCTTCCAAGCATTCTTAAGTTCTTTTCCTGTTAACAAATCATCATCATCAATGGATGAAACATCAAACTCAGGTTCCTGCGGCTGCTGTTGCTGCTGTGCTTGATACCCTGCTTGAATATCTTGTAACATTCTTGAGTACTCATCACGCTCACGTTGGTATTGATCAGCCAAATCTGCTTTCTGACGTAACTTCTTCCAACTTTCCTTAGGAGATTCTGTTTCCTGTGTTTGCTTTGCTTCTTGGCCAGGTTCTGTTTGCTCTTGAGTTTCTTCTGGTTGCTCGACTGTTTGCTCAATTATCAATTGTTCTTGTTCATTATCATTGTATAATTCCATGAGATCCCTCTTTTAGTATTTGCATAGTTATTCCACCTTCTAAAACATCTTCATTATTAAGCTTTTTAGCCATCGTCATCAAAGTACCATCATCAAAATCAAAAACAAACTGGGAAAGGTCTTTCAGTTCTTTGGAAAGACCTAGAATATTGTCCTTAATGTAAAAACAAAATTCGCGATCAGGGATGACCCATAACAGAACCATTCTGTCTTCTTTTTTTTGATAATGGTACACGGCTTGATCATAGTTTGGTGTTGGGCAACTAGATCTATGAAGAAAAAAGTTTCTTAGAACATTGACCATAGCTCTTTCACGCTTAGTCAAAACAACTAAGAAAAAATCTCCCTTATAAATCTTTTCACCCTCTTGATAGGTTTTAAAAAGCTCTGCCATATAGTTCTTGGTCATTTCTGCACCAAGCTCTTGAGCATTCAATGAATCAGTATCCTTTTGTTGAGCTTCTTGAGCCAATTTACCCATCTTATCACGGTGCTCTGGAATATAATCTGGCTTAAATTCATTCTTTAAATGAAACTTTTCATGTTCTGAAATTTCTTTTCTTTCTTTATTCATATTGTTTCTACTTCTGTGCAAATGCCATTCACATATCCAGAGCAATATAATGCTATCTTGTTACGTGGAAAATATTTATCCGTAATGAACTCTAAAACAATAATATCGTGGATCTTATCCCATTTAATACAAAAAAATATTGGATCTTTAGCATAAACATAATTGAACAAATAAGGACTATGTTCTATTATTTCTCCATTATCAATTATTGAACCCATACAAAAATGCATAGTACAATAACCCATTTCTTGATGTGCAAATAACAAAACTGAATAAACATAATCGAAGATATCATCTTTATTTTGAAAGGTATCTTCAGGATAATACCGAACGGTAATAGAAGACTGAGTAAAATTAGAAGACTCATTGTTATCAATACAAACAACTTCATCAGCATAAACAGTGAATACATTCAACAATAAAAGTAAGGCCAATTTTTTAAAATTCATTTTCTTCTCTTCTGTAATTTGGTTAACTATTTTTTCTTTTTACCAGTTGCTTTTCTTGCTTCACTTAAAGCAATAGCAACAGCTTGTTTTCTATTTGCTGCTACTGGTCCACGCTTAGAACCAGAATGCAACTTGCCTTCCTTGTATTCTCCCATAACTTTTTCCATCTTATGTTCGAACTTCTTTTTCTTTGCAGCTGACTTAGGCATTTTAGTTTTCTTATGTTCGCACTTATACCCTTTATGTTCTTTACATTCGCCTTCCATCATATGTTCTTTCTTTTCATGCGCCATGCTTTCTTCATACTTTTTTTTCATAAATAATCCCATTGGCTAAAGTCTTGATAAAGTGGTGAAATTGAATTAGAAACCTTTTCTAATTTATCAACTGGTTCTTTCTTTTGATTAGGAAGTTTGTAAACTCCCCTCAAAGGAACAGGAACTCCTATAATAGAGAAAGCTATTTTAGTAGCTTTTCCTCGTGTTCGTATTGCGGTAGGCATAAATATCCTAAGTTATCCCTCCGAGTTATACGCCCGGAGGGAGAATAATACTTACTAATATTTTTTCTTAGAAAGCTGCGCTTTCGCTGTACGAACCGCATTATCGATCTGCATATCAATCCCAGCCATATCATCTGACACTGGTGCATTGATATAATCATAAGTTGGGTATGCGTTATTCATGTACTCCATTGGAAGATTGGAAGGGGCACTTCTATCTTCTCGGATCATGCCACCCATACCACGTTTATGTTCGTGACCATGGCCATGTTTCTTTGCCATTTTGGCTCCTTTATTTGAAAAATAATAATATATATATTAATATTAACGTGGTAAAATCCCATATTTTTTGGACTGAATGAGCGTCAACTTGTTCAGTCTTTTTTTTGCTAGCACACTTTTACATCATACCATTTTGTGGTGGCTGTTGCATTGATTGCTCTTGAGGTTGTTGTTGCTGTTGCATCTGCTGCATCATAGCTTGCTCCTGTTGCTGTCTCATAGCCATTTGCTGCTTCTGTTGTTGAGCTTGTCGCTCCATCATAGCTTCTTGTTCAGACTGCTTACGAGCCATATCTTCCTCATACTCTTGTTTAATACTTTGCTGTAAGGCCATGAGTTCTTTCAACTGCCTTAAATCAATATCTCCCAACTCTTTCAGCATCTTAATCTTATTAAGTAATGCTTCTTCTTCTTTGCTATTTGCTTCAGCAACATTCTGTATAGCCTGAGACCTGCGCTCAACAGCCATTTGTTCGTTTTCATTAATACGACTCATGCGTTCTTGTGCAAGACCCATATCTGCTGCTGCACGTGCTTGAGCCATCTGCATAGTTGCTTGTTCTTGCTGTTGAGCCATTTGAGATTGCTGCTGCATTTGTTGTTCAGCTTGCTGTTGTTTTTGTTTAATGGCTTGAATGAGCTTATCTTTGTTTTGCAATGTTGCAGCTTCAATCAACAAGTCTGGTGGAATCTCAACCCCAACTTCACGTAGATGTAACAACTGAGCAAACTGTATTTGTCTTTGAGTTGCAGTATCAAATCCTTCTTCTACTGCCGCATCATAAGAACCAAAGTTCTTCGAATAAAATCTATCTGAAGGCTCTCCTTCGATGATACGTTTTATCTTACCTGGAACAAAATTGTTTTGAATAACTTTTATCATGATCTTGCCAAGAATCTTTTGCGATAAATCTAATTGATCAAAAAGACGCTGCAAGGTAACAAGACCTGCTCCTTGTCTTAACATAGAAAGAATTCCAGCCTTATCATCAGTTGCTGCACCTAAAAGTTCTTCATTTACCCCTGAAATTTGCATTATCTCCTCAGATAATTGCCTGGAGATTTCTAACATCGAAGGAGGTATTTGCGCTGGCTGTATTGGAACTATATCTGTCATTGGAGCATCACCCTTAACCCATATAACTTGCCCTTGTCCTGTTTTGTATAAAGACTTAGGATCAACTACGGAGTCTTCTCTTGCTAGATAACCACTATTTACTTGTGATTCAAGAATATCTAATTCTATTATTCGCCGTCTATTCATAAGAAATTGAGCATCCCGAAGTCCGCGAACCATTCCCTGCACTCGCCAACGGAAGTCGGTAATCTCAGGAGTATAATAACCAAGAACCGGCACAAAGGGGTAAGAATCTATACCAAGGGGATTTGGCCCATCATACATAACCTGCTCCTCAATAACGATAGCTAAGTTAACAGTCGGAATAGATTGTTCAATCATCGTAACTTGATTATACATCTTCAGATAACTCGAAAGATCTGAATCACTTCCTGTCCACTCCATAGTTTCACCAGTTGTGGTATCAACAATCATCTTCTGCATGCGATAATCACGATAAAAAAACTCATCATATGTTAGAAGATTCTTTTGCCCATAATCAAAAGACTCAGGCATGTAATTGAATTTACCATCACGACCACCATTGATAGGAAGGTCTTTAATCTGCTCAGCCTTATCAGGAACAAGGCTTATTGCTTCTTGTCGAGTAATAAAACTTCGCTTCCAGATCGCATTACAATCAGATAAATCTTGTTTCTTAAAGAATGGATCTATCAAAAAAGTATTATAAGAACAATTGCTCACACGGATATTTCCTGAGATTGGATCATTTTGATAATCCATCCATACCTGTAGAAGATTCATACCAGTTATCATTGCACCAGTGAAAGCTTCTGATATAGTTTCAGGAATAGAATCTTGCCTATTGCACCACATTAATACTTTAGTGAATTGGTCCGCGGTCATTTGGTCTGCATTCTCAACAGGAACCACTATGGTGGACTTTCTATTTTTTCGCTGGTAACCGCAAGGCATCTCTACTATTCGTCGAATGTGATTGAAATTATACTGCCTACGGCCATAAGCCATACCATTACCATAAATATCATTCCATATTGTTTGGTCACCTGCATAGAATCGAGTATCCACATCTGCTTCTGCTTGATATTGTTGATTTATAGAAAGACAATTAAGTCGAAAGTCTTCCATACGAGAAAGAATCTCACGATCCTTAGTGGTATAAAAGACTGTGTTAGAACTATTAAAGAACGACATTAAACTTCCTTCATTTTAATTATCTCTTAAGGTTATTACTCCAATAGTATATAACTTCCAGGTAATTTAGTACCAGTACTACCTAAAAAACGTGGGGATATTAGTTGAAGGACCGTTTAAAGCCTCAGCTTTAATTCTATCAATGTCAGCAATAGTCATTCGATCTGATGTGCGAGGAAGAGAAATGCATAAATATCTAAGAGCATCGCAAGCATGGGAGAATTCATTATGAAGTGGATTCTTACTGTAAACTTTTTTCTTGTGGTCAAACTCTTGACGATAGTTTTCAATTGCCTTTATCAGTTGCTTACATTTAACTGCATCAATATAAATATGGCTTAAAGTGGATCGAACAACCTCTATTCCATCCATGATAGGTATGTTACGTGCTATGGTAAAATTAATACCCAGATTTCGTGCTTTGTCTATTCTCGTCATTCCTGAAGTAAACTCACGTACAGCGATGTCATGAGGGGCCAGATGCTTTCCATAGGAATAAGGCTTGTCATTTATCACTTTTATGTAATATTCTAAGCCTTCTTTGGATTTCTCAAAGAAATCTATGATGCGTACTGATACTCCAATCTGCTGAAAGAAAATGATAGACGTAGAATCTCTCACTCCGATATCCCAAGCTGTGTGGACCTTATGGGAAGCATCCCAAGGAACATTACCGATCTGGTTATTCAAATGCATCTTATCAATATATTTATTATAGAATGAGCCCTCTACTCCGAGCGTAAAGTCGCAAAAGTACTCTTGTTGTATCATATCTTCGGAACAATCAATACGTTCTAAAGCAAGAGCCTCATCAGTAATATGCTTCGTATCATCAACAGTCAACTTAGAAGCAAACCATATCTCAGGATTGTTTAAAGCAATGTTGTATAATTCAAATAAAGAATTCTTACCACGTGGTGTTGATAAAAAGCACGCAAATCCATCATTAGCTGCCAAAATCGGCCTCGAAAATACATATGCGTTAGGGTCTTGAAGGGCATACTCAGAGAAGATCATGCCTATAGGATTCGTACCTATGATAGAATTATTGTAGTTATCGCTACCAATTATTTGTATAACTGAACCATTTATCAAACGAATCCTCATAAGTTGCTCATTGCGATCTGCTACAAGCTGATGAGGAAGATAATCAAGAACCTTCATCCCATCGTTGTTTATTGCATCCCATAATATTCTTCGACCAGAAGAGAAAGTAGGGAACACGTAGAAGTATGTTCCCACTTTGCGTAGCGCCGCGCAAATCATCATGTTAAAACCAACAATATCTTTACCACTTCGCCTAGGCCATATTGCTATGAGTCTCTTAAATCCTTTTTCCTCAAAGGCTTCAAGTAAAGGCTTCTGGTAATCTCGTGGTTTGAACTTATCTAAAACTATGCGCATTTGTTTTCTTTCTTTATTCTTTAAACAGTTTCCATATTATTGGAAGCCTTCGAGCACATATTCTCATCTTCCCACATAAAAAAGAAAAAGGATCTGTTCTATTCTTTTCTTCTAATTCTATTGCATTATCAATACGTTCAAACCATTCATCATACTTTTCTTGTCGTTGTTTTGCTTTAACATCCCATTCTCTACTGATCTTATCAGTCATATTATTCAAATAAGTCTCAATACAATGCTCTATAATACTGATCTGATCAACATGGTTGTCTTTTGTTAAAGGAAACTGATTTCTTGATAATGACCAAATGCTTCTAATATGAGATGATGTTGCATCACTTAATGCATTCTTGCGTGACTTAACTAGCATCTCATCATAAAGAATGCTTTTCAAATCTGGGGAAGGCCAACCTTGTTCTGGTCTTATCTTAAATTTATTTAATTTCATCAATCACCTTTTCTAAATTCCAAAAAAAATTAAGAACTCTATCTTTTAAAGAAAGGTAATTATATTCCTTTGCGTAAATACCCCAAAATGCTAAATCCGCAGGGTGGCATCCATCTAACACTTTTTTCAATTCTTCATCACTTTTAATAGGTCTAATGGATAATTTCAAACGTTTCAATTGATTATTCACTTCTTTTTCTCTTTCATCCATACTAAATCCCCTTTTTTAAATATAAAAAAATCTAAAAATCCTATTCCATTTATTTTGTCTTTTTCTTTCCAATCTTACATACTCTAAATAATGCTTAATACTTTCTTCAACGATCTCACTATAAAGAGGAGGTCTATCATTCTTATCCCAACAATATCCTTTGAGACAGCTTATTATATTAAGATTATTAATAGCTTCTCCACCAACATGAAGAACCCAACCTGGTGGTTTCATCATACAAAAACAAGGAACATGCTCTACCTTAGATTTAATCTCTTCCGCTGATTCATCTTCTATTATCTTTCCATCCATACTAAATCACCTTTTTTAAATATAAAAAAACTTTAGAATCTTCTCTTGTAAAGAAAGTTCTTTTGCTTTTTTTTCATAACTATCCCAAAGTGCTGCATTCCTTTGATCACATTGAAGTAACGCTCTTTTCAATTCTGCATCACTCTTAATAGGCCTAACCTTCAATCTCAAAAGTCTCAACTTCTCACTATATTCTTTGTCTAGATCATTTAGTTCTTTTTCTATTGCATCCATACTCAATCTCTTAGGGTTTCAAAATCACATTCTATCTCTCGTATTCTATAAAAAATAGCCTCAGAGGCAAACCTATATACACCCAACTCTGATCTATCAGTCTTTTCATTACTGCATTGTGTAATCTGAACAATATTTATCTCAATGGTCCCACCATCAGGCATTTCCATAACCGTCGTATAAGTAGGATTATGAATTTCTGGATATACAACATAGGAATAAAATCTGCTTTTCTTAATTTCATCAGACATAATTATACCTCTTCGCATAAGTCGCTTAATCGAGATGTAAGAACACCAATAGCATAAATAAGCATAGCCTTGGTAGAGACTGGCTCATCACAATTATGCAGCAGTACATTCACCATTATGAAACTCTCATTAATATCTTTTACTACTGTCTCTGCTTGAATTCTTTTACTTATATGAAGCTTTTCCATGATCATCCTCTTTCTTTTGTTTTTCATTCTCATACATCATTCTTTTACGCAAAACATCTATAGTCACCGCCAATAAATCTTGCCTATCAACAATATCCTCAAAGCCTATAAGAATAATGTCATAAACAACAGTGCGCCCTTGCTCATCATCATATTCACCATCAATGCTATACATTCTTCTTGATTCCATTATCAATCTCTCTCGAACTTAATAGATATTGGTTCTCTCAACCCTTTTTCAGCTAACTCTTTTCTGTTATCCCTATCTTCTTCATAAACCTTCTTCCAGTCCTCATGATAAACTCTAAGCGTATAGTGCAATGTACGCTCATTACATTCATTGTATTTGTATATAGCCATCTTCTCACGACGAGAACCAATACGTTGCTTAGCTCTTGAATGTAGCTCCTTCAAATCAGCTTCCCGAGCCAACATGTCATAATAAGTACTCTCTGGTACTCCAAACTCATCAAGAAAATCGAAGAAGTTAATAGAAGTATCTTTAAGCGACCATAATTCTAGCTTCTCCATGATCCAATTCTGCCTATCACCTATATCCTGAAAGTAACCAAGTACTTTAGATGCTTCTGCATATGGACTCCGTTTTGTTGGTGAAATACCTGAAGCCTTGTTATTCTTTTTGATTGCCTTTGACGCTCTCTTAGTCAGTTTTTTTTCTTTAATTTCTTCCATAATTTTCTCTCTTTATATTTTTGTAATAATAAATTCAGTTCTTGGATTGTCTTCAGGACAATATATCTTTTGAGAGCATATTGAACTAATAATACAATCGTCTTGTATAATACCACTATCAACACAAACATCTTCTACCATTTTGATAAGATTGGATATATCTGGTTTATAATTGTGATATTTTTGACGCAGAAGCAGAGCTTTCTTATTTCTATTGATGGGAAGCATAAAGAAAAAATTGATATCGAAATGCAAAAGACCAGTTAATGATTCTTCACCATACTTTTCATGCTGACCTTTTAAAGAAATTCCCATAATAAGCTTCTGACTTTTCTGGGAATCATATACTCGACTTCCGGATACCCGGGGTCTTTTTAGGGGAATGGGAGGCTGATTAATAACATAACTGAACGATTTGCCCGGTTTCTGCTTCAGGAAACAGGGGCTTGGTAAAAATATTTCACTCTTAAGAACAGAAATAACTCTCATATTCTTCCTTCTTTATGAAATTAATAAATCAAAAATCTAAATCTGGCAGCAGTCGCATTAACGAGAAAAAATAAATTCTATGAGTTCTTTTTCCTAAAAGCATAATCATTGGTAAAGTCGTCTTGGTAACACGAAAATAGTCATGTATTTCTCCTGGTATAAGAGGATTTAAGAAACCCTCCAAAAGCTCAAGAGGTTCTCCAGGATGAAGGTTTTTATCCTCAATGTTCAAATCTATATCATTCAGAGCTTTTAATAAATCTTCTTTAATATCTTTAAACTTTATTGTCGGAAGAAGAGATAATTCATGCTCTTCTTCTTCTTTTATTTGCTTCCTGACAGACCGAAGATCTTTCAATATTCCGTCTATATCTATAGCCATATTATTCCCTTTAAATATCAAGCTCAGGTAAAAGAGCTTTAACACAGAAAAAATATGCCTGACCACTTTTCTCACCCTTAACCATTACCATAGGAACAGTATGCCTTGGGACATTCATTTTACTAATATCTTCTCTAGCAGGATCATTAGATAATTTAGTGAAAAAATCGAGATCAATAAATCCATTTAAAAGTTCTACCGATTCATTTATATCATTTAACTCAAGACTATTATTAAGAGCCTTAACTATATCTTCTTTAATCTCATCAAATATTACAACTTTATGCTGTAGTTCCGGCAATGATTTCAGTTTCGATCGAAGCTCATTCAATATTTCATCTATACCAGCATCCATATTATTCCTTTTCATTATTGTTTAAATTATAACATCAAAACATGATCAATAAAACGACCCGGTATTATCTTGCAGCTGGTTTTCATTTCCAGGAATTCTTAATATAAGAAGCTTTATATGGTGCAAGGCATCCTGCAAACATCGATCCTGGGCCGTTGGTCCATCTGGTCCCTTGTTTATCTCAACACGAAGTTTCTCTGCCACAGCAGAGGAGAATTTACCCCATAAATCAGCACTCCAATTATGATTTACCCAATCAATGAGATCTTTGTCCTGCTGACTCCAAGCCTTCTTAATAGGTTCCAGTTTTTGGCCAATAGTCATTTGTTCTACTTTACTATCACATAGAAACTCTGTTGGTATTAATACAGGATTAGTATCCATCCAATTACGCAACGCACACCAGTCCCTTTCATGCATTTCTCTTAAATGAGGGAACCAGCTGAACATTTTCTTCTTTTGCTCTGAAAGCAAGAATCGCCAAGAAGGGTTAACTGCATTGTTAACTGGGCCTCTATTAGCTTCAAACTGGTATGCTTTCTTGAAGTTATTCTCAATAAACTTATCACGACTTTCACCATCTGAGTCTGATTCCCATGGGGCAACATACTCAACTTCTTTTTTAATTTCAACTGTCATGTTTTTAGGTGAAATTTGTGAATCATAAGGCAACCACTCGTTTTCAACACCCAATTCTTTCTTCAAGCGAAAAGCCAAAGCCCAATCCATCGGCAAGCTATAACTTTTTGCATAATCGGTACAAAGACGAATCAACTCTTCCCATCTTCCTTGTGAGGTAAGATTCTGCCTGGTTACTTTCAATTGCAGCATTCCGGTACCAAACTTCAACGTAGCTTCATCAAAAGCCATTAGATTGCATTTACCCACAACGGAAAGAGGAATCACATCTATTTCTATAATATCTTTTCTTATCTTTTCTTGCATTTTAACCTGCTTAATTAAGTCTTTTTCGTTCTCTATTTACCACTTTATCATTCAGCTCCGGAATAGTCAAGCATTGGGCGGAAAATGCCTTTAAATTCAGTATTTAGGAAATAAAACAGAATATTGAAGAGTAAAAAGAAGCAAGAGTGTAAAACAAGGGTTTGATATCTTAACCAGATCTTTGAATTTTATGTTGAATTTAAATTAAGAGAAAAGAAAATATAATTTTAATAGAAAGACTCGACAAGTCTTAAAATCTTTCGTTGTATTGTAAATTTGTTCGTGTTTGTTGATTTGCTGTCATATCCATCCCGTTTAAGCTTCCCCCCAGGATGATATTGTCTCCCTGAAAAGCTAAAATAGAAAAATCAGTGTTCCGAGAACGTGTTGAAGAAAAAGCATTTTTTTGGATGTTTTTTGAAATGCAAATGCATTTCCGTCTACGCTAGGCACTCGCTATGTATGCATTATGCGTGCTTGCTACGCGCAGCCATGACACACGCTACTTACAAGTAAGAAAGATATATTATATTAATATTAATATTTAAATAAAATAAAATGGCGTTGGCTTGTAATGGCCCGCCATTTATTTTAGAGGAGCTCTCTCGCTCGGGAACGCCTCGCTCAAGAGCTATCTTATATCAGTTTTTGGGTCTTGTCAAGTTATTTAAATTCAGGGTGAGTTTATTAAAATTCTATATTCTTTGCAGTTGTAATTATTTGATTCTAAAAGAAGAAGACCCCCAGGAGAGAGGGTCCGCAACGAAAAAAAGTGAAAGCGTCTTATAAGAGAGTAGCGACTAAAAAACAGTTAGAAGGCAATTATTTAGTCGCACCCCTAAACAATATATAAAAACGAACATTCCAAGATATTAAACCCCCTGCACAGGGCGATGTCCAAGGGGCTAAGCAAATAAACAGAATTATATTATACAGTTTATATTTCATCTTCGCTATAATTTATTCTTTTAAGTTTTGCACGCATATCAGCAACAAATAATCCTAAAAGACGACTTCTTGCATATTCATTAGCTATATCAACCCAATCCTCATCATTACAGTTGGTATCCTCAAGGAAGTTAACAGTTTGCTGATTCAACAAGCTCACTTCCTCCCAATCTGTATCTTTAGGATCTTCATGGGGGTTCTTTCTTTTAAAGAATTCCTTAAGAGATTCTGGAGTTGATAATTTTCCATACTCAATCATCTTACTTAAATCTTTTTTTACAACATCTTCTGATGTCTTTGATTCAATAGCCATTATTTCTATCAAAAACTCTTTTAACTTGATTCGTCGTTCTTTTTGTAATTCAGTCATTTTAGTTCCATATCTTTTTTAACATCTTCGATCATCATTTTCATATTTTCTATAAATGTTTCAGTAACATAAGTGGGATGTAACAAGAATTGATAAAACTCGCTCATATCCCAACCATTTGCTTCTCCATATCTATCCAGTAATTGACTGATATAACTTGCTTTTGACATAGTGAGCATTGTTTTAATTGAATAATTACATCGCTCTCTTCTTTTTGTCGGAATGCCTGCTTTTTCTTCTTTTTCTAATATTTTTTCTCGAGCTTTGCCTCCATAAGGTATGCTTTCTTCATTGGTTATCCCCATCTTTATTATCATGACATCCAAAAAGGTATTCAAAAGGGTTTCTCGTTCTCTTACTTTGTTATTTACGTAAGCTATCTTATCTAAAAAATCTTTTTTCATTATTTATCCCATTCATCATGGTTTTCTATCTTATCTATCATCTTTCTAACTACTTTGATCCCAAACAGGTACTGTTTTACCTTATCGATAACATAATCTCCTGAATCTTCTGGGGTTATAATAAATCCTACCAATTGCTCTGGAGTAACGTCAATATC
>Ga0209139_10000185_pt1 | contig 19743 bp, 15 predicted proteins | sample BogFormECP14_OM3_FD_188246 | JGI IMG/M metagenome (GOLD analysis project Ga0209139, IMG submission 188246) | Bog forest soil microbial communities from Calvert Island, British Columbia, Canada - ECP14_OM3 (SPAdes) (version 2) | ecosystem: Environmental > Aquatic > Freshwater > Wetlands > Bog ...
CGGCAAGAGTGCCTGTGCTACCAAAGGCAACTTGCCCGCTATGCGGGTGGCGTGGCTTCGGTGACTTCGCGCACGATTTCGCGGGCGCGGGCTTCATTGGCTGGAGCTACGAGAATTATGAATTGCAGCGTAGAAGTATCGTAGTGCGCGGGGATTTGATTTTCGTGCAGGGCGCTGATGACGAATTCTGCCATTTTTTCATCGCTGCCGGACCAGACTGCGAGCGTGGAGACGGCATCGCTGACCTCGGGCATGCCGGCGAGAGGGCCCGGTCCGGTCGGCTCCGCTGGGATTTCCGTGTCCGCGGGTTCGCGGTCCAGCAGCGTTTCCAGAATGATTTTTGCGGGCTCGAGATCGGTGGACAGAACGGCTACTTCAAAACCGAAGCGTGGCTTCCAGTCGATGGGCAGAGGATCGGCGGTGGGCGCGACTTCGTCGTCGCCGAGCGGCTTATCGCTGAAGGCGATGCCCGCGCCTTCCAGAGTTTCGAGCAGATCGAGGTGCAGAGCGGCGTCTTCGCCCGCCCAGAGCGTTACGAACGAACCATCGGGAAGTGTGTCGGACATTTATGCCTCAATTCAATGTGGTTCAGGATGTGGAACAATCGCTGAGCTAAAGATAAGTGCCGCGACCATAGTCAAGACGTTGTGGGCAAAGCAACGTCGCGCGTTCAGTTTACAACAGCGAAGCCTCAGTCATCCAAGTCCTGCGATAGGATGGATTGAAGCGCAGCTCGGGCTTTCTCCAAATCTTTACGGAACACCCAGACTTCGTATTCAAACGCCGAGCGATTCGGGCCAATGGGAATGCCCACGATGCGAATCCGGCTGGTGGCGTTGACGATTTCTTTGTAGTGCGCGGGAATTTGGTTCGCGTCCAGCTCGCGCAGGATCAGGTCCAAGTCGTGCTGGTGATTGCCTTTCCATAAGCGGGCGTGACTGGATCGTGCTTCGGCACGCGTGGCGACGAGCGGAACGCGGCAGTCGCTGCAAATGGCGAAACCTTCGCGGTATTCAGCGATGCACAGCGGGCAATACGAATTACCGTTGGGTTCATCGGGCAGAAAGTGCTCGAAGGTTTCCGAGGGGTTTTCGGTGGCGTCGGTGGTGGAGTCGTCGCCTGCGTCCCACGCCTGCGGCGAGTTCACAGCGGGAGTGCGTTCCGAGTGCAACTTGACGCCGAGCGGAAGGCGCACCAGGGCGGTGTACTCGGGGCTGTCTTCCTCGTCTGGCCATAGGAGCTTTTTCGTTTCCGTCTCTCCGCCAAAGGCATTGACCACCGCAAGCTCGGCTTTCTCGTATTGTGAAAAGGGAACGCCGATCTTCATTTTGCTGTTGGGGCTTATGCGAAAGATTTGAGAATCGTGCCGTAAGGAACGGTACGGGATGTCCGCTTCATCAAGGACAGCACAAATTTCCGCAAAGATGCGCGTATCCTCGCCCTCCCAAAAGGCGCAATAAGGATCGTCACCCTCGGGGATGGACGCGGGGGCATCGTCACTTTCGGGGCGATCTTCACCATCGTCCGCTAAGGTTGTGCGCGGCGAGGTCGCCAAGGGCACATCGCAATCGGCGCAGACGGTGAAGCCGTCGCGATATTCGGCGTGGCATTCGGGGCAAATCATAGCAGGGGCATAGTTTACTACAGGGGCTGAGGTTGAGCTGCCTGCGGTAGCTGGATTTGCGAGGGAGAGGATGTTGCGGCTTTCGCGGTTTGGCGCGACCGAGTGACGCCCTGAAGGGCGTCGCTACAATGTGGTGGCTGGTTGAGCTGGGAAGGGCCCAGAAACCAAAGACTTAGGTGGTGCATTGGTTGACGGCTGGGCAAGCTGGGGCGCAGCATGCTGCGCCCCTACAAAGGATGGGCATGGAGGCAGAGCCAACCTTGCAAGTGCAAACTTGCGTGTGAGTCTTTTTGGCTGGGTGGTTCGTATATTTCAGTAGAATGAGCGCGACATGGGCACTTACGGCGGGGACAACTGCGGCGGGGACACTTACGGCGGGGCAGGGCTTTTCGGGTGCGAACCTACTGGGCCGCGCGGTGGCTTCGTTTTCTGCGCTGATGGCTATTAATCCGGCGGCGGACGCGAGCGATCGGCGGGCGATTGCAGAGGGATTGAAGCGCCGCGATCCGGAGCTGCTGGATCAACTCATCGAGCAGTATCAATACCGATTGTTTCGCTACCTGCTGTACCTCACCTCGCATCGCGAACGCGCGGAAGATTTTTTTCAAGAGACGTGGATACGGGTGCTGGAGCGCGGGCATCAGTATGACGGCAAATATAAATTTGAGGCGTGGCTGTTTACCATTGCGCGGAACCTGGTGATCGACTGGCAGCGGCAGCGGAAGGTACAGAGTTTGGACACGCTGACCGATCCGGCGCAGGAAGCGCCGCTGCAAATTCCGGATATGCGGCAGCCCTCGCCGCTGCATGCGGCGATGAGCGAGGAACGGGACGCCGCGGTGCGGGCGTCGCTGGGGCAGATTGCGCTGATTTATCGCGAAGTGGTGGTGCTGCGTTTTCATGAAGAACTGCAGATTGATGAAATTGCTTCGGTGATGAAGCTGCCGGTTTCGACGGTGAAGACGCGGCTGTATCGCGGGCTCGAAGCGATGCGCATGGTGATGCAGGGAGGTGCGGCGTGAAATTTTCTGGTGAAAATTCCGGCTTGAGCGATGTGCATGCGCGCGCGCAGCGGCTGATCGACCAGCATCACGTGGAAGGATTGGCGGCGCAAGAACGCGAATGGCTGGATGGGCATTTGCAGGAGTGTGGCGAGTGCGCGGCGATCGCGCAGGTTACGGAAAATGCTTTGCGGGCGCTGCGAACGGAGGCGATTCCTTTTCCTTCTGGATTGGCGAGCCGGACGCAATTTCGCGTGCACTTGCGGGCGCAGCAACTCGAAGAGCGCGCGCCGCGGAGTTTGGCGATTTGGGCGATTGCGGGGGTTTCTTGGGCGCTGGGCATCGCCACGTCGCCGTATGTGTGGCAATTGTTTGCGTGGATGGGGGAACGGTTGCATGTGCCGAAATTGGCGTGGGAGTTGGGATTTGGGTTGTGGTGGTTGATTCCGGCGCTGATCGCCGGGGGGATCTTGCTGGCGGATAGTTCGCGGCGGACGTTTAGTAGCGGGGCGCCGCGCGGGTGAGGGCTTGGGCAGGGTCAGGCGCGGAGCAGGCTCCGCTGCTACCACGGCGGAGAAAGGCGCGCAGCATGCTGCGCCACTACAAGGGCAAGAGGAACGGCGGGATTGGGCGTTTTGCTTGGTGAATCGAGGAGCGTATGGCTGATTATCAGAATCGTGTGAGTCAATCGTTTAGCGAGCGAATGCGGTTGAATCGCTTTCGCCGGAATCGCGAACGGAGCAGCTTTAGCGAGGAATTCCGGGTGGTGCCGCGATGGCTGGTGGTTACCGTGGTGGTGCTGTATGTGCTTGCGATTGTGATTGGGACGTTTGTGAACCTGGGATACGGCTTTGATGTTTACAACAGTACGAGCCACAGCTTTTTCAATCACAGTGGCCCGGACGCTGCAGTTCGCCATCAGATCTGGCCGTACGAACTACGGAATGACCCGGTGCTGGCGTCGCTGGCGCTTGGCGGCATGATCACGCTAATAGCCAGTATGCTCGGGGGATACATTTTGCTGGTGGGTTACGCGTTTCGCGATGCCAAGCGGCGCGGGATGCATGCGGGATTGTGGCTGATGTTGATTCTGGTGCTTTCGCCGGCGTATCTGGCGATTGGGTTTCTGCTGTACTTTTTCTTCCGCGAGCCGCTGCCGTACGCGTGTCCGCAATGTGCGGCTACCGTTGGGGCGCGATTTAACTATTGCCCGAACTGCGATACGAACTTGCATCCATCGTGCCCGCATTGCCGGCAGGAGGTTAGCGACGCGGATAAGTTTTGCCCGTACTGCGGGAATGGTTTGCCGCGGAGCGGGGTGGCGGGAACTGGTTTGGCTACAGAAGGGCAAGTGGCGAGCTAGGTTGCGCGATAGCTATAGCTCTACTGCTAGACCGATTGCTGGGGGAGCTATTGCGCATTTTTCGCAAAGAGGGGTATTCTTCGTATATGGCGAAGAAAAAAAGCGACAAAAGGCCAAGCTTGAAGGAGACCGTGGAGACGCTCGCGCGAATCGCAGAACAACATCTGGCAACCATGCCCGAGGAAGAACAAGAAAGAAGACTGGCGGCGCTAGCGCGCCGGAAATTTACCGTTCGCCGTGATACTCCTGCCAGGCCCGCCAAGACCGCACGTACTCCTCAGATCCGGGTTCCTGCCCGAGTTCGTTGATAAGCATCTCGTGAAATAGATTTTCATTCCCCGACGCGATGGCCTCGAATAATTTCTTGCGCACCCCGGCAGCACGTCTTTTTTCCAACGAGTCGATAGGCCGCTTGCCGCGACGTTCTTCTTCCATTCTTACGCTGCGGATATCGTCATCTTTCGGCATGCGCTGCGGACCGCCTTCGGAGCGAGTTCGGGCAGAAGCATACCATTGCCTAAAATAATTAGTTCATAAAAATACGGCGAGCCTTTATCGCTTTGGCCGCGATTGCTTAGTAGCGCTCGACGGCCAGGGCAACGGCGTTGCCGCCGCCTAGGCAGAGGGCGGCGATGCCGCGTTGCAGGTTGCGGCGCTGCAATTCATAGAGAAGAGTGACCAGGATGCGGGCGCCGGAGGCTCCGATGGGGTGGCCGATGGCTACGGCGCCGCCGTTTACGTTTACTTTTTCGGGATTTAGTTTGAGCTGGCGGGTGACGGCGATGGCGGCTACGGCGAAGGCTTCGTTGAGTTCGACGAGATCGACGTCTTTGTCGCGGTCCCAGCCGGTTTTCTTCAGAAGTTTTTCGACGGCGTCGACAGGGGCCATCATCACCCACTTGGGCTCGACGCCGCTGACGGCTTGGGCGACGATGCGGGCGATGGGCGTTTTGCCGAGAGATTGCGCGTGGCGTTCGCTGGTGACGATGAGGGCGGCGGCGCCATCGTTGGTGCCGGGGGCGTTGCCCGCGGTTACGGTGCCGTCTTTTTTGAAGGCGGGCTTTAGTTTGGCGAGCGCTTCCATGGAAGCGTCCTCGCGCGGGGATTCATCGTAGCGGACTACGAGAGGATCGCCCTTTTTTTGCGGGACTTCGATGGGCAGGATTTGCGCTTCGAAGAAACAGGATTTGCGGGCGCGGACGGCTTTCTGGTGGCTTTCGTAGGAGAAGCGGTCTTGCTCTTCGCGGGTGATGCCGTATTTTTCGGCGACCAGTTCGCCGGTCATGCCCATGTGGAAGTCTTCGAATTTGTCCCAGAGGCCATCGTGGATCATGGAGTCGATGAGTTTGCCGTCGCCGATGCGGTAGCCGGTGCGGGCTTGCGGGAGGAGATAAGGACAGTTGGACATGGACTCCATACCGCCGGCGACGACGATTTCGGATTCGCCGAGTTGCACGGCTTGCGCCGCTAGGGCGACGGCTTTTAGTCCCGAGCCGCAGACTTTGTTGATGGTCATCGCGGCAACTTTCGGAGCGCAGCCGCCATTGAGGGCGGCTTGGCGCGCCGGGTTTTGGCCGAGGCCGGCTTGAACGACGTTGCCCATGATGGCTTCGTCGATTTGCTGGCCGTCAAGGCCGGCGCGGCGAGTGGCCTCGGCGATGGCTTTGGCGCCGAGTTCGGTGGCGGAGAAGCTGGCCAGGGCGCCTTGGAATTTGCCTACCGGGGTGCGGACGGCGCTGAGAATTACTGGTGTTTCCATGATGACCTCCAGAAATAGCTATGCACAGCAATTAGATGCGCGACGCGCGCCGGCGTCGCGGCAGTGGTAGCACAGGCACTCTTGCCTGTGCAGACGGCGACGGTGAGACCTTGCCGCAAGATCTGCACAGGCAAGAGTGCCTGTGCTACTGAATGGCGCGGAAAAAGCCGCGGGGCTCAACCGCTGTTGCCCCGCGCTACAAGTGCGGTAAGGCGCGCGCTATTGCTCGTCGGCGCTGGGGCCGTAAAGGGCCGGGAGCGGGACGTCGAGCGCACGGAAGTAGCCGGTGAGTTGCGCGCGATGGTGAATCAGGTGATTGAAGCAGTGGACGCGCAGGACGTCGTAGCGCGGGAGGGCGAAGAGAACGTTGCCGTTCCACTTGAGCGTCCAGGTTTCGGCGAGTTGGGCGTCGGTGACGGCGGCTAAGGCCGCACGGGTCTGCTTGCTGAGCGTGTCAAAGGCTTCGAGCATTTCGGCGACGTTTTTTGGTTGAGGAAACTGCGCGCCGGCGATTTCGAATTCGGGGGTTTGCAGGGTGGTGAGGGTGAAGCGCGGAAGGGTCGCGATGTGGCCGGCGAGCCAGCCGAGGGTTCCGGATTTGGTGTGGGGCTTCCAGTCCCATTTGTCGGCCGGGACGCGTTGCAGGGTTTTTCGCGTGTTGGGCATTTCAGCGTCAAATTCGCGGAGCAGCAATTCACTGATGGGCATCGGAGTCTCCTGAATGAATTAGCAGAGGTAAATCCGGGGAGACGATTGTACCGCGAACGGCGCTGGTTGCACGGGAAACTTTCGGCGGGCCGCTTGGGAAGAAAAAGTTTGTTCGGCAAACGGAGCGGGGTTATTGCAAAATACTCCCATGGCTCTCACTGATAGTTCGATCGCGCAAGTTGGGCGGCGGATGCTGTCCGCGAAGGCGGAGCAGTTCACCGAATCGGTGATTCGGGAAATGACGCGGCTGGCGCAGAGACACAACGCCGTGAATTTGTCGCAGGGGTTTCCGGATTTCGCGGCGCCGGCGGAAATTAAGGAAGCGGCGCGCCAGGCGATTGCGGACGATATCAACCAGTACGCGATTACCTGGGGCGCGAAACCGCTGCGCGACGCGATCGTGGAAAAATTCGCGCGCACGCAGAACGTGCGCGTGGACCCCGAGCGGGAGATTACGATTTGCTGCGGGTCAACGGAAGCGATGATGTCCGCGATGATGGCGCTGATCAATCCGGGCGATGAGATTGTGGTGTTCGAGCCGTTTTATGAGAACTATGGGCCGGATGCGATTTTGAGCGGGGCGACGCCGCGGTTTGTGCGGATGCAGCCGCCCAAGGATTCCAGTTCGGAGTGGACCTACGATGCGGCGGAATTGGCGGCCGCGTTTAATGAGCGGACCAAGGCGATCATTCTAAACACGCCGAATAATCCGACGGGAAAAGTTTTTACGCGCGCGGAGCTCGAATTTATCCGTGATTTGTGCGTGCGATGGAATACGTTTTGCATCACCGATGAAATCTACGAGCACATTCTTTATGACGGGACGGCGCATATTTCGATGGCGCAGATCGAGGGGATGCGCGAGCGAACTATCGTGATTAATGGGTTGTCGAAGACGTACAGCGTTACCGGGTGGCGGGTGGGCTGGGCGATCGCGCCGGCGGAAGCTACGCAATCGATTCGCAAGGTGCACGATTTCCTTACCGTGGGAGCGGCGGCGCCGCTGCAGCAGGCGGGCGCGGCGGCGCTAAAATTTCCGCAGAGTTATTACGAGAAACTTTCTGAAACTTATGCCGTGAAACGTGAGCGGCTGCTGAAGATTCTTACTGCCGCGGGCTTTATTGTTTTCCAGCCGCGCGGGGCGTACTACATCATGACGGATATTTCGCGCTTTGATTTTCCGCACACGGACGCGCGCTTTGCGGCGCCATCGCGTGATGTGGCGTTCGCAAAATACCTGGTGCAGGAGATTGGGGTGGCCTGCGTGCCGGGTTCTAGTTTTTACAATGATGCGCAGGATGGAGCTTCGCAGGTGCGGTTTACTTTCTGCAAGAAGGAAGAGACGCTGGCGGCGGCGGAAGTGCGTTTCACCAAACTGCGGCGATAGCGTCGCGGACCCCTCTTGAAAATTAAGGTCTACGATTCCTAAACGATCTACGAAGCGCCGTTCCTCTTTCCGGCGCCTCATCCCGCCTTGCAGAATTTGTAAAACATTTGTCCCGTTTGTCGCGCATTTCCCATCGTAAGTATTACTCCAGGATGACAACCGTTCTCGGCGCGCTCTCTAGGATGACGCCTGTGCTCGCCACGTACGGCGCGAAGGTTCGGCGATTGCCCGGCGAACGAGCCAGTGAGTTAAAGCCACCAGCCGCTAGCGAGCGGGCTGGAAAATCCATCGGAGCGAAAAACAATGTCTCGATTGCTTTCACGGGTAGCTTTGGGGCTGCTGATCGGCCTCCTGAGTTCGGTCAGCAGCGTGTATGCACAGGCCAACAGTTATACGCAGACGAATCTGGTTTCGGACACGGCTGGGGTAGCCAAGATCACAGATCCAAACCTGAGTAATCCATGGGGAATATCTTTTTTCCCTGGCGCCGGCAATCCTTTTTGGATTTCCGACAATAACAGTGGCGTATCGACGTTGTACGACGCCCAAGGAAACATTCAAACCCTGGTGGTGACGATTCCTCCGCCCGCCGGAGTTGCCGCGGTCTCCGCGCCTTCCGGCACGGTGGCCAACGGCACGCAAGGGTTCCAGGTAACTTCTGGGGGCACAACCGGCCCCAGCCTTTTCATCTTCGATACGGAAGATGGAACCATCTCCGGATGGAATGGCAATGGAACCAATGCCGCCCTGGCGGTAGACAATTCCCAAGGCGGGGCGGGCGCGGTGTATAAGGGCTTGGCGCTGATCACGAACTCTACCGGCACCTTTCTGCTGGCCGCGAATTTCCGCTCGCCGGCGCTGGAGGTGTACGACGCGAATTTCCAGCTCGCGCACTTGACTGGCGCTTTTCTCGACCCCAACCTGCCCGCAGGATTTGTGCCCTTTGGTGTGCACGTGCTTGGGAGCCAGGTGGTGGTCACCTATGCGCTGCAAGATGCTCCTAAGCACGATCCGGTCAATGCGCCCGGAAACGGGTTCGTCAGCCTATTCGACTTGAACGGCAATTTCGTGCGGCGCGTGGCCTCGAACGGGAACCTCAACTCGCCGTGGGGTGCGGTAATAGCGCCAGCGGGCTTCGGAGCCTTCGGAGGAGACTTGCTGGTGGGAAATTTTGGCGACGGCACGATCAATGCGTTTGATCTGGCTAGCGGGAACCTAATCGGGCAGCTTCAGGATGCCAACGGTCAGGCCATCGTGAACTTGTCGCTGTGGGATATGGTGTTTGGAGCCGGCGGAACTGGAGATCCGAACACCCTGTATTTCACGTCCGGGCTGACCGATGAGATGCACGGCCTGTTTGCCACGTTGACCGCGAATGCCACCCCGCCGCCGGCATCAGCCGATTTTTCGATCGCCACTTCACCGACGAGCGCGACGGTGACGCCAGGGCAATCGACCACCATTACCGTGACGCTCGGAAGTCTCGATGGATTTGCTGCGGCGACGACACTTTCCTGCAGCGGATTGCCGACGCTGACGACTTGCGCATTTTCGCCGAGTTCGGTAAGTCCACAGGCGGGAGCGTCCGCGACCTCGACCCTCACCATCGCCACTAAACCGGTGGGTTATAACCCGCAAGTACTGCGCGGCATGGGGTCCATCTTTTGGGGCACGATGTCTGCGCTCGGATTGCTCGGACTCGTGTTGACACAAAAATGGCGCAATCGGCCCGCGGGGCGAGGTGGCGTGGTGCGCAGTTTCGCCATGGCATTCGCGCTGTGCCTGGTGTTGGGAGTGGTAGTGACGATTGGGGGCTGCGGATATAACGCATCGTCGGCGAGTTCGACTGGCACGCCCGCGGGCACTACGACGATTATGGTTACCGCTACGTCCGGAGCGCTGTCGCACTCTACAGCCGTGACACTCACGGTGCAGTAAGCGCTTGGGGCGGCTGTCCGCCCGCTACTCTTGTCTTGTATCGTGCGTTTTTATCGCGGGTGCAAGGGGAAAGCGGCGATGATAGCCACGGCCAGCGGGGAGGTCTAGGAGGCCGGGCCTGAAAAAGCCCGGCACCTCCGTAAAAGAGGGAGCCGCGCCTAGACCGAAGAACGCGAATCAGGTTCTAAATTTAGGTCAAACCATGCATGAATGTTTCTGATGCAAGCTGGTACTTGAAATGGATGGGCGATTGGGAGGAGAATCACGCCACAGCAATCGCTCGAAACTTCGGGGGCAGTAGACGAATTCTCGGTTGCCGGTTGGCAGTTCGTCCGCCGCCCCCACGAGTGGTCTTGCCGGTATAGACGAAATCGCCCTGGCAAATGTTTCGGGGATACGGAAAATAGTTTCAGAGTCGTTTTCAGGGCCTTTTTCAGGATAGCTTGTCTTCAGGATAGTTCCACGGTCTGCAGGTACCCCGCCACATCCACCTTCCAGTGTAATTGGTCCGAAATAGCAGCTTGCAGGGCTCGCGCGGCCTGCGGCTCGCCGTGGGTTAGGTAGGTTTGCCTGGGAGCCGAGGGTAAGGCCCCGAGCCAACGCAGCAATTCGGCTTGGCCGGCATGCGCGGAAAGCTGACCCATGGAAACGACCTCCGCGTTCACGTCTACCGCGTGTCCGTACAGGCGGAGGGACTTGGCGCCGTCTTGAAGCGCCCGCCCGCGTGAGCCTTCTGCCTGAAAGCCTGCCAGGAGCACCGCGTTGCGTCCATCCGGCAGGCGCTGCTCGAGATGATGCAAGACGCGACCGCCGCTGGCCATGCCGCTCGCGGAAACAATGATGCAAGGTTTCTTGACCTGATTGATGGCTTTGGATTCCTGCACGGTCCGCGTGAGATGAAATTCGTGCACGCTCAGAGGATCGCCCTTGCCGCCGCCGGCGCTTTCAAGCTGGCGGAATTCGGAGTCATGGTCGGCGGAATATTTCAGGTACAAATCCGTGGCGCTGAGGGCCATGGGGCTATCGATGTAGACGGGAAGCCGGGGAATCTTGTTGGCGCTTTCCAGTTGGCGAAGGTAGTACATGAAGGTCTGCGTGCGGCCGATGGCAAAGGCGGGAATTACGAGGCAACCGCCACGTTGTGCAACGCGGTTTACGACCGAGGCGATTTCGGCAGCAGGATCGCCGGGCTGATGGTTGCGGTCGCCGTAGGTGGATTCGCAGAGAAGAACGTCCGCTTGGGCGGGTGGAGTGGTGGGATCTCTGAGAATGACTTGGTCGTAGCGCCCGATATCGCCGGAAAAGATGACCACGGTTTTCTTACCGGCTTCGGTGATGGTGAGAACCAGGCTTGTTGACCCGAGAATGTGACCAGCGTCGTAGGCCACGAATTGAAATTCCGGGCTGACGGCGAACGAGCCGGTGCGCGGCGCGGGCTTCAAGAGTTTCAAGACCGGATCGACGTCCTCACTCACATACAGCGGGCGCGGCTCGGCGTGGCGACTATAGCCGTGCTTTTGCGCGTGGAGCGTATCTTCTTCCTGAATGTGCGCGGAATCTTTCAGCAAGATGGTGGTGAGATCGATGGTCGCGGGGTTGGCGTAAATCGGGCCTTTGTACCCGGCTTTCACCAGGCACGGAAGCCAGCCGGTATGATCGAGGTGGGCGTGGGTGAGCACCAGGTAGTCGATGGTTTTCGGATCGATCGATAGCGGTGCGTAGTTGCGGTCGCTCAGTTCGGGCGAGCCTTGAAAAATTCCGCAATCGAGCAGCAAGCGCTTGCCGGCCGCTTCCACGAGATATTTTGAGCCGGTGACGCAACCCGCCGCGCCGAGAAACGTTAGTTTCGCCATAGGAGTGTCATTCTAAACGATTGCGAAGGGAACGTTGTTCACCAAGCGTTCGCTCCGGTCATTTCCCTGGTGTAATGGTTGCGTGACGATTTCGTGAGGCTGATTTTTCGCTTCGGTTGACTTGAGGGCTTGGGCAGACAATACTTTTCCGCACAGTCCAATCGTAATCGAAGGCGCCCGCCGAAGATGTATCTCCCATGGCCGCGTCTTTAGCTTGAGAGCCGATTTTGCCTGAAATTCCATCCATGGTTGGGATCGTTGTCTCCCACTACCGCATCCTCCGCACGCTCGGAGGAGGTGGGATGGGTGTGGTTTATGAGGCGGAAGACACTGATCTGGGCCGGCACGTTGCGCTGAAATTTCTGCCCGAGGTTTTGACGGCCAGCGCGATTGCGCTGGAGCGCTTTCAGCGCGAAGCGCGCGCGGCGTCGGCGCTCAATCACGGCAATATTTGCACGATTCACGAAATCAACTCCCACGAGGGCCGGCCGTTTATCGTGATGGAACTGCTTGAGGGCCACACCCTGAAGCATGAAATCAACGCGCAACCGGTGGAGCCGGAAAAGCTCGTGGAGCTGGCGATCCAGATGGCGGACGCCTTGGATGCGGCACATCAGAAGGGCATCATTCATCGCGATATCAAGCCCTCGAATCTTTTCGTGACCAATCGAGGACAGGCGAAGATTCTGGATTTTGGTCTCGCGAAGGTGGCCACGGCCAAGTCCACCAGCGATGAAACGTCGACGCGCACCCTAGCGACAAAGTCGGTTTCGGAAGAACATCTGACTAGTCCGGGGACGACGGTGGGCACGGACGCCTACATGTCGCCGGAACAGGTGTTGGGCAAACCGCTGGATCCGCGGACGGATCTGTTTTCGTTTGGCGTGGTGCTGTATGAGATGGCCACGGGGATTTTGCCGTTCCGCGGGAATTCGTCGTCGGCGGTCTACGACGGGATATTGCGCCAAACGCCCGTCGCGCCGGTGCGATTAAACGCCGACGTCTCGCCAGAGCTGGAGCGCATTATCGCCAAAGCGCTGGAGAAAGATCGCGAGATGCGGTATCAGTCCGCGGGAGAGCTGCAGGCGGACTTGAAACGCTTGCGCAGGGACAGTAGCTCCGCGAGATCGAATGTGGCGGTGCTCGAGAGCGGTGCAAAGCCGGTGCGTCGGACGCGAAACATGGCGATAGCATTGGGTCTTTTCGTGATTGTGCTGGGGGCCAGCTTTTTCGCGTGGCGGCATTTTTTCCGTAAGAGTGATTTGGACCGTCTGCCTCTAGTGACCAACGCGCGAATCTCCCGACTCACCACCAGCGGGAATATCGCGGGGACTGCGATATCTCGAGATGGGCGCTACGTGGCGTACGTGTTGCGTGATTCCGGACAAGACAGCCTATGGGTACGCCAGACGGGGGCTTCCGGCGCGGAACAATTGGTTCCGGCGACGCCGCAGGCGTTTCTGAGCTCACCAAAGTTTTCCGGCGATGGGAACTTCATCTATTTCTCCAGCGGTCGCACGGAGAAATCAACCGATCTGCAGCTTTTGGTGATTCCGGTGCTTGGAGGGGCGTCCCGCAAAATAACGGAACACCTGGCGGCAGACTTCACGCTTTCTCCGGATGGGACGAAGATCGCATTTTTCAATACCCACTGCGAGGGCGAAAGCACCTGCCTGATGCAGGTAAACTCCGACGGGAGCGGCCGCAAGATTTTAATGACCTGGGGCGAGCCGCACTATTCGCCAGCCTGGTCGCCGGACGGGAAAAGCATCGCGTTTCAGGTGTGGGTGGAGGAGGATCCGCAGGGATTGCGCGCGCACCTGCAGAGTTTAAGTGTTGCGACGAATAAGATCTCCGACCTGCCCTCTCGCTGGCGAGCGATTCACAGTTTGCTATGGACGCCCAGCGGAAAAGGCTTGCTGCTCACGGCGCAGGAACGGGCAGGCGATCCGGTGCAGATCTGGTATGTATCGTACCCGGACGGAATCAAGGAACGCGTAACCAATGACCTGGAAGACTACAACGGCGTCAGCCTGGCAGCCGAAACGCAGACGATTGTGGCGGTGCAAACCGACGTAAACACCAGCCTCTGGATTGCGCCCAGCGATCACCCTGACGATATCAAGCAGCTAACGCAGGGGCGCAATGACGGAGTGCACGGGCTAAACTTTGCCATGCAGCAGAAGATAATTTTTTCGTCGAACGACTCGGGGAATTGGGACCTTTCGGCGGCAGACCTGGGTGGCGGCGGTGCGCAAGTGATTTCCGGGCAGCAGTATCACAGCTCTCCGGTGGTTTGCGATTCCGGCCGTTCCATCATATTTGTTTCCAACCAGGGCGGGAATCATCTGTGGAAGACCGATGTGGACGGGACAAATACCGTACAACTTACCCATGGCGTCGGCGAAGTTTATCCGCAATGCCCGACGGAGGGGCGATGGCTGGCGTTTGTCAGCGAGGACGAAGAGATTGCCGGCGGCGATTTTCGCAAAATGTCTTTGGATGGCGGCCCGGACTCTCCACTCGTTCCCGGCGACGTGATCGGCATCAATGCGGCACCGGACGGGAAACATCTATTGTTTGCCATGATGGGCATTGAGACCGGCAATAAATTACGCGTAGGACAAATTACCGTGGATGGGAGCGCACCTATTACGTACTTGGATTCGCCGCCGGCGCGGGCGGCGATCCTGCGTGAAGGGCGTTGGATTCCTGGGCAGCAGGCGCTGGCTTACGTAGACTCGCGCTCCGGCGCGTCGAATATATGGATTTTTTCGCTAACCGGAAAGTCACCTCAGCAACTCACGCACTTTCTTTCCGGACATATATTTGGTCTCGCTTGGTCGCCCGACGGAAGCAAGATCGCGATGTCTCGCGGGACAATTAGCAGCGACGTAGTTCTATTTTCGCGCAATCCGTAGTTTTCAAAGCTCACGCAGAAAAAGAGGCGAGGTTATTGGCCTCGCCTCACGAACAGCTCCTATTTTGTTTGCTGATGCCCGTCTTGCAAGCGGGCACCTATGACGCGATCAATCGGCGGCGCTGGCTTGCTTTTTCGCGACCACGGCGTTGATGTCCAGGCCCAGGCCCTTCGCTATGCCGGTGCCGTAGGCGGGATCGGCTTTGTAGAAGTGCTGGATTTGCAGCTCCTGGATGCGCTTGGGCACGCCGTTGCCGAGGCTGCCGACGATGTTGTCGATGAGGCGCTGCTTGGCGCCGGCATCCATTAAGCGAAAGAGATCGCCCGGCTGAGAATAGTAATCGCCGTCGCTGCGGTGATCGTGGCGAGCCACGGTGCCGCTGACCATTTTCGGACGCTCGCTGTACGCGGGATCCTGCTTCGGTCCGCCGAAGCTGTTGGGCTCGTAGTTGGGATGCGCGCCGGAGTTGCCGTCGAAGCGCATGGCGCCGTCGCGGTTGTAGGTGGCGAAGGGGCACTGCGGCTTGTTCACCGGCAGGACGTCGTAGTTGACGCCGAGGCGGTAACGGTGCGCGTCGGGATAAGAGATGAGGCGCGCTTGCAACATTTTGTCCGGCGAATAGCCCATGCCGGGGACGATGTTGCGTGGCTCGAAGGCGGCTTGCTCGACTTCGGCAAAATAATTTTCGGGATTGCGGTTGAGTTCGAGTTCGCCAACTTCGTGGAGCGGATAATCCTTGTGCGGCCAAACTTTGGTTAGGTCGAACGGATTGAGGTGATAAGTGTCGGCGTCTTTTTCCGGCATGATTTGCACGGAGACGGTCCACTTGGGGTAGTTGCCCTTGGCGATGGCGTCGAACAAATCGCGCTGCGAGTAATCCGGATCAATGCCGCGCATTTCGCTGGCTTTGTCGCCGGTGAAATTCTTGATGCCTTGCTTGGTCTTGAAGTGCCACTTGCAATAGAAGAGTTCGTTCTTGGCGTTGACCAGGCTGAAGGTGTGGCTGCTGAAACCGTCCATGTGGCGGTAACCGTCGGGAGTGCCGCGATCGGAGAAGAGAATGGTTACCTGGTGCAGGGATTCCGGGGACAGCGACCAGAAATCCCACATCATGGTTGGGGACTTTAGATTTGTTTGAGGATCGCGCTTCTGCGTGTGGATGAAGTCGCCGAATTTCAAAGGATCGCGGATGAAAAATACCGGGGTGTTGTTGCCGGTCATGTCCCAGTTGCCTTCTTCGGTGTAGAACTTGAGGGCGAAGCCGCGCGGATCGCGTTCCGTGTCCGCGGAGCCTTTTTCGCCGCCTACCGTGGAGAAGCGGATGAAGGTCGGAGTTTTTTTGCCCACGCCGCTAAAGAGCTTCGCGGTAGTGTATTTGGTGAGGTCCTTGGTGACCACGAAATGGCCGTGCGCGCCGGAGCCCTTGGCATGCACCACGCGCTCCGGGATGCGTTCGCGGTTGAAGTGGGCCATTTTTTCAAACAGCAGGAAGTCTTCAAAGACTACCGGGCCGCGCGGGCCGACAGTCAGGGAGTTTTGGTTGTCGCCCACGGGGCGACCGGAGTCCGAGGTCATGAATTTCGCGTGTTCCGTGTTGCTTGTTGTTTTTTTCTCTTCAGACATAAGCTCTCCTCAGTTCACACAGATTGCGACTGCAGGGGAAGCATAGGCCGTCGCAACCTATACTTCCAATATATAGTTCGGATAAGATGGATAGGCATAGCCTATAGCTCTTTACAAAAAAACAGGCTGCGCGCACGGCAGCTAAAGTGTTTTCATACGACCTTGGTTCGTACCTATGGAACTTCATCAACTCCGTTACTTCTGCGCCGTTGCCGAAAGCGGCTCTTTCTCTCGCGCCGCAGAGCAAGCCCACGTCTCGCAACCATCTTTGTCGCAGCAGATCATGAAACTCGAAGATGAGCTTGGCGCGCGATTGTTCGATCGGCTGGGTCGTTCCGTGCGTCTGACCGATTTGGGCAGGGCGTTTCTTCCGCGGGCGCGCGGCGTGCTGCGCGAACTGGAAGCGGCCAAGGGCGAGGTCGTCGAGCACAAGGACTCACTGGGCGGATCGGTGACCATCGGCGTAATTCCGACGGTGGCGCCGTACTTCCTGCCACCCCACCTCACGACGTTCTCCAAAAAATTTCCTCAAGCGCGGCTGACGGTGATCGAAGAGATTACGCCGGTGCTGCTCGATCGTCTGCGTGCCGGCACCATCGATATCGCCATCCTGGCTTTGCCGATTCGCGGGCACGAGTTCGAGATTTCCCCGCTGCTGACCGAGCGGCTTTTTGCGGCGCTGCCGGCGAAGCATAAACTCGCTGCGCGCCGGTCTCTTTCGCTGAAGGACCTTCGTGCGGAACCCTTTCTGTTGTTGCGCGACGGGCACTGTTTCCGCGATACCGCGGTGGCTGCCTGCGATCGGGCGCGGATGAATCCGCAAATCATTTTCGAGAGCGGACAGTTCAGCAGCTTGCTGAGCATGGTCGGCGCCGGAATGGGCGTGAGCATCGTTCCCGAAATGGCGGTCGAAAAGTCAGCGCGCTGCCGCTATGTGCGTATCGCTGACGAGTCCGCCACGCGGACGATTGCGGCGTTGGTGTTGCGGGGGCGTTCACTTACGCGGGCGCATTTGGGATTTTTGGAACATCTTCGCGCATCGTCCGAACTGCGAAATAACTCATAGCGTCGTTGTGGAAGCGTCGAGAGTCGGATTGCCTACGCCCGGGCAAGCTGGGGCGCAGCATGCTGCGCCCCTACAAAGGCAGGGTGCCTCGCAGGCGTTTGTTGACGCGTTATTGGACGAAGCGGCGGAAGAAACTATCGGACTTCCACGCGGGACGCTGGTCGGCGTTGGCGACGCGCAGAATTAGTTTTTCCAAGATGGCGTCGAACTGCGCTGCCGCTGCGAAGTCTACGGGCTGGTTTATGTCGTCCGAGGGCGCGTGATAGCGGTCGTGATACCACGCCTTGAAAATTTTCTCTTCCGGCGTGCCAGGGACGTAGCCGAACTTGAAGGCCAGCGCAGGAACACCCTTTTTGATGAAGCTGTATTGATCGCTGCGGATGAAACGATTGTGTTCGGGTTCCTTGTCCGCCTGTATCTGAACGCCTGCCGCTTGCGCAACGGCGCGAACGTCGTCGCCGAGACTGGATTCGCCCAGACCCTGGACCTCCAAATATTTCAGGGGGAACAACGGAAGGTACATATCCATATTGGTGTCGGCAACGATGGGGCCAGAAACGGAAGGATGTGCGGCAAAGTATTCCGATCCCAGTTCGCCCTTTTCTTCGCCGGTGACGGAGAGAAAAAGAATCGAGCGTTTTGGCTGCTCCGCGGAGTTTTTTAAGGCTCGAGCAACCTCGATCAGCGAGGCATCGCCGGAAGCATCGTCCATCGCGCCGTTGTAAATGCGGTCGCCGTTGACGGGCTCGCCGATGCCGAGATGGTCGAGATGGGCGCTGACCACCACGTATTCTTTTTTCAGTTGCGGATCGCTGCCGGGGAGCAGGCCAACAACGTTTTCAGATTTTACTTCCGACCGCGTCACGCCCAGGCGGGAGTGTATTTTCACCGCCAACGGAAAATGCGGCAGCGGTTTATCGGCGTTAAGCGCGGCCAGGATTTGTTGAAAGGTGTGACCACTTCCGGCAAAGAGCATCTCGGCTCGTTCGGGATTGAACGTGATGCTTACCTGATAGGGCGGCGGAACGTCGTGGCCTGGATCGCGCAGTTCCATGCGCGGTTGAAAGCGCGAAGCCGCGATGCGCGACCAAGGCACTTCGGCGCTTTTCGGATTTGGTATGGCGATCACCCCGATCGCTCCGGCTTTTGCGAGCGCCCGGCGGCGCTCTTCGCCCGATTGATAATGCGCTTTGATGGGGCCGGGCATGTCCGCGGGCCCGCCGGTGACGAACACCACGATTTTGCCCTTTACCTCGAGACCGGCCATGTCGTCGTAATGCAATTCGGGGACCGTCAGGCCGTATCCGACAAACACCGCGGCGGCTTCGATATTTTCCGCAGCGTGAGAATTTACGCCGAGAGTCGCGTCGTCTCCTAATTTCACCGGTTCTGTTTTTCCGTCACCAAGCAAATCGAGAGAGCATCGGGACTCGTCAATACGCACCACGTCGAAATCCATGGGTTGGCGATAACCGTTGACGCCCGCGGGCCGCAAACCTACTGCTTGAAATTGCTGGGCCATGTAGTCGGCGGCTTTCTCAAAACCGGGGCTGCCCGTGTCGCGGCCTTCCAGGGCGTCGTCAGCGAGAAACTGTATGTGCGACCACCATTTTTTGCCGAGTGCGTCCCAGTCGGGACTCTGCGCCCCGGCGGTGGTGCATGCGCCAGCCAGAAGCAGGGAAATCGCTACGCGGTTCAGTCTTTTCATGGCTTTGTCTTTCATGGCTTTGTCATCGAGATGGTCATGTCGCGAAAATCCAAAGTCAGCACAGCGCCATAGAACAATCCCAGGCCCACCGTGGCGTCGAACATTCCGTCCGGCTCGTGAACATCGGCGGTGGGGAAGTACACCACCGGGGCGCTCACTCCAAGCACGGTGTCATGGAAACTTTCCTTCTGCGCGGGAGCCGATTTCATCTCCACGCCGCCGTCCGTGAAAGGAAAGTTTTCCGTCTTTTCGGTTTTCGCGGCGTCGGTCAGTCCCAATTTTTCGATCGAGGTGGAGTAGACGAGCATCGTGCCGGTATACATGGTGTCTACTTGTGCGGTCACGGCTCTGCCGTTGATGGCAAAGCCTTCGGCTACCACGATCGCCGGGCCTTTTTTCCCAAAGGTAACGAGCGAAAATTTGTCGCAAACGCCGGGGCAATTCGCCGGCTTGGCCAGCAGTTCCGAAATGCGCACCTTGTGTGAGACGAAATCGATCTGCACGATGCGATCTTTGAACGCGGTATAGGCCAACGTTCCAGCGACGTCGGGCATTTGCTTCTGTCCAATCAGGTCGCTGAGGGATAAGCCCAGCGCCGGAACTTCACGCAAGGTAACTTCGCCGGTCGCCACCGCTCCCGAAGCTCTGCCAATGTGTACCGTGGCAATCACGGTGATGAACACGCCAGCCGGCGCTCCCGCAGGCATCGCTTTCGTGGGCTTCAAACCGGCGGCGTCCGCGACATCCTTGTCCAGTACCGATGACACATTCCCCGTATCGATCGCCAGCCTC
>Ga0209139_10000186_pt1 | contig 19740 bp, 12 predicted proteins | sample BogFormECP14_OM3_FD_188246 | JGI IMG/M metagenome (GOLD analysis project Ga0209139, IMG submission 188246) | Bog forest soil microbial communities from Calvert Island, British Columbia, Canada - ECP14_OM3 (SPAdes) (version 2) | ecosystem: Environmental > Aquatic > Freshwater > Wetlands > Bog ...
ATCGTCCAGCCGGGGCTGGCGGGATTGATGGACGGCTCGGTGTCAACGCTCGCGCCGTTGTTTGCTTCGGCGTTCGCCACGCACCAAAGCTGGGACGCATTTCGAGTGGGACTTGCGGCTTCCATCGGCGCAGGCATTTCGATGGCGTTTTCCGAAGGCCTTTCCGACGATGGATCGCTGACGGGACGTGGCTCGCCGTGGCTACGCGGCACTGTGACTGGCGCAATGACGACAGCAGGCGGTATCGGGCACACGCTTCCATTTTTGATTTCAAATTTTCATTACGCAACCATCGTCGCGGTGATTGTGGTGTGTGTCGAACTAGCCGTCATCAGTTTTATCCGGCACCGCTATATGGATACGCCGTTCTTGCAAGCCGCGTTTCAGGTGATTGTGGGCGGAGTGCTGGTCTTCTTTACGGGCTACCTGATCGGCAGTTCTTAGGAGAATCGAACAGCGCGCCGGGAGGGCGAGTTCGATCACGGCACGAGTCATTTAGGATTGCGAGCTTTATTAAATCGAGTAGGTACCAAGTCGTTGTATAAAAGTCTTGACACAGGTTGGTCGTTTCACTATCCTGCCACCACTGCGCGTCCATCGTTCGCCCGCTAAATCAAAGGGCTAAAGATGAGACGTCTCTCCGCCGTAGGCAAGCCGATGTTGAAAGTTCCTTTCTCGGTTGCGACGCTGAAATCCTCCAGGAGCGGTCTCCACCAGTCAGACAAGGCAACATTCTGCGCGAACGGCGGCGTTGTCGCGTTCTCTTGAACACGACAACGAACTAAAACGTTCGAAACGTAAAAGGAGGAATCATGTCCGTAATTCAAGTTGGTTTGGCAGACAAGACGAATGCGATCGATAAGGAACTGATGCAGGCAGTTGCGGCCGCCCTCACGATTCAGGTGACGCGAGACCTGACGCAGTTCTGGAATATACAGGCGACTGTGACCTACCTTCCGAATGCCAAGAAAATCCCCGCGTCGGTGTGGCCGGTATTTCTCGTGAAATCGCTGCCGCCTGGCGAAGGCGGTTTTCACATGGACAAACATAACCAGCCGTACGCCGAAGTGATCGCTTCTCCCACGAGCGATGAGTGGACGATTGACGCGAGCCACGAAACGCTGGAAATGCTGGTCGATCCGAACGGAAACCGCTTGCAGACCTCGACTTCCATCGAAATCACGAACGGGAAGATCGTCGATGGCACCGGCGAGTTCGCCTATCTCGTAGAGGCCTGCGACCCATGCGAAGCAGACAATTTCGGGTACCCGATCCAGGGCGTGGCAGTTTCGGATTTTCTGACGCCCCATTTCTACGAGCCGGCTGTTACTCCCGGAACGCGCTACAGCTTTACCGGCGCGATCAAGGCGCCCCGGCAGATTCTGCCGGGTGGTTATATTTCGTGGGTGAACCAGCAGGCCGACGAGATTCAGCAGCTGCTGTGGGTGGACACCACCAAGCCGCCGGAGATCGTCAATCTCGGTTCAGCGTCCGGACTGAGTCTGCGTGAGTGGGTGGACAACCACATGGCAGCGATACACGGAAAAACAACGGTGCGGGCGAGCAGGCGAACCTTGAATGAGGCGCTGTTGGCGCACTGCAAGGCGAAGCGCACCGCTCTGGACGCTATCGCACAAACCAAAGGAAAACAATACGACGAGCGCAAGCACCGGACGGCCGGCGCTAAGTAAGAGTGACTGCGGCTTAACAGTATGGAAGTTGTTGGAGGGCTCGGCCTTGTATTTGGAGGCCGGGCCCTTCCCTTTTCGAGAGACACCGATGGGACGCACAAAAACTCGAGCTACTTTATGTAACCAAGAATTAGTCCGTCTCGGCGGGCAGCGGAGCATGCGCGTGGCCGTGTTTGCGAAGGCCCTGAAGCCAGGTCTGCAGGCGGTCCATATAGATGTAAACGATCGGCGTGGTGAAGAGCGTGAGCATCTGGCTGACGATAAGGCCGCCGATGATGGTGATACCGAGCGGCTGGCGGAGTTCCGAGCCGACGCCCCTGCCGAGCGCGAGTGGCAGCGCGCCGAAGAGCGCAGCCATGGTAGTCATCAAAATGGGCCGGAAGCGCAGCAGGCAAGCCTTGTAGATGGCCTCCAGCGGCGTAGTGTGCTCCTCGCGTTCGAGCTGCACGGCAAAATCAATCATGAGAATCGCGTTTTTCTTGACGATGCCAATCAGAAGAATGATGCCGATGAGCGCAATCATGTTCAGATCGGTGCCCGCGAATTTAATAGCGAGAATCGCGCCGATGCCGGCGGAAGGAATCGTAGAAAGAATGGTGATGGGATGAATAAAACTCTCATAGAGAATGCCGAGGACGATGTAAACGGCTACGAGTGCAGTGATGACAAGAATGAGCTGCGAGGAACGTGAATCCTGATAAGCCTGAGCGGTGCCCTGAAAAGTGGCATGGACGGAGGGCGGAACACCGAGTTCACGAGTGGCCGCTTCTATATGTTGAACCGCAGGGCCGAGAGAGCCCCCGGGAGCAAGGTTGAAGGATATCGTGATCGCCGGAAAGATGCCCTGATGATTCACGGAAAGCGCCGTATTCGAAGGCTCGTAATGCGCAAAGGCGCTGAGAGGCACGAGCTTGCCGCCGGTGGCCGGCACATAGATGGATTTGAGAGCGGCAGGATCCTGCTGTGCGCTGGGCATGACTTCCAAAACGACGTAGTACTGATTGAGTCCCTTGTAGATCGTAGAGACCTGACGCTGGCCAAAAGCGTCATTCAAGGTGTTATCGACGGCCTGCATGGAGACACCGAGGCGGCCGGCGGTGTCGCGGTCGACCACGAGAGAAGTCTGGAGGCCATGGGTCTGCTGGTCAGAGTTAACGTCACGCAGCTCAGGGATTTTCGCCAAGCGCGCTTGCAGCAGCGGCGCCCAGTGGTTGAGGTCTTCCAGACTATCCGCCTGAAGGGTGTACTGGTATTGAGCGGCTCCGAAGCGCGCGCCAACGTTGAGATCCTGAACAGACTGAAGAAAGAGCATCGCGCCGGGGACGTTTTCCGTGGCTTTCCGGATGCGCGCGATGACCTCGTCAGAGCTGATTTTGCGTTCCGCAAGCGGCTTTAGCTGCCCAAACATGCGCGCCGAACTGCCGCCGCTGCCGCCGCCGGTGAAGCAGGTAAGGGTATCAATGGCAGGGTCTTTCAATACGATGTCCGCGAAGGTGCGCATTTTTTGCGACATGGCAGCAAAGGATAAGTCCTGATCGCCCTGAATGCTGCCGTTGATGCGACCGGTATCCTGCTGCGGGAAAAAGCCGGAACTCACGGTTCCCGCCAGGTAAACGCAGAGGACCGCGGTGAGGAAAGTCATGCCGAGAACGAACAACTGGCGGCGAAGAACCCAGCGGAGAGAAATATCGTAAAGGTGCAGAAGCCCGTTGAAGGCGCTTTCAAAGAAATTGTAAATGCGGTTGTGTCGTCCGGATTCGTGCTTCAGAAAAAGCGCGCACATCATGGGCGTAGTGGTGAGAGAAACGAACAACGAGACGACGATGGCAACACTGAGAACTACGGCAAATTCGCGGAAAAGGCGGCCGACAATGCCCGGCATCATCAAAATGGGGATAAAAACGGCAACGAGCGAGGTGCTCATGGACAGCACCGTGAAACCGATTTCGCTGGAGCCTTTGAGAGCCGCCTGAAAGGGCTTCACGCCATTTTCGATGTGGCGCGTTATGTTTTCGATGACGACAATCGCATCGTCGACGACAAAGCCCGTACAGATGGTGAGGGCCATGAGCGACAGATTGTCGAGGCTATAGCCGCAGAGGTACATAACACCGAACGTGCCGACGAGCGAGAGCGGAACAGCAACGCTGGGGATAATGGTGGCCCAGGTATTCCGCAGAAAGGCGAAAACCACGAGGATAACGAGAATCACGGAAATGATGAGCGTAATTTCCACGTCGTGAACGGAAGCGCGAATGGTGACGCTGCGATCGATCGCGACGCCCAGATGGAGCGACGGCGAGATGGAGGCTCTGAGCAGCGGCAGAATGGCGTTGATGCGGTCAACGGTTTCGATCATGTTCGCGCCGGGCTGCCGGAAAATCGCCAGCAGCACCGAGCGCTTCCCACCGGAGAGGCCCAGGTTGCGCGTGTCTGCAACCGAATCGACAACGTCGGCGATATCGCGGAGCCGCACGGGGGCGCCAGTATGGCCGGCTACGATGAGCGGCTGGTATTCGTACGCTTTGAAGAGCTGGTCGCTGTCGGCAACGTCATAGGTTTTGTGCCCATCGGAGAGAGAGCCTTTGGCCAGATTGGAATTCGCGTTTTGCAGCGACGCGCGAATGGTTTCAAGGCTAATGCCGTAGCTGTTCAGCTGGTAGGGATTGGCTTCGACGCGAACGGCGGGGCTCGCGCTTCCCCATGTAAAAACCTGGCCGACGCCTTCCACCTGCGCCAACTTTTGCGCCAGGATCGAATCCGCGGCGTCATAGATTTGTGCTTGAGGAATGTTGTCGGAGGTCAGGGAGAGAATCAGGATCGGCGCGTCCGCGGGATTCACCTTGCGGTAGGTGGGCTGGCCGGGCAGATCAGCCGGGAGCTGCGTGCGCGAAGCGTTGATCGCCGCCTGGACGTCGCGAGCAGCCGCATTGATGTCGCGATTAAGATCGAACTGAAGCACAATGCCGGTCGAGCCAAGGCTGCTCGAGGACGTCATCTGTGTGACACCGGCGATCCGCCCGAACTGGCGTTCCAGTGGGGTGGCCACGGAAGACGCCATGGTTTCCGGACTGGCGCCCGGTAGGTTAGCCCCAACAGAAATCGTGGGGAAATCCACTTGAGGAAGCGGAGATACGGGTAGGAAACGAAAGGCAACCACTCCAGAAAGAAAAAGGGCAACAGTAATCAGCGAAGTGGCGACGGGCCGTCGAATGAACGGCGCCGAGAAATTGGTTGAGGAAGAGGTCATCGGTCAATCCTGATAAATTTCAGTCCCCATGAGCCGGCTCTTCGGTAGCATTCCCAATTTGAAACGCGAAGCGGAGGGACAGCCAATCGAATGCCAGGTAGACCACCGGCGTGGTGTAGAGCGTCAGTAGCTGGCTCAGGATGAGTCCGCCAACGATGGTAATACCAAGGGGACGCCGAAGTTCGGAGCCGACGCCGGTGCCGAGTGCGAGAGGCAGAGCGCCAAGGAGCGCGGCCATAGTGGTCATTAAGATGGGGCGGAAGCGAAGTAGGCAAGCTTCGTAGATAGCCTCAAGCGGCGCCTTGCCTTCCTTGCGCTCGGCTTCGAGGGCGAAGTCAATCATCATAATGGCATTTTTCTGCACGATACCAATGAGCAGAATGATGCCGATAAGGGAGATGACGCTGAACTCCATGTGAAAGAGGAGCAGGGCAAGAATGGCGCCGACGCCGGCGGACGGAAGCGTCGACAGGATGGTGATGGGGTGAATGTAGCTTTCGTAGAGCACCCCCAGAACGATGTATACCGTGATAAGGGCGGCGAGGATGAGGATGGGTTCGTTGGCGAGGGAGTTGAGAAAGGCGGCGGCCGTTCCTTGAAACGTGGCCTGTATGCTTGCGGGCATGTTCAGTTGCGATCTGGCGGTATTGATGGCGTTGACCGCGTCGCCGAGAGCCGCGCCGGGAGCAAGGTTGAACGAGATCGTAACAACGGGAAATTGGCCCTGGTGATTGATAGCCAGAACGGTAGCGCCGGGCTCGAACCGCGTGAAGGCGCTTAGCGGGACTTGCGGGCTGGGAGCAGAAGTGATGTTGGCTTGCGCCCCGTTCGTAATGTTGGCCGTTGCTCCCGAGGAAGTTTGGGGAGCCGCGGACGAGCGTACGTAAATGCTTTTGAGCGAATCGGGGTTCTGCTGGAACTGCGGGTCGACTTCGAGGACGACGCGATACTGGTTGAGCTGGGTGAAGATGGTGGAGACTTGGCGCTGGCCGAAGGCGTCGTAGAGCGTATTGTCGATGTCGGCGGGAAGAACGCCGAGGCGCGAGGCGGTATCGCGATCAATGACGAGACTCGCCAAGAGCCCCTGGTTGAGTTCGTCGCTGGCCACGTCGCGGACCGCGGGCAACGAACGCAGCTTGTCCATGAAAAGAGGCGTCCAATGGGCAAGTTCCTTGGCGTCAACGTCTTCCAGGCTGTACTGGAATTCCGTGCGGCTCACGCGGTCTTCTACCGTGAGGTCCTGGACCGGCTGCATGAAGAGCGAGATGCCGTCAACCTTGGCAAGTTGCGGCTGGAGCCGACGAATGACGTCGGAGGCGCTGGTGTGCCGTTCGGCGAGGGGTTTGAGATTGATTTGAATGCGCCCCGTATTAAGCGTGGTGTTGGTGCCATCAACGCCGATGAAACTAGAAAGGCTCTCAACCGCGGGATCTTCGAGAATCACGTCGGCAAGCGCGCGCTGGTGGCTCTCCATGGCGGTAAACGAAATGTTTTGAGCGGCTTCCGAGACGCCCAGGATCAGCCCGGTGTCCTGCACCGGGAAGAAGCCCTTTGGGATGTAAATGAAAAGAAGGATCGTTCCGACCAGCGTACCGATCGTGACCAGAAGAGTCATCTTGCGGAATTGCAGGACGAATTGGAGCGTGCGTCCGTAAAACGCAATGATGGCTTTAAACGCCAGTTCAGACTTGTGGTAGAACCACGTCTGGTCTTCCTCTTTTGTGTGACGGAGGAGTTTGGCGCACATCATCGGCGTCAGGGTGAGCGAAACGAAAGCAGAAATAAGAATAGTGATAGCGAGCGTGATGGCAAATTCGCGGAACAGGCGGCCAACGATGTCGCCCATGAAGAGAAGAGGAATGAGCACGGCGATGAGCGACACGGTCAACGAGATGATCGTAAAACCGATTTGATCCGAGCCTTTGAGCGCCGCTTGCAGTGGCGATTCGCCGTCTTCGATGTAGCGGCTGATGTTTTCGATCATGACGATGGCGTCGTCGACGACGAAGCCGGTCGAAATGGTAAGGGCCATGAGGGAAAGGTTATTTAGCGTGTAGCCGCAAAGATACATCACGGCAAACGTGCCAACAATCGAGAGCGGAACGGCGAGTGCTGGAATCACTGTGGCGCGCAGGCTGCGCAAGAAGAGGAAAATCACCATGACAACGAGGCCGATGGTGAGCATCAAGGTGAACTCGACGTCTTCTACGGAGGCGCGAATCGTGGAGGTGCGGTCGGTTAGAATGTCGATTCTGATGGAGGCCGGAAGCCCGGCTTGGAGCTGCGGGAGGAGCTTTTTGACGCGGTCAACTACGGCGATGATGTTGGCACCGGGTTGGCGCTGAATATTTAGAATGACGGCGGGAGTTTTGCCGGCCCAGGCGGCTTGTTTCGTGTTCTCCACGCCATCGAAGACCCTAGCAACGTCCGTAAGGCGAACGGGCGCTCCGTTTCGATACGCGATGATGAGGGGGCGATAGCTGTCACTGGAGATGAGCTGGTCGTTGGCGCCGATGGTGTAGGCCTGGTGGGCGCCATCGAACGTGCCTTTAGCCTGATCCACATTGGCAGCGCCCAGCGCCGTGCGCAAATCTTCCAGACTTAAACCGTAAGAGGCCAGAGCCGTGGGATTGGCTTGAACGCGTACTGCCGGACGCTGTCCGCCACTGATGCTAACTAGCCCTACTCCAGTGAGTTGCGAGATTTTCTGCGCCAGAGTGGTGTCCGTCAGGTCTTCGACTTTAGAGAGCGGAAGAGAATCTGAAGTTAGCGCGAGAGTGAGAATTGGGGCGTCGGCGGGATTGATTTTGTTATAGATAGGTGGATTCGGGAGCCCCTGGGGGAGAAGATTGGAGGCACCGTTAATCGCCGCCTGGACTTCCTGTTCGGCGATGTCGATATTGAGATCGAGATTGAATTGCAGCGTGATGACGGAGCTGCCGAAAGAGCTTGAGGAGGTCATTTGGCTCAAGCCGGGGATTTGGCCGAACTGCCGTTCCAGAGGCGCGGTGACGCTGGACGCCATGACGTCCGGGCTCGCACCAGGATAGAAGGTCTGGACCTGAATCGTCGGGTAATCGACTTGGGGAAGCGCGGAAACGGGTAGCTGCCGGAACGCCACGAACCCCACTAAGAGTACGCCCACCATCAGTAGAGTGGTGGCGACAGGCCGTAAAATGAACGGCCGGGAAGGACTCATCGAGACTTACCTTGAGCCGAGGCCGCGGGCGTGCCGTTTTGGGGTGCGGGTTGCGAGGTTGAGCCTGGGCTCGGATTCCCCGTCGGAGCAGCGCTGGCTACGATTTTGCTCCCGTCCTGCAGTTTATCTTGACCGTCGATTACAACCACCTCCCCGGCGCTGAGTCCGGAGCCAATCCCCACGCTGTTGCCGGTAGCCTGCGCGATCGTAACCGGGCGGATTTTCGCCGTATTGCCACCCGTAACTACATAAATGTAAGTCCCTTGCGGGCCCCGCTGGATTGCGGCGGTGGGAACGACGACGACATTGTGCTTGGTGTCCACCAGCATGTGAACGTTCACGAACTGGTTCGGGAAGAGAGCGTTGTTCTCGTTGGAAAAGATCGATTTGAGCTTGTACGTGCCCGTGGTCGGATCGATGGCGTTGTCGATCGTGGCGAGCTTGCCCTCGGCGATTTTGGTGACGTCATCGCGATCATATGCTTGAACGGGCAGCTGACCGCCGGCGCGAAGCTTGACTAGGACCTGCTGAAGCTGGTCCTGAGGCAGAGTAAAGATGACGGAGATCGGCTGAAGTTGGGTGATGACCAGAAGTCCAGTCGTATCAGTAGCATGGACGATGTTTCCCTGATCCACCAGACGCAAACCCACGCGCCCGCTGATGGGCGCTGTAATGCGGGCGTAGACGAGTTGGAGCTTCGCATTGTCGATCGTCGCCTTATCAGCCTTAATCGCACCTTGAAACTGGCCGACCTGGGCTTCTTGGGTATCGACTTGCTGCTTGGGGACGACACCCTCTTTGTATAGCTCCGTGTAGCGACCGAAATCGACCTCGACGTCATGGAGTTGGGCCTGATCCTTGGCGAGTTGGCCTTCAGCCTGTTCGACCATGACCTGGTAGGGCCGCGGGTCGATTTCAATGAGGGCGTCGCCTTCGTGGACGAACTGACCTTCGGTGAAGTTGACCTTAACGATCTGCCCATCGACCCGGCTGCGCACCGTTACGGTGTTATAGGCAGTCACGGAGCCGAGCCCGATAAGGTAGACAGGCAGGTCGCCCTTCTGGGCGGAAGCGACCACCACCGGAACGATCATGTTCGCAAAGTCCGGAAAGCCCCCGGGCCCCTTTGCGCGTGCGGCAGGACCGCCGGCTTCGCTCGTAGAATGGGCCCCCCGGTAATACCAAACGCCTAGCGCGACAACGGCCAGAACAACGATCCAGAGCCACCAGCGGCTCTTAGCGGACTGACCTGCGGAAGACTCACGCGTGCCCGGTCCAGGAAGCTCAATAGACTTGAGTTGGCCCATCCATACTCTCCTGTCGATAAAAGAAGTCGTGCGACTGAGTCTGCCGGGGCAAGACAAAGCGGGCACACTTAAGGGATTCCCCGCCACACACTATGAGCCTACCGGAAAAGACAACCCGCGCATATATTAGGACGGCTTTCGAGCCAAAAAGGTTACGAAACTCGCGCTGCGGGAGGAACGCTGGCGGGAGATGAGGGGAATAGGAGCCAAGAACGGTATTCATTGTGGACCATGGATTTAGGGTCGAAATTTCCAGTGGGCTTCACGGCGGGGTGAGCTTACACTAGCGGTCCCGAAACGGTGTGCCGGTAAGGCTTGGCGGTTAGTCTCATCTCATAAAGGCGGGTGAAAAGGTCATGCTCAAGGGATTGCTTCTCGGCATTGTGCTCGGATTCGTGTTGATTGGGTGCTTCATCTACTTCTATTTCTCAACGGGACGGGCGCCGATCGCGACGACTGATCCCCTGATGCCCTTCGAAATGAAGCTTGCGCATATGGCCATGGATGCGCGCATCGAGAAGGCAAAGATTCCGCCGCCACCGATCGCGGCAGACGAAAAGAGCTTTCTAAGCGGCGCAGACACTTACAAACAGCACTGCGCGATTTGTCATGGCCTGCCTGACCAGCCGAAGAGTTTCATTGCCGAGGGGATGTTCCCGCGGCCCCCGCAGATGTTCCATGGGGTAGGAGTTTCCGATGATCCGGCGACCGAAACGTATTGGAAGGTAGAGAACGGCATTAGGTTGACGGGCATGCCGGGATTCAAAGAGCGCTTGACGGAAACGCAGATTTGGGAAGTGAGTGTGTTGCTGGCGAATTCGGACAAGATACCGCCGACGGTGAAGGCAGCGTTGATTACTCCGCTGTCGGCGCAGGTCGCGGCACCAGCTAGCTCACCGGCGCCTGCTAGCTCGGCAGCACCAACCAAGATAAATCCGTAACCGCGTAGCGCCAGCCATCCCTGCTGGCGTTTTTGCTTTCGATAACCGGGAAAATCACCCCGAACGCGGCGGCAGCGAGTCAAGTTGCTCGACTTTCCTCAGCTCCGGGAAGCGCCACGCCCAAATCGCGGTGACGATCAGCGTCCCGATTCCGCCAATGACGACAGCCGGTACAGTGCCAAACCATTGCGCTGTGAGTCCAGATTCAAATTCCCCAAACTCGTTGGAAGCGCCGATGAATACCATGTCGACGGCATTGACGCGCCCGCGCATCTCATCCGGGGTTGCCACCTGGATGAGCACAGCGCGAACGATCACGCTGACCATATCGGTTGCGCCAACGAAAAACAGTGCGACGAGAGAAAGAACGAGGCTGTGCGACAGGCCGAAGAGAATGGTGAAGAAACCAAATCCCGCGACACACCAAAGCATGATCAATCCTACTTTGCGGCGCATCGGCTTGTGCGCCAGAAAAATGGCCATCGTAGCTGCTCCAACTCCGGGAGCCGTGCGCAGCAGCCCAAGGCCCCACGGCCCTGTAAGCAGAATTTCGCGTGCGTACACGGGCAGCAGCGCAACCGCCCCGCCGAGAAACACGGCAAACAGATCCAGCGAGATAGAGCCAAGAATCACTTTTTCGCGCCAGATGTAGCGGATTCCGGCCGAGACAGTGGCGAGATTGATGGGCTCGCGCGAGCGAGGCTTGGCTTGCGTTTTAATTTTCAGCGTGCAAATCACCGCGGCGAGCGCGAGTGCAACAGCCAGAATATAGACAGCCTTGGGCCCTTTAAACAGTGCGTAGACAATCCCGCCAAGCGCCGGACCAAGAATCGCTGCGCCCTGAAACGTGGTAGAAGCCCACGCCACAGCGTTCGGGAAATGTTCCTCCGGCACGAGTTGCGGAAGCAGCGCCCGGCTGACGGGACCGGTGAAGGAACGCACCACGCCGAAAAGAACGAGCACGCCGAAAATGTAGTAGACCGAACGAACGCTGTGGCCCGTGGACAGAAGAAGCAAACCACAACACAATGCAAAGCCAACGTAGCACCATAGAATAAGCTTTCGGCGATCGTAGCGATCGGCGACGTGGCCGGAAACAAGAAAGAGAAGTATGCCCGGCAGAAATTGCGCCAAGCCCACGAGCCCAAGATCGAGCGGCCGCTTGGTGATCTCGTAAACTTGCCACCCGACCGCTACGGACTGCATCTCGTTGGCGAGCACAATACAGAAGCGGGCCGTCTGGAAAAGAACGAAAGCGGGAAATTGAAACGCGGCGCGGCCGGCGGCTCTGGAGTTTTCGGACGCGGCCATCACGCATTACTTTGCCACAAAAGCTTGGCGCGGACGAATCCGCTCACCTGAGACCGGTTTCGCACAATCACGCCTGCATTCCGGTTTCGGGCGATGCTTTGCGGCGAATCATCCAATAGGCCAGCGAGATAAGAAGAAGGATCGGAACGAAAGCGGGAACGGTGTATTGCAATCCGTCCACATAAAAGGTGCTGGCAGCGATCCCCAGCAGAGCGGCGATGCCCAGCAAACTCGAATAGGGAAAGAATCGCAAACGCATGGGAAGCTCGGCGATGCGCGCGGGCCCAAGGACGCGGCGAAAGGCAATGTGCGTTACAAGGATAACGATCCAGACGAAATACATTCCCGCGACGGCAACCCCGTAGAGCAGCAGGAAGGCGCGAGTGGGAGCGTAAATCGCAAGTAAAATCGCGGCGATCATGCCTGCCGTGGAAATAGCCAGCGCGCGCAGAGGAACGCTGTTGCTGCTGAGAATTCCCAGCCATTGTGGCGCGTATTCCCCGCGTGAAAGCGAGAAAAGCATTCGAGTTGTGAGATAGAGATTGGTGTTTGCGCTGGAGAGCGCCGCGGTAATGACCACCATATTCATGATGCCCGCGGCAAAAGGGATCCCCACCGACGACAGAGCGCGGACAAATGGGCTGCCCGCGAGGCCGCCGCCGGAATGGTTCCACGGTGTCATCGCCAGCATGATGCCGATCGCCAAAACGTAAAAGACCACGAGGCGGAAAACGATCGTGCGCATCGCGCGAGGAACAGATTCCCGCGGATTCTGCGCTTCCCCCGCGGTGACGGCGACCACTTCCACGCCCATGTAGCTCGTGATGGCGAGCGTGAGCGCGAGCCACACCCCTTTCCAACCGAACGGAAGAAAGCCGCCATTCGCGGTGAGGTTGGAAAGACCGATTGCTGGCTTGTGTCCCACGCCGAAGACGAGAGCCAGCCCGACGAAAATAAAAACAACGATGGCCACCACTTTGATCAGTGCAAACCAATACTCGAACTCGCCGAAGCGCCCGACCTGCAGCGCGTTCACCGCTACCAGGCAAATCGAAACTCCCACCACCCAGATCCATTGCGGAATCCCAGGAAACCAAAACGCAAAATAAATCGCGACAGCAGTGACTTCCGCGCCGATAGCGATAATCTGCACCAGGGCATACGTGGCGCGCACGGAAAATCCGGCCCATGGGCTGAGATACGTTTGCGCGTAGACGCCAAACGAGCCCGCGACGGGTTGCACGACCGCCATCTCCGCCAGCGAGTACGCAACAATCATGGCGATGATCGCGCCGATGAGATACGTCACGATGACGCCGGGACCCGCGAGTTGCACCGTAACCCCGGTGCCCAGAAACAAACCTACGCCGATCGCGCCGCCGATCGCCAGCATGGTGAGCTGGCGTTGCGTGAGCCTGCGCTTTAGTTCGTCGCCTTCGGCGGGAGGCCCCGGCAATTCCTCGCGAGCGAATTGCGATTCGCGCGGGCGAGGTGGGCCGGATGTTTCAGACATGCCTGGTCAGATCGAGCAGAACATTTCCGAAGCGATGGATTTCCGCAATGGTGTTGTAGTGAACCAGCGAAGCGCGCACGACTCCGCTCTCCTGGGGCTGCCCAAGCCGCTTCATCAAGCGCGGCGTGTACATGTGACCGTCGCGAATACCAATGCCAGCGTCGGCCATGGATTCGGTGACCCGAGCCGGAGCGATATTCGGCAGATTGAAGCAAAGCGTTGGCACTCTTTCGTGTATGCGATCCTTGTTCGCGATGCCGTAGACGGTGGCCCCGCACTCGCCGAGCACGCGCAACATTTCCACTGAGAGAAATTCTTCGTAAGCCCGGATTGCGTTCATGCCCCGCGCCAGGTTAGTTCGCTTCGCAGCTTGGTCCTGATTTTCGCCGCTGCCGGGCGCTGTCTTGCCGAGAGATTCCAAATAGGAGATCGCGGCATCCATGCCAGCGACATTTTCATAAATAAAAGTGCCCGCCTCGATTTTGCCGGGAGGTTCATCGGGGATGAACTCTTCGCGGAACGTGTGGAGTTTTCGCAGAAGCTCGAGCCGCCCCCACAGAAAGCCCATGTGCGGCCCAAATATTTTGTAACCGGAGCAAACAAGGTAATCGCAATCGAAGGCTTGCACGTCCATCTGGCCGTGTGGCCCGTAATGGACGGAATCGAGAAAAATTTCCGCGCCGGCCTCGTGAGCAATTTTGGCGGCGGCGGCAACATTCACAATGGAGCCAAGCGCGTTCGACGCTACGGAGCAGGCAACCAGCCGCGTTTTGGCGGAGACCAGCGGTTTCAGATCATCGGCATGGAGGTTGCCGTCGTCTCGCATCTTCCACCAGGCAAATTTTGCGCCTTCTTTTTCGAGCGCCAGCCAGGTCGCGACGTTCGCTTCGTGATCCATATCCGTGACAACGATTCCATTGCGCTCGCCGAGCGTCTGGCCGATGGCGAGACTGATCAGCCGAATGAACGACGTGGCGTTCATCCCGAAAGCGACTTCCCGGGGATCGCGCGCATTCAAGAGATCGGCAACGCTTTGACGCGCGCGTGTAATCGTCGCGTCCACTTCCCTGCTCTTCGCGTAGCGCCCGCCGCGTTGCACATTGCATTCGAGAAGATGGTGATGGATGGCGTCGAACACAACCTGCGGAATTTGCGCGCCCGCCGCGTTATCGAAAAAGATGAATCCGGGCGTTCGATGCAATGCCGGAAAGACGGAACGAATGGACTCTACCGGAAAATCCAAATGAGACTTGGGAATTGTTTCCTGCCCGAGGGCATTCTGCGATTTGGCCTGCAAGTCTTGCTCCTGATGGAATCACAAAAATCGGAAAAGGAAGGACTCTGAAAAGAACCTTTCGAACCTATACTCCGGTTACAGGGACTGTCAAGCGCGCGTTTTCTGCATTCGCGGGCTAGAATATGCCGCGTTTAATTTGAAGATCGAGAGTAACGATCGGAATGACCAAAGCGATAGCAGACGCATACTCGGCACTTCGGCGCGAATTTCATGGCGATTTGCTGCGTCCTGGCGATGAGGACTATGCCAATGCACGCGTGATCTGGAATGAGATGGTGGCGCCGACGCCCGGCTTGATCGCGCGTTGCGCCGACGTCGCTGATGTGCGGGCTGCGGTGCGAATCGCCGCGGCCGCAGGCGTGCTGACTGCGATTCGATGTGGCGGGCATAGTCTTGCGGGGTTCGGGACGTGTGATGATGGCCTGGTGATCGATCTCTCGCGCATGCGTCACGTGAGCGTCGGCGAGGAAACGCGGCGCGCGCGTTTTGACGGTGGCTGCCTTCTCGGCACCATTGACTCCGCCACCCAAAAAGTAGGGCTCGCCTTTCCCTCTGGTGTGGTGTCGCACACCGGGGCGGCTGGTCTGGTGTTGGGAGGCGGGACTGGGTGGCTGAATCGTTTGCACGGACTTTCTTGCGACAACGTCGAGGGTTTTACACTCGTGATCGCGGATGGATCCGTTATCCACGCAAACGCAAAAGAAAACGCCGATTTGTTCTGGGCTCTGCGCGGCGGCGGAGGAAACTTTGGTGTCGTCACGGAGTTCGAAGTGAAACTCCATCCGGTTAATTCAGTTCTCTTTGGTGCTGGCATGTGCATAGGGGACGATATTCCCGCTATCGTGCAACACTGGCGGGATTTCATGCCGGAGGCGCCGGACAATCTGCGCTGGGGGATTTCTCTCACGATTGCGCCGGACACGGAAAATGTTCCTGCCCACGTCCGCGGACGCCCCGTGGCAAGCCACGGTTTACTTTGGGTCGGCGACATAGAGCAAGGGCGTTCGTACGTGGACCGCGGGCTGTCTATTTGCAATCCGGTGTCGGTGACTAAGAACGAGTTATCGTTCCTCAATTTGCAGACCATGGCGGATCACGAATTTCCTCACGGGCGGCGATACTACACCAAGTCCGGATACTTCAAATCTTTGAGCGACCAGGATATTCATCGCATGGCGGAAGCGCTGGCGACGATTCCCTCCTCCACCAGCCAGATCGAACTCTCGTACCTCGGTGGCGCAGCAGGACGCGTCGCTGCTGGAGAGACAGCATTCGGCGACCGCAGTTCTCCGTTCATCGTGAACCTGCTGGGGAACTGGTCGGATCCGGCGGACGATCCCGCGAACGTCGCATGGGTGCGGAACCCGTTCGCGGAGCTGCGCCCTTCAATGACGCCCGGCGTTTACGTCAACTTCATGAGCGGCGATGAACAGGAACGTGTGCCGGAAGCATATCGCGAACGGTGGGACCGGCTTGTTGACGTTAAGACTCACTTCGATCCAAACAATTTCTTTCGTTTGAACCAGAACGTCCGGCCGCGAAAAAAGTAGAGGCGCTTGCGTGCCTGCTCACAAGGCCTTTTCTATCGCTTGTCCACGTTGATGTAGTAGAGATCCGTGGCGACGTCGAAATCGTCTTTTTTGAGCGGCGTCTTCATCGTCTGCCAATCCGTAGTGGCCGCAATAATCTGCCAGTTGCCTTTCGTTCCCACGCGCACAGGCATCGCAAAGCCCGGCTCATCGACTTTCCAGCGATAGGACACCTCGCCGCCGCCTTCGTTGAACTTCAGCTCGAGCGTGGGAATCGCCGTGTGGCGCAAGTACTGGTTAAAGAGCGGCGTCATGTCCTTGCCGATCTTCTGGTTAAAAACCTGCACGATGTCCTCGGTCATGATGTTCTTGTACTTGAAGTGCTGATAAAGGTCGTGGATGAGCTTGAACCAGCGAGGATCGTCGTTCACGATGCTGCGCAACGTATTGAGAAAGAGCGCGCCTTTAAAATATTGATCCTGAGGCGGCTCGGCGTTGACGCCGCGCTCCGCGATGATGGGCGCGGCATTCTTGACTTTGGATTTCAGGCCGTTGACGTACTTGATGGCGTCATCGTGTCCCCACATATATTCGACGTAGAGACATTCGAGATACGTGGCCCAGCCTTCGTGAATCCACATGTCGGAGGGATCGGCAGCCGTGATCGAATTGCCGAACCACTCGTGCGCACTCTCGTGAATGATGATGAAATCGAACCTCAAGCTGATGCCGACGCCAGTCCAGTCGCGTTCGAGATAACCGTTCGCGAAGTGGTTGCCGTAGGTCACCGCGCTCTGGTGCTCCATTCCGGAGTACGGGACTTCGATCAGCTTGTAGCCGTCCTTTTTAAAAGGATACTCGCCGAAATAATGTTGAAAAGCCTGGAGCATCCCTTTGGCCTGCACGAATTGTTTTTTGGCTTTGTCCAAATCTTCGGGGAGCGCGTAGAAATCCAGAGGCAAGTCGCCGAGCTTGTCGGAGAAGTGCTCGTAGTTGCCGATGTTGAGCGAGACGTCGTAATTGTTGATCGGATAGTGGACCAGCCAATCCCAGCGCGTGTAGCCGTCACCCAGATTGGTCTTGCCCATGAATTGTCCGTTGGAGACATCCACCAGGTCGTTGGGAATAGAAACGCTGATCTGCATGTTCTCGACTTCATCGCGCCATTGGTCCTTGTTCGGCCACCAGATGCTCGCGCCGATTCCTTCGCAGGCCGTGTTAATCCACGGGTGGCCAGAGGGATCTTTGCGGAAGGCGATGCCGCCGAATCGGCCAGTTTCGAGCGGGTTTCCAGAGTAGTAGAAATCGATCGAATAGATGTGACCGGCTTTGAGAGTTTCCGGGAAGTCCACGAAGACGGCACCCAGCTCGCGTTCGTATTTCAGTTCTGTCTTGCCGAAGAGAATCTTGTCTACGTGGAGCGGATCCTGGAGGTCCAGCTGAATGCGCGTGTCGGGCTTGAGCATCTTGAAGCGAATGGTGTTCTTGCCGCCGATGAATTTTCTCTCCGGATCGACGCGAACATCCAAATGATAGAAGAGCAGATCGTTATTGGCGCGGTATTGGCCGTAGGCGCCGCGCAAGATGTTGGCGCGGGTCGGCTGCGTCGGCGTTTGGGAGGGTTGCGCTGGCGGAGCCTCCGTAGAGGTTGGCGAGGGGGATTGGGGCTTCGCTTGCGCGCCGGCGCCGTGTTGGGCGACGGACAAAACGAGAAGAATGCTGAAAATGCGTACGAGGAAAGCTCTATAGAGCATGAAGGGCCTCGGGATGGAATTGGACATGCAGTCGGCACGGTAACACAGGAAGGCGGCCCGGCTGAATCGGCGCACATCCACAAGCAGCCGAAAGATAGCATCGGCCGGGAACGGCTTGATTCGCACTCTCGCTCTTAGAACCTGTAGCGTTGACTCCGCTCAATTCGCTCCTGTAACCTGTTTATAGGGTCCAGTGTGGACTCGCGGAATCATCACAGGCTTAGCCTCGAACGCGGATTGCAGGGCAAATGAAAGCGCGCAAGCAAAAGTTCGCCAGAGAATCCGGACTCACCCTTCTCGAACTCATCATCGCTTCGTTCATTCTGCTCGTCCTCGCTTCTGCGGCTCTTCCCGTCTTGAAGTTCACCGTGGTTCGCGCAAAGGAAGACGAACTTCGCCGCGACCTGCGCGAGATGCGAAAAGCCATCGACCAATATAAAGACGCGGCAGACATGAACCTCGTTCGCGTGAAGGTGGGCAGCGAAGGCTATCCTCCGGATCTCGAATCACTGGTCAAAGGAGTCGATTTCGGCGGCAACGCCCTGCAAAAGAAACGATTCCTGCGAAAAATTCCGATTGATCCCCTGACCGGGCGTGCTGAATGGAGCCTCAGGTCCATTCAGGACGAGCCCGACGCGACCAGTTGGGGTGGCGACAACCTTTATGACGTTCATTCGACTTCACAAGGCACCGCCCTCGACGGCACGAAGTATTCGGAATGGTAACCGCTGCACCTGCCCCGATGTTTGACAACCGCACAAGCGCACTAAAGCGAATAGATTCTCCAAAAAAATAGCGGGCCTTCGAGTGAGGACTTTACTTGAACTGTCAGTGTTGACAGTCGCAGGACCCGGCCAGAGCCTCTACGCTCACGTCGCTACAGACAGAGCGCGCGATGAACTCAGCGACGAATAGTCCCCCCGGTGATACCGTTAGTGCCGCCACATATGGCCCACTTCGAAAATGCGCAGGAATGATAGAGTCTCTGGTTCTACCGCCAGCACACGCAATTGGGCGGATCTCGAAATTTGAGTTTGTTGGGAGGTGAGTGATGGCGACAGCAAACCCAACGATGGGGTTGCACGGACCGGGGATCATGAAAAAGGCGAGCGGCTGGTTTATCGCGATAGGTGTGGTGTTCATCCTTCTCGGGATTATGGCGATTCTGGAGCCCGGGGTTGCGGGTTTGGCAGTGGCCATCCTGGTTGGCTGGCTGCTGATCTTTGGCGGTGTTGCGCATCTGTTCGCGACGTTCAGCGGTGGCGGAGCAGGCCGCGTGCTCTGGCCGTTGATTCTGGGAATTCTCTATATCGTTGGCGGCATCTACTTTATAAGACATCCATTGCTGGGGCTGGGCACGCTAACGCTACTGCTAGCCGTGATTATTCTGGCCGAAGCGGTGTTGGAATTCGTCGCCTATTTCCGGACGCGGAACGCAGATGGCTCGCGTTGGATGCTGGCTAACGGCGTTATTACCTTGCTCCTGGGTGGCTTAATCTGGTTTCACTGGCCGTCGAGTTCGGCGTGGGCCATTGGAACGCTCGTGGGTGTGAACCTGTTGATGACCGGATTCTCCCGGCTCATGCTCGGCATGGGAGCGCGAAGATTGGCGAGCTAGCTGGCGATGTGAGGCCATCTCGCTCTAAAACTGGCACATCGGACGCTGGGCGCGAAGGATCGACTAATCGAGAATGTGTTTGGCGAACCCTAGCAAACTTAAGGAATTGACCCGCAGCCCTGAGTTGCAGGTATCCAAAAGAGGTGGAACATCATGAAACGGACGTCAACTGACTACTCATCAACAAACCGCAAGCCAGATCGTCGTAGTTTTCTCGGAACGGCTCTCGCCGCATGTGTCATCGCCCCCTTGACCCCATTGTCGCTGCAGCTGACAACTCCTGGAAGCGGCTCCCTAACCAAAGAGCAACGGGACCGCTTGACTCCGGCC
>Ga0209139_10000187_pt1 | contig 19726 bp, 13 predicted proteins | sample BogFormECP14_OM3_FD_188246 | JGI IMG/M metagenome (GOLD analysis project Ga0209139, IMG submission 188246) | Bog forest soil microbial communities from Calvert Island, British Columbia, Canada - ECP14_OM3 (SPAdes) (version 2) | ecosystem: Environmental > Aquatic > Freshwater > Wetlands > Bog ...
TGACGTTATGTTTGCTCATTATCCCCCTGTGGGCGTTTGGCGGAAGTTTAGTGGTTCTCGCGGGGGCTGCGTTCCTGATGCAAATGGGCGTGCAGGGGGCCTGGGGCGTGATTCCCGTGCACTTGAATGAAATGTCCGCGGACGCGACGCGCGGGTTGATGCCGGGTCTCACCTATCAATTGGGGATTCTTTTCGCGGCGCCTACAAATACGATTGAGTACGCGTTGCGCGATAGAGTGGGGTATCAATGGGCGATCGCTGGATTTGAGATCGTCACCATTATCACTCTCATGGTCCTCTTGTTGCTTGGCTCGGAGCGCCACGGCCGAAGCTTTGTGCGAGGCCCTGTAAACGCCGGAACTTTGGATACGACGTAATGGGTATAGTTGGCCGCGGCTACTGGCCGTTGGTTCTTGCCCGACAATCGAATCGGGTTTGGCGTATGCTTGCGCTTCTAGTATTTTGCAATGCGCGAATGCCGGGGCTTGAGGGGGCAGGCAACCGATGCGTCTCCGCGAAACGTCAGATGTAATTGGGAAGCGTGCTGCTCACGATGAACGTTCGACAGCTTTTTGATCTCACTGGACGCGTGGCCGTCATCACCGGCGGCTCCGTCGGCCTTGGGCGCCAAATGGCGGAAGGGCTGGCGGAGATGGGCGCGAATCTCGTGTTGTGCGCGCGGAAGAAGGAACGTTGCGAGCAAGCCGCCGCGGAATTGCAGCAGGTTGGCGTAAAGACGCTGGCGCTCGGTTGCGACGTGAAAATTTTCGCGGACGTGCAGGAGGTTGTTGCTGCGGCCATGTCTGCATTCGGGCGCGTCGATATTCTTATCAACAATGCGGGGACTTCGTGGGGCGCTCCTGTTGAGGAGATGCGTCTTGAACACTGGAATAAAGTGATTGAGACGAATTTAACGGGTACTTTTCTTTTTTCGCAGGCTGTTGGAAAAATCATGGCCGCTCAGCGTCGCGGGAAGATCATCAATATTGCGTCGGTCGCGGGGCTGCGTGGTGCGCCGCCAGAATTTCAGGCTATCGGCTACCACGCGAGTAAAGGTGGCGTGATTGCGTTTACCAAGGATTTGGCGTGCAAGTGGGGGATCCACAATATTCAGGTGAATTCTATTGCGCCGGGGTGGTTTCCGACGAATATGTCGCAGGCGGTGATCCAACGGAACAGGGATGCCTTTTTGAGTAAAATTCCGTTGCGGCGATTCGGGAATGACCATGATTTAAAAGGCGCCGCGGTTTTTCTTTCTTCGGATGCTTCGGACTATGTGACGGGGCATGTTTTGGTTGTGGATGGGGGCCAGACCGCCTGAACAGCGCTGGACACGAAATGAATATTCCACTCACGCCACTTCGATGTTTGCGTTATGCGGAACAGCAATTTCCGCGTAGGACCGCCGTTGTGTGCGGAGATTTGCGACATACCTATGCGCAATTTGCCGAACGCGCCGCATTGCTGGCTGGTGCGCTGCGCGCGGCTGACGTGAAGCCCGGCGACCGCGTCGCGTTTCTCAGCATGAATTGCCATCGTCTGCTCGAGGCTTACTACGGCGTTCTCGATGCCGGGGCCGTTTTGCTTCCACTGAATATCCGGCTGGCGCCGCAGGAGCTTGCTTTTATTTTGAACGATGCTGGCGCGAAAGTGCTCTTCCTCGAGAAGGATTTTCTTTCCGTTGTCGATTCGTTTCGTCAGAACACCTCGACAGTGGAAGCTTTCTATCTTCTTGATGCCACGCCAGAGGCGGATTGGCTCGAACCAAAAAACTACGACGACCTTGTCGCGGCAGCTTCTCCTTATCAGACCGACATCATGGAAATCGATGAGAATGCCGTCGCAGAGATTTTTTACACCAGCGGCACCAGCGCGACGCCTAAAGGCGTGATGCTGACGCATCGTAATATTTACATGCATGCTCTCTACGCTTCTCTCACCGACGATCCCACAGCCGAAGCCGTTCAACTGCACACGATCCCACTGTTCCACGCTAACGGCTGGGGCACGCCGCACGCGCTGGCATTGAGCGGTGGCAAACACGTGATGCTGCGGCGGTTTGAAACGGCGGCGATTTTCCGCCTGATCGAGCTGGAGCGCGTGAGAAACCTATGTCTCGTGCCGGCAATGGCTACTGCTCTCGTCAACTGTCCTGAGCGCACGAAGCACGATTTGAGCAGCCTTCGCATCATTAATATTGGCGGCGCAGCTTCGTCTCCGACGCTGGTGCGCGAGGTGGAAGAAAAGTTGGGCGCGAGTTGCCGCTCGGGGTACGGCCTGACGGAAACTTCGCCGACACTTTCTGTTTCCAGAATGAAGCCGGGTCTCGATTGGCAGGGCGAGCAGAAATACATTGGCCAGGCGATGACTGGATTTGCGATTCCTGGAGTTGAGTTGCGCGTCGTTGATGCAAACGAAAAAGACGTGCCGCATGATGGCGCCAGCATCGGCGAAGTTGTCGCACGCAGCGATGTGGTGATGGAGGGCTATTGGGGTCAGCCGCAAGCTACTGCCGAAGCCATGCGCGGCGGATGGTTTCACACTGGCGATATGGCGACGATCAATGAGGACGGCTACCTGCTTGTTGTCGATCGCAAGAAGGAGATTATTGTAAGCGGTGGAGAAAATATTTCGTCGCTGGAGGTGGAGAAGGCGCTGCTCGCCCATCCGAGCGTCTATGAGGTTGCCGTCGTGCCCGTTCCGGATGCGAAGTGGGGTGAGGTGCCGAAGGCTTTGGTTGTGTTGAAGCCGGGCGTGCAAGTTACTGAAGCGGAGTTGCTGGATTTTTGCCGGACGCGCATTGCGCATTACAAGGCGCCTCGCTCGGTGGAGTTTTTCGAGAGCTTACCGAAAACAGGTACTGGGAAAATCCTAAAAAGGGAACTACGGAAAAAATATTGGGGTGGACAAGATACGATCCGGCCTGAATTTGCCAGCCGCAAGTGAGAATTCTTATAAATGAGGATTGAATCTTTGCGGCGGCAGCCCGCGCCGGTGTTTTTTCTGTGAATCTGTAAATCTTGCGATCTATTTTGTGAGAAAGAGCGGCCATCGATGAGCGACCTCGTTCAACTTACGAAGGAAAACGGCGTTGCGGTTATCACTATCAACAATCCTCCGGTGAACGCGTTGAGTCCCGGAGTGCCAGAGGGAATTGCGGCCGCGATCGAGCAGATCGACAAGGACGATTCCGTGAAGGCCGCGGTTTTGATCGGTGGCGGAAAAACTTTTGTGGCTGGAGCGGACATCAAGGAGTTTGGGAAGATCACTTCCGGCAAGGGCGGCGTCGGATTGGAATTGCCCGCGCTGCTATTAAGGATCGAAGACTGCCGCAAGCCAGTTGTGATGGCTATTCACGGAAGTGCGTTTGGCGGCGGGCTTGAGTTGGCTATGTCGGGGCATTACCGAGTGGCAGTGCCGGGAGCGCAAGTCGGGCAGCCGGAAGTAAAGCTAGGTCTGATTCCGGGTGCGGCTGGCACGCAGCGTTTGCCACGGCTTGCGGGCGCGGCCAAAGCCGTCGAGATGTGCGCGGACGGCAATCCAATTAAGGCGGCGGACGCGGTGAAGTTCGGCATCGTCGATCGTTTGATCGATGGCGACTTGCTTGCCGGAGCCACTGCGTTTGCGCGCGAAGTTGCGGACAAGGTGGTGCGTAAGACTCGCGACAGAAGCGATAAGCTCGGCTCCGTGGATGAGAACGCTTCGATCTTTGCGGCAGCGCGCGAGAATGCCCGCAAAAAGCAACGCGGTTTGATCGCGCCGCTCGCCGCGATCGATGCGGTGGAAGCCGCCACCAAGCTACCGTTCGAAGAAGGTGTCAAACTCGAGCGCAAGCTCTTCATGGATTGCCTTTTCTCCGATCAGTCGAAAGCGCTCATTCATGTTTTCTTTGGTGAGCGCGAAGTTGCCAAAATTCCTGACATCCCGAAGGAGACGCCGGTCATTCCGGTGAATTCGGCCGCAATTGTTGGCGCGGGGACGATGGGCGGCGGGATCGCGATGGTTTTGGCCAACGCGGGTATAGCGGTGCTCTTGAAAGAAGCGGATCAGGCCGCGCTGGATAAAGGCCTCGCGAACATTCAGAAGAATTACGCGACGTCGGTGAAGCGCGGCCGCTTCACGCAGGATTTTGTCGACGAGCGGCTCAAGTTGATTCAGCCAACGCTGAGCTACGATTCTTTCGCGAACGCCGATCTGGTGATCGAAGCCGTTTTTGAAGGCATGGCGCTCAAGAAAGAAGTTTTTGCTGAACTTGACCGCGTGTGTAAGCCGGGGGCCGTACTCGCGAGCAACACCTCGACGCTGAATATCGATGAAATTGCTTCTTCCACTTCGCGCCCGCAGTCCGTCATCGGCACGCATTTCTTCAGCCCCGCCAACGTGATGCGGCTGCTGGAGATTGTGCGAGGCAAAGCTACTTCCAAGGAAGTCATCGCCACCTGCATGCAGCTTTCCAAGAAAATTGGCAAGATTGGCGTCTTGGTGGGGAACTGTAGGGGATTTGTCGGCAACCGGATGTTCCACGGGTATGTGCGTGAGTCGGTTTTTCTTTTGGAGGAGGGTGCGAGCGTTCAGGCTGTGGATTCGGTGCTCTACGATTTCGGCATGGCAATGGGGCCGCTGGCTGTTGGCGATCTCGCGGGGCTGGATGTTGGCTGGCGGATCCGCAAAGAGTATCGTCACCTGGAAAAGCCGGGGATTCGGCAGGCCTTTGCTGGAGACAACCTTTGCGAGATGGGCCGCTACGGGCAGAAAACCGGCGCTGGCTGGTACAAGTATGATGAAAACCGGAAGGCCACGCCCGATCCGGAAGTTGCGACGCAGGTTCGCAAGTGGGCCGCCGACGCAGGCATTCCGCAGCGTGAAATCTCCCGGGAAGAAATCGTCGATCGCTGTGTCTATGCTCTGGTTAACGAGGGCGCGCGCATTCTGGAGGAAGGTTTTGCGTTGCGTGCGGTCGACATCGATATCATTTATCTCAACGGCTACGGCTTCCCGGCGCATCGTGGCGGGCCGATGTGGTACGCGGATACTGTTGGCCTGAAAAAAGTGTACGACCGCGTCGAGGAATTTCACAAACAGCATGGCGAGCTTTGGGAGCCGGCGCCGCTGTTGAAGCGGCTCGCGGAAGAAGGCAAGAAGTTCGCGGATTTCAACAAGGAACAAAGCGCAATGGCTTGATCGGGTGCGATCCGCAATTGGATCGCGGACTTCTTTCCGTTCGCCATTTGTTCATTGGAACGAAACGCTTTTCGGGTGACGCATGGGACGCGTTTTTCTGGTTCGGCACGCGCAGGCTTCTTTTCTTGAGCCGGACTACGACAAGCTCTCCGCTACCGGCGAATCGCAGGCTCGCGTTCTCGGCGAATATTGGGCGCGGCACAAAGTGCCTTTCGACCGCGTATGTACGGGCCCGCGAGTGAGACATCGCGATACGGAACGCGGCGTTCGGGAGATTTATGAGAAGCACGGCCTGAAGTTGCCGGCCGCCACGCTGTTCGAAGCATTTGACGAATTTCAGGGTGACGTGGTTCTGGAAAAAAGCCTCCCGCGACTTTCCGAGACCGACCCCAACATTCGAGATCTCGAAGCGGCAGTTCGCAGCGCGAACAGTCCGCCACAGCGCCGCAGGAGCTTCCAAAGACTTTTTGAAACCGTCATCACCATGTGGGTGCGCGGAGAATTGAAAGTTGATGGCGTTGAAAGCTGGCAGTTGTTCATCGAGCGCGTCAATCGAGGTCTCTCGGAATTTCTTTCTACTGCGGGCAAAAGCGAAACCTGTGCGATTTTTACTTCTGGCGGTCCTGTTGCCGCCTCCGTCCAGCGCGCTCTCCATCTTTCGGCTGAACTGACTCTGCAAGTGGCATGGATGGCGCGCAACTGTTCTTATAGCGAGTTCTTGTTTTCCGGGGAGCGTTTCACGCTGAGCACGTTCAACTCGTTTCAGCACCTGGATGACCCGGTTTTGTTGACCTATCGATAGCCTCGATGGGCGCGGGAAAAATATGGCTGCGCTACGGAATCAGACGACCGCGGTCCGGCCTGGCGAGGAACTCGACCTCGCAAAACTTGAGCCTTTCGTGCGCGCGCATTTCCCGAAGGAATCTGGGCCGCTGGTTGTCCGGCAATATCCCAGCGGCCATTCAAACCTCACGTATTCTCTGCAGATCGGTTTGCGCGAATTGGTTCTTCGCCGTCCGCCATTCGGCAACAAGGTTAAAAGCGCGCACGACATGGGGCGCGAATTTCGCGTCCTCTCCAAACTCCACGCGCACTATCCGCCCGCGCCGGAGGTTCTCGTCTTTTGCGACGACGATTCCGTCCTCGGTTCTCCTTTCTACTTAATGGAGCCGATTGACGGAATCATTCTACGCAGAGAAATTCCGCCGGAGTTGGATTTTTCTCCGGACGTGGCGAGGCGCGTCAGCGAATCGTTTATCGACAATTTCGCGCTGCTTCACGCCCTGGATTACAACGCGATTGGCTTGGCTGATTTGGGTAAGCCTCAGGGCTATCTTGAACGGCAGGTGCGGGGCTGGATTGAGCGCTACCACGGCTCAAAAACGCAAGAAATTCCCGAAGTCGAGGCGATTTCCAAATGGATTCAGCGGCACATGCCTCCTTCGAGCGGGGCTGCGCTCATCCACAACGACTACAAATACGACAACATTGTTCTCGATCCCAACGATCTATCCAGAATTATCGGCGTTTTGGATTGGGAGATGTGCACGATCGGCGATCCACTTACGGATTTGGGGACTGCGTTGGCTTACTGGGTCGATGCAAACGATCCGCCGGAAATTCTAGAAACGCGGTGGGGACCCACAAGTCACCCGGGCAGCTTGACGCGCGCTCAACTTGTTCAGCGTTACGCCCAAAAGACAGCCCGTGACGTCTCTGAAATAGCGTTCTATCTGGTGTTCGCGCGTTTCAAAATCGCGGTGATCGTCCAACAGATTTACTTTCGGTATCACCAGGGCCTGACCCACGATGAACGTTTCGCCACCATGCCTGGCCGGATCAAGCTGCTACTTCGCGCCGCTCTGCGAACCACCGAGACTGGCGCGATCTAAATCTCCGATCAACTTGTAGGGGCGCAGCATTGCTGCGCCCCAGTTCAGCAACACTATCAACCTACCGGTAATAGCGCACAATCGATTCCGCGACGCAGCAAGGCTTCTCGCTGCCCTCGCTTTCGACCGTCACGGAGAATGTACTCTCGTGCGCGCCCGGCACTTCTTTGACACTCAGCAAGGCGACTCGCGCACGAATTCTCGACCCGGTGCGCACCGGAGAAGGGAATCGCACGCGATTGAGGCCGTAATTTATGGTCATTCCGGTGCCGCCGCGAACCTGAATCACATCCTTCATAAAGCGGCTTATCAGGGAGAGGGTCAAAAATCCATGCCCGATGGTCGTGCCGTACGGCGATTCTTTCTCTGCCCGCTCGCGATCCAGGTGAATCCACTGACGGTCTTCAGTCGCCTCCGCAAATTGCGCGATGCGCTCCTGCGTAATCGTGAGCCAGTCACTCACGCCGATTTCTTTTCCCAGATATTCTTTCAATGCCGCCGGTGTTTCCACGACGAGTGGCGCCACACGTCCTCCGCGTAAGAAACACGAATCAGGAGCAAGTCCTGAGACGCGTCAATTCGACTGCCGCTGCGCCCGCGCTTTCCCCGATTTCCCCAGTTCCCATTTCGCAATCGACTCGACGTGCACTTCGTCGGGCCCGTCCGCCAGCCGCAGCGTACGCACATTCGCCCAGGCGCTCGCAAGAAACGTGTCTCCAGAAACTCCTGCGCCGCCGTGCGCCTGAATTGCGCGGTCCAGAACGCGCAGGGTCATGTTTGGCGCCAGAACCTTAATCATGGCGATTTCCGCGCGCGCTTCCTTGTTGCCGACGGTGTCCATCAGGTACGCCGCTTTGAGCGTCAGCAGGCGCGCCTGTTCAATTTCCATCCGCGACGCGGCGATATCGGCGCGGATCGTCCCTTGCTCCGCGATCGTTTTTCCAAACGCGGCGCGCGCCTGCACTCGGTTGCACATCGTTTCCAGCGCGCGCTCGGCTACTCCTATGCATCGCATGCAATGGTGGATGCGCCCAGGCCCGAGACGGCCTTGGGCAATCTCAAAGCCCCGGCCTTCGCCGAGAAGCATGTTCGAGGCAGGTACGCGCACGTTGTCGAACGCGATTTCCGCGTGGCCGTGCGGCGCGTGGTCGTAGCCGAAGACCGTGAGTAGCCGCACAATTTTCACGCCCGAGGTTTCCAGTGGCACGAGAATCATCGACTGCTGTTTGTGTGTTGCCGCGGCCGGGTCGGTTTTGCCCATGAAGATTGCGATTTTGCAGCGCGGGTCTCCGGCTCCGGAGGTCCACCACTTGCGGCCGTTGATGATGTATTCGTCGCCATCGCGCACGATGCTGGCGCGAATGTTGGTCGCGTCTGAGGAAGCCACTTCCGGTTCCGTCATCGCAAAGCACGAGCGAATTTCGCCGGCGAGCAGCGGCGTCAGCCACTTATCTTTTTGCTCCGGCGTTCCGTAGCGCGCCAAGACCTCCATATTTCCCGTGTCTGGCGCGGAGCAATTGAAAACCTCGGGAGCCATCATGCTGCGGCCCATCACTTCGCAAAGGGGCGCGTATTCGAGATTCGTCAGGCCCGTTCCGCTTTCAGCATTTGGCAGAAACAGGTTCCACAGTCCGGCGGCGCGCGCTTTCGGTTTCAGTTCTTCGACGATTCGCGTTGGCTTCCAGCGGTCACGATCAATTTCTTGCTGGAACCGCTGTTCGTTCGGATAGATGTGTTCGTCCATGAACGCCCGCAACCGCAGTTGCAGGTCTCTGGACTTCTCGCTGAATTCAAAATTCACGCAGCCCGCCTTCGCGATTTCCGCTCGCCGGCCGCGATTATATACGCAATCCGCGTGGCAAAACTCGCTGAGTGTTCCCTCACGGGGGTGTCCTGAATTGAGACGCTGCTCACGCCGCCGATGCGCGGTTGTTGTGAACTCCCCGCGCAAAACGCTAGACTTCTTCCAGCCGAATCACCGATCCATAGGGCTTGAGAGGCCTCTCGTTGAGCGAACAGAAATCTCCCGCGCAATCCCCCCCCGCGTCACCTGCGGAACCTCTCATCCGCAATGTCTCGGACACTGCGCGCTGGGTCGCCGTTTATCGCGCGCGTGAAACCGAGCGGCCCGACGCGCATTTCCGCGATCCCTTTGCGCGCCGCCTCGCCGGCGAACGCGGCGAACAAATCGCCCGCTCCATGCCGCTCGGTCGCGACAACGATTGGAGCATGATCACTCGCACCTGCCTGGGCGACCAGTTCATCAACGAACAAGTCCAGCAGGGCGTTGACATGGTTATCAACCTCGCCGCCGGCCTCGATGCGCGTCCCTACCGCATGCAACTTCCGCCAACTCTAAAGTGGGTTGAAGTTGATCTCCCCGAAATTCTTTCCTACAAGGAAGAAATCCTTCGCGACGAAAAGCCCGTCTGCTCGCTCGAACGCATCCGCCTCGATCTATCCAACGCTGGCGCGCGTCGCGAGCTCTTCGCTGAACTCGGTGGCCGCGCCCAAAATGTGCTGATCATGACCGAGGGCCTCCTCATTTACTTAAATACGGAAGATGTCGCGGGACTTGCCAAAGATCTCGCCGCCCCTTCCAGCTTTCGGTCGTGGATTCTTGATATTGCATCGCCCGGCCTTCTTCGCATGTTGGCCAAAAGAATGACCAAGCAGGGCCTCTTGCAAGCTGCGCCTTTCAAATTTGCTCCGCCCGAAGGCCCAGACTTCTTCGTGCCCTATGGCTGGAAGCCCGTCGCGGTCCAGTCGCTTCTCAAGAATGCCGCCAGGCTGAAGCGCCTCTCCTTGTTATTCAGGATTGCCGCGATGCTCCCTGAAACGGAAAGGTCGCGCCGCGAGCGCCCGTGGTCGGGCATGTGTTTGCTGAAGAGGACGCAGTGACGCAATACACCGTTCGACAGCTCTCGCACGATTTCATTGTTAGTTGGTAAAATCAGCCGGCGAGAAAGTTTAATGCTCGACCCGAGCAGTCTTCGCTCTACCGCCCGGGAAAATGCTTTTCACAATCACGTAAAGCACAGGAATAAACAGCAGGTTCAGGGTGGTGGCCGCGATCATCCCGCCAAACACTGTCGTACCCACTGAAATGCGTCCCGCGCGCCCGGCTCCTTGCGCCAGCACCAGCGGCACAACGCCCAAAATAAACGCGAACGAAGTCATCAGGATTGGCCGCAGCCGAATTCGCGCCGCTTCAATTGCGGCATCAACGATTGACATCCCCTGCTCGCGCAACTGCTCCGCAAACTCCACAATCAGAATCGCGTTCTTGCTTGCCAATCCGATCAACATCACCAACCCAATCTGGCAGTAAACGTCGTTCTGTAAGCCACGCAAAGCCTGCGCCCCAATCGCGCCCAAAATGGCCACCGGAACAGCCATCAGCACAATGAACGGCAGCACAAAACTCTCATACTGCGCCGCGAGAGTCAGGTACACCACAATCAATCCGAGCCCAAAAAGAATCAGCGCCTTGCCTCCGCTCTGAATCTCTTCCAGCGACAATCCGCTCCACTCGTACTGCATCCCCTGCGGAAGAACTTTCTTCGACAGCGCTTCCATCGCCGCTATGCCTTCGCCGGAGCTGTGTCCCGGCGCAGCCGACCCGTCAATCTCCGCCGAGCGAAAAAGATTGTAATGACTGATGACCTGCGCACTCTCGGTCTGCTCTACGGTGACCAGGTTGTCCAGCGGAATCATCCTGCCCGGATCGGACCGCAAATAGTATTGCCGAATATCTTTCGCCTGCGAGCGATACTGGCTGTCCGCCTGCACGTACACGCGATACGACCGGTTGTTGAAATCGAAATCGTTGACGTACACCGAGCCCATGTACACCTGCAAAGCGTCGGTCACTTGATTCAGCGGGACTTGGAGACTCTTCGCCTTTTCGCGATCGATTCGCACCAGATATTGCGGATCGTTCGCCGTAAAACTGCTGAACAAACCTACGAGATCCTTGCTGGTATTTCCTTGCGCCGCTAGCTTGTTCGCCGTATCCGCAATCGTCTGCAAAGAATTACGTCCCAGGTCTTCCAATTCGTACTGGAAGCCGCCAAATTGTCCCAAGCCCTGCACGGCCGGCGGATTAAATGGGATGACCAACGCTCCAGGAATTCCAAAAAGCTGTCCGCGCAGGCGCCCGATCACCGACATGGCCGAGTGCTCCTCGCCCTTTCGTTCCGCGAAGGGCTTCATGTTAACGAACACCACTGCGCGATTCGGAGCGGCGCCGAACTGGCTGAAGCCTGGAAGCGCGAAGGCACCGCTAAATTCCGGAACCTGCGCAATCACGGCTTCCACTTTTGCGCAAATCCCTTCCGTGTATTGCAACGACGCGCCCTGCGGCGCTTGGATCGCGATGATGACGTACCCCTGATCATCTTCCGGGATGAACGCCTGCGGCACCTTGTTGTAGATCCAGTAGGTCAGCCCAAGCGCCGCGAAAAATAGCACGAGCGCGGCAAACCGCCAGCCAATCACGTGGCGCACCGCGTTGCGGTACAAATTCGTTCCGCCAGTCACCATGCGATTGAAGGCGTGGAAGAATCGTCCTTCCGCCCGCTCGCGATGGCGACCGAGCAGGATCGCGGAGAGCGCGGGCGTCAGCGTCAGCGCGTTAAACGCCGAAATGGCTACTGAAAAGGCGATCGTCAATGCAAATTGCCGGAACAGAATTCCGGTGGTCCCCGGAAAAAGCGCTACGGGCACGAACACCGCCACAAGCACGAGCGAAGTGGCAATAACCGCGCCGGCCACTTCCTTCATGGCCACGGAGGCCGCGTTATGCGGCTCCGTAATTCCTTCCATAATGTGCCGCTCGACGTTCTCGATCACCACAATCGCGTCATCAACGACCAGCCCTGTCGCCAGAGTAATACCGAACAGAGTCAGCGTATTGATCGAAAAGCCGAGCAGCTTGATGAAAACGAACGTGCCGATCAGCGAAACGGGGATCGTGACCGCGGGAATCAGCGTGCTGCGCCAGTCCTGCAAGAATAAATAAATCACAGCAATCACAAGAAGAATCGCTTCCGCGAGCGTGATCAACACATCCCGAATCGATTCGCCGATCACCGTCGTGGAATCGAACGCCACCGCGTACCTCAGCCCCGGAGGAAACCCTTTTGACAACCGCACGAGTTCCGCTTTCGCGTCGCGGTCCACGTCGAGCGCATTGGCGCCGGGAAGCTGCGTCACGCCGAAGCCCACGCCTTCGTGGCCATTAAACCGCACTTTGACGTCGTAGTCTTCGGCGCCCAATTCCGCCCTGCCGACGTCTTTCAGTCGAACGAGCGTCCCGTCCGTTCCCGTCTTCAAAATAATATTCTCGAACTCCGCCGGACTCGTCAGCCGCCCAATAGCCCTCACACTGATTTGGAACGCTTGTTCTCCCGCGTTTGGCGGTTTTCCGATCTGCCCGGCGGCCACTTGCACGTTCTGCTCTTCCAGCGCGTTAATCACCGTCGTCGCCGTCAGGGCACGCTGCGCCATGCGCGCCGGATCGAGCCAAATGCGCATGGCATACTTGCGCTCGCCGAAAATAAATGCGTCGTTCACGCCGGGCACGCGTTTCAGGGCGTCGCGCACGTACACGTCAATGTAGTTGCTGAGAAAAAGGCTGTCGTATTCGTTGTGCTCGGCGTAAACGCCGGCGCCAAACACGAACCCGCTGGCCTGCTTCGTGATGATGACCCCGGTATTCTTCACCTCGTTGGGCAAACGGCCGAGCGCCTGGCTCACGCGGTTCTGCACGTCCACCGAAGCCAGGTCCACATCGCGCGCCACGTCAAACGTAACCGTGATCGTGCTTGTCCCGTCGTTGCCGCTTGTCGACGTGATGTACTTCATGCTCGGCACGCCGTTGATCGCTTGCTCCAACGGAATCGTCACCGCCGACTCCACCGTCTGTGCGTTCGCACCGATGTATGCGCTGGTAACCACAACCTGCGGCGGCGCCAGATTGGGAAATTGCGCAATCGGCAACGAGGGAATGGAGATAGCGCCCGCAAGAATAATCATCAGGGCGCACACCGTCGCAAACACCGGCCTGCGTATAAAGAAATCAACGAACAAGGCCGGGTTCCACCTTTATTTGGATTGTGAAGGAGCTGCTCATGAAGTCGACGGCGCCTAATGCGCCGCGCCAGTCTTGCCGTCGCCTGGCTTCGCGCTTGGTTGGATCTGCTCCATCACGGGAGCGCCATCCTGCAGGAATTGCAACCCGGAAAGAATGAGGTGGTCGCCGGCCTTTAGCCCGTCGAGCACCGCGTAGTTGTCGCCCGTCGTGTCGCCCAGCTTCAAAAGCTTCTGCCGCGCCACCGTTCCCTGGCCTTCCTTCACCGCGACAAACACAAATGCCTGCCCGTTAATACGCTGAACCGCCAGCACCGGGACTACCGGCCCGTCATGCGAGCCCCACGTGACTTGTGCTCGTACCTGTTGCGCGATTCGCAGCTTTGCTCGTGGATTCTCGACCGCTGCTTTTGCCAATACGGTCTGCGTATCGGTCTCGACCTGCGGCGAAACAAACGTAATGTGCGTATCAGACACCGAATTGCCGCCTTCATCCAGCAATCGGACGGGCAAACCCAGCTTTATATCCTGCGCGCGGTCCGCCGGAACATAGATGTAAGCTTCCAGCGCTCCCGGCAGATCGACGGTCGTCAAAAGCGTCGTCACCGCCACGCGATCGCCCACATGCACGGGAATGTCCCCGACAATCCCGTCGGCTGGCGCGCTCACCTTGTAGTAGCGCAGTTCCACCTTCTGCTGCTCCACCTGCTGTTCGAGCGCTTTCACCTGCGCCGCCGCCGCATCATAGTTGGACTGCGCATTGTCAAAGTCCTGTTTGCTGATTACGCCCGCCGCCGACAACTTTTGCGCCCGCTCCAGGGAAATCCTCGCCAGCCGCAGGTTCGCCTCCGAAGACGCAAGCGTCGCCGCCTGGCTATTCAGCGTGGCTTCCTGCTTCAACGGGTCGATTTGCAGCAGCGGCGTCCCCGCATTCACCTGATCGCCCGACTTCACATAAATCTGCGTAATTTGCCCTTCGACCTGCGGATTGATCACCGCCGATTGGCGAGACTTCAAGACGGACAAATACTCCGTCGTATCCGGGATTCGTACCGACTGCGCCACCTGCACCAGCACGGGCATCGCCATCGGCCCGCCCGCGCCCGGCCCGCCGGCCGAGGTCTTCTCGCCGCAGCCGACCGCCATCAGCGAAGCCGCCATCAGCAACGCGGCCCCCGCAATTCGCCTCTTCTTCGTCTTAGGATTCAAACGCAACATGTTCAGGCGAGTCTCCCCCGGGGGCTCAAACAAAAATCTTACGACACCTTTGCGCCGCCACCAAGACACAAAACAACCGTCCCTGTTAGACGCTCGGAAAGCCAGCCGGTTATATTGCGAAGGGGAGCTGAGTCAGCTAAATCGGTAAAGCTCAGTAAAAATCGCTGGGGTCGATCCGCTTGCTGGAAAGCCCGAGCTGCAACACTTCCATCTGATTCTGCCGGTCAAACACCTTGCCGGGGAAGAACCTCTTCGTAATCACTCGCACGCCGCCAAACGCGATGCCCAATACCACCGCCGCCACCATGAAAACGCCCGTCCCAACGAAAATCTTCACCATTGTGCTGGTAATCGGCGGATCGGTAGCCGTCTGGCTCGCTTCGTTCCACGTCACCTGCGTCTCGTAATCCACAGCCGTCCGCAAGTTCTTCGCGTATTCCGGCGAACTCGGTGACAGCACCATCGAAAGCAGCGAGCCCTTCCGCTCAATCACCGTGCCTGCTTCTTTCGCGGCAGCAGGAAGGACTTCATCGAGGTGGTGGATGTGTTGCTCGGCGAGCTGCGGCGTCGGGTACTCCAACAACAGCAGAACTCCGCCGTCTTTGCCTTGGCTCGAATACTTGGCCAGCATCGCCTCTGCCCCTGACGAAAATCCGGCTGCCTCTGTCAATATACCTGCGCTCGATTGCCCCGATCCTTCTAGCGCCGCTCGCATCGCTTCCGGACCCAGCGCGTATCTCTCAGAGCCCAACAAACGCCCCGCCTTTGGGAGGTAAGTCCGGATCGGCGGGAGCGGTCCCTTCTCGCTCCCCGCCTCCATCGCCTTCACCAGCGCGCCCAAGTCTTCTCTGGAGACGTTCGCCGTTGACGCTAAAACCAGCGTCCCCTCGAGAATGACCACGCCGTCCTTGTCGAAAGCGGACACCTGGCCGAGATTCGTCGGAACCATTCCTGGTCTCAGCCGGCTCGTGTAAACCTCAAACGCGCTGCTCGGGTCGTGGTACCGCCCGATCCAAATTTGAATGGCGCTGTCGCCCGCCTTGTACTGGCACGCACTGAATTCGCGTTCGCCGGCTTCTTTGCCAAACAGAAGCTCAGGCGGTTTTGCAGCGCAGCTTGCTTGCTTCCAATCGTGGAATTGCTTCGGGAGGGAAACGTCCTGAGCGGAGATCGGCAAAGCGCTGAGCAGCGCAAAACCGCATACGAGTGGTAATTGTCGGCGCATCCCTTGCTATCGCTTAGACACCACTAGATTACCGTTGGTTCCTGGATTGTTCAACTGGAGTGACTGGTATAGGCCGGCTAGGGCCGGTTTTGCCCGGCATATTCAGCGTCATGCTGTTCAAACTCTGCAGATAGCTCGCCACGCCTTGATAAAGCCCTTCCGCTACGCGCTGCCGGTATTCCGGCTTCTTTAAGAGCTGCTCATCGGCCGGATTGCTGAGAAACGAAATCTCCGTGAGGATCGAAGGCATGTCCGCCCCAATCAACACCACGAACGGCGCCTTGCGCACCCCGCGGTCCTTCACCGTCTTCCCGGCTTTCTGCATCCTCTTGGCCAGCGAATCCTGAATGTCTTCCGCAAACTCCTTCGACTCATCAATCTTCTCGTTGCGCGCGATCTTCTTAACCAGATCCTCCAGATCGTGAATTCCCTGATCCGAAGCCGCATTCTCGCGCGCCGCCACTTCCATCGCTTCGGCGGAGCCTTTCATGTTCAGGTAATACGTTTCCACGCCGCGCGCCGAATGGTCTTGGCTGGAATTCGCGTGAATCGAAATAAACAAATCGGCCTTCGCCTGATTCGCGATGTTCGTCCGCTCTTCCAGCGGAATAAACGTGTCGTCGGAGCGCGTATACACAATGTCCGCGCCGGGCAGCCGTTGCTGAATAATCTTCCCTAGCCGCAGTGCCACGTCGAGGCACAAATCCTTCTCCATCAATCCGGTCGGCCCAATCGTTCCGGTGTCATGCCCGCCGTGCCCCGCGTCGATTACGATCCGGCCGATCTTCAAGCCAAGCGCTCGGGTTAGCGTCGATTGCCCGTCACGCGTGGGCGGCGGTGCGCTGGTCGGACGAATCAAATCCGGCTTTGCCGTGGTATTCGCATTCGTCGCAGCCGATGAGCTCAGCTGCTTGCTACGAGAATTTTTTCCGGAGGAGCCGGTCCCCGTGCTTCGCGTCATGGCGTTCGACGGCGCGGCGCTCGGATCCACCGCGTCATTCTTCGCGGAAACCGCTTTCAAATTTCCATCGTCGCCTGCTCCACCGCTCGCATCCTGACTGACTTCCTGTCCACCGTTCTGCGGCCTCGGAGTCTTAGATCTCGCCGTCCGCACGCCGTCGCCGTTCCTCACCGTCGAGTACAGGAAAATCACCAACTGCGCCGGATTGCTCGAGAGCGTGGCCGCATAATCCTTCACTCCGTTGACATCCAGCACCACACGTACCACGCCAGACTGGTTCTGCGCCACGCGCACGCCCGTCAGCAAATTCCCGGTCACTTGCACGCTTCCCCGCGCCACTTCCGGCGTCAACCGTGCCGAGTGCAAATCAAAAAATATCCGATCAGGGTTGGCGATGCGCGCCGAGCTGTATTGCACCGTATCTTCAAGATCGATCGTCACGCGCGTCGCATCGGCATTCGCGTTAGCAGTAATTCGGCGGATGCGCGGCGAACTCTCGGACCCGCTGCGTCCCGTCGCTTCCACTCCTCCATGAACAGGGCCCGGGAGCACATCTGTGCTAACGGTTGGCTGCACCAGCGCCGGTTCAGGAGGAGGCGCAGCGGCCGGGACATTTCCTGCCACCTCAGGCGCATCGCTGTGCTGCAACAACGCCAGCTCGGCCAACGCCTCTTGTGCTTCGCGCTTCCGCGGCGAACGCGGGAAGTTTTTCAGAAAATCTTCGTAAGTCTTCGTAGCCAGCGCGCTATCGCCCAACTGATCTCTCTGCAATTTCCCAATGCGCAGCAAAGCATCCTGGCTGTACTTGCTCCCAGGATATTCGTGTACCAAGAATTGGTAGGAATCCACCGCCGACTGGTAGTAGCTCCGCCCGAAACGATCGCCCATCTCGGTGTAGAGTTCAGCGACTGACAGCAGGGAATCAGCTACTTCGGAAGCTCGAGGTGTAATCAAATACACGCGGCGATAACTGGCAACGACTTGCTTGTACTCCGCGAGCGTTCGTTTCTCCGCGGGCTTGCCATTCAAATTCGCACGCTGCTCTTCCGCGCGCGCAAACTGCGCTCCGGCCGCTTCGCGTTTCACCGCGCTGCTGGTCGAACTGTCTCCGGCGGCTGCAAAGCTCGCGCAGGGATTTCCACAGACGACGCCCGCTGCAATCCCCAGCGCTACAAAAACTGGCGAAAGCCGGGCGAATCTTCTGTGCAAAATTTTTTGCTCCCGCAACATCCTCGCCCTACATTCCTACTGACCGCATTATTGTAATGGAAAAACCAAAGCCCCCGCAGGCTTTCGATGCCAGATTCGCTTACCAATCATCATGACCGCCGCCCGCCCGCGGCCCACCGATCACTCGCGAATCCATCGTTCTCGAAGGTCGAAACCGTTCGATCGTTCTTGAACTTAATCGTTTTTGAAAATGATGCGTCCGGTAGAATCGACATCCCTATGTATGGCGCGTGGATTCGAAAACGCGCTCTCAAGACGACCCGATCCAGGCCGAAAATACGCATCCTGTACCTTCTGCACGTAGTTCCGGGTTTCCCGGAACGCAGGGACGCCGTGAGCCCGATCAACAGCCCCCTCACCCGCATTGTACGCCGCCAAGGCCAAATCGAGGTTGCCATTGTAGCGTTCCAGCAACCACTTAAGGTGTCTAACCCCGGCGTCTATATTCTGTTGCGGATTGAACAGGTCGTTTGCACCATACCGCTGCGCCGTCGTCGGAATCAGCTGCATTAACCCGGCAGCTCCCTTGCGGGAATACGCCGAGGGGTTCCAGTTCGATTCCGTCTCGATCACCGCGCGGACCAACGCAGGATCCACGTTGTGACGCTCTGCCGCTTCCCGTACGAGCTTCTCCGCTCCGTCCCGGTCAATACTCACGGACGGACGGCTCGCACCCATAAAGGTAGATTCCTCAGGGAGGTAGATGGCTTTGCGCGTCTTCGCGGAGGCCTGCTTGACCACCGGCGGGTCGGCGTTCACAAACATTTCGCGTCCGCTCGTATCGACGGTCCTGGCGATCTGGGCGCTCGCCGCTGGTGCGAACGAACCTGCACACAAAGCGAATGCTCCCAGATACTTAGAAGCTGTCTTGGCCGCCCTTTTACCCGTGCGTATGGTCATCGTTCCTTGAGAAACCCTTTGAGCCCTTAGAGAAAGCTGAGCAACGGTACTGCCACTGCGATGGTGCTGATTCAGTGGAACAGGCTTTCTAGCCTGTTTTCTTTTATAAAAGCTAAGGCCAGCTATCTTGCAAACTAAGAGGCCACATCCTGGCAGGAGCTTTCCCGAACGAACGATGCGGCAGGCCGTAACCATGCCGCGCAAGCGTCTCCCGCCGGACACGCTTCTGGCGCTGGATAGAATCATAGCAACGGCTCCAAGAGCGCCGGGATGGTACCAATGGCACCTTTTAGCGCCGATGTGTCCTTTCCGCCAGCCTCCGCCAAATCCGGCCTTCCGCCGCCCGAGCCACCTACCATTTTCGCCAGTGCCTGTATCAGCTTGCCAGCATGGACTTTAGCGGTCAGGTCCTTGGTGACCCCGGCGATCAGCGCCACTTTACCATCATCGATGGTACCTAGGGCAACAACTCCCGACCCAAGTTTCTGTCGGAGAGAGTCCACCAATTGCCTTAGACTTTCCTTATCCGTCCCGGTCACCTCCGCCGCCACAACCTTAACTCCCTTCACCATCTGCACCTGAGAGGCAAGCTGATCCAACTGGCCGAGCGCTCCTTTGCGTTTCTGGCCTTCCAGCTCCTTTTCGAGTTGTTTGACGGTCTGCGACAGCTTTTCAACGGTAGCCAGCACCGAATCCTCGCTGGTATTCAGCCGGCTGGCGACCTGTGCCAAGATCTGCGCCTGATGCTCGTAGTGCTCCAGCGCGCCAATCCCGGTTACGGCCTCAATCCGGCGCACACCCGCCGCCACCGACCCTTCGCTGATGATCTTCAGAACGCCGATGTCGCCGATGCGGTGGACGTGCGTCCCGCCGCATAACTCCTTGGAATAGAACCCCCTTGGCGCCCGCTCGTCGGGAATCGTCACGACGCGGACGTTGGCTTCCGGGTATTTATCGCCGAAGAACGCCAGCGCTCCTGACGCCAGCGCATTGTCCAGCGAAGTAATCTCGGTCCCCACTTCCGTG
>Ga0209139_10000189_pt1 | contig 19598 bp, 17 predicted proteins | sample BogFormECP14_OM3_FD_188246 | JGI IMG/M metagenome (GOLD analysis project Ga0209139, IMG submission 188246) | Bog forest soil microbial communities from Calvert Island, British Columbia, Canada - ECP14_OM3 (SPAdes) (version 2) | ecosystem: Environmental > Aquatic > Freshwater > Wetlands > Bog ...
CCGACCGAGTCACCCAAAGTCTTTGCCCGCTTTGCGAATTCGGCCGGGAACAGATGGCTGGGCGGGGTGTTGACGAGGTCACGGGCGGTGGCGACGGCCGTCGCGACCGCGCTGGCATGAGCGGCCTGCGCTTTGGCGGCCTTGTCGCTGGACAGCACGGTGATGGTGCGCAGAGCCGGATCTTTCGGGGCCGTCTTGTCGGTGCGGAACTCGGTGAAGCGGTAGCTGCCCAGCACCAGCCCCTCGACTGCCGCTTCCAGGACCCCGGCGCCCGGCAGTGCGGACAGGGTGGTGATCGCGGCCTCGGCGCCAATGAGCGCGCGCGCAGCCGAGCCGGCCGCGCGGCGGATCACGTCCGCCGGCCACTCATCGCGCTGCTTGCCCACGCCGACCGTCAGCACGCTGGCCACCGGTAGCGACTTCACCACCAGCCGGTGTACCTGCTCGGCGGCGCCGGTGGCGTTCAGCGCGCGCAAGCCTTCCTCGATCTCGGTGACCGCATCTTTCGACAGAAACGGTTCGGCAGCGACGACCGCCGCGTCCGGCTCGTCGTTGACGTCCTCGGGACCTGATGACACCACCGGAACGATCAACACCGCCGATTTCACGCCGCGGCGGGGCAGCGAAGAGGCGACCGAGACAGCGGGGGCCAGGTAACCGGGTTGTGTGCTCACGAATAAGAACCCTAACGATCGCGGCTTCGGTATGCCTGCCGTTGCCGCGGACACGTCGGGATCGTTCGTGTCTTAGCCCTGTTCAAGCCGTCGGTGCGGCTCCGCCGAGCGGCCGGTCAGGCCTCTGCCCGGCCCAACTCGTAGGCGATCACCGGAGCGTCGAAACCCTTGAGCTGCAATGGTTCCTGGACGACGGCGGGCCACCGCGGCAATTGCTCGTGGACGTCGGTTGTGGCGAGGATCTGCCCCGGTGCGGCCGCGGCCACGAGCCGGGCCGCCAGGTTGACCGCGTTGCCGAAGTAATCACCGTTGATGGCCACGATCTGGCCGTAACCGAGACCGGCGCGGACCTGCAAGCCCGCTTCGCGTGCGCGCGGATTGTCGACGAGGTCGATCGCAGCTTTGGCCAGCCGCTCCGGCTTCGGGCTCACCCACATCACCGCGTCGCCGAGAAACTTCACCACCCGCCCGCCGTCGGCGTGCACCACATCGCTGACGGTGGCGCCGAACTCGGTGAGCATCGCCGACAACTCCGCGGGTGTGAGCGTTTGGGTCAGCGCCGTGAAGCCGGACAGATCCGCGAAACCGACGCCGCACTCCAGGCTTGCCGACGGTCCGCTGACGACGCCCTCGATGAACGTTCGAGTGCTGACCAGATGTTGGCGGTGGATGGCGTCGATCATTGCCCCGAGGCGGGGGACGAACTCTGCGGCGCCGCGGTAGACCTGCGCGGTGCTGAGTTCGTCCCCGGTGAGGCCGAGCCACATTTTGGGCAGACTGGTCCGGATCATCGACGAGATGGCCTCGGCCACCCGGGCCACGTTCGCTCCGAGGACCCGCAAGAACCCATCCGCGGCGTCGGGGCCCATCTGCATCCTCATCGCCACCCAGGTCGCCAGGCCGTCGACATCGGCCTGACTCAACGCCGGGGTATCCGGGTCCGCGACGGTAAGGCCGAGCATCGCCCAGCCGCGTTCGATCTCCTCCAACGCCACACCGATCGAATCCGCGGCGGTGCGCAGGGTGTAGCTCTGCGGACCGGACTGCAACAGGACGTCACCGGCCAGTCCGAAGAGGCGGCCGCGGCGCTCGGCGTCGGCCATCTCGTCCACGGTGAAACCGAGGCCCGCCAGGTACTCGAGCAGCCCGGCCCGCGAGCGTGGATCAGCGATCCCCGCAGCCTGCATGGCGTCGAAGTCCAGGGAATCGACCACCTGGCCAAGTGTGCCAGTCGCGGCTCGCATTAGGGTGAAATGCCTATGAGTGACGACCTGTTGCACGGACCGCTGGACGACCGTCATCGCGCGCACGGCGCGAGCTTTGCCGAGTTCGGCGGATGGTTGATGCCGGTGTCATATGCCGGCACCGTCGCCGAGCACACCGCGACGCGCAACGCCGTTGGCCTCTTCGATGTCAGTCACCTGGGCAAGGCGTTGGTGCGCGGGCCCGGCGCCGCGCAGTTCGTCAACTCCGCGCTGACCAACGACCTCAATCGAATTCAGCCGGGCAAGGCGCAATACACGTTGTGCTGCAACGAATCTGGCGGCGTGATCGACGACCTGATCGCCTACTACGTCGGTCCTGACGAAATGTTCCTGGTGCCCAACGCCGCCAATACCGCTGCCGTTGTTGCCGCCCTGAAAGATGCTGCGCCCGCAGGGCTGAGCATCACCGACGAGCATCGGTCCTACGCGGTGCTCGCCGTGCAGGGCCCCCGGTCGACCGAGGTGCTCACCGAACTCGGCCTGCCAACCGACATGGACTACATGGGCTACGCCGACGCGGCGCTTGAGGGTGTGCCGGTGCGGGTGTGCCGCAGCGGATACACCGGTGAGCACGGCTACGAGCTGTTGCCGCCCTGGGACTCCGCCGGAGTGGCGTTCGACGCGCTGCTGGCCGCGGTCACCCGCGCGGACGGACAACTGGCCGGTCTGGGGGCGCGTGACACGCTGCGGACCGAGATGGGTTATCCGCTGCACGGCCACGAACTCTCCGCCGAAATCTCGCCGCTGCAGGCCCGCTGCGGCTGGGCGATCGGCTGGAAGAAGGACGCTTTCTTCGGCCGCGAGGCCCTGCTGGCCGAAAAAGAGGCGGGTCCGCGGCGGCTGCTGCGGGGTCTGCGCGCGGTGGGTCGCGGTGTGCTGCGACCAGACCTGAACGTTCTCGACGGCGACACCACGGTTGGGGTCACCACGTCGGGCACGTTTTCGCCGACGCTGAAAGTCGGTATCGCGCTGGCGCTGATCGATGTCGACGCGGGTGTCGAGGACGGCCAGCACGTCACTGTCGACGTCCGCGGCCGCGGCGTCGAATGCGAAGTGGTGCGCCCGCCGTTCGTCGATCCAAAAACTCGATAGCGCCCGGTTATACAATCGCCTGATGACCAGCGACGTCCTCGAGTTCACGGTGTCACGCACCGCAAACCCGGCTAGCGACGACGCCCGCCAGGCGATTCTGGCCGATCCCGGCTTCGGGAAATATCACACCGACCACATGGTGTCGATCGACTACACCGACGGCCAGGGTTGGCACAATGCGCAGGTCTGCGCATACGGTCCGATCGAATTGGATCCTTCGGCGATCGTGCTGCACTACGCGCAGGAAATCTTCGAAGGACTCAAGGCCTATCGCTGGGCGGACGGGTCGATCGTGTCGTTTCGCGCCGAAGCCAACGCCGCGCGGATGCAGTCCTCGGCGCGCCGGATCGCGATCCCCGAACTGCCCGAAGAGTTGTTCATCGAATCGCTGCGCCAACTGATCGCCGTTGACAACGACTGGGTGCCGCCGGCCGGCGGCGAGGAGTCGTTGTATCTGCGCCCGTTCGTGTTTGCCACCGAGCCGGGGTTGGGGGTGCGGCCGGCAAAGCAGTATCGCTACCTGGTGATCGGGTCACCGGCGGGAGCGTACTTCAAGAACGGCATCAAGCCCGTAACTGTGTGGATCTCAACGGATTACGTGCGCGCCAGCCCGGGTGGTACCGGCGCGGCGAAGTTCGGCGGCAACTATGCCGCCTCGCTGGTGGCGCAGGCAGAGGCCGCCGACAACGGGTGCGAGCAGGTGGTCTGGCTGGACGCCGTGGAACGCCGCTACATCGAAGAGATGGGCGGAATGAACCTCTTCTTCGTGTTCGGCAGCGGCGGATCGGCACGCTTGGTGACCCCCGAACTGTCCGGTTCACTGCTGCCGGGTATCACCCGAGACTCACTGCTGCAGTTGGCAACCGACGCGGGGTTCGCCATCGAGGAACGCAAGATCGACGTCGACGAGTGGCAGAAGAAGGCCGCCGCCGGTGAGATCACCGAGGTGTTCGCCTGTGGCACCGCCGCGGTCATCACGCCGGTCTCGCGGGTGAAATATGGCGACACCGAATTCACCATCGGCGACGGCGAATCCGGCGAGGTGACGATGGCGCTGCGCGACACCCTCACCGGAATTCAGCGTGGCACCTTTGCCGACACGCACGGCTGGATGTCACGGCTGGGTTGACGGTTACTTCGTCGACTCCTCGTTCCAGTCGAAACTGTTGACCGGTTGCCGAGCGCGTTGGCGATCATCAGATTGACCCCGGAAGGGTGGCCGGAATTCTTTGGCGTGAACCCCACTTTGGGGCCTTCCGTGGCGGCAACCAGCGCCAACCCGTTTTTCACCGCGGCCATCACGAGTAATCGACCCTGGGCGTACGTGGCATAAGGATTGTCGGGGGGTGAAGTCGTCGACCTCGCCGTATCCAGGTTCGCCGATGTAGTCGGTGACGACCTGCATCAGTGTCCGGTTGTGGGCAGGAGTCTCGAAAAGTCTTATCTCGCCGTCGAATAACGACGGAAAGCGACGCTTCGAGAGTAGTGTTTCGCGACGCCGCCGCCCGGCGGCCGCCGTTGCGTCGCATTCTTCAGCTCGAGCAGTGTGCGAGCCTGCATCGTTTACCCACCGAGGCCCCACCTCACCGAACCGACGCAAACCCACTCGCCGCGATCAAACCGACCACCGGCGCACCCTCATTCGCCAAGAGCCACAAACTCGATGAAAGGCGTAATTTGGTCGTTCTGCATCACGTTTGGCCGTAGGCTTCAGCGCGCGAGTCCCGCCCTTTGGGCGCTGCGACTAACGCGCCGGGAGGCCCGCCGATTACCGCCGGAGGTATGAAAATGGTCAACCCGAATAGCCCGACGCCCCAACGGCCACGTCGTCCCGTGGCGGTGCTTGGCACGTTGTTGCCGCATCTGCATCCTGAGCGTCATCATGTGTATCGCGATGTCACCGCGCTGGCGTTGTTGGCAGCGTTGATCGCAGCCGGGTTCGGGTCGCTGCCGGTGGCGTTGGTGTTGACGGCGGTGACGTTGCCGGCGGCGGTGCTGGTCTACATTCACGATCACCGGTTGTGGCACGACGAGCCGATCACGGTGATCGTTGTGGCGTTTGGGCTTTCACTGCTACTCGGTGTTGGGGTCGGTCTGCTGGAAACTCATTTCATCCATTTGGTGGCGGCGGGTTCGATCCACTATCAGCTACCGCCGGTCCCGCGCATCCTCGAATTGGGTCTGCTGATTCCGGTGGCGGCGTTTGTAGCGGTAGTGATTGCCCCCCTGGTGATCAGCGCCCGCCCGTCGTTCCGGCATCCGCTAGATGTCGTGGTGGCTGGTTCGCTCAGTGGTGCAGCACTGTCGTTGGGGCTGAGTGTGGTGGTCCAGCATGGAGCATTTACGCACGTGCAGGTGACGGCAGGTGACCCGGCGCACGTGGCGTTTATCGCGTTGACGTTGGGCTTTTTGCAGCCGATTGTGCTGGCGACGGCGGCTACGGTAGGTGTGCTGGGGTTGCGTCGGTTGGGTGTGAGCCCGGTGCTCGGGGTGATCGAGGGGTTGGTACTGGTGGTGGCCTACGAGTTGGCGACCACCGTGTTGCACCCGTATGGGACGCGCGGGATTGTATTGACCGCGCTGGCGGCGTTCGTGTTAGCGGCGGCGGGATTGGTTGCGGCTCGTAATGCGTTGCATGCGGCGCTGCTTGCCGACACGGGCGCGGATGCGCAGGGTACGGAAGCCCCTGACGTGGAACATCGGTTGCATGCCGCCTTGGTCATCGCGATCGTTGCGGCGGTCGTGGTGATCGCTGCGGTCGTCAGTGTGGCGGTGGCACTGAGCGGTCCCTCCACGCGCCCCGCGCCGCCGGGAGAGGGCGGCAGCGGACGGATCGCGCCGCACTCTGCTGCGGCGGCCCGGTCCATCCCCCCCGGGGTAGGCAAATTCGACCAGAGCCCTTGGGGCAGAGTAGCTTTGGCGTCGACCACGACATCGCTCGCGGTTGGCACGGCCGGCACCATCAACTTGGTGAACGGAATCAACATGACGGTGGCTCCCGGCTGGACAGTCACCCATCAAGGCCAGCAGTCCGCCGATCTCTTCAATAGCGACCAAAGCGCGGCCCTGTTCGTTGTCGCGGGTGGCGCGGACACGTCCGACATCGGGCAAGAATCGACCTCACTGATCAACCAGAATATTCAGAGCTCCGGATTAACCAACGTGCAGCAGCGCCCGGCGCAGCCGCAGCCGTTGCAGGGCAAGAACTTTCAACAGCTGCTCGAGGTCGACTACACCGCTAACATCCAAACCGATCAGGGCACAGATCAGATCTACGGCGGATGGGTGACGCTGTACAACTCCATAACCGGCGCGTCGGGCTTCTTCAACCTCTACGCCGGGAGTCATGACGCGTTTAAAGCGGCGCTGCCGGACGCGGCGAGCATGATGGTCTCGATGGAGTAGCGACCCGGCCAGTCGGCCGTCAGGACTTGGCGTTCGGCGTCGCGTCGCGCACCCGGTCTTGTAAGGGTGCGATCGCGCAGCCGACCTTGTGCAGGTGCGTCGGGAATGCGCCGGGCCTGGTCGCGGCTGGACTCCTTGTGGGATTCGTCGAGTTGCTGCCACGTCGGTACTGTGTCGCCGTTGGCGATCGCTTCTCGACGCCAACACTCGTGGATGGCCTGGGCTATCGACTCAATCGGCACTGAACCGGTCAATGTTGACCCCCTAGTTACGGTGTTGATTCCAGCCGCGCGGCTAGGCTGAGCGGTCAGAACCGCAACACCGCGGCCAGCACGACGGCGGTGACCGTCGTGGTCAATTCGATTGCGGCGCCAAGTACGTCGCCGTTGACACCGCCGCATCGACGCACGCAGTGCCGGACCAGCAGCACGGCGCAGGTGAGCGAGACCACGACCGCCACCGGGCCTTGCCACGGGTGCCGACCTGCCGCAGACGACGCGGCGAGCAGCACGACAACCCAGGCCGCGACCACCGGCGCCGGTTGGGTGCCGACGACTAGAGCGCCCAACCTGCTGCCAGGGGCGACCGGCACTGTCCGGCGGCAGGCCAGCACCGCTGCTACCCGGCCCGCGCACACGGCCACCACGATCCCGGCGGCGCACAGCGCCGAAAACGCCAGTCCCTGAAGAACGATCACCAACACGACGGTCGCCACGCCGAACGGTCCGGTCGACCCATCGCGCATCACCTGCAGCGCGCGTTCGGGCGGTCCGTAGCAGCCCAGGCCGTCGGCGGTATCGGCCACACCGTCGATGTGCAAGCCGCGGGTGACCGCCAGCAGTGCGGCCACCGCGAGCAGACCGGCCAACGCGTTACCCGGGCCGAACGCGAATCCGCCGGCCCACGTCACCGCCGCGCCCAACGCGCCCAAACTCGCGCCGACCACCGGCAGCGCGGTCATCGCACCGCGGCCCAACGGCCGGTCCGATCTGCCAGGCACCGGGACAACGGTCTCGAACGCGAAAGCCGTTGCCAACGAGCCGATCACGATGCAGGCGAGCGGTCAGTGACGTTGGCGTCGGCGAAGGTCGCCATGGACGACAGTGCGGCCACCGCGGCTCGCAGCACCGGCAGGGCCACCGCCGCGCCGGTACCCTCGCCGAGCCGCATTTTCAGGTCCAGGATCGGATCCAGGCCGAGCTGAGCCAGGGCGAGCGCATGCGCGGGTTCGGTCGAGAGGTGGCCGGCCTGCCACCACAGCCGGGCGCCCGGCGCCAGTTGCTCGGCGATCAATGCCGCGGCCGTCACCACCATGCCGTCCAGCAACACCGGCGTGCGCCGCACCGCGGCCTGCGCGCAGAAGCCGGCCAGCCCCGCCAAATCGGCTCCGCCACAACATTGCAGGGTTGCGATCGGAGCGGCTAACACGGGCTGAGCGCGGAACAACGCATCGCGTACCGCCGCGGTCTTGCGGGCCCACCCCGCGTCGCTTATCCCAGTTCCGTATCCAACCGCCGCGACCGGCTCGACGCCCGTCACCGCGGCAACCAGAACTGTTGCCGCGGTGGTGTTTCCGATGCCCATGTCGCCCGCAATCAGCAGGTCGGCACCGCCATCGACCTCCTGGTCGGCAATCTGGCGGCCGGCGTCGATCGCGTCGAGCGTCTCCCGCTCGGTGAGCGCATCCTCTTTCGTGATGTCACCGCTGCCGCGTCGCACCTTGTGGGCGCCGATCTGCGGGGACAGCGGGTCGGTGTCCACGGCGAGGTCGACGACGCGCACCGTCGCTCCGGCGATGTCGGCGAGTGCATTGATCGCCGCACCGCCGGCGGCGATGTTGGCCACCATCTGCCCGGTGACCTCTTGTGGGTAGGCCGATACCCCCGACCGGGCGACACCGTGGTCCCCGGCGAACACCACGATCCGGGCACGCTCGAATTGTGTTGGTGGGCAATGCCCCTGGCACGATGCCACCCAGACTGACAGGTCCTCGAGGCGGCCCAGGGCGCCGCGCGGTTTGGTCAGCGTGTCCTGGCGTGCACGGGCCGCTGCCGCCGCCGTCGTGTCGGGAGGCGCCACCGGCGCGAACATCGTCATGCCCCGGCCTGCTTGATTGGCAGCGGATGTCCGGCCACCACCAGCACCACCCGCTCGCACAGCGCGGCTAACCGCTGATTGAGTGCTCCCAGTTCGTCGCTGAACCGGCGGGCCGACGCGGTGGCGGCCACGACCGTCAGCCCGACCTCCGGGCTGACCAGCACCAGCGGTGAGTTGAACTCCGCGACCGCGGCGGTCAAGTCGTCGAGGTCGGGCGACAGCGACCCGCCGTCCCAGGCTTGACGCTTATCCAAGGTAGCGGTCAGCCAGCCGCCGATATCGTCGACCAGTGTCGGTGTGTCCGGCGAACGCCGCAATTGCCGTGCGACGTCGTCAGTTTCGACGGTGGACCAGTGTGACGGTCGGCGGTCGCGATGCTCAGCGATGCGCTGTCGCCACGCCCCGTCGGTGTCGACGACCTGACCGGTCGCCAGGTACTGCACGGGTTGATCCGATTGCAGTGACTCGGCAATGGCGGCCTCCGCCCACCGGGACTTTCCTGACCTGATTCCGCCGAGCACCAGGGTTCGCACCGTGGATCAGTCAGCTTTCCGGCGAGGTCTAATCGACACTGGCGCCGTGCTTGACTTGGGGCTTCGGTGCCCGCATCCGGCGCATCTGCGAGGCCCGGCTTGCTGCGTAAAGCCCTATCTTCCAATGGCTTTCGGTATTCTCCGGAAACTTCTCATCTACTCGTCGGCCGACCTTTCGGCCGAGAATGAACCCGTCGAGCGCCATCACCGCCATCAATACCAGCATCGCCGGTGACATATAGAACTGAAGCTGCGGCACGGCGAACATGATGAACAGCAGCGCCAGCGCCGACGGCATGAACAGCCCCAGCACGTTGCGGCGGGCGTCGACGATGTCACGCGCGTACCGTCGCACCGGGCCCTGGTCACGGGACAGCAGGTAACGCTCGTCGCCGGCCATCATGCGTTCGCGCCGATCGGCCATCTGGGAGCGCCGCACCGAACTCTGTTCGCGACGTTCCTCGCGACTGAGCTTGGGGCCCGCCAGCGACTTTCGCCGTGCCCGGGCCTCCGACGAGGTCATCGGCGCCGGCGCGACCGGGCCCTTGCGCCCGGCGTTGCGTCGTGGCGTGGGCCGTCCCTTGGGTGCGGTGGTCTGCCGGGGTGCGGCACCGAAGGCATCTGCTGCCTCCACCGGTGTCTGGGCATCGTCCCGGTCTTCGGTGACGCCCTCGTCTTTCTTTCGACCCAGCAGTCTCACGCTCGCCAGGTTACTTCCCGCGGATGTGTCCGGAAAATAGCCGGGGCGATCGACCGGCCTTACTGTTGCTCAGATGACCGGGTCGGCGCACCGTACGCCGACGTTGCGGCTGCTCATCGCGCCCGACAGCTACGGCGACACCCTGACCGCGGTCGAGGCGGCCGCCGCCATCGCGGCGGGCTGGAACCGGGTGCGCCCCGGCGACCACCTGATCGTCGCCCCGCAGTCCGACGGCGGCCCGGGATTCGTCGACGTACTGGCCGGCCGGGCAGGGGAGCGGCGGGTTCTGCAAGTGTGCGGTCCGCTGACCGAGGACGTGCGGGCCGAGTGGGTGCTGGATCCGCCGTCGGCGACCGCATACCTGGAATGCGCGCAGGCCTGTGGATTGGCCCTGCTCGGCGGGCCGCCGACACCTGCGACTGCGCTCGCCGCGCACAGCCGGGGAGTTGGCCGGTTGATCGCTGCGGCGCTGGACGCGGGTGCGGCCCGCATCGTCGTCGGATTGGGCGGCAGCGCGAGTACCGACGGTGGCCGCGGGCTGATCGAGGAGCTCGGCGGCCTGGACACCGCGCGGCGACGGTTTGCTGGGGTCGAGCTGATTGCGGCCTGTGACGTTGAGCACCCGCTGCTGGGCCCGTGGGGAGCGGCCCGGGTGTTCGGGCCGCAGAAGGGTGCCGATCCGGAGACCGTGGCGGCCCTCGAAGCGCGCCTCACACAGTGGGCCGGCGAATTGGACGCCGCCGCCGGGCGGCCGGTCAGCGCCGAATCGGGCGCCGGGGCCGCTGGCGGGATCGGTGCGGCGCTCCTCGCGCTGGGTGGGCGCTGCGAGTCGGGAGCGTCGATCATCGCCGAGCACACCGAGTTGGCCGGTGACCTGGCCGTCGTCGATCTGGTGATCACCGGTGAGGGCAAATTCGACGACCAGTCCCTGCGCGGCAAGGTGGTGGGCGCGCTGGCCGCGGCGGCGCGATCGGCGCAGGTGCCGGTGGTGGTGCTGGCCGGCCAGGTGACTCTGGACGAGCCGGCCTTTCACTCGGCGGGCATTCTGGCGGCCTGTGCGGTGTCCGACTACGCCGGTTCGGTGCGGCTGGCCCTGGCTGATGCCGCCAACCAGCTGATGGGGCTGGCCGCACAGGTCGCGGCACGACTCGGGAATAGCGGCGCAACAAGGTACCTTTGAGGAGATGGGTTGTGTCGCTCAAGCGATCCCATCCGGACACAAGTACTTACAGGGAGAAGCAATGACTGTTCAGGACGAGTCGACCACCGCCACAACGCACGGCGTGATCTTGACAGATGCCGCGGCAGCCAAGGCAAAATCACTGCTGGATCAGGAGGGACGCGACGACCTGTCGCTGCGGATCGCCGTCCAGCCCGGGGGATGCGCGGGCCTGCGCTACAACCTGTTCTTCGACGACCGCGCGCTCGATGGCGACCTGACCGCCGACTTCGCCGGCGTGACGTTGACGGTCGACCGGATGAGCGCGCCGTACGTGCAGGGCGCTTCCATCGACTTCGTCGACACCATCGAGAAGCAGGGTTTCACCATCGACAACCCGAACGCCACCGGCTCCTGCGCCTGCGGCGACTCCTTCAACTGACGCTCGATCAGCGCCGCTAGTACTCGCCTGCGGTTCGCTGCACATATGAGCACACCAGAATTTGGTTGTGCTGGCTCAGCAGCTGCGCGATGCCCTGAACCTGGCTGCGCGTGCTGCTGCCGGTGGGCTGCTGGACCCGCATGCTGAACAACACCTGGGCCTGGTAGTCCGACCAATACACGATCTTGTCGATCGACGTCACCTGCGCTTCGGAGAACTGCTTGCGAAACGCATCGCTGCTGAGTTTGGCCAGCGCCTGATCGGATCGCCGGTCCCGCACCGCGTCGTAGATACCGCACAGCGCGTTGCGGGCGATGACCTCGGTGTCGCGGTGCTCGAGGGCGTCCAGGTAACGCTGGATCGCCGACGTGGCCGCGGCGTCGGAGAATGCGCCGGGCGCGGGCTTGGGACCGTTGCGCGACCCGTACACGATGGCCGCGGCCACCCCGGTGACCACCAGCAGCGCCAACACGGCGCCGATGAACAAGCGTCGACGGCGCGGAGGCTTCGGATAGGGCATCGGTCGCGGTAACGGCCCTGGATAGGCCGCGACCGGCGGCGAGTAGGCGGGCGGCGTGGGGATGGGTTCGCTGGGATGGGTGTCGGAGAACGGCAGTCCGCCGGCGCCCGAACGATGGTCCGACGAATACGGACCGGGCATAAGTGGATCCCCTCGGATAGCAAGGCCACGACCTCGGGCGAGACAGGCCGCCGCTAAGTTCTCCTACGGAGGCTAGCGGGCGTCGGCCCGCGGTGCGAAGCCGACCACGGCCACCGGTACGCTTAGCTAGCCGAACTTTTGAATTGAAGGGGTGGAATTTCGTGACGATCGTGGTAACCGGTTCTATTGCCACTGACAATTTGATGCGGTTTCCGGGTCGGTTCTCCGAACACCTGCTGGCCGAACACCTGCAGAAGGTATCGCTGAGCTTCCTGGTCGACGACCTGGTGATCCACCGCGGCGGAGTGGCCGGAAACATCGCCTTCGCCATCGGAGTGCTCGGCGGCGACGTGACTTTGGTGGGGGCCGCCGGTGACGATTTCGTCGGCGATTACGGCAAATGGCTGCAGTCGCACGGCGTCAACACCGACCACGTGCTGATCTCGAAATCTGCGCACACCGCGCGTTTCGTCTGCACCACCGATGAGGACATGGCCCAGATCGCGTCGTTCTACCCGGGCGCGATGTCCGAGGCCCGCAACATCAAGCTCGCGGACCTCGTGTCGTCGATCGGCAAGCCGGATCTGGTGATCATCGGGGCCAATGACCCCGACGCGATGGTGGTGCACACCGAGGAGTGCCGCAAGCTCGGCCTGGCCTTCGCCGCCGACCCGTCGCAGCAGCTGCCCCGGCTGTCCGGCGAGGAGATCGACAAGCTCGTCGACGGCGCGGAGTACCTGTTCACCAACGACTACGAGTGGGAGTTGTTGCAGTCGAAGACCGGCTGGTCAGAAGCCGACGTGATGGGCAAGGTCGGCCTGCGGGTCACCACGCTGGGAGCCAAGGGTGTCGATATCCTCGACCGCGACGGCAGCACCGTGCACGTCGGTGTGGTGCCGGAGACCAGTCTCACCGACCCCACCGGTGTCGGTGACGCCTTCCGCGCCGGCTTCCTGACCGGACGCAGCGGCGGGCTCAGCCTGGAGCGCTCGGCGCAACTGGGCTCCCTGGTCGCGGTGCTGGTGCTGGAGTCGACCGGTACCCAGGAGTGGACGTGGGACGCCGCGGCCGCCAAGACCCGGCTGGCCGACGCCTACGGCGACGACGCTGCCGCCGAAATCGCCACCGTGCTGGCGTAAGTCGGCGTTTCAGAGCTGCACGCTTCGCGACACTTAACTGGTTGCGACGAAGCGCCGGCGCGTATCGCGGAGGTTTATGTCTCGGCGAACGTTACTGGCTTAGAGCTGCACGGGATACTGCGGCTCGCTGATCTGCGGCACCACGCTGTGCTCGACGAAGATCGCGTGCCACAGCATGAAAATCAGTACCGTCCACAGCCTGCGGCTGTGATCGGCTGTGCCGCAACGGTGTTCGTCTAACATTCGGCGAACAGCCGACGCGTCGATCAGGTTGTCGGTGGCCGACGCGTTCACCATTTCATGCGCCCACTCCAGCAGTGGGCCGGCGCGCAGCCAATGCCGAATCGGTACCGGGAAGCCCAGTTTCGGCCGGTTGAGCACATGTGGCGGGACGATCGGTTCCAGCGCGCGGCGCAACGCGTACTTAGTGGTGGTGCGGGTGATCTTGGCGTCGACCGGCAACCGGGAGGCGACCGCGAACACTTCGGGATCCAGGAACGGGACCCGCAGTTCCAGCGAGTTGGCCATCGTCATCTTGTCGGCTTTGACCAGAATGTCGCCGCGCAACCAGGTGAAGAGGTCGACGTGCTGCATGCGCGCCACCGGGTCCCAGTCGGCGGACTCTGCGTAGATCGGGGCGGTGATGTCGGTGTGGGTCCATTCCGGCCGGAATCCGGCCAGCACGTCGCGCAGTTGCGCGTCGGAGAAGCTGCGGGCATTGCCGTAGTAGCGCTGCTCGAGGGTCAGCGATCCGCGGTGCAGCAGGCTTTTGCCCCGCATGCCGTCCGGCAGGGGTTTGGACAACGTTCCCATCGAGCGCCGAAGCGGTCGCGGCAGGTAGTCGAAAGGCTTGAGCGACAAGGGTTCCCGATAAATGGTGTAGCCGCCGAACAGCTCGTCTGCGCCCTCGCCGGACAGCACTACCTTGACGTGCTTGCGTGCCTCGCGGGCCACGAAGAACAGCGGCACCAGCGCAGGGTCGGCCACCGGTTCGTCGAGGTACCAGACGATCTCGGGCAGCGCGGCGACGAATTCGTCGGGAGCCACCACCTTGGCGATGTGGCGCGCGCCGATCGCCTCGGCGGATGCCACCGCAACGTCGACCTCGGAGAAGCCCTCACGTTCGAAGCCGGTGGTGAAGGTGATCAGCCGCGGGTTGTGCCGAATGGCCAGCGCCGCGATCGCGGTCGAGTCGATGCCGCCGGACAGAAACGCACCCACCGTGACGTCGGCGCGCATGTGCTTGGTCACCGAGTCCTCCAGGACCGCGGTGATCTCGTCATAGCGGGCCTGCTCGGTACCACGCGCGATCGGCGTCACCTTGAAGCGCGGCACGAAATAGCGGGTGGTCTGCGGCGCCTGGCCGGGACGGATACGCGCATAGCAGCCCGATTCCAGCCGGCGCACGCCCCGATGGAGCGTCTCGGGTTCGGGCACGTACTGCAGCACTATGTAGTGCTGAACGGCACGTTCGTCGATCGTGGTGTCGAATCCCACCAGGTCGGCCAGTTCCAGCAGGCATTTCTTCTCGCTGGCCAAAGCGGTACCACCGGTCCCGGTGGCCATGAACAGCGGCTTGATGCCGAAAGGATCTCGGGCACAGAACAATTCGCCGGTCACGGTGTCCCATAACGCGAAGGCGAACATGCCCCGTAGTCGGGTAAGGGCATCGGCGCCCCAATGGTGATAGGCGGCGACGATGGCCTCCCCGTCGCCGTCGGTGGCGAAAACAGCGCCGTGCCGCTCGGCGAGCTCGGCTCGCAACTCCAGGTAGTTGTAGATCTCGCCGTTGAACACCAACTCGTAGCGGTCGGGGCTCTCCGGCGGACCCCAGCGCAGCGGCTGATGGGAATGAGCGATGTCGATGATGGACAGCCGGTTGAAACCGAATACAACGGTCCCGGCCGGGTCGGCCCAGGTGCCCGGTTCGTCGGGTCCACGGTGGCGCATTAGGTGTGACGCCCGCGCGATGGCCTCGGCCGTGGCGTGCCCGCTGCTCGGCGGCTCGGCGCCGGCCACGGCAGCCACGAAGGCCAGCAGTCCACACATCGCCGCTAAGTATGCCGCAAAGCGGCGGCCGCTCATGGATGCCGCAAACTGGGCGGCCCCTGGATGCCGCACGACGCTATGGCGACGGCCGGCGGGGCTCGGCACGGCTGTGCTGCGTGCGTGGTCTACGCTGCGTAGTATTCGACGTGCGGGTCAGCCGACAGTCCCCTTGACCGGGGGTTGCGCGCTGTCGGCCCAGCTTGTGAATCAGGGAGGCGCGACCGTGACATTTCGCGGGCCAGGCTGTTCGCAGGGCTTGTTGAAGAGCCGTTCGGCAGGGCTTCGTCGACTTCGGCTGCCGGTGCTGGCCGGCATGCTGGGCTTGCTGGCGGTGAGCCTGAGTGGATGCAGTTGGTCGGACGCATTCGCACTCGGCTGGCCCCGGGGCATCACCACAGAGGGCGACTGGAACCGGCAGCTGTGGATCGGCGCGGTGATCGCGTCCCTGGTGGTCGGTGTCCTGGTGTGGGGCTTGATGTTCTGGGCGATTGCGTTCCATCGCCACAAGGCCACCGACACCGAACTGCCCCGCCAGTTCGGCTACAACATGCCGTTGGAGCTGGTGCTCACCGTGACACCGTTCCTGATCATCTCGGTGCTGTTCTATTTCACCGTGGTGGTGCAGGAGAAGATGCTGCACCTGGCGTCGGATCCCGAGGTCGTTGTCGACGTCACGTCGTTCCAGTGGAACTGGAAGTTCGGCTACCAGAAGGTCGATTTCAAGGACGGCACGCTCAAGTTCGACGGAGCCGACCCGGCCCGCAAAGCGGCGATGGTCTCCAAGCCCGAGGGCAAAGACTCCCGCGGTGAGGAACTTGTCGGCCCGGTCCGCGGGCTGAACACCGAGGACCGCACCTACCTCAACTTCGACAAGGTCGAGACCGTCGGCACCAGCACCGAGATCCCGGTACTGGTGTTGCCGGCCGGCAAGCGGATCGAATTCCAGCTCGCCTCGGCGGATGTGATCCACGGCTTCTGGGTTCCGGAGTTCCTGTTCAAGCGTGACGTGATGCCCGACCCTGCGGCCAACCACTCGGTGAACGTCTTCCAGGTCGAGCAGATCAACCGGACCGGGGCGTTCGTGGGTCGCTGCGCGGAGATGTGCGGGACCTACCACTCGATGATGAACTTCGAGGTCCGGGTGGTTCAGCCCAACGACTTCAAGGCCTACCTGCTGCAACGGACCGCGGGAAAGACGAACGCCCAGGCGTTGCAGAGCATCGCGCAGTCTCCTCTCGCGGTCACCACTCACCCGTTCGACACCCGCCGCGGCGAGCGGGCGCCGCAAGCGAGTAAGTAGGGAAACCCATGCACATCGAAGCCAGGCTGTTCGAATTCATCGCGGCGTTCTTCGTCTTCTGCACGATCCTTTACGGCATTCTGACCAGCCTGTTCGCCACCGGCGGCATCGAATGGGCCGGCACCACGGCCCTGGGGCTGACCAGCGGTATGGCGTTGATCATCGCGACGTTCTTCCGCTTCGTGGCCCGTCGGCTCGACACCCGGCCCGAGGACTACGAAGGCGCTGAGATCAGTGACGGCGCAGGAGAACTGGGTTTCTTCAGCCCGCACAGCTGGTGGCCGATTCTGATCGCGCTGTCGGGTTCGGTGGCGGCCGTCGGCATCGCACTGTGGCTACCGTGGTTGATCGGCGCCGGTGTTGTGTTCATCCTGAGTTCGGCGGCCGGGTTGGTCTTCGAGTACTACGTGGGGCCCGAGAAGCACTAGCCGGCGCCGGCAAAGGTCACAATCAGGGCGTCAGTTGATCCGTGACCGGGTCGCCCAGAATGTCGTGCGAGATCCGGTTGGGTAGGGTTTGCCGAGGCACAATGAGGAACATCGGGGCGCGCGCTCAACAACTCAACCGCGGTGCTGCGTACGCCGATGAAGTAGTCGAACAGGACAGACGATCATGAGCGGGCCGAATCCACCAGGACCAGAGTCCGAAGAACTGGAACCCGGCGTCGAGCCCAGCCACAGCGGCGGCGAACTCGACGGTGGAGACACCGGTGCGGGCGCGGGGGAGTCCGACGCTGAAGGCCAGACCGGCCAGACCGATGTCTACTCACGGGCCTACTCGGCCCCGGAGTCCGAACACATCAGCAGCGGACCTTACGTACCCGCGAACCTTGATCTCTACGACTACGACAGCTACGACGACGCGGCTCCTGACGAGGCGGAAGCCAGCACTGCCCGCTGGCCGTGGATTGTCGGGATCGCCGCGATCGTCGCGGCGATTGCCCTCGTAGTCTCGGTGTCGCTGCTGTTCGCCCGCACCGACTCGACCAAGCTGGCGACGCCCAGCACCGCGCCCACGTCGACGCCGCCGATGCAGGACGAGATCATCGTCACGACGACGCCGCCTGCGCCGCCGCCGTCGTCCAGCGAGGCGCCGCCACCCCCGCCGCCGCCGTCCAGCGAGGCGCCGCCACCACCCCCGCCGCCGGCCCCCGCACCGCCCGCACCGGCCCCAGCGCCGGCTCCGGCCCCCGCGCCCGCGCCGCCCGCGCCAGCGCCCCCGCCGGCACCCGCCGGGCCCAAGCAGTACACCTATTCGGTCACCGGCACCAAGGCGCCGTTCGACCAAATCACGATCACCTACACCGATGCCTCGGGGATGCGGCGGACGCTGTCCAACGTCTACATCCCGTGGACGATCACGCTCACACCGATCTCGGCGTCTGACGTCGGTTCGATCGAGGCGTCCAGCTTGCTGCGCCTGAGCAAGCTCAACTGCAAGGTCACTGCCAGCGACGGAACGGTGTTGTCAGCCAACGAGAACAATCAACCGCAAGTCAACTGCTGATGGACCGATACTCCCAAGCCTGGGGCGCCCGCGGAAAGGTCACGCCGGCCACGGCTGACCGCATCGTGATCGGGTCATGCGCTGCCATCTGGCTGGTTCTGGTGGGGATGAGCGTCGCGGCGCTCGTTGCGCTGATGGATTTGGGCCGGGGTTTCCATGCTGCGAAGGGGAACCCGCACACCTCGGCGGTGCTCTACGCGATCATCATCATCTCGGCGCTGATCATTCTGGCGGCGATCCCCATGCTGCTGCGTGCCCGGCGCATCACCCGGGACGGACCGGTCGCGCGGTCGGCGGGGTCGCCGGCGCGCATTGTGAGCGCCCGGTCGATCAGGTCCGGGTCATTGGCGGGGCACAGTGCCACCGAGCGCTTGACGACCCAACGACCGGCGTTAGCCGACGCTGAGGTGGACCGCTTCTGGCTGCGCGGCACTGCGGCACTGATGGGCGCCATGGGCGCGGCGCTGCTCGCGGTTGCATCGGCGACTTATGCGATGGCGATCGGCCACGATGCCTATTCGTGGACCGGCTACGGAATTGCCGGGGCCATCACGCTGGTGATGCCGCTGATTCCCTGGCGGCACGTGCGCCAGCTTCGCGGCATGCTCGCCGCCTGACCGCTCGCTCGCGTAGTCGCTTGTCGTCCAGACCGCTTGGCGCTCAACGGCTTTAGCCGCAATCGCGGCTAGCGGTGGCCGTTCGTTGAGCCGTTGCCGTTGCTGCCGTCCTGGTGCTCCCGCAATGCGGTGAGCGCGCGGTGCTCGGCGGCGTGGTTGGCTTCGGACAACGCGGCGTCCTCAGCGACCGGGTCGGCGAACAGGAAGCTGCCGGAGCCGGGGGAGCCGCCGGAGCCGAGCTTGTTCATCTTGACCGGGACCGGAGCGCCTTGGTACTCCAGCGGGATCGGGTGGCCGTGGTCGTCGACCGGTCCCAACGGCTGGTGCAGTTCGATGTAGGCGCCGTGCGGCAGGCGTTTGATGATGCCGGTTTCGACGCCGTGCTCGAGGACGGCGCGGTCGCTGCGCTGCAGACCCACACACCACCGGTAGGCGATGAAGTAGATGAACGGCGGCACCACAATCATGCCGATGCGGCCGATCCAGGTGGTCGCGTTCAGCGAGATGTGGAACTTCAGTGCGAGAACGTCGTTCATCGCCGACAGCGTGAGCACCATGTAGAAGGCGATGGCCATCGCTCCGATGGCAGTCCGCACCGGCACGTCCCGGGGACGCTGCAGCAGGTTGTGGTGGGCGTGGTCGCCGGTGAACCGCTTCTCCAGGAAGGGGTAAACGATCAGCAACGTGAAGATGAGACCCATCAGCAATCCGACCCAGACCACGGCCGGGATGGTGTGGTGGCCGATGTAGAACTCCCACGCCGGCCAGATACGGGCCAGGCCTTCGGTCCACATCATGTAGAAGTCAGGCTGGGATCCCGCCGACACTTGGGATGGCTTGTAGGGGCCGAGGTTCCAGATCGGGTTGATCTGCAGCAGGCCGCCCATCAGGCCGAGGATGCCGGTGGTTAGGGCGAAGAACGCGCCGGATTTCACGGCGAAGACCGGCATCACTCGGAC
>Ga0209139_10000190_pt1 | contig 19584 bp, 10 predicted proteins | sample BogFormECP14_OM3_FD_188246 | JGI IMG/M metagenome (GOLD analysis project Ga0209139, IMG submission 188246) | Bog forest soil microbial communities from Calvert Island, British Columbia, Canada - ECP14_OM3 (SPAdes) (version 2) | ecosystem: Environmental > Aquatic > Freshwater > Wetlands > Bog ...
CGAGGCGGGCGGGCTGGGCGATGAGAGAGAACTCGACGGACCATGGGAAACGATAGCATAGGATAGTTAGTTTGTAAACACATTATTGCATGGGTAATCATTCGAATGACGTGGACCGTGCGAGCTATTCGAATAGATCTATTTCCCGCGGGCAATATGGTGCTTGTGGAGGCCGGAGGTTGGGGTTAGGATTTTGCTGTTGTGGCGTGGTCTGGACGTCCGCCTTGGTGAATCGGTTGGCCGGACTAAAGTCCGGCGCCTACAAAGGCGTACAAGCGGAGTGGCCGCGGAGCGGGCTGGGCGCGGATTACCGCGTAAAAGCGGCGTCAAGCCGCCGCACTCCAAAATGGGAGGGATTATGTTGGGAGGACGGAGTTGGGATAGCTGGATTGCGGAGTATGCGGAGGGGCACCAGCATCCGGTGAACCGGATTACGCATACGCTTGGGATACCGATCATTATTTTGTCTGGGCCGGTGGCGCTGGCGGGAATTTTTTGGCATCGGTTGCTGTGGGTGGCGCTGGGACTTTTTGTGTTTGGGTGGGTGCTGCAGTTTATTGGGCATGCGGCGGAGGGCAAGCCGCCGGAGTTTTTTAAGGATTGGAGATTTTTGCTGGTGGGGTCGCGGTGGTGGGCGGCGAAGATGCGGGGGAAGGCGTGATGGTTTAGATCGAGGATTGGTTGAATGGGGATTTTAACGCAGAGGGCGCAGAGGGCACGGAGAAGAAACTGCGGGACGAGGATTGGTCATGGGTCGGGAACAGGGATATAGCTACGCTACGCATTTGGATGTTTTGTGGTTTTGGGATTGGTAAAGGACCGGGCGCATTCGGGTTAGCAAAGGGTTGACGCCCGGGCAAGCTGGGGCGCAGCATGCTGCGCCCCTACAAATGCGGTCGGTGGTTGGCGGCCGGGCGAGCACGGGCACGGTATGCCGTTCCCCTACAAGAGTCGAGGGTCGATCACGGATCATTCGAGAATGGATGGCGGATCTCTCTGCTATGGATCGCGCATTCAAAAATAAATGGGGCTTAAGGCAACGCGGGCGCGTAGCGGCCGAGCTTTTCCGTTAATTCCTGGGGCTGAATGGGTTTGGAAATGTAGTCATCCATGCCGGCCTCGAGGCAGCGCTCGCGGTCACCGGCCATGGCGTGCGCGGTCATGGCGATGACCGGCAGATGCTGGCCGGACATTTTTTCTTTTTCGCGGATGGCCGCGGTGGCGGTATAGCCGTCCATCTCGGGCATCTGCACGTCCATGAGCACCACGTCAAAGGAGCTTTGTTCCAAGGTGGCCAAAGCTTTTTTGCCGTTCTCCGCCACGGTGACCTGGTGTCCGCGCTTTTCGAGCAGGCGGACGGCGAGCAGTTGATTTACGGCGTTGTCCTCGACGAGCAGGATGTGCAGTTGACGGCTGTTCTCGCGGAGGGTGTGGCGGGTAACGAGGGGCGGCGGCGCAGGGTCGTTTACCGGGGTATTCCCCAAGGCGAGCAAAATGGCGTTCAAGAGTTCCGCGGGTCGCACGGGTTTGGTGAGATAGATAGAGATGCCGAGTTCGCGGCAGCGCTTGGCGTCGCCACGCTGGCCAGCGGAGCTGAGCATCATGATAGTGGCGGCGCCCCATCGCGGGTTGGCCTTAATGGCCTCGGCCAGAGCGAAGCCGTCCATTTCCGGCATTTGCGCATCGACGAGAATGAGGGGGAAATTTTTTCCGAGACGCTGAGCCTCGCGCAAGGCGGTGAGGGCCTGGGCGCCGCTGTCCACGATGGTGGGGACGGCGTGCCAGTTGGCGAGCATTTTTAGCAGGATCTGCAGGCTGGTGGCGTTGTCATCGACGACCAGCACCGGCATGTCCCGCAAGATGGCGGAATCGCTGGGCGCGAGGATTTTTGCCGGGACTTTCTGCAAGCCAAAGCGGGCGGTGAAGTGGAAGCGGCTGCCCTGGCCGAGGGTGCTTTCCACCCAAATGCGGCCGCGCATCAAAGCTACCAGACGTGAGGAGATGGTCAGACCCAAACCCGTGCCGCCATAGGTGCGGCTCATGGAGCCGTCGGCTTGGGTAAAGGCGTCGAAGATGGCGGCTTGTTTTTCGGCGGGAATTCCGATGCCGGTATCGGCCACGGTGAACTGCAGTTGAACATCGTCGTCGGTGCGGCTAGCGGTTTTAACGGAAAGGACGACTTCGCCGTGCTCGGTGAACTTGATGGCGTTGCCGACCAAATTGATGATCACCTGGCGCACGCGGCCGGGATCGCCGACGAGGAAGTCGGGAACGTCCGCGGCAAAGTCGTAAGCGAGTTCCAGGCCTTTCTGATGAGTGCGCACACCGAGGGTTTTCATGGTGTCGCCAATGGTGTCCGCGAGATTGAAATCGATGGCATCGATTTCCAGTTTTCCGGCTTCGATCTTGGAATAGTCCAGGATGTCGTTGATGAGGGAAAGCAGGGCGTTGGCGGAGGACTTGGCCATGAGCAAGTACTCGCGCTGCTCGGAGTCCAGCTGGGTGTCGAGGACCAGCTCGGTCATGCCGATGATGCCGTTCATGGGGGTGCGGATTTCGTGGCTCATGTTGGCCAGGAATTCACTTTTAGCCTGGTTGGCGGCTTCGGCGGCCTCTTTGGCGAGTTGCATGGCCTCTTCGGCGCGTTTGCGGACGGAGATGTCCTGGTAGATGCCGAGGGAGCCCACGACCAAGCCATTGACGACTAGCGGGACGCCGTGAAGTTCGACGTCCACGAGAGTGCGGTCTTTTCGCAGGCGCTGGGTGACCAGAGAGACCGGAGATCCGCGGAGAGTTTCATGAGAAATGCCGCGTGCTTCGGCGACGAGGCGCGCGTCGGTGAGGAGAGCGTCGCCCTTATTTCCGATGAGTTCCCGACGGGAATATTGAAAGAGCTGCTCGAAGGCGGGATTGCAGAGTTGCACGTTTTCCTCGGAGTCCAGGACCATGATGGCGAGGGGACTGTTTTCAATGAGGGCATTGAGATAAGAAGTGCGCTGGGCGACGCGGTGTTCGAGATCGTCGTGAGCTTTTTGAATGGCGACATCGCGCTGCTGAATGCGGTCCAGCATGCCGTTGAACTGGTGGTACAAGACGCCGATTTCGTCGTGGCTTTTGCCGACGGCGCGGATGGAGTAGTCCTGGTGCGCGGAAACCGCGGAGGCGGTCTCCGCCAGCTGGCGGATGGGATCGGAAATGACGCGCTGCAGGCGGTAAGACAAGAGAAAAGCGACGGCCAGAGAACCCAGCAAGACCACGAAATCGATGGCCACGAAGCGCAGCAGGCGGTCATGAAGATCGCCCAGGTCCGCTTGGAGATAAATCGTGCCAATGGTCTCGCCGTGCAGGGCGATGTTCTGGAACAAGACCACGTGTTGCGCGGTGACGATGGTGCCTTCCGGGCTGAGCGGAGGAGGGGTGAAATTGGCGCGGGCCGGATCGCGGCTGTACTTGGCGAAGACTTTGCCCGAGGCATCGTAAATGCAAGCCCGCTCGATATGATTTTTGACTTGGAGCGCGCCGAGGGCCTCGCGGGCGGAATTGGCATCGGCGAAGGTGAGCGCCGCGGTGCTGTTGGCGCCAATCATTCGCGCGGAGGCGAGCAGATCGTCGATCTTGGCGCCGCGGAAGGTGGCGCGATCGTAGATGGTGAAGGCCGCGGAAGCCACGAAGAGGGCCACGGAGCAGACGATGATGACGATCACTTGCAGCTTGTAACGGATGGGTAGATCGCCGTAGGAACGCATGTCACCTGCCCTTCGGACGGTCCGCGTCGTGGACGATTCTGGCCAACGCGAGAAGTTTGGAGCTAACGTTGAGCTGGGCGCGCTGCAGGGCATCCACGTTGACGGCGAAGCGCAAGCGGTTATTTTCCAAATAGAATTGGATGGCGCCGCCGCGCTCGGCAAAACCATCGCTTTCGCCAACGACCAGGGCGTTGGAGCCCTGGAGAGAATTCAAGGCTTCGGGAAGCATGTGATCCTCACGGCTGCTAAGGAAAATCATCTGACAAGCTTTCAAGTCTGGAAGTTCACTGACCCGGCGGACGACGACATCGCGATTATTGATTTTCTTTCCGCGGACAATCTCATCGAGCGCGCCGCCATAGGGATCGAATCTGAAGATGCAGACGGCCACGGGAGTTTTTTCGTCGCGCGCAGGGCTGGGCGGCCATTCGATGAATTTGGCGAAGTTGAAAAGAAACGCGGCTTTGAGTTGATACTCGCCGAGGGGATCGGTTTGGGCGCAGACGGTGGTGGCGGCCGCGGCGCAGAGCAAGAGCGCGCCAAGGATTCGCAGGAAGGGCGCACGAGCGGCGGCGGCAGGCCGTGACGCGGTTCTGCGCCTCCCCTGGCGGCGGCAGGCGGGCCATCGAGTTGTGGCAACGGCAGGCACGGTTCCGCGATCAAAACTCCCGCGTGAACTGGGCATAGACACTGCGCTTGACCGCGCTCACAGCGGTGCCGTCCTCGCTGTCGTCGAATTCCACATGATGATCGCGGAGAAGATTCTGCCCGACCACGCGGAAGGACAGTTTCTTGCTGAGATGCCAGGTCAACCCGGTATCCAGGCGGGTATAAGAAGGGAGCTGCTCGGCGGGGAGGCGCCCGACGAAATAGGCGGAAGCGTCCCATTCCCAGTGCGGGGAAAGATCGAGATGGGAGCGCAACTGCGCTTGCTCGCGGGGGCTGCTGCCGTTGAGGCCCGGTGCGGTGGAGGTGTCGGTGCTGGCCGCCGATTTATATATGTGCACTTGCAGGTAGCTATAACCCGGACTGATGGTCCATCGCGCGGTGGGCTTCCAGTTCACCGCCAACTCGGCTCCGTGCGTCTCGCCAAAGAGCAAGTTGGCGCTGTTGATGGGCTGAACCAGATGTTCGGGGGCCGGGCTGGATTCGAGGAACGGAGTTCCCGTCTCATTGGATTCCAGGTCGGAGTAGGAATTGTAAAAGGCCGTGAGATCCAAGGAAACGTGTTTTGCGAGCTGCGCGCGATAGCCGAATTCCTCGGCGCGCAAGACTTCATTCTCTTGCTGGGGATTGCCAAATGAGCTGACCAGCACCGGCAAGCCACCGGGACCGGGTAAAACCGTTTCGTTGAAGCGCACTTGCGCGATACGGTCTGGGGTGCGCAGGGCGCGGGAAATGGCGGCCCAAAAGGTGTTCTTGTCGTTGACCAACCAGGCGATGCGGGCGTCTGGTTGCACGCCGAAGCCGGAAAAGTGGTTGTGTTCGAGCTTGACGCCGACAGTGAAGTACACGCGATCGGGAACGATGGCAATTTCGTCCTGCACGAAGGAGCTAAAGAGCTGGTCGGCTTCGCTGGGGGGATTGAAGCTCACGCGGATCGAGCCACGAATGTCATCGGAGGTAACGCGGTAGCCGAGACCCCAAACGATATCCTGGCGCGAGCCCCAATCGGCGTGTTCCTGAAAGTCGATGTCGAAGGTATTGATACCTTGACCTTCGGTGGCGTCGCCACGATCGAAGCGATCGAAATAGACTTGCAGGCTAAGGTCGGACGTTGCGGAGTTGGTGTGATTCCAGCGGGACAGAACGTCCCAGCCGCTGAAGGTGCCTTGCAAATCCTGAGTCTGGGGCTGCGGAGGCTGCAAGGAAGTGAGGGAGGTTAAGACCTCTCCTTCACTGCCGTTGTAGGCGTCGCCCTGAACGGTGAGCGAGTTCGTAGCATTGAGTTTGCTATCCACGCGAAAACCGGTGCGCAGGGTGTTCCATGCGTCCAGGCCGTTCTCGGAGGTCAAGCCGATGAGATGATTGGAAGCGGAGCCGTTGAAGAAGGCGCGGTAGAAGGTGTCACTGCCGATTTTGTCGCCGAATACCGCGGTGCCCAGGCCTTCGTCGTAGGTGCCGCCGCCGCCGGTAAGCAGCACGCCTTGGGTATCGGAAGCTTTCTTGGTGGTGATATTGATGACGCCGTTGACGGCGTTGGCGCCCCAAACGGCGGCACCCGGGCCGCGAATGACTTCGATGCGGTCGATGAGTGCGAGAGGAATCTGCTGGGAATCCCAATCGACGCCGCCGGTAAGCGGGGAGTAAACGGAGCGGCCATCGATCAAGACCAGGAGCTTATCGGCAAGTTCATCGTTGAAGCCGCGAGAACTGATGGCCCAGGAGTTGCTGTTGACTTGGGCCACATCCAGTCCGGGCACCATGCGGAGCAGATCGGGGATATTGGTGGCGCCGGAGCGGCGAATATCGTCCTGGGTGATGACGAAGATGGCGGAGGCGGTGCGCGAAAGCTTTTGCTCTTTTTTCGAGACGGAATTGACTTCCATGTTCATTAGGTCTTCGAGGCTTTTATCGCCGAGATCGGCGGGCGGCTCTTGCGACCAGGCGGGAATGCCCAGCAGCAGCGCGAGCGGCAAGCCCAGAGCGCAGCGGAGGAGAACCTTGCGGCGCCCAACGGTGAGCGGTGCGGGTCCTGGGAGACTTGTCCCAGGAACTCGCCACAATCGACTTCTCATGCTCCCCCCTGCAAAACTCAACAAACCTTCATGAAGCGGCGCGCGCCGGCGCGTGGTTGCCGAGCGGCTGCGGTTGCGTGTGCACAGATGGCGCAACGGAAAGATCCGTGGATCGCCCTGGGCGACGCACCGGCGCTTCCGAGAGACAGAAGTGCATAGCGGCGTGAGGCGGCCGAAGGCGCACGCGAATCCCGAGCGGCGGCTGGCACCCTGCGGCGAAGCCGAACTACCACGGCCCGCACAATGAAAAAACGCCGGTTGGAATCCTTAGCAATGCTTACGTCAGAAGGGGAACTGCGCTGAGGCGACCACAGCCGCAAAACGGCAACTGCTAAAGCTGTGCGTCGAGAGGGTCCAAAGCTTTTGCGTACAAAAACTTCATCGCAAGTGTAGGGCATCTCATGAGAGAAGGTTAGAGCGAGAACTTCTCGGTGCCGTATGAGTTACGTTGGAAATGGACTTGGGCGGCAACTGGGAGGCGGTTTTCCCATTCGTGCCCGCCAGGAGCTTGATTTGCAAGTTTGCGTTTGTTGGCTGGCAGCCCCGATGAGTGGGTGACACGGTTGCTCCGCCAAGGGGACGCTCAGGTCTTCAAACGCTACTCGCAAATGAAACTGCGGATGAAGAGAGAAGCTCTGGAGAAAATCAATCGGCAGGCCAACGAAATGCCGTTGAATTCTGGCACAGCGAGGGTTCATTGAAATCTATTTGGCACAGCTCCGGCACAGTTGACAGCCAAATTGCATGGCTGGAGCAAGATTTCCGTTGAGAAGTGCCTTATATTGTAAATCCGAAAATCGTGAGGCCAGTTATGAAATGGCCCGTCGTAATTTTATCGGAGCGGAATTGGTCTGGCGCTTACCGCGGTCGATGGACACGTCCTAATGAGGCGCATGTCTGCTGGCCCTGACCGCATCCAGCCTGATAGCCACCAGAAAAAAAAGCGCGCACATCCAAATGCAGCGAGAGCGATTCATCAGCGTTGTTCCGCTTACGTTATCGGTGGATTTGCTTTTGGACTTGTACTATCATGCAAAAAATTCCTTCGAGGGAGCAATTTTTTTGGTGGGGAGGTTCGCCTTGGCGCACCTGGGTATTATCTCGACGAATGACGTAAGTCCCGCGGACAAGTTTGGGCTTTGGCGAGATGCGCTCTGGCAGTTGTTCGGACGCCTCCGTTCCGAAACCTCTGGCGACGAATCTTTCGCGGGGCAAATCGAACACTGCGATATCGGGGATCTGAGAATCTGCAAACTCAAAGCCTGCCGTCACCGTGTGGTAAGAAAGCCCGAGGGTCAGCATGACCATCAGGATCTGCTGAAAGTAGCGGTGCAGCTAAAAGGCACCAGCTATTTCGAACAAAACAATCGCAACGTACTTCTTTCGCCTGGATCCTGGAGCATTTACGACACCACACGGCCGTACACGGTCTCCACGATGGGCAACGTCGAATTGATCACGCTCTTGATACCGCGCGCGCGAATCGTCACGCACCGGCTCAATGTGAACGATCTGCTGGTGCGGCGATTTCCCGGGGACGTGGGACTTGGGAAGCTGGCGTATCAGTTTATGACCACCACCTTCGCGGAACTCGCGAATGTGGACCCGGCGCTGGAGTGGGAGATCGTCGGCGCTATTTCACAACTGATCCGGCTGGCCCTGCTGGAAGCCGCGGGCGTGCAAACGGATCTGTCCGTCAGAGAACGGTGGCGGGAACGGATCAAGGTGCACATCGACGAGCATTTGCGGGATTCCAGCCTGTCTCTCGATCAAATCGCCGCCGCCATGAACTGTTCCAAACGCTACGTGCACAAGATTTTTGAAAGCGAAGGCACCAGCACATCGGAATATATCTGGAGGATGCGCTTGTGCCGCTGTCGTGAAGAGCTCTTGGATCCGGTTTTCGTAACGAAATCCATCACCGAGATTGCCTATTCCTGGGGATTCAGCAATTCCGCGCACTTCAGCCGGGCGTTCAAGGACGCTTTCCATCTTGCGCCGCGGGCGTACCGGACGGCGGGCCATGTGGAAGAAGACGCTAGCTGGCCAGAAAAGGTCGTGCGTGCGCAAACCGCGGTCTCTGGCGCACCAAACACGACTCCCCTGATGACGCACTTGAGGCAGCTTAAGGCCGCTGGCTCGGTAGGATGATGTCGCCACATCAGGGCAGGAAAAAACGCGCTTAAGTCTTAACTCCAGGGCGGCTGCGTGGTCGAAGAAGTGGCCCTGGTTCTGAGCAGAATCCGCTAATCAATTCCTCTGGACCCGTCTTGGCTACCCGCCCGCAATCCTCGAAGTGTGAGGAGCCTGGCCGCGCGAAACCACAGGTTGTCAGCGCCTTCTTGTTCACTCCTAGATAAGTGTTCCGTTCACGTTAAACAAAGTAATGCAGCGGAGGGAGATGTAGGCTCCGTGCAATTGTTCACAAGCGGGGGTGGCTTGTTTGCATTAGTCATTGGTCTGGCCAGTAAGTCCCCGCTAAATGGCGTCAATAGAGCTTTGGCCCTCGCGCACCGGAAGGCCTGATGCGTGGCCAAGAATCCTGCGGTTTTCAAGGGATTCGTGAACGAGCCGAATGTGGTGGGGCATTGGGGCGAATCATGATGGATGTGCGGTTGCTAATAGGGAATGACGATTTGCCCTCCTCCAGCGGAGCTACTTTTGACCGCAAGAATCCGATAAGCGGAAATATCGTGAGTCGCGCGGCGGCGGCAACGGTGGCAGACGCGCTGACCGCGGTCGACGCAGCCGCTCATGCTTTTTCTGCCTGGTCCAACCTTGGCCCGAGCGAGCGGCGGAACAAACTCCTACGCTCCGCGGAGCTATTGGAAGCTCGGAGCGCGGAGTTTTCCAGCCTGATGACGGAGGAACTTGGCGCGACCGCAGCCTGGGGGGCGTTCAACGTGCATTTTGCCGCGCAGATGCTGCGCGAGGCCGCGGCCATCACTACGCAAATCAAAGGCGAAGTGATCCCCTCGGATATGCCCGGGAGTATCGCCATGGCCGTGCGGCAGCCCGCCGGGGTCGTGCTGAGCATCGCGCCATGGAATGCGCCGATCATTTTGGGCGTGCGCGCGATCGCCGTTCCCCTGGCGTGCGGCAACACGGTGGTCTTCAAGGCGTCCGAAATGTGCCCCGCGACGCATCGACTGCTGGGCGCGGTGCTGCGCGAGGCCGGCATGGGCGATGGGATCGTAAATATCGTGACCCATGCAGCTCAGGATGCCGCCGCCATCGTGGAAGCGATGGTGGCACATCCGGCGGTCAGAAGGATCAATTTTACCGGTTCCACGCGGGTCGGCAGAATCATTGCGGAGTTGGCGGGAAAGTACCTGAAGCCCGCGGTGTTGGAGCTTGGCGGAAAAGCTCCGCTGGTGATTCTTGACGATGCCGACCTGGATGCGGCGGTAGATGCGGCCGCCTTCGGCGCATACGCGAATCAGGGGCAGATTTGCATGTCCACGGAACGCATCCTGGTGCATGAAAAGGTGGCGGATCGCTTCGCGTCAAAGTTTGTCACAAAGGTAAGCGGACTCACTTGTGGAGATCCCGGCAAGGGGCCGGTGGTTCTGGGAGCGGTCGTGGATATTTCCACGGTGCGCCGCGTCCGGCAATTGGTTGAGGATGCGGTGGCGCGGGGCGCCAAGGTTTTGCTAGGCGGCGGGAACGAGGGAACGCTTATGCCGGCCGTGGTGGTCGACTACGTGACGCCTGAAATGGACATTTTTCGCCAAGAATCTTTTGGGCCGTCCGTTTCCATTACCCGAGTAAAGAACGACGAAGAGGCCATCCAGTTGGCCAATGACTCGGACTACGGACTTTCCGCCGCGGTTTTCAGCAGAGACATCGCGCGCGCGCTGCAAGTTGCCAAACGGATCGAATCGGGGATCTGCCACATTAACGGTCCGACCGTGCATGACGAAGCGCCAATGCCGTTTGGCGGCGTGAAGGCCAGCGGGTATGGACGTTTTGGCGGCGCCACCGCCATCCATGAATTCACGGAGTTGCGCTGGATCACCATCCAGACGACGCCGAGAAAATACCCATTCTGAATAGTGCCGGGGGGCGGTAATGGGTAAGCGATAGCAATTGCGAGAGGTGGGGTTTCTAGCGCGGCAGAAAATCTTGTGAAGAGGGTGACTCGATGATAAAGAACAAAACTCTTTGGATCTTTTTAGCGATCGCGTTGTTGTTCGGCAGGGTGCCTTGCGCGCGCTCCCAAGCAACCGCTCAGGCGCGGTTAAGCGGCACGGTCCACGACCAGAGCGGAGGCAGCGTCGACAAGGCGACCGCGACGCTTCGTGACGTGGACACCAATCATTCCAGCAGCACCGTCACCAACGGCGAAGGCTATTATATTTTTACCAACGTCCCGCCGGGGAAATATGAGCTCACCGTGGAGTTTGCGGGCTTCGCAAAATACACGGCTGCGGGGATCGATCTGCTCGTGGGTCAGGCCGCAACACTGGACGTGGCGCTGAAGGTCGCCGCAGCCGGACTAACCATTACCGTGGACACGGCCGCGCCGGTCATCGAGGCAACGCGCACGGAAGTCAGCCAAGTAATCGATACGCAGCAAATCCAGTCACTGCCCATCAACGGCCGGCTGTTCACGGACTTTGCGCTGCTTACTCCTGGAGTAGCGACGGGCCGGATCAGCCTGCAGTCCACCTTCACGGATCCCACTACCACGCGCATCTCCTTCGGAGGTCAGCGCGACCTTAGCAACAATGTGACCGTCGATGGCGCGGACAACATCAATTCCGCCACGGGATCGCAACGGGCCACGCCTTCTCAGGAAGCGGTGAGCGAATTCCGCGTGGTGAACAGCAGTTTCGGGGCCGACTACGGGCGGGCGCTGGGCGGCATCGTCAATATCGTTACGAAGTCAGGAACGAACGAGCTGCACGGCTCGGTGTACGACTATTTGCAGAACAACGCGACCGACGCCCGTTCCATTCTGAACTCCGCGGGCTTCGACACGCTCCGCGAGAACCAGTTTGGCGCCACGTTGGGCGGCCCAGTTCGCAAGGACAAGACTTTCTTCTTCGCGAGCTACGAAGGGCAGCGGCGCGCGCAGTCGCCGACCTATCCGGCGCTCCTGGTCGACAACCTAGCAGCGATCAACACGCTGAAGGAAAGTATCGGCCTCGCGCCGGAAAACCTAAACGTCTTGAGAACCGCGGACATCGATAATTTTTTCTTTAAGGTCGATCATCAACTGAACGAGCGGAATCGGCTTTCCGTCCGTTATTCGCTGCAGGATGCCACGGACTTGAATCTGCTGGTGGGCGAAACGCTGGACGGCGGCGGAATCGGCGCACCGAGCAGCGGCAGGAATGGACTGCTGCGGGATCAAGCGCTCGTAGGAACATTGAATTCACAACTGACGGATTCTTTCGTCAACACCGCGCTGGTGCAGTGGGCGCGCCGCAATTATGGTTTCCCGGCAGTCAGTGGACAACCGACCTTGGATATTCCGAATGAATTGCTCTTCGGCCACAATTTCGGCGCTTTCGATCGCTACAACGATTCCCGAGTGCAATTTTCCGACACCCTATCCTGGGTGAAGGGCAAGCACTTCTTGAAGTTCGGCTTCGATGTGAATTACCTCAGAAATTATGTCATCTGGCCGGGCTTCACTCCATCTCGAGATATCTTTCCGAGCCTCGCGGACTTGCTGGTTTCCAGCCCCGCGAATTGGGGCACCACTCCCTGCCCAGCTCCCTTGCCGTCTGTCCTGACCGCGCCGTGCATCGCGGCCTTCTTTTGGGGCGCCGCCATCCCTCCAGGCCCGATCAATACGAACGCGCCCTCGCCTGCGATTCCCACCACCTTCAACGAGGCCTACTTGCCCTCGGAAGCGTCAAACTTTAACGTGCGTTTAAACCACAGTTACTACGGCTTCTTTGCGCAGGATCAATGGCGCTTAACGCGCAAGCTTACGCTCAACTATGGCCTGCGTTACGATTTTGAGACCGGCCTCGGCTTCTTCATCGACCCGGATTACCGCGATTTTCAGCCCAGAGTCGGCTTGGCCTACTCTCCCGATTCCAAGACCGTGATTCGCGCGGGCTATGGAATTTTCGTGGACCGCTACAACCTCACGTTTTTCTTCGTGGCCGCCCCGCAGCGGCAGCCGGTCATCGCCGGGCTGCCCACCGACAACGAACAGACCACTGGCTCGTATATTTTAAACAGCGCTTTCCTGGGCGCGTGCGCGCCTTCGTTCGTGCCACGAGGAGGAGGCGTTACGAATTGCCCTTCCGGTACGGTCCCTTCCGACATCATCGATACCGATTTCGAAAACTTCATTACCAACGGCGAGTTTCCGAACAACGAACCCTACTACCAGGGCGGAACGTCCGTGGCTAGGAATTTGCGTGCGCCATATTCCGAACAGGCCAGCCTGGAAATCGACCGAGAGCTGGGCAAAGGTCTTTCCGTGAGCGTTGGGTATCTGTTTGTCGCGGGGCACAAACTGGTGCGGCCCATCGACTTGAACGTGGCTCCCCCGGTCGGTGTCGTCGACGGTAAAGACGTCTACAACTTCGCTATCAGCGATCCCAACATTCCTGCGCCTCCAGGAGGATCTCCGGGAACGAATGGCATCTTTTACTATACCGACTCGAGCGGAAACTCCGTCTATCACGGATTGACGCTGCAGGCCAACGAGCACCTCGGCAAGTATTTCCGCCTCAACGCCAACTACACGTTCTCGAAGACCCTGGATGACGGAACCTTCGTGACCTTCGTAAGTACGCCGCAATCCAACGCGCAACGCAGCCAGGAGCGCGCGCTTTCCAACCAGGACGTGAAAAACCGCTTCGTCACCAATTTCGTGGCCAGCGCTCCGGAGCATTCCTTTGCGCGATATTTCGAGTTGAGCAGCATTATCACCATTCAATCGCCGCGGCCATTCACGCTATTCGCCGGCTTCGATGCGAATAACGACGGAAATCCGGTGAACGACCGCGTCGGCGGGGCTGCTCGCAACACCTACTTTGGTGACAGTCTGCGCACCGTGGACCTGCGCATCTCGCGCACGCTGCATCTCGGTGAAAAATACAAAATGGAATTGTCCGTGGACAGCTTCAACCTGTTTAACCGCGCCAACGTCGACGAAGTGTTTTCTGTCTATGGCGCGCCCGTTTTCCTAGGCCCTGTGCCACAGCAATACAACGACGGCATCACCTCTCCGGCGAACCCCGCTTTCGGTTCACCGAGAACCACGTTCAACCCCAGGCAGTTTCAGTTCGCTGCGAAGCTCATTTTCTAGGAAAGACCGCAAAGGATCGCTTCGGACGGCATCCCGCGTCCTCGCTTCGGCGGGGGCGCGGATGCATTTGGGGACTGGGAGAGTTCAGTGTCTGTCCGCGCGTGGCTCATGCCCATCGGTCCACGCCGGCTGACCATCGAATATCGCCTTTCTGGTGGCTATCGCCCGATCGCCAATTGCGGCCCGTTCATACTCGGCGAGGTAGTCACGTTGTGAGAGAAAGGATGTGCGTGTGCTTCCGCTTCCCGTTGCACCTTCCGAGGTTGGCTTCGCGCATAAGAAATGGCTCGGGTTGAGCATCGCCATCCTCATCGGCGCGGCAATCCTTTTCATGCCTGGCTCCAAGGGACTGTCCCCTCTGGCTCACCGTGTCCTGGCCATCGCCGGCTTCACCGTGGTTCTCTGGGTATTTCAAGTCATGAACAACGGGATCGCCGCAATTCTCATGATGGCGCTCCTAATCCTGGCTCATGTGCGGCCCACGTTAGCGCTCAGCGGATTCTCCAGCCCGTCGTTCTGGATTTTGCTGGTCGTGCTCTTTTACGGCTTCGCGATGCAAAAAACGGGGCTGGCGCAGCGCCTTTCGTTCTATATCCTCTCGCTGTTTCCCGTCACGTATGGCGGAATTTTGGGGGCTTTCTTCCTCATTGGATCGGTCCTGGCGCTTGGCATTCCTTCGATGACCGTGCGGACCGCCATCATGGTGCCCATCGCGTGGGCGCTGGTGCAATCCGTGGGACTGGCCCCGCGCAGCCAAGCTGCGGCGCTGATCATGCTCACCAGCGTCGAAATGGCTGTAATGCCAGGTTGCGCTATTCTTTATGGCTCGCTATTTGGACCGGTGGTCGAGTCGGTTTTCCAAGCCAAGGGCCTGACCTTGACGTGGCTCGGCTATGCCGAAGTTATGGCCGTGCCCACGCTTTTACTTTGCACACTGCTGCTCTTTGCGAATCGGCTGGTGCTAAAACCAGAGACGGAACTGCAATCCTCCGGTTCTTTTGCTGCCGACCAACTGCGGGCTCTCGGCCCCATCAAACAAACCGAATGGATCACCCTCGCGGTAGTCTTGCTGTCCATCGCTTATTGGGCCACCGCCAGGGTCCACCATCTGCCGAGCTTTCTTGTCGGAATGTTGGGGCTGGCGATTTTTGGGCTTAGCGGCATCATCGGCGATAGCGACATCGCCGGAGGCGTTTCGTGGACGATTTTGCTTTTTCTCGGCGGCAACTTCAGTCTTGCGAACGTGCTGGAGGATCTGAAAATCACCGATTGGCTGGCGGGCTATCTGGTCCCCTTCGCGCGGCAACTGACCTTCAGCGTGCTTATTTTCGTCTTAGCCGTGGCCTTGGCGATGCTGATCTTGCGATTTCTTGATCCCACAGGGTTTCTAGCCATCCCCGTGCTCTTCCTGCCCATCGCGGACGTTACCCTCCGTGCAGGAATTCCATCACTTGTTCTCACCGCCCCGTTGGTGCTGGCGGCCGCGCCATTCTGGGCCACGTATCAAAACTTCTGGGTGGCTATGAGCGAAGGAATAACCTCCGGCCAGGGCTTTAGCACTTCCCAACGCCTGCGATTGGCCAACGTATACGCCGTGAGCGTGCTCATCACTCTCGCACTCTCGGTCGGATTTTGGAAAGTCACGAAAATTCTATAGCTGCGCCCTAACAGTCAGCTCGGGCTGGCTTTACTTCCGTCGGTTCAATTGTTGCATCGCCGGCGAGCTGGACGGGTAGAACGGCGCGCGCGGCTGCAATTTGCAGCCGATGCTAGGCTTTTGACCGACACCCACGCGTAATTTGACCTGACGGTCGAGCCAAGAAGGAAATGCTGCTGAACATTGCTGTGCAATGCGAACCGGACACGGAGTGGAAGCCTGCAGTTCCCTCCACCGTGCGTTCCAAGGAAGAACGTGTCGAAGTGTAGATCGAGAGATTAACCGCCGGCCCATCAGGTGGCGGCTCCGGGACTGCTGACGATCCCGCTATCTTCCTTTATAGCGTGCACCCGGTACGCTGCGAAGTCGCCCTCATGCTTGGTGGGAACGGTAGTTTTCTCCGCATCGGCGATCTGCCATACGCGCTCGTGCACTTCGGGACTGATCAGTACTTCGCCTCCCACCGCCGCCGCGCAATAGCGCGCCGCCCGATTGACGGCATCGCCGATTACGGTGAATTCCATGCGGTCGGCGGTGCCGATGAACCCGTGCACAACTTCGCCGCAATGAATTCCGATACCGAATTCGCGAACGGCTTCGCCACGAGCCGCGCGCAAGACGTTTAATTTTTTAATTGCGGATTGTATTTCCAGAGCGGCGCGGATTGCGTTAGCGTGTTGTTTTGCGTCTGGCTCGGGACTACCGAAGACCGCCAGGATGGCATCGCCGATGAATTTATCAATTGTACCTCTATAGGAAAAGATGATCGGCACCGCGACGCCGAAATAATCGTTGAGCATTTCCACGACGTTGTCAGGCTCCATCTCTTGAGCCAATTGGGTGAAACGGCGGATGTCGGCATTCAGAATGGTCACTTCGTTCCGTTGGCCGCCCAAGCGCAGGCGGCCGCGCTGAGCTAATAATTCATTTGCCACTCTGGGAGAAAACTGGCGTAACAAATTGGCTTTGATCACCGATTCGTGACGCAATTTTTCCTGGAGCCGATGAGTGGCGACGGCCATGGCTGCGTACTGTCCGACAACTACCAGCAACCGAACATCGTCGTCGGTGAATACCGCGTGGGGGCTTTGTGCTCCGGCGCAAATCGCGCCCAGCGCCTCTCCCTGCCAGAGCAGCGGGGCATACATGCCGATTTCCATGCCGCTTTGCGCCATGCTGCCGCTGATATTTACTTCAACATTTTTTTTCCAGATGAAGGCTTTGCGTTCAGACATAGCGCGACGCAGCAGGGTTTCGCTTAAGTACGTTCGCTGGACGAATTGATAGGCTTTGAGAAGCAGCGTGTCAGTGGCGGGATCGCGAAGCACTAGAGCCCAACTTTCCCCGGTGGGGATCATCTGCACCAATTGGTCGACGATGGCGGGCAGTAGCAACTCGAGCTTGAGTTTCGTCGCAAACTGGAAAGGGAGATCGCAGACCATCTTGAGCCGGCGAGACGCGGAGTCCTCCGCACAATCCGGCGGAAGCGCCATCGGCTGGACCGCGGTGGCGTCAACATCCTTGGCGATGGCCACACCGGAAGTGGAATGGTGCTTCTCTGGCAGAAGGATAGTGCCGTGCTCAAGATAGTTTGTCGCGCTGGAACGTAGTTCATCGAGCTCCATACGCAAGGTGGTTTGCCCGACGACCGCGGAGTCTTCCGGGCGAAACGGTTGCCGACCGCGGCCCCGGATTTCTACACCATTCAAGAGGGTGCCACGCGAGCTGTTCAGATCCTCGATCCAGCAGCATCCTTCTTCTTGCCAGATGCGTCCATGTAAACGGGAAACTCTTTGATCCGGTGAGAGGTCGAGAACGATGGAAGACTTGTCTTCGGCGCGGCCAAATAACACTTCGGTCTCGGAAGTCTCCCAGACTTTTTTGTTGTCCTGATAGGAGCAAACTATGCGCATGACGGATCAAGAAGAGAAAATCGGTACACCGTGAACGAAGAGCGCCAAAAATGATCCGGCGAATCCGCATTCCGCGTTACTGAGACTCCAAAGTCCGCAAGGGCTTCGCGTCGCAGGCTTTAGACGCGTCAGAACGTATACCCTACCCCGACGAGCGGTACAGCCTTTGATCCAAGCCCACCGTCGTCCAGCCTGACGAGCACGTTGGCAGTAATGACGAACTTCAGCCTGGAGATTGGGAGGACTTTAATGCCCATGGACGCATTCGTGACGTTATACGAGTTGCCCGGGTTGGTAACCAAACTGTTGGCCGTCACTGTGGCTGGCGTGGGATTCGCGGTGCAATCGCCGCAGTTCGCGAGGAACTGTTGCGCCGTGACGGAGACCGTTTCCGCCCCAAAAAAACGCTGGCCGACGATATCGAAATCTCCGGTTAGCCATTTTGTGATTCGCGCGTCTACCCCAACAGTGTAAACAAAATCGTTCGGCACGGAGCCTTTGGTGCCCGTGGTTAGATTTCCAGCGGTGATGGAATCGGTATTCCACTCGTAACCGATCAAAGCGTGGGGGGATACTCGCGCGCGGTAGGAGACGACGGCGAACGGCTTAAAGCCGTAGGAGCCAGAACCCAGATAGTTCAAGGCATCGCCGGTTGCGAAACGCACGTCGAGACCCGCTGCGAAACCCAGGTGTTCGCCTTCCCAAGCGTTCCACTTGACGCGCGCGGTCACGTCGCCAATTCCACTGGCAGAATCTCGTGGGCTGCTGCCGCTCGTGGTAAACGCCGGGTCGGGAAACGTGTGCATCAGACAGCTTGGAGCCAGCGCCGACAACCCGCCCGCCGGACTGGTATTCGGACAATTCTTGAACAGGTGGAAAAAGTAAGGGGCGCCGTTCGTGTTCGTCACGTTCTGGTTCAAACTGGTAGCGTCCGGGCTGCCTGGAACTGGAGTGATGAAGCCGCTGGTGCCGGGGATAACGGTGTCCTGCGAACTGAGCGACATGCGCACATTTTCGATCGGGATGACCATGGAGACTTCGATCCGCTTGGTGAGGCCAAAGGTCACATAGGTGGTGTACTGGTTCACTTTTAACGAGATCGAGTTGATCGTTTGGATTCGGTCACGCACAAAACCGCAACCATTCAGGTTGGCGGCCGTATGGATGGAGCACGTCACGATTTGCCCCGGGATCGAGTTGTCGCCGGAGTCGTCCGTGTGCGTGAGGACTACGGGGAAGTTGTTCAGACTAACGCCGTCCAGCTTGTCGAAATCAAAAAACTGGTAGCTAAACCCTACGAAGAGCCGATGGCGTCCAATCGTTTCCGCGCGCTCGCCAAGAATTGGTCCCAGGCTGTCGGTACTGGTGACGAATGTTTTCAGAGAAGAATCGTAAACGAGGACGACGCCGGAAGACGGAGAAGCCAGGGGCAGCAGGTTCGCCTGGCGGCCGATATCTGTAACGAGTGGCCTTAGCGTGGCCGAGAAGTCGCTGACGAAGTGAAATGGGTGGCCCCCGACGGGAAACAACACGTTATCAAACGCAGCGCCCGAGCCGTACTCCTCCGTGAGCGCGCAGCCGAGCTTAGCGCTTTGCTTCGAGCAAGGACCCTGGGCGTAAGTACTAATACAGCCGCAAAAAAAGACGAGTATGGCCAACGAGGCGCGCTTTGCCATGGTTCCTCCGTCGAATTGATTGGCAGTCTATCCGCTCTTCTTGCTTTGTCAAGAGGGGCTAGGGATTTCCGGCGCAGGCAGATCGACGAATCCAGCACTTTCGAGCGGCCAGCGTTTTAGGGTTACGCGAGCAAAATGTCCAGGAGCCCGCCGTCCGGAGGAATTGCGCCCATATTTCTAGGGCACCTCTATTTGACGTCGGTTATGAGCCACGCGCCATTGGATCTCGCCAACCGAAAAACTGTGGGGTCCGAACGTTTTACGTTGTTCGTCTTTTGGGCGTAGTCGAGGGACATGTTGCTCTTCACGACGGCACTGCTGCCGTCGGCGCTGAACTCGACACCTTGCACGTCAATTTGCACGTGGATCGAAGTTGCGGCTTCGAAGCTCTTTTTTAGGATTCCATAATCTTTCGAGCTCAGGCTCGGCCGAACTTGCCGAAGTGCGTCCGCGTTGCGCTGGTTGTAAGCCTGCGCATAGGCTTGGATTACCGCGCGGACGTCGGCGTCGCTATTCTCCGCCCGTACAGCCGCCGGAGCGGGAGTTTCTATCTTTGCGGGAGCAGGCTGGGGCAG
>Ga0209139_10000191_pt1 | contig 19518 bp, 8 predicted proteins | sample BogFormECP14_OM3_FD_188246 | JGI IMG/M metagenome (GOLD analysis project Ga0209139, IMG submission 188246) | Bog forest soil microbial communities from Calvert Island, British Columbia, Canada - ECP14_OM3 (SPAdes) (version 2) | ecosystem: Environmental > Aquatic > Freshwater > Wetlands > Bog ...
TCGCCAATGTGGTCGTTCCTCCTTCTGAGATTCGACTACGGTTCACAGGCTAGTTGAGCTATTACCTCTCCTACTACCTCCCCGTCCCAGGCCTATCCCAAAGCGAAAATATTCCTTTAGTCTCCAGTTTTTTTAGCATTTCGTTTTTAACATTAAACTAAACCCTCTTTCTATTAACAATTTATATCTCTGTATTACTTATATCTCCGTATTATTTCCTTAGATAATTTTTGGATATGAAATACTACCACATATTCCCATATTATTATATTATCCAAGATTATCAAGAGAAAAATCATTAGTACGGATAATTTAATACTTATTATATATATATATTAAGATATATTTTTAATACTATTTTTTCCTTTTTCTTATTCCAGTCCTACTATATCTTACTCTTATTTTTGTCTTTTTAGATATCTCTGTATTATTAAGAATTCCCTATATTTAAATAATACATTGTATTATTTAAATATATTCCTACATTAATAAGTTAAGATATATTTTCCCTTATTTATTTAATTACTACTTTTCACCTTTAACAATTATAAGGTATTTAGCCTTACTCCGGGGTAATGTTCCTGACTTTACTCACCAGTTCACCACTTCCTGTTCTTTTCATAAATAACCTTAATATACTACTATTAAATATATTTTGTTAATTGTACAAGTTTTAAATTCTTCTTTTTTTTCTTTATTATTGTATTTTTAACAAACTATATTTATAGTTATATATAAATACACTATATTATACTAATCACGCAGTATAATATATCTTAATATATATTATAATACTTATACTATTAATATAATATAAACCTTTTGTTGTTGTAATATCATCATGAACTCCTTTTAAAAAAAAAATCTTAAAATTAGCATTCTATTAGATTATTCTTAAATATACGATTTATTCTACACCGATATACCCTACCTTACTTATATACATATATTTAGCCTATTATTTATTCTTCAATACTTAGGTCGTTCGATTCGCATGTATTAAAGCCCCTAAATAGCGTTCACTCGGAACCATCATCAAATACTATATATTATTTAGCTTTATCTTAAAATAAATATTAAAATTTTATTTTAAATAAAGACATGCCCTCATATATAACTTTATTCATTTTCATTTTTATTTTTTTGTAAATAAAGTTAATTGATGGGCTGGCTTATTATATATTACATTATTTGTTAATATAATATATAATATACCACTCCCGAAGCTAAAGTTTCGGGGATGGTATTGAGTCGTCAATAGGAATCGAACCTATATAAAAGCATTAACAGTGCTCTGCTTTACCATTAAGCTATAACAACAGCGGATACTATAATTTACATAATAAATTATAATACCTTTTTTTAATATTAAAAAAATTTTATCCAATGGTTATATTTCTATATTATTACTATATACTCAAAATCACAATTTTTTTTATGAATCTTATACAAATTTAATATCAGAAATAATATATCATACACTTATCTGAGATTCATGAATTTTTCATATTTTTTTTTTCATATATGGTATTCTCTAATATTTAAATTATATCAAATATATTACATATATTCAAACAAAGCTAAATAAACTTTTTGTACAAAATCAGAACAAAAAAATATAATTTTGTTTTCTTTGCTCCGCACCCCACTAAATATAAAAATATTAGCTCCTTATTTCCTCTTTTATACATTTACTATTTATTTTATTTTTTTTTTGTCTTTTGTCTAATTATGCTTTAAGCATAAGTCCTAATATTTGCTGAATAACATCCTATTTCAATAATTTATTAAACTATATCTTAAGTTATTATCCTATATTATTACTTAACTCTTGCAAAATCTAAATAATATAGATTAAAAATAAATAATCCTTAGGTAGCTTTTTAATTAGATTAAATTACCTCATAATCTAATTACTTATAATTTAGTGAAACGGGTAGTATATTAAATTCATATTACTTTTTTAATATTAAGAAAATGATTGTACCATACTTTGTATGATTCCTACCCTTATATATGACAAAGATAATTAATAAAATAATTTATTTTATTAATCAGATTTTAACTGTCATATTATACGTTTACTCCATTATTTAAAATACTTTATTAGACTAGACTGATTTTTCTTTAAACTATAACAAAGAAGAGGTGATTATTTTCATATAATTTTTTATTAATCTTATTATTACTTAATATAAAACTATCCTCATTTAAGTCCTACCTAAACTACCTCTAATATTTTTATAAAAATGATAATTTAAAATAAAAAAATATGCTTTACGTAAGAAGCATGCTTCGCATCCAAACCAGAGTAGAATATAATCTATTTTCCTCATTATCACCAGCCGTTTACGCGACCAGCGTTAATAGATGTAAAAGCTCAAAGAATATTTAATTACAAAAAATTCTTTCATTATTGTTCTAATAATCATGAGAAGAATTTTTCCACTTCAACGGCTTCTATTTTTATTGGCATTGAAGAATGTAAAACTCCGCATATTTCCGAACATTGTCCGTAAAAATACCCTGTTCTCTCTATTATAACTGAAGCTTGGTTTAATCTACCCGGAGCAGCATCCACTTTAAGAGCTAAAGCGGGGACTGCTCAATCATGTAAAACATCGGCTCCAGTAATTATGAATCTAATATGAGTATCTATAGGTAAAACAACTGCATTATCAACTTCTAGCATTCTAAGTTCACCTTCTTCCAAGCTTGCTTCATCTTTCATATATGAATCAAAATTAATTGTTTCATTTTCCTCGTTTAAAAAATCTGCATACTCGTACTCTCAATATCATTGGTGCCCTGTTACTTTTACTGTCATAGCTGGATCTATTACTTCATCCATTAAATACAATAATTTAAAACTAGGAAAAGCTATAGCAACTAATACTAGTGCTGGCCCTACTGTTCAAATAAGTTCAATTAATGTACCATGATTTAAATATCTATACACTAATTTATTTTCTGACTTATTGAAATTTCACATTATAGATAACATAATTCATGATACACCAAATAGTATAACTACTAAATAAAACATAATTCTATTATGTAGGTCTACTATACCTTCAAAAGACGGAGTTGCCCCATCTTGAAAATATAATCCTCAAGCTAAAGGTACATCTGCTTTTAAACGTGATCCTTTTTTAACCATACCCCCTGATCTAGATCATGATGGTATACCATCATGATATATATCCCGTGTTGAAGATAATGTAATTGATTCTAATTCGTAAGCTTTTTCATATTTACATGTACAGCAGCCTCCACAACAACATTGATCTCCATCTTCCGGATATGATCCTGGATCAGAACTTATAACTTTAACAGGGGGTAGTATCGGACCATATAACGGTTTTCCTCCTAATGTTCCTATACCTTCTCCAGATTTTTGTCCCCCACCTGACCTTTGTTCTTGTCCTGATTGCTCGTTACTTCCTTTTACGGATCCCCCTTGAGGTCCTTGTCTTTCTGTTTCTCCTTGTCTTGATATATCAACAGCATATACCCCATTAAATAGATACTCCTTATTTGAATAATTATTATTAAATAATTTAAATAATAATAATATTATTCCTAATAAAAGTACTACTATTGAGAATTTTGTAAAATATTTCATAAATAAATTTATTTTATCTACTATCATTTCTGATAATGAAATATTTGTGATAAACATATTTGCAACGATTGAATTAATATGTTGTAACTTATTATTAAAATTTGTAAATTCCATTTTTATATTTATTTTATACTCATAGAGTCTATTACTTCAATCTCATATAGTTTTAATATTTAAAACTATGTATTTGGATTCATATTATTCCGCATCTGTAATTATTTTCTATTAACTTTTATATTCAATACGCTCTGAAAAAAAATGTTTCTATATTAAAATTGAGCAAAACAGAGCAGAGCAAAATAAAAGCAAACTATATAATTAAATTGTTAAATAATTATTTCCTATTAGGTAGAATATTTATATTAATATTACATTGGAAATAACGGAATAGTTATCATATATATTGCATTAATTAAAATATATGGTTTTAATATATAAAATAAAGATATATTTGTTAATATTGCAATTACTAAACTCAAACTATTACTTGGTAACATCGGTATTTCATTATCTTTACTTATAGAATCTATAGTAAACTCTGATTTTCTAGTAAAATCTAGAATATCTTTATTTGTATTTAATTCTCTATCTTTCATATAATAAGGCATGAACACATCATCATAAAAATATATAAATTTTATAATTCTTAAATAATAAGCTGCACCTATTACGCTAGTTATTATTGCTATGATAGATACAAAATAATAATCAATTTGCATACTAGCTAATAATACTTGCTGTTTTGCAAAGAACCCTATTAATGGAGGAATACCCGCTAAAGAAAAAATTGTTACTGCTAAACAGAATGCTAAGAATGGATCTGTACCATGCATTCCTTTAAAATTAGTTAAGAAAGGGACAGGTGTATATAATCATTCTGTATCTTCAGTAGTAAAATCATAAAATTGTAGATCTTGATTTACGGGTGTTACAAGATAAAAATTATATATAGTATTTACTCTTATACTTTTATCTGGATGAAATGGATCTAATATTCTATCTCATTCATCATAGTCATTTTTAACTGATTCAAGAAAATCATATAAAGTTGGTTCTACATAAATATCAGTATTAGTAAAAGGATTTATTCTTAACATACGTAAGGGAATAAATTCTTTTTCTAAATAATATCTACAATATAAATAACCTCAAGTTACTAATATAAAGAATAAATTTAAATTAGTTATAGTATATTGGATTAGATAAAATATAAAAGCATCTATACTTGCTACAGAATTTAAGGACAATGCTAATAATAAAAATCCCACATGTGTTATTGTACTATATGCAAATAATCTTTTAATTCTAGATTGACTTAAACCAAGTACAGTACCTATTATTAAGGAGAATAATGCAGATATTGTTAAAACATTTGTTCATAAACCTAAACTTGAATAAGAAGGATTTCAGAATGAAAATGGAATAGTTTCATTCATATATAATCAGTAAACATCTTTAATTTCTTTAGATTCTACATAATAAGGTGGATCTATTTCAACACCTGTTAAGAAATTATTATCATTCATAAAATAACTATTAAGTTGATAATATTGTTCCATAACATTTAAACTATTTAAATTTAATCCACTATGAATATTATGAATTAAAATTAACATTAAAATTAAAATTGAAAGTTTGGCAATTATTATTAATCATGTTGTACTGTATGTTGGTACATCTGAATACACATCAGGAGCTCAATTATGAAAAGGAGCTGCTGATACTTTAAAAAGTAATCCAGCAAACAAGATTAATAAACAGGGATCAATAAAATAATTAGTTAAACTATCTGAATATATCATAAAGATATGTTCCAAGTTTAATGTACCTGTATAAGCATATAATAAACTACATCCTAATAAAATAAAACCGCTTGATAGACCACCTAATAAGAAGTATTTTAAACCCCCACTAGTACCTTTAAAGGATCTTATTTGAGATGTAGATAAAATATATAATGTGAAACTTTGAAGTTCTAATGATAAATATAATGATATTAAATTTTGTGATGATATTAATAAAGAACCACCTAATATAGTATATAACAAAAGAAAACTAAATTCTTTAACTTCTAATTTAGGATGAGTTAATTTATTTTCTACTAATATAGGTGTAGTATAATTAAAAACATTTAATCATACTTCTCCTAATCTGTATAATATACCATTTTTTCTATTTGATTTTGAACTTCGATAATTATTTAATAGATTTTTATTATAATAATCATTTAATTTAGACTTAAAAAATAAAAAACGATTTTTTCAGTTTCTTTCTTTTTCATCAATACCCAGTATATATTTTAATGATAATGAATTATCATATTTTTTATAGTTATATGGTACAAAACAAGTCAAGACTGTTACTATTGCTCCTGTTATAAATAATATTATGTCAAATACCTGTGACAACACTGTTACTTTGAAAACGCCACCATATATTCCAATGCCCTCACTTAACGCTTCTACATCCAATGTATTATACGCTAAATAAGCACCTAAAATAAAAATGATTAAAACGATTCTATTAAACTTCACATAATCCGCTAAGTAATTAAAATTACGTTCCATGGTTGAAGTTGCCGCTAATAATAAAATAAGAATAGCTATTATTAGCATTAAAGTGAAAATGGCCTCGAACCATTATTTTTATCTCTAAGTTATATCCAATCCCCCTTACCCTGTACTAAACTAGACAACCGACCAAGATATTATTTTACCATTTAAATTAATCACTCCGATTAATATATATATAATATATCAGACTGAATTTACTTAATTCATCTTTTATTAATTAAAAAAAATAACCCTTCCCACATTAGCTATGATATCCACTTATCTTTATTTTATGTTATCTAAAATTAAAAAAAAATTAAAAATTTTTTTATTCAAATCTATACTTAGCTACCTCATCTAAAAGGCGGGATATTTAAAATATAAGAGAGCCAGGGCATCAACGATCCCTGGGTTACCTGGGGATCTAATTTAATCTAAATACACTCTATCTCGTACCAAAGGGGATGGAAACGTCTAAGAATATTTAAATTAAATTTAAAACAACTTTATTAATTAATAATAAGTGTTACCTTAAATAAAAACATGTTAAATTAATATATTTTTATTTTTTATTAGTTAAATTATTTAATTAGTACGTAACAAAAGTAAGATTTGTACTTAAAATTACCAATTATAATTTAATTTTTTTTTACTTTTTTATCATATTTTAATTTATTTACGACTGTAATGGTAATTTATTAAAAGTATGAAAATGAGGTGGAGAATCCACGCTTCATTCTATATTTTTACTTAATTTAGCATTATCGGATCAAGCTAATACATCTTCAAGATATTCATCCCGTACTCATCCGTCTCTTGCTACGTGTTTTCCTTCCTCAAACTTATCACAAATTATTGAAATAAAATAAGCAGTCATAACTACGGATAATATTGATCCACCGCTAGCTACTAAATTTCAACCTGCAAATGCATCCGGATAATCAACGATTCGTCTAGGCATACCTTGAAGACCTAAAAAATGCATAGGAAGGAATGTTAAATTAACGCCTATAAATAGTCCTCAGAAGTGTAATCTTCCTTTTCTATCATTATATGTTAATCCTTCTGCTTTAGGTGATCAGAAGTATCAAGCAGCAAATAATGCAAATACCGCACCCATGGATAATACGTAGTGGAAATGCTTAAAAAAAAATTAAGTTGGACTATCTCTTTATCTAATTTTTTTAACAAAAGGAACCTTCATTCACAATGGATTTTGATATTGTATTCAATCTAATAAAAAATCAGAATAAATTTTAAATTCTATACTTCCTTTTGGGTCTTTATTATATTTTCTAATAAGTATAAACTCTTTTATTTTAGTTATTCTATAAAATTTAAAATCAGAATATAATCTATTTTTCATAAAATAATCATATAAATACATCATACCTTCAACTGTTTGATATCTGAAGGCTATAGATGTATATTCTTTATTCATTTTTTTACTTTTATGTTTACGTTGAATAATACGTGGTTTATAGTAAGGAATCGTATTATCAAATATTAGTTTTCGTGTATATTCATTATATTGAAATTCTAAATTACACTCTATTCTATTACTTGCAAAATTAAACACAATAGAACCGTCTGTATCAACTAATCCAGAAAAATAAGGATCAAAAGGACCAATATTATAATCTGGCTCTTTAAATTCAATATTAAAGTAAAGACACGCTTTTTTAAATCCTGGTAATTTTAACCGAATTAATCCATTTAAACGATTAATTAAAAATTCCATGTCTTTTTTTGTTGATACAACATAAATAGAATGAGGTTTATTTCTATCAGATCTAATCCGTCCAATATGTAAATAATTTTGAATTCGAGTTAAAATCCTAACATCTCTATTATGTAATTTTATTCTTATAGATTTTAATTTAGGTAAATTTAATGAATCAATTCTAATATCAAAATTGCCATCACCATCTATAATCCCTGCTAATCAATTATAGAATTTTGAATCGATATCCTTATGTTTATTAGATAATTGACGTATAGTCTCTGAGAATTCTTTACAGTTTTCTGCTGATTGTATATTTGTACAATGAATTTCATTCATTGAAACAGTATTATTATTATTTTCACCATTTAAGAGAAGATTAGAACTTCCATTTGCATCTATTTTTAAAAGATAATTAATATTAAATAGTAAATAACAAACTAAAAATATAGTTCCCAGCATATAGTCAATTGCAGAACATATAATGTTCAGGCCCATTTGAGCTACCACATAATAAGTATCATGGAATGCGATATCTAGGCTTGCATTAGCAAGCACTACACCTGTTAACCCACCAATTGTAAATAAGAATACAAAACCTAAGGCATAAACCATAGGTGTATTAAAAGCAAAGCTTCCCCCATAAGCAGTTGCTAACCATGAAAAAATTTTTATACCAGTAGGAACAGCTATTATCATTGTAGCCGCTGTAAAATATGCTCTTGTATCGGCATCCAATCCTACTGTATACATATGATGACTTCAAACGATAAAACCAAGAACTCCTATTGATAACATTGCGTAAACCATACCAATGTAACCAAATACTGATTTATCGGACATAGTCCCTATTACATGACTTATTATTCCGAAACCAGGTATAATTAATATATATACTTCAGGATGCTTAGTTATATATAAACTAATGGACTATATCATCATCCTTATTATTCCATTTTTCAATAAATTGAATTCAACTCTTTCTAATACTACTATTTTCTTCCGCTTTATACCCCTTAATATCTTTTAATTCATAATATCGAGGTATAAGTCAAAGTTTTTTTTGCTTTGTGGAACGAGCTGGACAAGAACGAATATAACTTAAAAATGAAAATATATCTTCTCTACTTTGAATAGATCATTTATAATAACCATTCTGTGAGGTATCAAAATAAATATTACCTCCAAATATTTCCTTAAAATAAGAAACATCTATTCATAATTTATTAGTTACACTAATAGTTAATTGAGGTGATAAAGGCTCTCCTTTCATCGAAAAACCTATAGTACCATCCGCATCAAAAAACCCACTAAACCAACCATGTTTATTATGTAAGATATCGGGGGTTTTAAAATCAAGGTCTCATTTTGAGCAAATAACATTTAATTGTTTCATTCGAGCTGTATGACGAACTTTACCATTAATTCTATTAATAAGATTTAATACTCCACTTTTATTATGTAAACGATATCTCAGGGCTTTAGCCCCCGATCTTAATTTTATTGATCCCCCTAATTTATTTTGAATATATCTCAAAGCATATTCATCTCTCAGTGACATAGTAATTTCACAAGATACATAACCTTTCTTACTAATCAATAAAGAGCCGTCTCCATCTATTAAACCACTAAGTCATTCATTGAATAAATTGTCTTCATTTTTGCTGGATGATGCCCGTGTAGTCTCTGAGGTTCCTACTAAATACGATATATATTTACGATCTTTCGTTACCAGCTGATTGATCCGAATAGACAAAATTTTTACCAAATAGGGTAATAATATTACACTTATAATTTTAGTATTTGCTATTCATTGCAGATTATTTCAGCTAATAGAGCAATGCAAAATTAGATTTTCATCTAAAAAGGGCCAATTTCGACCAAAAAATCAGAAAAGATGCTGATAAAGTACAGGATCTCCCCCTCCTGCTGGTTCGAAGAAACTAGTATTAAAGTTTCTATCAAACAATAACATAGTAATACCACCTGCTAAAACAGGAAGTGATAACAGTAATAATACTGCTGTTACAAAAATAGCTCACCCGAATAATGGTACTTTATGTAGTACCTGTCCTGGTAGTCTCATATTTATAATTGTTGTTATGAAATTCATAGCACCTAACATAGAAGATATTCCTGCTAAGTGTAGTGAAAAGATTGCTAAATCAACAGATCCTCCACTATGTGCTTGAGCTGCAGCTAATGGCGGATAGACAGTTCAACCTGTACCCGCTCCAGACTCAACAAATGAACTTGATAGTAAAAGAATCAAAGATGGAGGTAATAATCAAAATGAAATATTATTAAGTCGAGGAAATGCCATATCGACCGCTCCTATTAGTAAAGGTACAAAAAAGTTACCAAATCCTCCTACCATACCAGGCATAACCATAAAGAAAATCATTAAAAAAGCATGAGCCGTAATAATTGTATTGTACAATTGTGCGTCATTAGCTAATATTTGTGTACCAGGTGATCCTAATTCCATTCTTATTAATAATGATAAACATGTACCTATCATTCCACTAAATATTGCGAAATAAAGATATAATGTTCCTATATCTTTAGCATTAGTGCTATATAATCATCTTCTTCATCAATCTGCTCTTGAAACATATGAATCTTTTAACAGGGTATTTCCTAACAAACACGGTTCGTCTACTGAAGAAATTGAACTCATTTGGTTGGGGTAGGAGAAAGGGGATGGGGATTTAGCTTTAATAAGCCTTCTGAGGAACCGCAATGCCTTATCTTAGTTACCTTTTACCTAACATAATAAACTACATTGAGTATTAATTTTAATTTATACTGTCACTTACAACCATGCCCCCGGTACATTGTACCGGGGGCATGGTTGTAATTAATTTTTATTTAGCCAATAATAAATAAATAATATTATTATTCATTATTTACTAATTAATTACAAGAGCATATTTTACACTTATTTGTAAATTATTATATTTTAGAACAATTTACAAAGACTACTATATATAATATTATATATAAATTGTGCTAAATTTATATAACTAATTATATGAATAATTAATATAATTTTTTTACCTCTTATCTTGAAGCAAGAAAATTATTAATAAAAATCAGACTAATTCCCACCTAATTTAGCGAGAAGTTATCCATGTTGCCTAATGAAGTAAAGCATAGACTACTATAAATAAAAATTAATGATTATATTAACTCATACTTTAGAGATTTTCTCCTATATAGTACAAAACAAACACAATAGAGTGTCTTTATCTTAAATAGTTGGGCATCTTAGGATATAATAATTTTCCTATAAATTTTACCCGTATTCATAATATTTATAATATCTATAACATTATCACTGAAAGAAAATATTACCCTTTATACATAAGAATTATTAATTTTAATAATAATATCATATTACTATACTTTATCACACCCGCTGTTTATATCCAGCAGCTGAGGATACTTTTAATTCTGTCTCGTACAATTAATATAAAATTTTTATGTTATATTAGCGTACCCCTTACCGAAACAATTAAACTATCACACTAATTTGTTATAATATAAGGCCATTCTTTGGATATTATAAAGGATATCTCTTATTTTTTATAAAACTGGTCGTATATAATAAGTTACATAAGCTGGTCAGACTTAGTAATTAATATTTTCATATTATATAGACTATTTCACTTTTACTCTTAACAATTTTTAACAAATATATTCAGCACAATATATTTTAATTTAAAAAGTAAAAAATAAATTATATCCTTTATAAATGGAATAATTTATACAAGAATATCCAAACCGCTTGCTTCTTAGTCCTTCTTCTAACATAAGTTGCTCACCGTTTTGATGCAAATCCCTCCTTTCTCTTTTGAGCTCCGGAGGGTTATAGATACTTCCTATCATATAATCTCTATTTATTGATATATTCTTCTTTTTATATAATATATTTTTCTTTTTACTATCTTAATATCTACTATGTATACTTTACCGTTGCAATCCCAAGGTACCATATTACACGTCTGGTCCTTAAAAAAATACATCCTCTGTATTTATTGCTATTTGATATAAAGGCAATTAAAAATTGGATTGGAAAGATTTGAACTTTCACCGACTGGGGCCAAATACCAGTGACATACCGATTAGTCTACAATCCATATCAAACAGTAACAAATACAAATTTAGATTAATATGTAATAAATAGTTAAAATATAAAAAGAAAAATATTCATAAAAAAAAATAATCCCTAAATTACTAGTTGACCTAACCTTTCCTAATTTAATTAATATAATATTTTTCACTATACATATATATATATACATATCTTTTTCCTAACCCCTTAATATAAAATAAATTTACTAACTTAAACAAAAAAGACTTTCACTTTTTATACACTCTATATATTACAATATTAGTGAAGATTAACAAAAAAAATTTTTTTTATCTAAAATATATTATGGATTTACTACTTAAATATTTCAATTTATTAAATATCGTGAGAATAATAAGATTCGAACTTATAACCCTTCGCTTAAAAGGCGAATACTCTGCCAATTGAGTTACATTCCCAGAAAAAAGAATAAATAATTTATATTTTATTATATAAATCACTTTTCTTTTTTTTTTCCTCAATTCATACCTTACCATTATATCTATGGCTATAAAGACCTTATTTAAATATAATAAACACAGCGAAGATAAAAAACAACAAAAAATTATTTATAGTTATATTTTTGATGTCCGTGTCTTTTTAATAACCCTTATCTTTGCGTATTTTGTACTTATTAATTTATGCATCATCTTAGGTAAATAGTGGTTTTTATTCTTTTTTTTATTTTTTATAGACAGAGCAAATATTGATTTTAATTGTTTTCTAGTACGGAATTTTAAGGAATTTTCTATTTCATTATAATAATAATTTCATTTATGTTTGTCTTTTTTAATTGGACCTAAAGTTATATATTTTTTATAATCTTTTTTTTCTTTTTTTATTGATTGTTCTAATGCAAATAAACTAGATCTATATGCTACGAATACCTTTCAATAATTAAATCTAGGTTTTAATCGTCTAGATTTGTTTTTTTTCATACCCATAATAAATTGTCTTCCTACAAGGAAATATTTATTAAATAATTGTGAATATAGATGTTTAATATCTACGAGTAACATTAATAGTTCTTGTATATCTACCGATATTTTAGACGTCATTCAAACTTTAACAGATATAGCACCACTTGTACTTTTTGATATTGCTTTAGAATAATCATAAGTTGATTTCATATTACCCCTAATAGTCGGAATACCGATATTATAATATTTCCATTGTTCTGGAGCATAAAATCTTGGTATTCTTGAATGTCCAAAAAATCTCAATTTATGCGTTTTTCTCGCATTATTCCTTCTTGAACCAGTTCTTCCTGCTAATGTAAATTTAAAACTAGATATATCATGTCCTTTTGTTAAACCATGAAGATGTTGTCTAAATGGTTTTGTTCATATTTTTACTCATCTGGCTAGGTTAATATAATTAGATTTAAATATTAAATCTTCTTCCAGTTTTTTTTGTCTTTTTGTAAATTTTTTATATAATTTATCTCCTACTACATTTTTGTATCATAATGAAAAATGATTATATGATAATTTATTTCTTTTTAATAAATGTGTATTAAAAGTATAAAATCTTTCTTTTCTTTTTATCATGTATTCTAAATTCTTAAAAGACAAATAATGTTCTTTTCTTTTTTCATTAATAATATCCACTAATGAATTAGGTCATTGTGATATACTATTTATATAATAATCATAATAACCTCTAGTAATTTCGAAATATTTAATTATAGATAAATATAATCTTGTTTTTCTTTTAAATCTAGTTACAGTTCTTCTTCTTTTTTTTCTTCAACTAATTAAAGCCATTAATCTTCTAGCTAAGATATAACTACTTAAATAATATCTTTTAAGAGGCCATAATCTTATTATAGCTCATTTACCATAAATATTATACAAGATATCTTCAAAATAAAGAACAAAAGGTACAAATATTTTTCTTTTAGTATCTAATTCAGCATTTTGAATAATTCTTCCATAAAAAAAAGATGCTAATCTATGATATCTTTTTCAGAAATTATTCGGTGTTTTTCTTAATTTTTTTAGATATTTTACACTATTAGCTCAACTATTTAAATTAATTCTTTTGAATTTTGTTTGATAATATCTTAATTTATTTAAATAATAATACTTAGGTTTTAATCTTACTAAACTTCTATAATTATATTCTAACAAACCTAATAATGTTTTTACTATTATAAAATTTAATAACATCATATGACTTTTATTAATTCCTCTTACTTTATTAATTATTCACATTCTTAAAGTATGCATTCAATAATTTCGTCATAAATATAACACGTAATGTTTATAATATTCTATAATATAAAAAGAAATTAATTTTCTATAATAAACCTTAAATATATTATCATAATAAAATAATTTATCTTTTAATATACCTTCTCTTTTATTGTCTGCATCTCATGAATAAAAAAAAGTTATAAATCCCCCTAAAACAATTTTCTTTTTACGTTTAAAATTTATTGGTTTACCATAATAAATATGAGGATAATTATATAAATAATTGTCCTTTATATAACTATGAGAGTAAGAATCCCCATCCTCAGGAATTCTATCTCAAACCTTTGCTACTATAATATTTTTAACTATATTAGAGTACTCAATCTTAATAAAATTTAATGAATATATAGTATATCAAATATTACTTAATATTAACATATCTTTGGCTTTATTATAAATAGAATCTAATGACATATAATTAGATTGAAATTTATCATTTCCTTTTACTGATAAATATTTACTTAGTATAGATAATAAAGAATAATCCAATTTATCTCAAATCTTTTTAGTATTTTTAGTTTTCACTTTTTTATTCAGTTCAATTATATTGATTTCATTCTTCTTTGCTTTTTTTTGAAATCTTTTTTTCTTTTGTTTTACAGGTACAATCATATTTTTAATACAATAAAGTGCATAATTCTTTCTTAATATTCACTGTTTCCTTAATCAATTTCTTTTATTAATATATAATGATGCACTTTTTAAATTTCCAATTTTCTTTTTTTTAGTCAATTTGCTTTTTTTTTTTCTATCTTTTATAATATTAGATTTAATATTATTTAATACAAATTTTTTCTTTAATAATTTTATCTTATTAATATAATATACTATCTTACCTATGTTTCTATAATTATATTCCTTATTCTCTTTTTCTTGTTCTATTCTCAATTTTCTTCTTTTATTCTTACTGAACTTTGTACCATTTATATTTATTTTATTTGAATGTGCTTTAGTATAATCTCAATAAGACTTATAGTAGTTAGTAAAAAAACTATAATAACTAAGTCTTTTATAATTATTTTTAATTATATCTAGTTGGTTTATATTTTTTTCACCTATTACTTTTTCTTTGTCTTTAGAAATTTCTAAAATAATATTCTTTTTTTCCATTGGTATATTTTCAACGGATTTACATAAAGGTCTTATTTTATCTATTTTTACTTCTCCAAACTTAGTTAATAATTTATTAATAGGTTTATTCTCTTTGATATTTTTATTATTTTTTTTTGATTTATTTTTTTGGTCTAGTTTACTGTCTTTGTATTTATTTTCATTCATTTCTTCTTTTTTACGTCTTTCTCATTCTTTTGGAGAATATCAAATATATTTCTTTTCATTTGAACTATCATTTTGTTTTTGATGATGAGAATATAAATGGAAACCTTTTAATTTTTCCTTAAATTCTTTTTGATCCATTTTTTTTCCTCTTCTTCTATCATAAATTTGTTTTTTCTTATATTGAGTAAAGGTTAATTTTTTTTCACCAAACTTCTTAATTCTTTCATCTCCTTTCTTTTTTCTTTCTTTTTTTCTAGCTTTATATTTCATTCTATTCAATTTTTTCCTCATTTGTTTATTACTTAAAGGTTGAGCATTTGGTTTTGATATTGTTAAATCCCGTGATTTATATGGTTTTTTATCTTTCTTAATTAAAGAGTCTTCTTCCTTTTTATATAAACTAATTACATCTACTTTATCTTTATCTATATTAAATAAATTATCTATACCTAATTTATTTAATATATTAATATACATATTATTTAAATTATAATTATTATACTTAAAAATTTTATTTAATCTAGATATAGATAATTTACGTGTTTTTTTTACAGATTTAATAGTTTTTTTGTAAACTTCATTTATTTTTAGTAACATTAAACAGATAGTTATAACTAATCCTTTATTATATTTAAAAACTCATTCTTCATAAGATTTCACAACTTTAGTGTAATAAGGAAAAACTTTAGGTTCTATAATATTAATATAAAAAAAACGAGGTCTATTTATAGTTTCATTAACCTTTTTATATACATCAACATATAAACTATAGATATATTTATACGCAAATCTTCTCATCATAACATTTCTAAACTTTTTGAGTTGATTTGTTTTATTATTAAATATAAATAAATCAATTACCACATTGAAAGGAGTATGTTTAAATATAGGTTTTCCTAATCATAATCTTCTTCATTTAGATATTCTACTAGTTTTCTTAGGTTCATACCCTCCGAATAAATCAATTCTTCTTCTTAATAATTTTTTTTTTATTTTAAAAGATTTACTTATTTGACGTTTTAATCATTTAGACTTTAAAATTCCTGGGTGAAAATAAGTTGTAACATTAGGATCTCCTTTATATGCCCCTCGTCTTGAGAATTCTATAATTCTATTTAATTGTTTATATATTTGTTTACTGGCTTTATACTTATAACCTGTTTTTAATAATCTATATGTATATATTTTTCATTTATGACTAAATAATCTTCTTTTAATTCTCTTAACTGAAAAGAAACGTTTAATTAATTCAGTAGTAAATCTATCTAATAATATCATTGAAGCTCCATCTCTTCGTAAAAAAGAATATACATTACTCAATCAATGTTTAGCTTGGCTTGGTAAGCTTCTTTCAATATATTTACTTGGAAAATAATAATTAGGTATTAATAATTTATTAGATATTTTTCTTGATTCTAAATCTTCTTTATGGCTCTCTATTATATTATTAAATACATATTTAAATTGTACCATTAATTTTTTAAAAGGTTTTATGTCTTTTCTCCTTATTTCAGACTTAATTCTTTTACTATTAAAATAATTTAATCATTTATTTTGTTGAATTTTTAACTCTAAATTTTTATTTAATAAACCATCCTGTTTTGATCTTGTAATACTAGAACTAATGTTTTTATCACCATAGTTATCCATATGTCTTATATCTTTGATAAGTTCTTTATGTGCTTTTTTTATTCTTTTTATTTTTTCTTCCTCCTCTCTATCCGCAACTTGCTTTGCCCTTATGATTTCTCACCTTTCCTGGATATCGCTTAAATTCTTATGCGGTTTTTTATAATAATTCACTAAATATCGAGTTCAATTTTCTTGGTTATGTTTCAAAATTTTCCCTCTTTTTTTATATAAAACTCATCTTAAATGTTTTGACATACTTATATTTTTAACATTAAATTTCTTTCTATTTGTCAAATAATATTATAATTTATATCATTATTAATACACTTACATTAAATACTTTTATAATTTGTTTATTAAATATAATAAGTAACTTATTTATAATATTATAATCAAACAAATATTACAATTTTTGTAATTAATTTAAACCGTGAATTGATACAATTAGAACAAGTATTTAATATATAATTAGTTATCTTTAATTATAATTTTCTCTTAAATTTATTAATATAGTTTTATTTACTAGTAATAAATAAACATACCAAATACAAAGCTATTATTATTAATATTATATGTCAGAATATAATGTCCCTTCGAAAAAAAAAATATATATATATATTGTTCGCGGTAACAGAAACCATGTATATATATATTTTATATAAGTCAAAAATATCTATATATTTAAATTATTTATTAATTAATATATATTTTTGAATGTAGTAGTATTCATAATATTATTTCCATATTAGAATATTAAATACTTTTACTTAATTTAAATAAAATATAATGCATAAAGTTCGTTTTAACTAAATAATAGTTTTTAAAAGACTCGAACTTATATTTCTCGCTTATCAAGCGAGCACTTTAACCATTTAAGTTAAAAAACCAATATTATTATTTATATTAATTCACATATATACATATAATAACTATATATACATATAATAACTCAAATAATTTTAAATTAATTCAAAAGAATATATTAATTTAAATATTAAATTATTACATAAACAACTATATTATATTAACAATTTTCACATTTAAACACAAAATATTTCTATTTTAGGGCAATTTTTACACTTAAAATTAATCTACCCTATTCCATAACTCATGGATGCAAAACAAGGGAAGCCATAGAATCATAATAATAATTTAGACCATAATAATTAAGACCTTTACATATTAAACAAGAAAATATAAATGAAAATAATTATTATACTCTAAATTAACTGATATATTTTCTTATATATAAGAAAATATATCAAGAATATAATACAACCAGCTTTAAACGCTCAAATTAAAAAATACGCGAGTGAAGGTGTCGAACCTTCTCTGCCAGGTCATGAGCCTGAAGTGCATATCCGTTACACTTACTCGCAAACTATTTACCTCGTCGTCATTATGACGACGTGTGGTATTTTTTTTCAATAACCTAGCGTACTATATATACTTCGTTTCAATATGTTATTCCAAATATAAACCATCTGTACTTAATTTGTTTCCTATATTACACATGAATATTAATTTTAATATTTTAGAAGCCAAAGCATACATATTACTATATTTTATAATAAATATATTTTAATATTTTGATAATTTATTAATTTTTATATAAATATATTATTATATTAATTACTATATGCGGTAATTCAATTACACTTTATACTATTTTTATTTATCTTAGAAAAATTATAAAAATATCAAATTATCCTTTGTTATATTTAGGCGAACAAAAAGTTATACTATTTTGAAGATTAACCCCAACCTCTTAATCGGTTAGGGTTATAGTACTCCAGGTATTAAAACGCCCTGAAGAGGTATGTACTGATAAGAGTAATATGAAGGTAAAAATAAAATTAGCACAAGATTACCTGAATAAATTTCAGTACTGTAAAGCTCTTGCCTAAAATTTTGTTAGTAGTAGTCTACTACTTATTTATCTGAAAAGTATAGTAAGGGGTATTTTGAACTTGATATGCTTTCAATTCTTAATGTTTACCAACTTAGCTATCCTGTGATGCATTAGTTTGTATATAGAGTGAAGGTAAAAAAATAATATTAATAACTTTTCTATATACCTTCTACAGAATTTTATTAACTTCAACAACATGAACACCAGAGGTTAGTAGGTCCCAGTCCTTGCGTACGAGGGCTCCATCCTTAATTTACTTTAGATTCCCATAGAAGATAGGGACCGTACTGTCTCACGACGTACTTAACCCAACTCGCGTTAATTTTTAACCGGCGAACAGCCTGACCCTTCCTAGCTCCTGCACCAGGAGGTTAATCTGAGTCGACATCGAGGTGCCAAACAT
>Ga0209139_10000192_pt1 | contig 19502 bp, 11 predicted proteins | sample BogFormECP14_OM3_FD_188246 | JGI IMG/M metagenome (GOLD analysis project Ga0209139, IMG submission 188246) | Bog forest soil microbial communities from Calvert Island, British Columbia, Canada - ECP14_OM3 (SPAdes) (version 2) | ecosystem: Environmental > Aquatic > Freshwater > Wetlands > Bog ...
CGCCTATTGGTACCACCAGAACTCCGCCCTCAACGCCAACACTTGGGATAACGGCCACACGCCCAATGGCTCTGGCTTGGACTTCACCCCCAAGCAGCCGCAGCATGACAACCGTGTCGGAGCGACCTTCGGTGGCCCGCTCAAGAAAAACAAGACCTTTATCTTTGGAAACTACGAAGTCCGCCGGTTTCCCCAAGCCGTTCAGGTCGAGCGCATCGTCCCCACCCAGTCACTCCGGGATGGAATCCTTACCTTCAACGGCGTCCAGTACAATCTCGCGACCTCCACCGCTTGCGGTACCAGCGGTACGCAGGCTTGTGACCCCCGTGGCATCGGTATTAGCCCGACCATTCAGCAACTCTGGAACATGCTGCCCCTGGGGAACGATCCCAATGTTGGTGATGGCTCCAACACCGAAGGATTCCGTACAAGCGTAGCTGAAAAGCTTAAAGATGACTTCGTTAACGTCCGCTTGGATCATGCCTTCACCGACAAAGTGAAATTCTTCGGCCGCTACCTTTATCATCGCGATATCTCCCCCAATGCCGCGGGTTCCGGAGGGCAGGTCAGCTTTCTCACCGGCACAGCCGAGTCCGCCAGCGCCTCCGACATCCGTGGCGATGGCTTCACCTCCGGCCTCGACTGGTCAGTCCGCGACAACCTCATTAATAGCATTCACGTCGGCTGGATCCGCAGCCGCCAGGACTTCAACGTCATCCGCCCAAGCACTTCCTCGGAAGACTTGAATCTCCCTGGCACGCAATCCCCGCTAGGCGACATCGCCCTTGCTCCCGGCCTTGGCGCCACCGGCCTCATCGACACCGTCGTCGACGTCGATACCCAACGCGCCCGCCATCAAGCCATTTATGCCAGCAGCAAGCAATACGCCGACGATCTGACGTGGATCAAGGGCAAGCACACGGTTGTTACCGGCGCGGATGTTCGTTGGTTGCCTACCATCCACGACCGCGATGATAAGGTCATCGGCTCCGTCACTTCGCTTGTCGCCACGCTCGACGCGGACGTGATTAACGGTATTAGTATTCCCGCAGCCGATCGCCCCTTGAATCTACCCAACGCCGACGCGCAAAACTGGGATCGTCTTTACGCCGCCTCCCTCGGCTTGGTAGACAACGTTGGCATACTGGCTGTTCGTAACGGTCAACTGCAGCCCCAGCCGCTTGGAACCCAGCTTGAGGCTAAGACCACTCTCCGTTCCTATAATTTCTTTGTTCAGGATACCTGGCGCATCAAGCCGTCCATCACCCTTACCTACGGCATCGGCTATGGCTGGCAGACCACGCCTCAGGAGTTGCACGGCCAGCAAACCTTCATCGCCAATCACGATGACGGCGACTCCATCATCAATGGCCTTCAGTACATCCAGGCCAAAGAGGCCGCTGCCGAAGCCGGCGATGTTTATAACCCCACCCTTTCCTACATCCCCATCAAAAGTAGTGGCCGGTCCGATGTCTTCAACGTGGACTATGGCGACTGGGCTCCACGCGCTTCCATCGCCTGGAACCCCAGTTTCAGAGACGGCTTAATGGGCAAACTCGCGGGAGATAGAAAGACCGTCGTTCGCGCCGGCTACGGTATCGCCTACGACCGCGTCAACACCGTCCAGAGCGTCATCATTCCCATGCTCGGCGTAGGTTTCGCACAGACCATCAACGTCCAGACACCAGCCTGCAACGCCAGCGGCACTCCAGGGGCCGGTTGCAATGCGGCCGTGGGCGTCGGGACTGATCCGGGCCTGGCCAGTTTTCGTGTTGGCGTGGACGGCACAATCCCCACTCCTCCGCTTCCTGGTGCCCTCACTTCGCCCATCATACCGACCGTTCCGTTTGGCGAAGAGCTGAGCTTTCAGAACGATCCCAACTTCAAGGCCGGCCGCGCACACATGGTGGATTTCACCGTCCAGCGCAGTCTGCCCGGCCAGATGATCCTGGAAGTCGGCTACGTGGGCCGCTTTGGCCGCCACCTCCCTGGCAGCATTAACTTCAACTCCGCGCCCTATATGTTCAAGGACAAAGCTTCTGGTCAAATCTTTGCTCAAGCGTATGACGCCGTGGCTACCCAACTTCGCGCTGGTGTTGCTCCGAGCCAAGTCACGGCGCAACCGTGGTTCGAAAATCAGCTTCCGGGTCTTACTGCTGCTGTATGCCCAAGCACACCCACTCTCACAGCCACCCAGTGTCTTGCTTCAGGCAATTCGACGAACATCATCAACAACAACGTATCGAGCGTGTTCGATTCGATTGACTTCGACCGCCTCGGTCTTGGCTTGCAGTCCTATAACAACCTTCAAGTCCTCGATCTCTTCATGCGCGATAGCCACGACCACTCCAACTACAACGCCTTTGTCATCACCCTTCGCAACAATAGTTGGCATGGGCTGGTCTTCGACATGAACTACACGCGCTCCAAATCGCTCGACGACGTCGGCGCCGTTCAAAACGCCGCCGAATATCACTCCTCCAGCTACAACTTTAACCTTGACTACGGACCGTCCTTCTTCAACCGGCCCAACGTCTTCAACGCGCTTTTCAACTATGACCTGCCCTTCGGCGGTTCGCACCGCTTCTCTAGCAGCCATGCCTTCGTAAACAAAGTCATCGGCGGCTGGTATACCTCCGGCATCTTGCGCATCAGCAGCGGTATTCCCGAGCTCGTCACCGTCAGCGGCTCTTCCTTCGGCGGCGGCGATATTTTCGGTATCGCGGCGGGCATGTTGCCCACTGTCCCCATCGGCTCCCTCGGCGGCGGCAGCGTGCACAGCGGCATTTGCAGCACTGGCGCAGGCTCCGGCGGCAATGCCTGCAACAACGGCACGGGCACCGGCCTCAACTACTTCTCGAATCCCACCGCCGCCTTCGCTGATTTCCGCCCGACGTTGCTCGCCAGCGACACGAATGACGGAAGAAATAGCCCTGTTCCAGGACTCGGCTTCTGGAATTTCGACATGAGCCTCGGGAAAACCACGAGCATCACCGAGCGCGTCAAAGTCGTCTTCTCCGCCGACTTCTTCAACCTCTTCAATCACGTCAATTTTCTGGATCCGTCTCTCGACACCACGAATCCATCGACCTTCGGCGTGATTAACACTCAACTCGTTCCCGCGGACCGCATTCAGGGTTCACGCTGGATTCAGCTCGGCCTGCGCTTCAGTTTCTAATTCTAAACAACCCTCCAACACAAATGGGAGAGGCCAAAACGCCTCTCCCATTTTTATTTCCGGCAGTTGTAGGGGCGGCCTTCTGAGGCCGTCCACTCTTCAAATCGCACCAAGCCTTGCTCAGCATTTCCGTAAGGTCGCCCGCAACTCCAAAATACCGTATAATTACTGTGATTTAGACCATCTAAGGCTGTGCGGTTCAAAACCACGACCGCAAGGAAGCAAACTTGATCCCCCGTTACACCCGCCAGGAAATGGGCCATGTCTGGAACGACGCGAATCGTTTCCAGAAATGGCTAGACGTCGAACTAGCCGCCACCGAAACGCTGGCCGAAGCGGGCCTCGTGCCAAAAGACGCCGCCGCCACAATCCGCGAGCGCGCCAAAGTTAACGTTCCCCATATTCACGAAATCGAAGCCCGCGTAAAGCACGACGTAATCGCCTTCACCATGGACGTCGGCGAATCCATTGGCGATCCCGCCGCCGCCCGCTGGCTCCACTACGGCCTAACCTCTAACGATGTAGTTGACACCGCGCAAGCGCTACAGATTCGCGACGCTTCCCATATCATCGAACGCGAACTCGTCCTCTTCGGCGAAGTTCTCGACCTCCGCGCCCACCAGTATCGCAACACCCCGCAAATCGGCCGCACGCACGGCGTCCACGCCGAACCCATCACCTTCGGTCTCAAAATAGCGAATTGGTTTTCAGAAAATCAGCGCAACATCCGCCGCTTCCGCGCCGCCGCCGCCGGTATGGCCGTTGGCAAAATTTCCGGAGCCGTCGGCAACGCCTCGCACCTCGGCCCCGAAATGGAAGAGCGCATCTGCAAAAAACTCGGCTTAGCTGTGGCCCCCGTCGCGTCGCAAGTCATCCAACGCGATCGCCACGCACAATATCTCAGCGCGTTAGCGCTCATCGCCGCCACGCTCGAAAAAGTCGCCCTGGAAATTCGCCATCTCCAGCGCACCGAAGTTCGCGAAGCCGAAGAGCCATTCAGCGGCGAACAGCGCGGCAGCTCCGCCATGCCTCACAAACGCAATCCGGTAACCTGCGAACAAATCTGCGGCCTGGCCCGCGTGGTGCGTTCCAACATGCTCGCCGCCTATGAAGACGTCTCTCTCTGGCATGAGCGCGACATCTCCCACAGCTCCGTAGAGCGCATCATCCTTCCCGATTCCACAATCCTAGTCGATTACATGTTAGCGAAAATGACCCGCGTCATAGCCGACATGCGCGTCTTCCCCGAACGGATGCTCCGCAACCTTGAATCCACCCACGGCCTCATCTATTCCGGCCAACTCCTCCAGGATGTGGTAGAAAAAGGCATGCCCCGCGACGACGCCTACAAAGCCGTCCAGGAAAACGCCATGGCCGCGTGGGAAACCGACACCAGCTTCAAAGATCGCGTAGCAAATGACGCCCGAATCACAAAGTATCTAGACGCGAACGCGTTGGCGCACACCTTCGACCTCCACCGCCAGCTCCGCTACGTAGACGCCATCTTCGACCGCGTCTTCGGCGCCCACCCCGCCGGCGAAAAGTCCGCCACCACCAACGCCTAAAACGAAGGCCCACGCCTAATTTGTAGGCGCACAGCATGCTGCGCCCCATCGCGGCACGACCTCGTCCGATCCCGGCCCCATCCTGGCATTTGTCATCCTGAGCGCAGCGAAGGATCTCTCTTCGGATTCTGCCGCCTCATCCCCCCCCCAAAAAAAACGAAGGGCCCCGGTCACCCGGAACCCTTTCGCCTCTTCTGATTTCAGCTTGTGCCGAACTCAGCTGCGGAGGCGGAAACCCAAAATCGCTGAAGCCATTCTACTCGACCATTCCACCAAACTTCTCAACTATTTCGCCAAAGCGTTCGAACAACCGCAACGCCCTCGCTGCGCTGTTCGAAATAAGGCCACGATCCCGCCCCGCTTTTTGCTCAGCGGCTCAGCGCGATTACTCCACGCGCTGTACGTAACGCGCTTCGGTAGTATCCACCTTCACCCGGTCCCCCGAATTCACAAACGGCGGCACCTGAATCACCAAACCAGTCTCAAGCGTAGCCGGCTTCATCACCGCGCTGGCTGTAGCCTTCTGCAAAGTCGGCTCCGTTTCCAGCACCTTCAACTCCATCGTGTCCGGCAAATCCACGCCGATCGGCTTCTCCTCAAAAAACTCAATCTTGACGGTCGTATTGGGAATCAGGTAGTACACCGTTTCGCCCAGCTCTTCCCGCGTCATCTGCATCTGCTCGTACGTCTGCGTATTCATAAAGTGAAATTCGTCGCCCTCGTTATACAGGTATTCGAATTCCACTTCGTCAAGAATCGCGCGATCCACAAATTCTTCCGCCCGGAACCGGTAATCGATCATCGTGCCGGTCCGCAAATTCTTCATCCGCGTCTGCATCGACCCACGCTTGTTGCCCGGCGTCCGATGATCCACGCTGAATACCGTGTAGAGCTGCCCCTCGTGCTGAATCACCATCCCGGGGCGAAGTTGCGTAGCTTTGACGCTGCTCATAATTTTGTACGATCCCCGCGTAACGGGATCAACGTCTCCCTGAAAAATTTGCAAATTTCGAAAATTCCGAAGTGCGAAAAACGCCACTCAACGGCACGCGGAATGACTCGAGGCACGCCAGGCCAAAACTCCTAGCCCAACGCGAATCACCAGTATAAATGCCCGCATCGAGCCCGGTCAATCGCAGGACAGCACAAGTGAGTGAAGACCACTGCATTGTCAGTAATAAGCCGCTATCGTTTCGACCTTTGAACATGGCCAACGGCAACACCGTACGACCTGAGTTCATCTTGTATTGTTGCTGCTTCGCCCGCTGCTGCCAACGGTCGCGTTTCCTTTTTCGTGCTACGCTGTGTGATCCCGCAGAATTCTGATGTTTTGGAACAGAGGCGAAAAAGTGCGTCGATATCACCACATTGGAATTCCTACCAGCCAACCAAGGCCGGGAGAGCGCCACATCGAGCATCTAAAGATCTTTATTGTCGGACACGAAAACAGCGAGTATGGCGTGGAATGGATGCGGTTCGACGCGGACGCACCTATTCCCGAGTTGGTCAGGCAAGTGCCACATGTTGCTTTTGAGGTGAGTGACCTTGCGTCCGAACTGGTAGGCCGAGAAATTCTGATTGCGCCGAACAGCCCATCCGATGGCGTGCGCGTCGCGTTCATCGTCGAAAACGGCGCACCCATTGAGTTGATGGAGTTCACCGACCCCAACCATCCGGATCGGCGTTAAGACACGACTTGGAGTTTCAAATCGTTCCCGCTGGCACCGCCGCGTAACCTAAGGACATCCAACCGCTTACGCCAACCTCACGCAACTTTCCCCGGACAGCAGTGTGCATTATTTTCTGCCTTTCCTAACTTAGTGTCTCGCTCAGAAGCCTTGGCTGGGGGCGCTGGGCATTCCGGAATAGTGAACGTGGACGAGACGCCAGGCGCCTTGTTTTCTTTCGTAAATCTGCGTTTCCCTGCCGTGTGTCGTGATGGTCGAGCCGTCCTTTCGGAGTTTTGCCACGAAGTCCCAATAGAACTCGACGACAGCCGAATTCCCGTAAACGTGCACGGAGATGTCCCGAGGGCTCAAGTTTCTTTCGGTGAAAGTGTCGCCCATCAGATGGCGGTAGACGTTCGCTTTGATTTGGTCGAATCCGTGTTCGTGGCCGAGTGGGTGAATGAAGGAGACGTCTGGCGAGTCCCACCACACCTGGGAAGCCAGATTGGTGTCAGCCGCGTCAATGGAGCGCGCGTATTTGGCCACCAGCGCGGTAAGCTCACGGGTGTCGGCGGCAACATCGCCGGATTCAAAGTCGACGTCCGCTGAGCCCTTTTCCGCTCTTTCCTTCGCTGCCGCGGCCATGATTTTTTCTATTTCATCAGGGTCGCGGGGGAGGCGTTTGCTTAGGAATTTGTAGCCGGTTTCGGTGATGAGGATGTCGTCTTCGATGCGCACGCCGAGATTTTCTTCGGGGATGTAGATCCCGGGCTCGACGGTGACGACCATGCCCGGCTCCAGCGGTCTGCAATACTCGCCGGGATCGTGGACGTCGAGGCCGATGTCGTGGCCGAGGCCGTGGATGTAATAGCGGCCGAGTGGTTTGCCGTGAAGATCTTTGCCGTGGGAATTGATGTAGTCCTCGACAATTTTTTGGACACTTTTGGAGCCTCGCTGGCAGTAATCCATCCCAGGCTTGATGGCCGCGAGTGCGGCATTTTGCGCACCAAGAACGACTTCATAAATTTCGCGCTGGCGCGGCGTGAATTTACCGTTGGCGGGCAGCGTGCGCGTGATGTCGGCCGAGTAGCCGGAATATTGCGCGCCCACATCAAGGACGACGATATCCCCATTTTCGATAAGGCGGGACAGCTTGTTGTAGTGCAGCGCCGTAGAATTCGGCCCGGCGCCGACGATGGGTGCGTAGCCTTCGGCTTCCGAGCCGCCCATCGCATGCACTTCCACCATTTTGGCGGCGATCTGATATTCGTGGATGCCGGGACGCATCATGCGCATCGCCGCAAGATGCGCGTCGAGCGAAAGCTCGATAGCCTCCGTGAGGAACGCAATTTCCCCGGGCGATTTGATTTGGCGCAGCGCCTCGATGTTCGACCGAATATCTTTCAGGTTGATTTGAGGGACAACTGTTTTGATCCAGTCGGCAACCGCCTTTTCGTGCGGGTAGCCGCCATTTTCCATTTCGTAGGGAAGGATGGTGTAGATAGCGGGATAGAGCTTGGCGAGCCTTTCGAGCGTGGCGCGCATTTCGGGGTAGGGAAGCACGGAAGCGAAGCCAGTGCGCGCGGTGATCCCAGGATCGGACGGCGACATGCGGAGACCGTTCCATTTTTCCTTGCCGGGATTTTTGGGCGGAAGGAAAAGGATCTCCTGCGGAATGTCGGAAGATGTAGAACTGGAACCTGCTTTTGGCGCTGGAAGAATGATCAGCCCCGCTCCTTCTTCGTTGTGGCCCGTGAGGTAATAGAAATTGTCTTCCTGCGCGAAGACGTAGTCTTGCGAGGATTCTTCGCGTCCCGTGAAGCCCCATAGAAGGATGGGGGCATCGATTTGCGCGGCGAGTTTCGCACGGCGCGCGGCGTAGACGCTGTTCGCTTCGCGTTCGCGACGCTGCTGGGCGCAGGTTTGCGACGAGAGAGCGGCGAGTCCAACAAGAATGAGAGCTGCGGCGAATAGAGGGGTGAGCTTCCCCGAGAAGGCCGGAGCTGGAAGGAAAGACAGACGAAGACGTGGACTGCCTGCAGAGCGAAAGAGACTGGCCCTTCGTTCCTCCCTTCGAGGCTCTGGGCAAGCTGGGTAAACGGGGATGTCCGTTCCACCGTGATGTGGACTACCGATCATGCGTTTACCTCGCCCGAGAAGCGACGAAGATTGTACCCAAAGAGATTGAGACAAGCGAGATGGCGCGGGAATGGGCATCGAATGTCGTGCCTTCGGCGCTTCACCCGTGCCCCAATCCGGGGCATACGAGAACTGCGAAGTGAGCGCGTGAGGGGACGAGTTTGTAGACGGAGAGGGCATCGATTTCGATGGTTTTTGGTTCCCGGGGGCGGGTGCGCGCAGTGATGACTCTTTCGAGGAGAAAGCGGAGCGATTTTGTCCGGCAAATCGGATTCAGAGTAGAGTAATTAGAGACCTGTAATTCATCCAGATTTTCAAGATTTAAGGGACCCTGCCTTCTTTAGATGTCCCGAGTGTTGCCGGAAGGCAGGGTTGTGGGACCGAAGTACCAAGACAGCAGTAACAGTGGTGGGGCGTCAGTTTCGGTACTAGCTCTCTATTTACCGGAAAGCGCCAAAAATCTAGCATTATCCTGCTGGGAAGTGCCCCGTTATCGTACACGCCGAAGCCAGGCGGATCGAGCCGGGAGCGCGCAGTACGGGAACCCCGCGAATTAAAACCTAACTGGGCAGTCCGAGATTTAGAAGGTCCGGGCCAAATCAAAGAAATCGAGAGGTAAGAGCCATCATGGGAACCGGCCCTTCGCGCAGCTTCGAACGTCGTACCGCGCCACAAGCAGCCTCTTGCGTCGACCTGATGGTTCGAACGGAGAGAGGCAGCACCGGCGAATTTAGATCCGAGGGACACGCACACTTCGTGCAACAGCACGGAGAGAGCATCAAGGACCTGGTCGCAGCGCCGCCCCTGCAGCATGGCCTACCCTCAGCGGCATGCATAACGAGGAGAATCACGATGAACGCCCCGAAAAGATTGAAGCGACGGGATTCCGGAATCGCCCTTTTGACGAGCATGCTGATCCTGCTGTTGCTGTCCAGCATGCTGGTCGGTTTCATCTTGCTGATCAGCTCGGGACAGAAGCTGAGTGGGATCAACAACGACTACAGCAAAGCGTTCTACGGCGGGGAAGCGGCCATGGAGAAGATGACAGCCGATATCGGCACGCTCTTCGACACGAACTATTCGCCGACTGGCCCTCAGATCACGGCGATCGAAACTACTGCCCCGTCGCTTGCGGGAATCAACTACGTGCAAGCCAACGGGGGCAGCGGCTACGTCATTAACTTTCCGACCGACTCCAACGGGAACCCACTGGCCTCAACGAATGTGATTGGCTCCGGTGCATACCAGGGCATGACAGCGTTGCAGACGCTGTACACGCTCAACGTGACGGCGCGGACGGCACTGGGCTCAGAAGTGAAGCTGCAGCGCACCATGCAGACTGTCGGTATTCCCGTGTTTCAGTTCGGCGTGTTCTCGCAGACGGACCTCAGTTTTTTCCCCGGACAGCCCTTCAACTTTGGCGGGCGCACCGCCACCAACGGGAACTTGTTCCTTGCCTCCGTTAACGGAGTCACTCTCTCCCAACCCGTGACCGCAGTCGGCGAAATCATTCGCACAAACCTCTCGAACGGGAATACCTCAGCAAGCGGGTGGACTGGGGCCGTCAACGTGGACAATGGGGGCGGAACGCGTCCGTTGGCAACCACGGAAGGCAGCCTGGTTGGGACCATTGGCAGTGCGGCAAACTCCAACTGGCCGACTATCTCGCTCGGCAGCGCCGATTACGCTGGCAACTTGCGGAATGGCACTACCGGCGTGGACCCGCTGAATCTGGGCATCGTGCTGCTTGGGAATGGCACAACGCAGCCAATCGACTTGATTCGCCGGCCGTATGTTGGCGAGAGTGCTTCCGTCACCAACCTGCGGTATTTCGCGCAGGCCAGCCTTAGGGTTCTGCTCTCCGACAATCCGACTGACATCACATCGCTTCCTTGCGTTTCGGGTGGAACGCCTTTTAACCTGGCTTCGCTGGCCATGCCCGTCGCCAACTGGACCGGCACCGCAGCTACGCTCAGAACGAACATGACCACGAATAACACCGCCGGATACAACACGCCCCCAGTGCCGCTGGCGACATCCGGTGCCTCGCAGACTGCCACGGGCTATAATCCTACCGACGGTTATTGGCTGCCAAACCCGAGCGGGACCGGGTACAGCACTGGCTCGGGCCTGCCCATTATTCAGGGATATATCAAAATCGAAGTACAAACCGCCTATGGTAATCCCTGCGGCACTTGGCAAGATGTGACGCTCGAAGTCCTGGGGTATGGCTATGCTGGCCGCAACCTTAACCCGAACCCAACAGGCAGCAACCTGACCTCCTCGCAATACGGGACTTCCGAGCCACTCTTGACCTTGGGAACCACCGAGGTGACAGCCCCAGCCGGCAGGGGCACCAGCGCAACCCCTTGTGAGGACGTTCATCCGAACGCGCTCATTCGTCTCGAACGTGTTCGTGACAATCCCTCCAATTACGCTACTACCAGCGCCAATACCCGCTGCGGCGTGCTAAACAGCACGACGACCCCCACGACCGCGAATCAAATCGCGCCCGGCGCATACGTCGCCGGAACTACGGAGGCGGGGGTGCCGGCGGATTACTGGCCGAACACGCTCTTCGACACGCGCGAGGGCCTAATTCGCGCCAACAGCCCGACGGGGACCTTGGGCGCCATCAACTATTCGACTATGCCTACTTTGGGCGGCGTCATGCGATACGTCGAAGTCGATGCCAGGAACGTAGCCGCCTATCTGGCGGGAACCGGAGTCTATTCTGCGGGATCTGGGCATCTTAGCTATGACTCCGTTAACGCGCCGAATGACTACACCCTGTACGTATCCGACCGCCGCGGAAACTATACGGCCTCCGCGCTTGGGAACGCCTGGCCGCCACTTTCACCCAGCGGTCACGAGACCGGAGAGTACGGCTGGAACGATTTTGTGAACCCCGCCGACGCAAACGGCTGCCCGAATGGAACCCAGGACGCTGGTGAAGACCTCGACGGCCTAGGCAGCACAGGTTTCTATACCTATGGGCAGAACCCCACGTACGTTATGGACGCAGGCGCAGTGACCTCCACGATGAGCTCGACCACGGTGGCTACTACCCTGAGCTATGGGCAATACGGTATGTATACTTCGGCTAGCCCCGGGAACCTCTATGGCGCCGCCGTCACGAATGCCATAACGGCTAATACGAATTGCACCGTGACCACGCCTTCGCCAATCTGGCCAGGTGACTACGTAGTTCACGCCAATGAGGCCCGTGAAAACCCCAATCCCTTCTTCCGCCGCGCGGTCAAGATCATGGACGGCAGCCTCCTGACCGGACTCGGCACGTGCCCTGGCTCCGTACCCTGCGGCTTGGCGATCGCCACAGAGAATCCCGTTTACATGCAGGGCGACTTCAACGCCAACTCCGCCACCGGCGGCTTCAACGACCCGGACGTTGCCGTCTCCGTGAACGCGGATGCGGTGACGATGTTGTCCAATAACTGGAATGACGTGAATAGTTTCATTTTCCCTTTTCAGCAATCAAATAACCAGCGCAACGCAACCAACACGTATTTCCGCACCGCTATCATGGCCGGAAAAGGTGTCTCCTTTCCGATTCCGACTTATACGCCTGCGCCTGCCGGCGACTTTGGCACCGATGGCGGAGTCCACAACTTCCTTCGCTTTATCGAGAGCTGGAATAACGGCGGCGAAACCCTGAATTATGAGGGCTCCATCATCAGCATGTTCACCAACCGGCAGGCTATAGGGACCTATAAGTCCAGCACCCTGATCTACTCGCCGCCGGCCCGCGCCTATGTCTTTGATGTGAACTTTCTGACTCCAGCCTTGCTGCCGCCGCGCACGCCGCTCTTCCGCGACGTGAACACGACCGGCTTCACGCAGCTCCTTCTGCCCACGCAGTAGAGCGCAGGGGATGGGGGACGCAGCATCCCTCCGCGGTTTCCCTGAAGAGCACGGGCGAGACACCGAGCCCGGGGTATACCCCCCTACTGGGGTACACAGAGAACTGTGAAGTAAGCGCCTGAAAAGAATGGGGTTGCCGCGTCTCGTGTGTGTACCGACATCAGGGGGGCGAAAATAACATATAGGCATTTGTAACAAATTCAAAACAAAAGGGTTGCTGGAGAGGCATTTGTAATTGCTTGAGAATACAAGGGTTGGAGAGGTCATCCTCCCTCTGACGCGGGCAAGCAGAAGGATGACCCTACAACCGACGGATCGATGGGTGGGGTGGGTTAATGGGGATTTCAACACGGAGGTTGCGCAGTTGGCGGAGAGGGAAAGGAAGATCCCTCGCTCCGGCGAACCATCGGGAGCGCAAAGAGCGCGCTTCGCTCGGGATGACCATCGGGTAAAGCGGTTAGAAGTTCGAGAGGCGGCGATTGGCGAGCGAAACATATGAAATGGTAGCAGGGTTGGTTACCATTTGTCAATCGCCTCTTTGTTTACTGAGTAGGTCATTCGAACGACGAGGTTGTGATTCGAATGGGGTGGATGGAAGTCGAGGGGATTGAGGGAGTTGGGCGGGGAGTGATGGATTTGTTACGGTTGTGGAAATGTGTGGAAAAGGGAGAAGGAAGTGAGCAGTGAATAGTGGGTAGTGAGTAGAGGAACCGAGCTGGGAAAATTGTAGTGAACACGGCGGAATCGGTGCTGGAGGCGCTTGATCTTGAGGGACGGTACCAGATTTCGTTTTGGGATGCGCTGATTGTTCAGGCGGCGGAGAGTTGCGGGGCGGAAGTGATTTATTCGGAAGATTTGGCGGACTGGCAGAATTATGGCGGGGTGCGGGTGGTGAATCCCGTTCAAGTAGCGCGAACAGCTTGAGGGAAGAGTCAAGAACGGCATGCTAACGCAGCAGCGATGTCCGGTTTCGTCCACGGAGGTTAGTTATAATAAATAATATTATCCTTGTCGGTCTATCATGTAACTGTTATCCTCCGGGCCCGAGGGCGTCGGCCCTTTAGAACGGTGACATACGCCAGTTCTTTGTTATTCTGGTGATCGTTTTAGAGAACAGCGCCCAGACAATGATCTTCGAAAAGCTCCAATCTAGTGGCCAGAAGCAGTTGGACCTAAGGGTTCGTATTTCGAACGAATTGGTGCAGCTTCTATCGGATCAACTCTACCAATCGCCGCTGAAGGCGATTGAAGAGTTGGTCGTTAACGCCTATGACGCCGAGGCGGGCGTTTGCCGTCTCTTCGTTCCCGACAGCTCAGAACTCGCCCAGGAGAACGGGCGGAAATTTATTGCGGTATTCGATAGCGGTACCGGACTGTCCGCAACTGGAATGGTCGACTTATGGCACGTCGGTAGAAGCAACAAGCGAACCGAGGAAGTTCGAAAGAGAATTGGTCGTAAGCAAATTGGAAAATTCGGAATCGGAAAGCTTGCAACCTACACGATTTCCAATAACCTAACATACCTTTCCAAGACTTCCGAAGGCATACTCACAGTTACGATGGACTTCACGAGGTTCCAGAGCGATCCGAGCGGTGGCGCTGACCAGCCGATTGACATACCCGTTATAAAACTGACGGCGTGGGATGAACTTGCAAAGGATCCGCTAATAAAGGGAGTGCTATTAGCCGATGGATCAGCGATAAAGATCTCGCAGGCCCTTCCTGGACGCTCGCTTTGTTAGAAGGGCTGAAGCCTAAAGCCGCTCACATAAAACTTGGCTCACTAAATTGGGTACTGCGGACTGCTATGCCCCTCAAGAGCGATTTTCAGCTCTTTCTAAACAATGAGGAGATCAAAAGCGCGAAGGAGGATTACGACGTCGCGGCTGCTTTTAAAGTGAGCGAACTTCCGTCGGACCGCATTAAGGCACTAAATGAACAGAGGGCGGACGGCTGGCGAATTGAGGGAGACGCTGTCTATTCCAATACTTTTAAGAATGGAATCCGCGGGTCGGTGAAGGTCACCGTTCGAACGCTCCCTGGTAAGAAAAGTGACGATCTCGCTCGAAGCAATGGTTTCTTCATAAAGGTCTTAGGACGCTTGATCAACCAAGAAGAACCTTTTTTCGGAATGACGCACCTACACTACGGCACCTTTAATCGATTCAGGGCTGACATAGAGGCCGACGACCTCGACGCGATTATCACCGCCCCCCGCGAAGGCGTAAGTCTCACCGACATGCGAGCGAAGTTCGAAGACTTTCTAGTCGAAGTATTTCAGGAGGCACGAAGCCGCTATCAAAAATACGAGGAAGAGCAGAGCTCGTCGGAGCAACGAAAGAAAGAGCAATCACGGAGTTTTGTGAGTCCGAGCCTCATTGAGCACCCGATAGCAGGCGCACTGACGCAGATTCCGCTTCCGCATGGGGCCGAACCAGATGATTCGTGGTTTTATCTGGATACGTCGTCCATAACAGAGCTACAAGCTTTGGCGAGCCGTCTTTATACGAGCCCGAGAAAGAGGTTTCAATACGAGTACGTCGGGTTCGGTCGCACTGCTCGATTCGTGCGTTTCGATCCCGAAAATGCGAAGTTTCTTTTGAATGCTGACCATCCTTTTGTCAATGCGCACAGCGATGACCCACGTGCAAAACTGCTTCTTGAGGATATGGCTACTTCCGAAGTATTGCTGGAAGCCGAATTGAGGTTATTCACTGTGGCGCCTCAAATTATAGGCGAGGTTCTTGAGCGGCGCGACGAGCTTCTGCGCGCCCTTGCGCTAGACCATCCGTATTCGCTAACTGCGGTCGGGAAGGCTCTACGCGACGCCGCCGCGAACGAATATGATTTGGAAATCGCGCTCGTTGCGTCGGCGAGGGCCCTTGGCTTCGTGGCGAAGCATATATCAGGGGACAGCGAGCCCGATGGAGTAGCGCGATTTGTCGAATATCCTGAGAAGGCGACGTTGATCACGCTGGAAGCAAAGTCCTCAGCGAAGGTGCCCTCGCTCTCAGCGATTGATTTCGGTGGTCTGCGCGAACATGTTACGGGCAAAAAGGCACAAGGATGTTTACTCCTCGCTCCTGCATATCCGGGGCAGACCAAAGAAGATAACGCTGCCGCGAATAGAGCGAATGAGTTGCGCATCTCCTGCTGGACGATTGAACAGCTTGCGAAAGTCGTCGAGTCAGCCGAATCACGCCATATAACGGCGAAGCAGGTTCTCGACATCGTTCTAAATAGTTTTGCGCCAGCAGACGTAGGCAAGCAGGTCGAAGGCCTCTTCTCGGCCCCACCATGGGACAATGAAATACTCGGAGGCGCAATCGTGCAGTCTCTCCGGTTTCTGGCGGGAAAGTTACCCGATGCAGCGAGGAATATCGATCAAATTGCGTCCGTGCTGGCCTCAGATTCAAGATTCGTTGGAATAAAAAGGGAAGATGTCAGGAAGGCCACCAGCAACCTCGCGGCAGCAAGCAGAGGTGGATTGATTTTAGACGGCGATACACTTCTTGTCCTAATTTCTTACGAAGACTTGGCAAGGCGGATTGCGCCATTGACCGGTCTCGCTGGGCAACCGCTGAGGCTTAGCAAGCTGAGAATGGATATTGGCTCGCAGGAAACGGGCGATGAAGAGCATTGAACGAACCCCTCAATTTGCAAAGCTTCGGCCCGTCCATCCATTTCCGGCGAGAATGGCGCCAGAAATAGCTTTATCAGGTTTGCAATCGCACCGAAAACTAAAGGTGCTCGACCCCATGTCCGGGTCCGGAACATCTATCGTTCTTGCCAAGCTGCTTGGCCACGACGCAATTGGCTACGACCAGGATCCTTTGGCCATACTCATAGCTAAAACATGGTGTTCAGTTGCCGACGAATCAAAGTTTCGCTATGCCCTTGCGAGTACAGTTGATTTCGCAAGGCCAACTGGAAGACATTCGAACCCCACCCTCCAGACGCGGATCCAGAGACGCGACATTTCGTCCGGTACTGGTTTGACCTGGCGACAAGGAAAAAGTTGGCCGCTTTTGTCGAAGCGATCGGCAGGCAAGAAAATCGGGTCTTACGCGATCAACTCTGGTGCGCGTTCTCCCGGCTCATTGTAGTTAAAGACTACGGCGTCTCCCTTGCTCGGGACGTGTCGCATAGTAGGCCGCATCGGTCCTACAATCGTGCGCCGGCTGATCCGTTTACTCAGTTCTACAAGACCGGTGAATATATTCTTACATCGCTGCTTGCTTTACCCGCGTCAACTGGTACCGCGCATTTAAGCGAAGCAGATGCAAGAAACCTTCCGACAAAGACGGGCTCGATTGACCTTGTAATTACATCGCCGCCCTACCTTAACGCGATTGACTATCTCCGAGGCCATAAAATGTCCCTGGTTTGGATGGGGCATAGCGTTCATCAACTTCGCAATCTAAGGAGCAAGAGCATAGGTGCAGAGGTTGGCTACGACGAAATCCCGGGCACACTTGTGTCTGCCAAGCGAGCCATCGGACGATTGCCTCACCTGCACCCCCGCGTCGAGCGGATGGTCAACAAGTACATCGTTGATATGAGTCTTGTGATGTCCGAGATCGGACGGGTACTTAGACCGCAAGGCAAAGCCATACTTGTGGTCGGAAACTCTAGCTTGCGCGGCGCATTTCTAAAGAATTCAGATATGATTATCGATTTAGCCCGGATGCACGGCCTTTGCCTCTCAAAATGGTACAGAAGACGAATATCCATATCTAAGCGGTACCTGCCTCCGCCTTCCTCTCAACCAACGGCCGCACCCCTTGCTTCTCGAATGCGCACTGAAGTTGTCCTGACCTTTTGTAAAACAGACACGGGACCGCGTAGTTGTCGGTTGCAAACAGTCAGCTCCGCCCTGCACTCGTAAACTTTGAACTCTTCAACTTCCGGCGGGGCCGATCCTTGTGAGGCCGCCGGTGGCTTTCACTGTTTTTCGGAGCGTGGAGAGCAATAGATCGCTGCGTTTTTCCAGGCGGGAGACGCTGTCCTGGGTAATTCCTAGAATCTTGGCGATGCGGGTCCTGTGTACGTTTGGGAGCTTTACGGAGTTCTCGCAGGCTCATTTCCTTGGCAGGCAAACTTTTCCCAGCAACAAATTCCTCAGTTTAGGGTTTGTAAACACAGGCCCACGCAGCCCGGTTAGCTGCAAAAAAGAACGCTATTATTGAATGTAGCTCTACTTCAGGAGGACGTTTATGTCTATTTGCTCAGGATTTCGCAGGCTGGTTGTCGCCCTTGCGATGACCGCGCCCATGCTGACCTTGCCAGTCGCGCACGCACAGATCGGCATCGGCATTGGCATCTCCGTGCACGTGGCTCCGCCAGCTCTGCCGGTGTATGTGCAGCCCGCGCTGCCTGCGCCGGGCTATCTCTGGACCCCCGGTTACTGGGGCTACGGAGACGCAGGCTATTACTGGGTTCCTGGCGTTTGGGTGCAGCCGCCCAGCGCGGGCGTTCTCTGGACTCCCGGATATTGGGGCTTTGTCGGCGGCGCCTACGGATGGCACGGCGGGTATTGGGGTCCGCACGTCGGCTTCTACGGCGGCGTTAACTACGGCTACGGCTTCGGCGGGGTCGGGTTTGTGGGCGGCGAGTGGCGCGGTGGAGCGTTCGCGTACAACAGCGCAGTGGCCAACTTCGGCGGCGTGCACGTGACCAACGTGTATGAGAACCGCACCATCGTGACGCAAAACACTATCGTCAACAACACGCACGTCAGCTTCAACGGCGCAGGCGGCGTTACGGCGACGGCCTCTGCGAGCGAAATGCAAGCAGCGAACGAGCAACATGTCCAGGCCACCGCAACCCAGACGCAGCATATGCAGGCTGCCGCGCAGGACCGCTCGCAACTGGCGTCCGTGAACCACGGCAGTCCCGCGACTCCGGCGGCTTCCAGCGTCAATTCCTATCATCAGGTTGCGCAGCAGCACGCCCAGTCGCAGCCGATCTCGGCGGCGGACCGCACGGCAGGCAAGAGCTACAACCCCAACACCCGCGAAGCCAATCAGGATCAGCGCATTGCCAACGGTTTGCGCAGCGGCCAGATGACCTCCGGCGAAGCGGCGAAGGCCGAACGGACGCAGTCCAACATCGACCAGCAGGTCCACAACGACCGCGCGGCGAACGGCGGCAAACTGACCGGTCAGGAAAAACAGCAGATCAACGGCGAGCAGAATGCCGCTAGCCGCCAGATCTACGACGAAAAACACAACGGGAACACGGTCAAGCCCAACGCGGTGGACGACCGAGAAGCGAACCAGCAGCAGCGTACGGCGAACGGTCTACGCAGCGGCCAAATGACGTCTGGCGAAGCGGCCAAGACCAATGCCAACCAGGCCAAGACGGCGCAGCAGGTTCATAACGACCGCACGGCCAACGGCGGCGCGCTGAACGCGCAGCAAAAGAAGCAAATCAACAAGGAGCAGAACAAGAATAGCAAGCAGATCCACAACGAGAAGCACAACGACAAGACGACCAAACCGGCCAACTGAACGGGCCTAAACGCAGAGGCTAGAGCAACAAACAATCCACTGGAACCTCGAACGGCTGGCAATGTCGCCAGCCGTTCGCTTTTGCTTTGCAAATTTTCGGATGAGGCGCGAGTCGACGCCCCGCACAGTGAATTCCTCGGCGGCCCTTCGCGGCTCGGGGTGAACTGAAGGCGCGATGCGAACTTTGAGATTATGGCGGACCTAAAGGTCCGATCCCCAGTTGCCAGGCAGAACTCAGAAGCTCCGACCCCTAAAAGGCATTTCCTGACTCCGGGCCCAAATAGACATTTACGAAATGAGTCGTGGTCAGGAGATTTTTTTTGCTTCGAAGGTTTGGGGGCCAGCTTGGACGGTGAGGGTGGTGACGGCGCCTTGGGCGTCTTTTTGGAATGTGAAGATTACGTCGCCTGCGAGAACGAAGAACTGGGTTGGGGACTCGGGCAGGAGGTCTTGGGGATCCGGACCGAAGAAATCGGTTTGTACCTGGAGGCCTGTGGATGCCATGGAGATGGTTAGTTTGCCGATGCCCTGGATTTCGTAGGTGCCCGGGTAGGAGGCG